>Ga0315287_10007434_pt1 | contig 10981 bp, 6 predicted proteins | sample YL17G11_0_MG_FD_205037 | JGI IMG/M metagenome (GOLD analysis project Ga0315287, IMG submission 205037) | Sediment microbial communities from Yellowstone Lake, YNP, Wyoming, USA - YL17G11_0 | ecosystem: Environmental > Aquatic > Freshwater > Lake > Sediment | place: USA: Wyoming | collected...
TGACCGGAAGGAAGCCCTAGAATCCAGGAGTCCGAATTCGTTCTCTTGTCCCCGGTGGTGAAAAAAGCAATGTATCTCCCATCTGACGACCAGTCGGTGGCGATTTTATTGACATTCGAATCGAGGAGAATTTCTTCTGTCCCCGCGTTGCTTGCAGCCTTTCGATAGATATTCCAGTGCCCATCGCGATTGGAGGCATAGAGGATCTGGAGGCCATCAGGAGACCAAATCGGGAGCCTATGAAGCGCCGGGTCGAACGTAATGCGCGTTGGCACATCACGCGAAAAGTCGTGGATCCAGATATCATAGTTGCGCGACTGATAATCGAACTGAGCAATCGCAACGCGTCTGCCATCAGGTGATAAACGAAGATCAAGCTTGTCGCCGGTACCACCGGCCACTCCGAGCTTCTTTCCGCTGCGATCGTACCAGACGAGTTGTCTTGATCCCCCGGCAATCCCTTGCTGGTAGACAAGCAGCCCGTTGACCGAAGCGGAGAAGATCGCCCTGTTGAAAGAGGGATCATAGTAGATTCGATCAGCAATAGGGAAAGGATCGCCAGCCAGTTCGAGACTCTTCGCGTCGAACAGTTGAGCGATAAGGGAGTGATCGCGCATGTAGATCAAGTGTCCTGCGCTGTACGCCACGTTCGAACTAGCGTGGAGGATCACCGTTGCTTTCTCCGCCGTGTCCAGTGAGGCAAGATGGATAACATCAGCCTGGTTGTTGGCAGTCCTGCCCAGGTAGACGAAATGTTTGCCATCGGGCAGGAAGAGGGGCCACCTATGCGTGTTCTCCTGAGTGGTTGTGTCAAGTCTTGTTACAGTCGTCGGCACCCCACCTGAAGCAAGAATTCTTGAAAGCGGTGCAAACGGTGTCGGCGAGAAAATGATGACACCGTCTTGGTTCCATGTTCCCCCCCGGCCCCAAGCGGCCTCACAAATTGTCTGAGCCGGTGAGCCGGAGATTTCGACCTTTTTGAGTTTGCCATCAGCAAAGAAGCCTAGCATCCGGCCGTCCGCTGACCAGAACGGGTACTCCGCCCCTTCGGTACTGTTCAGCAGGTGGCTGGCAAGTCCGTCTAAAGGCCTGATCCAGAGCATGTTTGTGCCGGCAGAATCCTTCGCGACAAAAGCCAGGGTACTGCCGTCAAGTGAGAGTGCGAAATGGCCAGCCCCCTTGGACACGAACCACTTCGTTTCTGGCGGAAGAAGAGAAGACTGGATGGTCCGCTTTTCGCTCGTGCTCCTTCGAACGTACAAAAACGCAAGCAAGGTGCAAACAAGAAGGAGTATAGCCGTGGACAACATCCATCCGAGAGATGAGTGCCTCTGACGGAGGGAAGATCCACTCGATTGCGGAGGGACTGGACTATGTTGCATGGTCTGCGATGGAACAATTCGACTCACTTTTGCCCGGCCGGACTCCCGTTTGAAACGCTTGAGGTCTTTCGAGATCTCTGCTGTGGACTGGTAGCGCTCAGACGGTTCCTTCTGCAAACACTCGAGTACGATACTATCCAGTTCTGGGGCGACGTCCACATTCACAGCCGACATCGGTGGTGCATCCATATTGACGATTTCATACATCAGCGCGGTTTCGTGCGCTGCTCTGAAAGGAAGCTGACCGGTGAATAGTTCATACAGGAGAACGCCAAGCGAAAAAATGTCCGAGCGGTGATCAGCATCATGGCCCTGGACTTGTTCGGGACTCATGTAACCCGCAGTGCCAACCGTACTTCCTTCTTTCGTCAAGCGGGTGATATTGCCACGCAATTTCGCCAGTCCGAAATCCATGATTTGCGCGATTCCGTCTTTCCGGATCATTATGTTTTCTGGCTTGATATCCCGGTGGACAATTCCCTTTTCATGCGCAGCAGCAAGACCGTCGGCGATCTGAATGCCGATATCGATCGCACGCTTGACTGGCAGGGTCGAATCATGATTTGAACGTACCAGATCGCGCAGCGTCTGTCCATTCACAAATTCCATCGCAATGAAGAGCTGATGTTCGAATTCTTCGATGGCGTAAATGGTGCAAACGTTTGGATGGTTAAGGGCCGAGGCGGCTTTGGCTTCCTGCATAAAACGGGCTTTATCGGCCTCGGAAGCAGACAGATGAGGCGGAAGAAACTTCAGCGCGACGTCGCGATCCAGGGTGGTGTCGTGGGCCTTGTAGACGATGCCCATCCCCCCTTCGCCCAATTTCTCAATAATGTGATAGTGCGAGACTTTTGATCCAATCATATGTTGAGCCTTAAAATGGTAGTTGGGCTTCCGCCTGCGCACTTCGTGCTCCGGCGGACAGGTCGGGGGGCAGGTCCACCCTCGCCAAGCTTATCGAGGATCTTGTAATGCGAAATAGTCTGACCAATCATATGAACTTCTTCATTTGTTGATTATACCCTTGATTCAATGGCCGGATGATCAAATCACCCAAGGACCCGCCCTCTTTTGTCATTGAGTCTTCGCTTCACGCTTCCTCTTCAACTCTTCATCCCAGTTCACAACGAGGGTCAACGGCTCAAATGTCTGTTCGAGGGGAAGCAGTAAGATGTTTTGACCATCTCCGGAGATATCGAGAATATCCGTTCCTCCGACATTTGACGGATCGAAGTGGAGACTCACTTTTCGAGTCTCAAACGTAGACTTGTTTCCATTGACTTCGGCGACCATGATTTGTAGGCGATTCAGGTAGAAGATCCTCTTTCCATCGCGATGCCATGACGGAGATTTTCCGCCATTGGTTGATACCTGCCATTTGGCCCCTGGCCCGGGGAATGGAGTGACATAGATCTGATCTGTTCTGGATTCATCCGACTGGTATGCGATCCACTTCATGTCGGGGGAAAACCTGGCGTTGGATTCGTTATATGGGGTCTGAACAAATGGCTTTGCTTTTCTTTCGCCGGTCATCGGCATCAACCAGATGTCAGAGTTTGTCCTTGGGTTAGAGGATTGAAAGAGAATAAACCTGCCATCGGGTGACCAGTCTGTTGGCACTTTGTCGTCAGCTGATTCCCATATGAGTTGCTCATCAGTGGCGCCGGTAGACACCTTTTCGTAAAGGTCATCATGTCCTTTGCGATTAGAGCTAAATGCCAAACGGTTCCCGTCGGGGGCCCAAATGGGCCAGGAGTCACGCTTATTGTCAAAGGTGAATCGTGTGGGATTGCCACGATTCGTTTCGTAGAGCCAAATGTCAACGTTCCGTGATCTATTATCAAAATTTTGTGTAGCGAACCATCGGGTATCTTTTGAAAATCGGCTGGCGTGAAAATCAGTGATATAGGTTTCCTGGATGCCGAAAGAGACCCTCTTTTTGCCCTCTGGGTCGACGAGCATGACTTCGCGCGCGGTAGATCCGCTTCCTGCCGCGTACAGGAGTCTGCCGGTACGCGAAATTGAAAACGCTCCTACGTTAAATCGGTCATTGAACTGAACAGATTCACCAATAGAGAATGGATCTCCCGTCAGTTCAAGTTTATCGGGGTCGAAAGGATGGGCCATGAGTACATTGTTGTTACCACCCACGTAGATTAGATGTCCTTCCGCATAAGCAGCATTCGAACGGGCAGAAAGCAATTGCTTATTAAGCTTTCCATCGATTGAGGCAACGCAAATTGTGAACAACCTATTGACGCTGCCGGCAGGAAGTGATCTTTTGAAATAGAGAAAATGTTTCCCGTCGGGCAGGAAGGAAGGCCAGCGATGTGATCCGTCGCCTTGTGTGCTATCCAGCTCCGTTATTTGTTGGAGTTCACCACCCGCGTCTGAAACCCGGAAAATCCCGCTTTGAGTGGTCTTGGGAAGAATAATAGTTCCGGCTTGGTTCCACGAGGCACCACGGGGCTCCCCAGAGTAGCAAAGATTAATGATTGGACCGCCCGTTGCTTCGATCTTCTTCAGTGTATCGTTAGCGAAAAATCCGATGAAAAGACCATCGGGAGACCAAAATGGTAGAAGTACGTTTTCCGTTCCGGGGAGCTTTGATCCGGCAAGAGCATCTAAAGCTCGAACCCAGAGAGTCCTCTTACCAGTGGAGTCAACGGCCACGAATGCGATTTTGCGGCCATTGGGCGAGATTGCCATCTGCACCCCTCCAAAGTTATGGCTAAGACCGTAGTGGCCCGGAGGGAGAATGGAAACTCGGATAATTTCTTTGTCAGTCGAACCAGATCGTCCTCCGAAGATGATAACCGAGGCAATCGTCGTGCAAAGAAAGAGAATTGACATCCCAAGCCAAAAACTTGCACCCGATCGAATCCGGTCCGCAAGCCATAGAGGCAAAATGCCTCTTGTTATTCGCCCCCCGCCTGCCGGAGGAGGCGAAGTGTAGGCGCCATGAATTGTTGTCACTCCGCTGAGTCGCTGGCGGCCCGACTCGCGCTTGAACCGCTTCAGGTCTTTTGAAACATCTTTGACCGATTGGTGACGTTCGTCAGGCTCTTTTTGCAGGCACTCGAAGACAATCAGGTCGAGCTCTGGATTGAGGTCCTGCTTGATGGTTGTCATCGGAGCCGGGTCGACATTGACGATCTCGTACGCGATAGCTGTCTCGTGCATTCCTTTGAAAGGGGAGACGCCAGCAATGAGCTCGTAAAGTACCACGCCAAGCGAGAAGATATCCGTGCGATGATCAGTCTCTTGTCCCTGAACCTGCTCAGGGGACATGTAGCCTGCCGTTCCAACAGTACTCCCTTCTTTGGTGAGCCTTGTCGCTCCTTTCAGTTTCGCCAGACCGAAATCCATGATCTGCACGCGGCCATCTTTGCAGATCATGATGTTCTCTGGTTTGAGATCGCGGTGGACGATTCCCTTTTCATGCGCCGCTGCCAATCCGTCCGCCAGCTGGATGCCGATCTCGATTGCCTGCTTGAGCGGAACGTTGTGCTTCATCTCTTGGAGAGTTTTTCCCTCCAGGTATTCCATGACGATGAACAGAGAGCCATCGACATCTTCGACACCATGGATGGTGCAGATGTTCGGATGGTTCAGTGCCGCGGCCGCCTGCGCCTCCTGGAGAAAGCGTTCTTTGGCCGTGCTGTCCTTGTTGACTCGGTCGGGGAGGAATTTCAAGGCAACGGTGCGCTTAAGCTGGATGTCTTCGGCTTTGTAGACAACGCCCATACCGCCTTCGCCGAGCTTCTCGATGATGCTGTAATGAGATATCTTCGTTCCTACCATATGATCTCCGTCAAGTTCTCAATTTCGTCCCAGCGCGAGCTAGCTTAGAAAGGAAACGTCATTCTGAACGGAGCCCCGCCTTTGACGGGGTAAATTCCGCGGAGTGCAAGAATCTGCTTTTTTGATTCAGATTCTTCGGTCCAATAAAAAAATATCGGACCTCAGAATGACATTCCGAGTACGCTGCAATGGCCCGATCACCCGATAGACTCGACTCGTCGAACGTCTCTCCCTTCGACTCGCTTCGCTCGCTCAGGACGTCGGGCCTCGCTCAGGGAAAACTTCTATCGTCTGACGTCTCACGTCTAACATCCTTCTTTCGCTTCCTGCTATAGATCATCGAAATGCCCAAGAGCGCACTGCCAACAGCCAGGAACGACACAATCCGCACGACAGGATCAACGGTGGTCAAATCCACAATGAAGACATAGAGGATCGTAAGAGACATGGTCAATAGCGCCATCCAGCGATACTTCCGGCTCTTCAGGACGCGGCTTGCACTATAATAGAGCGCAGCAAGTATGAGCCAGGAGACGCTGACTAAATGCGGCGGCACTGAATTGTAAAGAGCATAGGGGAGAAAGAGCAGAGCGCTTGCAAGGTAGGCGTTACGCATGACTTCTGTTCTCAATGCGAGCTTGTCCCTCTGCCAGTTCAGGATGCGTGCGCTGAGGAGCGCAGCGACACCGAAACTGACGCTCACGATGCCAACCGTCGCTGCGGAACTGAGGTACGCAATGAAAACAATAACGTAGATGATGAAATTCGCGACAACAATGAAACGTGAACGAAACCAGACAGCCGTCGACACAACGATGACGCTCTGCCAGCAGAGCCAGACAAAGAAATCGGGCATCGGAAACTGCGCGACGATGGCTGCGCTCAGTGCCGTGTACCCAAGAATCGAATAAATGAACGTGGCGTAGACGCTTCGTTCTCGAATCCAAAAGAGAACCGCAATAGCAAGGAACAACACAGATGCGGTCAGCTGCCAGATTGCGATGTTGATGCCGGTGCCGACAAGCGTCGAGAGAGCAAACAAGCCAAAAGCAAACATCGCGTTGAATGCAGTGTTCGCGATCACCGGAAATTCTTCGGGGATTTCTTTGACGCGATACAGCACTGGGGCCGAAAAAATTATCGTATACAGCAGAATGAACACGAGATGAATCTGCGGTGACAATCCAAACTGCAGCGGGTTGTCAAAAAATGGATTGTTGGCAGTCCAGATGAAGTGCGTCAGGTAGGTGAGGAACATGCCGAACGCGAGAAATGCGTTCCAGCGAAACTTCCACGAAAGGTATGAAGTCTTGATTGCGAGAACGGTCAGGACCGCGAGAACAAAGTACGTCTGCCCGCCGATGAGAGCGGTAAGGAATCCAAGCGTCAGACTGAAACCGGCCAGGTACATCGATTGCCGCCTGTAAGCAACGACGAGATTCCCAGAAACGACAATGAGAAGAAGCGCAAGTTCTACGGTAGTATTGCTGAGCGCCGGCGTTGGAGTGAAGTGAGAGAGACGCAATGTTGTGAAGTATAACAGCAACAATCCGCCCCCCAACAAATAGCGGGACACCTGTTGAAACGACTCTTTCCAATAATGGGAAAGGAAAAATATTCCACCAACGAGCAGGTATCCGAGCAGGCTAGGGAGAAACGAAGGGAAGTTGGCGTAGGGGAGCGTCAGCAGAAATGCAATACCGAGCGCGAGCCCCAAGATACCAGCCTTCGCAAACCAGTTCTGACCAAGCTCGAGTTCGAGCTCTTCATCGTCCTCCGCTGCGATGGTAGGCGCTGATTCAGGTTCTGGAGCGTTGGGTGATGCGAGCTCGAGGTGTGATTCGATGCGCGCAATGCGGCTTTCGAGGGTCCGAAGAATTTCAAGAATCTGTTCGTTTGTCGGACTCTCAGGGGGAGTACCCATTAGGCGGTTCCTTTCCTGTCAATCGAGGGAGGCGGTGCGTACGGCGACGGGCCAATTCTTGACTACTGATGCGCAATCACTTCGCTTTCGCCGGGTGTTTCGAAATCCTGAAACTAGTGTTGTGGTATTTCGATCGTCTCGTCTCGGTACATCTCAGGAACCGCACAGGTATATCAGAGGAACAAGTGTGTATTTAATGAAAAGTTTTGCCACTCACAACATGATACCCCTTCACCTTCATGTCTTCCGTGGTTGTGACCTGCACGCTGGAGCGCCTTTCGGCGGCCATTTTCCACTGATAAAGCTCTGAAAACGTATGTTGGACCTTTCTAGTCAGCTTTCGAAACAAGCCGCTGGACTCGTAAACATCCGCCGCCTCCTGGCTGTCCCAAATGGTAAGGGAAATGACCTCATTGCGCTCCTCGACCCCTTCGGTAAGGAAGGCATAGCGGCATCCCTGCACACTGCGGAGCACAGGGAGGATCTCCGCATGATAGATCTTTGCAAACTCCTCTGTCTTGCCGGGCTGAAGTTTAACAGAAAGGATCCGGATGAAGAGGCGACCCACTTCGGCTACCGGTAGTCGTTCAGCGGAGGGAGTCGTCTCAGTGTATGAACGAACAACAGGATCTTCCGACACAGGCGTGTATTCGAGCGTGAGGTCTTTGGAAAGCTGGATCTTCCATTCTGAAGAGTCAGAGAAGTACGGCTGAGCTTCAGCGATCAATCGTTGGAATGTCCCGCTTTGCTCGTACACATCGGCATCGTGCGTCGTCTCCCAGAGCGTCAACGAGATCGACTCGTCCGGATTTGCAGTGCTCCGGATAAGACTCGCATAGATACACCCTGGTGTTTTCTGAAGCACGGGAACAATCCGCTGCGCGTAGAGTCCCGCAAGATTCTCTGAGCTTTCTGGTTTTACCTTGACCTGTACGAGTCGCATGAACATGATGCTTCCTCCTCCTCTCCCCGTGGTGGCCGTGTTACTTTATCATGACGATGACTGCACTGGCTATTTGGTTAACTGGTTCATTGGCTGATGCGTTCACAGGTGACGAACCGATCAGAAGTCCAACTTTTGCATGAGAATACTCAGTAGAAAGTCGGACTTCTTTCCGTTAACAAGTCATCGTCCGAAACTTGCGACTGCACGCTCAACAGTATCATAGATCATGAAAACCCTGACCAGATGCGTAATCATCATGAGCGCGTGCACTTTCTCAGGCAACTTTGCCAACGACAAATCACCACTTCTCTTTCTCAGCGACGTTAGCGCGGAAACCAGTACACCGAGCCCCGTGCTGTTAATCGCCTTCAGACGGCCAAGATCGAGAACCACTTGTTTCTCATCGCGTTCTGTCAAACGGTAGATCGTTTCCCGAAAGGCTGTTGTTTCCGGCTCACCCAATAAATTGCCTTTGAGGGAAATGACCGTAACGTGATCGTGTGTTTTCTCAGTGATCGTCATAGGGAGAACTCCTTCGCCGGGAAAGGGGCCGGCGTTTCGGGAATCTTAAAGTGGGAAATGGTTTGACCAATCATGTGGATTGGTGAGTTGGCCCGATCACCCGATGATCCTCAGCCGGAGGCTGATCCCCGCCAGGCTCAAAGTGCAGAGAGGCAGGCGCCTTCCGCCAAACCGCCACAAGGACCGTGGTCAAGAAGGACGGCGGACAAGCTGGCGGAGATCACCCGATGACACAATTCATCCATTTCTACCTCGCACCCGTAATATAGTTCTCGAGGTGCTTGATCAATGACTCTTTTTCGGAGATAACCGCTTTGACCACGTCCCCAATGGAAATAAGGCCAATCAGTTTATCATTCTCGACGACGGGGAGGTGCCGGATCCGCTTGCTTGTCATCAACTCCATGCATCGGTCCATCGTTTCGTCTGGTGTCACCGTGATGACGGAGGACGTCATGAGATCCTGAACCGTGGAGTCGCTTGAGGATCTTCCTTTCAGAATCAGCTTGCGTGCGTAATCGCGCTCCGACAGGATGCCGAGGACAGAGCCTCCCCGTGCCACCACCAGCGCGCCGATGTTCTTTTCATCCATTGTTTTCAGTGCAGTCATCACGGGTGCCTCCGGTTCAACAGACCAGACCTCGGGTCCCTTTGTTTGCAGGATATTTCGGATGGTAGTCATTCAATGGTCCTCCTCACGCTGAAGAATACTATGGAGTGGAATGTTCCGTGAATCAATCCCGATTAGCTCAGGTTTCCCCGACGTACAACGAAAATCCAGTGTATTGGGCTCGTGATAAATCGATTTCCGAATTCAAGGCAAAGACCACACGAGGTCAAGACGTTCACCTAGATCGAGCTGCCGCCCCAGGTGCAACCCGCGATTGACGTTATCACGGGCGACAGACCGTGTCTGTCAAACCATCCCCCTCAAACGCGGTATGCTCATTTGCTCTCCACCATCAACGTGTAGAGCAAATTGCAGGTCACCACGAACACTGAGTCTTCGACCCGAAGGTCCGTCCTGCAAACTTCCTTTTCCGCGTCAGCTCTCTCGACAAGCCTCTGAAGCGAAACACCGGTGATTGAATGTGGTCCTGTAAATATCAAGTAATTGTCATAAACGAGACTAACATTGTGGCAAGGGATATCCACTCAGCGGATGATCTCGGCAGTTTACCAGGATAAGTGTTATTGTTTCTTGCGCCGCATGACGACCACGGTGATGTCGTCAGATTGGGGGTGGCCGGCCGCAAAGGTCTTGACGGCCGAGACGAGATGATCGATAATTTCAGACGCGGGTGCGTGCTTGTGCTGGTCGATCACGGCTGCGATGCGTTCCTCCCCGAACATATCCTCCTGCGCGTTCATCGCCTCTGTGACACCGTCGGAGTACGCAACGAGAATGCTGTCGTCTTCGAGAGAGACCGACTCCTGCTCAAAGGTGAAGTCGGGCAACATGCCGAGAGGAATGCCGCCGACTTTCAGGCGCTTCGTCACAGCCCGATTGGAACATAAATAGGGGTTATCGTGACCGGCGTTTGAATAATGGATCTGATGATTCTGGAGATCAAGGATTGCGTAGAAAAGCGTGGCAAACTTTTCCGGACTCGTGCTTTGATACAATAATTGATTCGAACGTTCCAAACATGTCTTTGGTGATCCGGTGGTGAGCGTCTGCCCCCGCAGGGTGGCTTGAAGATTTGCCATGAGGAGTGAAGCCGGGAGCCCTTTGCCGGTGACGTCACCGAGACAAAACGCCAGTCGATGTTCATCAATAGGAATGAAGTCGAAGTAGTCTCCTCCAACCTCCTGTGCCGGGAGGGTCCTGCCGACAATGTCGTATCCTGCGATGCTCGGAGCTGACTTTGGAAGCAGCTCGGTCTGGATGCGCGCGGCAAGTCGCACTTCTTCCTGCATCTTAATAAGCGTCTTCTCTTTTTCGTAAAGCCGGGCATTCTCGACAACCTGTCCGGATTGTCCGGCGATGATCGCGAGTAATCGCTGGTCGTCCTCTGCGAAGGGCTTGCCGTCCTTCTTGTTGTAGACCGTGAGAACACCGCGCAATTCCGACTTCGCCATCATCGGGACTGCAATGAGCGAGCGGATGGATTCATCCCAGGGGATACCGCGGAACCGCTCATCGCCCTTCGGGTCATTGATCACGAGCGGCTTCTTGTTGAGATGCATCCATCCAAGAAGTGCCTGACTGAAGTGGAAGTGCTCCTGCTCCTTCGAGCTGACCATCGTTCGCACCAGTGTCTTCATCGACTGGTTGGATTGTTCTTCCACAAGCGTGATGACACCCTGTTCGGCACTGATGGCGCGCAGTGAACGTCGAACGATCGTCTGGATGATCTCCTGGGTGTTGAGCGATGCACCGATTGCCCGGGCGAGATCGTT
>Ga0315287_10007435_pt1 | contig 10979 bp, 14 predicted proteins | sample YL17G11_0_MG_FD_205037 | JGI IMG/M metagenome (GOLD analysis project Ga0315287, IMG submission 205037) | Sediment microbial communities from Yellowstone Lake, YNP, Wyoming, USA - YL17G11_0 | ecosystem: Environmental > Aquatic > Freshwater > Lake > Sediment | place: USA: Wyoming | collected...
GGGTACAAAAGATCACCGAGACGGCGAACTTGCTTGATCACCGAGTCCTGGTTCTCGTAGCGCATCATCGCCGTGGCCAACGTGGCCACGACCTGGAAGAGTATAGACTCTCGGCGGTAAAAACCGTCGTACAATCGCCGGCGATGGAGCTGGCCGTGGACCTCGACCCCGGCCAGCGCCAAGTTGATGCGCGCCCAGCCACCCGGAGTCCGATTCAGTTTCCCAACACCTCGTCCATCTCCTCGCCCTTCGACAACGCCTCGACGGTCAACTGGAAGGCCTGGTAGTACTCGACCAGGCGCTGATAGACGTGTGGCGACAGGTTGGAGATGGCACGCAGACGCTCGTTGCGCATGGCCTCCAACATCTTCTGCGCGTCATCGGGTTTGCTGATGGTCAGGCGCTGATATTCGTCGGCGTCAAAACGCACGCCCCCGAAATCGGCGTTGTTGAACTGGAACAGGGAGTGGACGACAAGGAGCTTGTTCAGACAGTCCGTGGTCCTGATGTCGTTGGGATTCTCCCGGCTCATGAACTGGTCCAGTTGCTTGTGGGCGTCATCGAGCTGGGCCTTCATGAGCGTGGCGTAGCGCACGTTGCAGCCGGACATGACCTTGATCTCGGGTCCGAGGTAGACGTAGGGCGCCTGGGTCAGTGCCTCGGCCAAGGGCTTGACCTGGTCCTTGAGTGACGCCTCGACCCGCTCGCGCGCGCGTTTGTTCACGCGGTCAAAGCCCACCTGCTCACAGAGTCGCAGTTGGCGGTCGCTGAGCATCTCCAGATCCGTCCGCTCCAACCCGCGGACGAGGTCCTCTCGCTCGATTTTTTCGTCCATGATCATCTCCGACTAAAAAAATCAGAAGTTGACGTTGACCACGCGCGGACACGGGAAGACGAGACGCTCGTGCTCATTTTTCTCGTCCTTGGCCAGCTTCTGCATCTGTGGCTTTTTCTTGTCCTCTTCCGGGTCGTCGTAGCGGTAGCGGGCGACGATGTTGGCCGACCGCACCTCGAAGGCGTCGATGGACTTCGGCAAGGCCTTGAGCCTGTCGGCGTCGACGGTCAGGTAGAGCAGGCGCCCGAGGGTGGCGCTGTTGGCCGAGCGCACGTCGAAAAATCCCGGTGCCGCGAGAACCCCATTGACCCAGAAAAGGTAACCGTTCACTTGCTGCCTCCCTTTTTTCGTCGGCTGGTTTTGATCAGCTTGTCCTCTTCCACCTGCATCGCCTCATCCCATTCCCTGCGTTCCTGTTCCTGCAAAAAGTCCATGAAATGCGAACAGCCCCCACATGCGTTCAGATCGTGCGTGGCCAGACACTGTTCCCGGGTCATGTGGCAAAAGCCCTTGCGCCGGCAAAGCACCATCCCCTGCCAGTACCCGCTCTCGGTCATGTGCCGACGGTCCTCGCGCGCTTGACCATGACCAACGGGTCGAAGGGCATGGGCGGCAGGACGGCGACCGCGTCGATGGCGCTCTTGGTTAAACCCATGTCGATCAACCGTTCCTGTTCCTCACGTGCCTCCAAATAGGCATACATCATCTGCTCCGCGCAAGCGTCGATCTGCGCGCGTAGAGCCACAATTTCTTGATCGCGGGCGCGAATGGCGTCGACCCAGTTCTTGTACCGGTGCAGGGTCAGAGCCTGCTTCTCGTCGTCACTACGCGACATTGTTGGCCTCAAACCAGGGTGCTAGGATGGCCTTGGCCCTGGCGGCGATTGCCGGCGCGTCCGGGCGCAGTTTGAACTCGGCCTCGGTGCACCCAGCCAGGTCGAGGCACGCGCGCTTGATGCACTCCCTTCTCGTGCCCTGGGCCCGGGAAAGGAGTCCGGCCACGGTCACCGAGATCTCGTGATGGCGGACGAGATCGGTGACCGTGGCCAGGGTCTTGTCGATGACATCGAGGGCCTTGACGACCTGTGCCACGCCCTCGGCCAGTGATTCTTCACGCAGCGTCTCGGTCATGTATTTGACGGCGGCCAACGGATCGCGGCAGTAGTGGACCATGCGTCCGTCGACTTCCAATTCCCAGCCCCCGTCACGGGCCGTGAGAACGAAACGACCGCCGGTGTCGAGGGCAAAGGTCATGAACGGATGACGATCTGCTTTCGCGAATAGCGAACGCGGGCCTTGTCGCCGGGTTGCTTGCCGAGAAGATTCAGGGGCACGCAGATGCGTCCGTTGCCACCGACCGTGTACTCGCGTTCCTCGCCATCGGCCGGTGGCGTCACCGGCCCGCCCATGCGTCCAGGCCGTTTGCTCGATGCCAGCGCCAGAAGATCGGCGTCGACGGTTTTGATCCCGTACTCCTGACGCATGAGCTGCACGATCTTGTGCGCACGCACCGGATTCAACCGATCGCCGATGTCCTGTTTGACACCCGCGAAACCCTCCTTGCCCATGATCCTCAGGGCCAGGTGGCGGTTATCCAGGTACTCTGCCTTCTTCATGGGCCGACCTGTTTCGTGGACTATGACATTCGCCTTTTCTCACATTCGCTGACAATATTCAAGTCAGAGTTGATTCAATCTTTTGTCTCATCTTCCAGGTACTCGATGAAGGTCCTGAACATGTTCGGGCCCACGCTGCGAATGAACTCCAACTCGTAGTCGTCGCCCGCGCGCTCGATCGTGCGCAGGATCGGCTTCATGGCCTCATCGACGTGCAGACGAATGTGATCGAGCATGCGCGCCTTGGTCTCCTTGGGCAACTTATCGAGGATTTTTTCCAAGCGCGTGCCCACGAGCCCGATGCCAATATCCGGTCCCTGGCCATCGCCGTCCTTGCGTCGTCGAACCCTGCGCTTCGCCGTCAGGTCGTCAAATTGTGCGGCCACGGCCCCGCGTGCGGCGGGCGTCTTCTTGGACATGGTCTTCTCCTCGTCGTCATGCTGGTTACTGGATCTGGAACAGGCGCGCTGTGCCCTTGGACGGTCGGAAGACGATCTTGCGTTTCTTCGGACACTTGAAGTGCTTTTTCCGACGCGGGTTCCATCCCCGCCCGGCGGGTTTGATGTGGAGTTTGAACGTGCCCAGCTTGCCGAAGCGCACGGCCGCGTTTTCCAGGGCCACGGTGCAGATGACGTCGGCCACGCCGTTGACCACGTCGCGCATCTGCTGCAGACTCAGACGCCGACCAAAATTGGGTTCAAAAACATGGTCATTGAGTCGGCCAAAGAAGTCCTTTTGCGTCACGAAATCCATGAGTATCCTCACACCGGGGTTGGATGTCGCTCGTGTTATGCCATAATAGCCACGGCTATTTACCTGGACCCCCAGGCGCCTTGGCGCTTAAACTGAGCTGCGAACGGAGGCGACCGTGAACAAAGCCGCGCTGATGAAAAAGCTGTCCGATACCCGTCCCAATCTTTCCGAACACGTTGAGCACTGGGCCCTGCCGAAGGAGAGGCTCATCCCCCTCGACACGCCCAACCTGATCAAGACGGCCATGGACGCCTTCGAGACCCAGGTCCAGCACATGACCCCGCCGCAACGCCTGGTCAGCGCACGCAACATCTGCGCCCGTGCCGAGGAGTTGGACGTCAACGGCATCGAGTCGTCGACGGCCTACAAGTACGCCGGCTCGCAGCTCTCGTCGCACTTTGCCGACGTCGTGAACCTGCGCAAAGAGGCCACGGCCCATCTGTGCGACGAGGAGTTGGACAAACTCATCGAAGTGGCTCATGTCTTCAGCATCAAAGCCGATGTCAATGAAAGAGTCAAAGGGCTGGACAAGGTCGCCTCGGCGTTGGAAGATTTCGACCGTGCGCACGGACTCGCTGGGCACTGGGGCCTCTGGCTCCCGGACCCGAGCTACTCGACCTACGGTCTGACTCTGGACCCGGGGCAGGAAGTGAACTACGTCGTCAAGGTCGCCGACCAGTACGTGAGCCAACAGGCCCTGGAGTCGGCCGACTGGAGCCGTGTCGAGGGAAAGTTGCCCGCCGAGGTCATCGACGGTCTGCGTTCGGCCACCGACAAGCTCGCCGTCTTCGCCAGTCTCCCCGCGCCCGAGAAAGAACTCATCTGCCAAAACCTGCTCGCGGAGTAGATGCCAAATGAGTGTCACCAACAAGGGCTGGCGTGGGGGCAACGGCTCGATGGCCGATGCCATGTTCGAGAAACTGTGGGGCATCGGCGATCAGCGGCCCATGTCCACGGACAACATCACCGAGGGCCCTCTGGCCCAGTTCCCCGAGGACTACGACCCCGTCGCCTGGCAACGGGAGAAGACGGCCGAGTTCGTGGCCGACTTCAAGACCAAGATGGCAACCAAGACGGCCGCGTCCATCGGCACCAACAACAATCCAGACTCGTCAACCACACCGGGCGGCAATCGTTCGATTCAGCAGGACGTCTCGGGCATGGGCACGGCCGTCGTCCAACAGTCGCCAGAAGACGCGCGACAAAACCCCGGCGTTCCGACGGCAAAGAAGGACACGGCACCGTCCAAGGGCTCCAAGGGCAGCGAGCTCATGGCCCGTATCCGCGCCAAGCGCGCGGAGAAGGGCGAGGTGACGAGCGAGGAGACGACGACCAAGTCCGTGCCCCAGACGCAGGAAGAGGTCAAACACAACCTGCAGGTGAAGGCGCCGGCGCCCGTGCCCAAGGAACTCAATCCGCGCATGCGCGTGGGCAATCTGGCCGCTGGCCACGAGCAGAGCGCGTGGACGGGCAGTGGCCCCCAGGCCGCGTTGCACGACGACTACAGCAAGGTCGGCGAGCTGCTCGACCTGGCCGGCGTGCCGCCGTGTGAGCTCTACGAGGACAGCATCCTCCGTCTCATGGCCGAGTCGGCACTGACCATGGTCAAGGAGGCTGGCAGCTATCTCGCGCGCAATGACGTGCATCCGCTCAAACTCGTCGCCGAGCTCGAAGACACCCTGGGTGCCGACTGGAGCGAATGGGAACCCGAGACCATCCGCGAGTCGATCGTCAAGGAGGCCGGGGTCGACCCGAGTGACGACGTCATGTCCAAGATCATGGCCGTCAAAATCATCATGCGGCGGCCCGAGGCCTTTTTCGACGACTGGCAGTCGATGGAGAAGATCTCCGTGGCCCTCAACGATCGTTCGCCGATGATGGGCGCGATCGAAGACGTGCCCATCGAATGGCTCTCGAATGCCGTGTCCATCGTCGGTCGACTCGTGGGCCCCGCCGACTTCGGCCCCGAGGTGAGCAAATACGCCGCGGCCCGGCTCTACGATCAGGGCTACGTCGTCGCGCCGCCGTTGCTCAAATTTGCCGACGTCGAACTGGGGCAGATGGTGGGTGACGACGATCTGCGCAAGAAGGTCATCCTCGCCTACGCCAAGTCGTTGAATGCGACCGAGCTGGGTGAGGGCGAAGACGAGGTCTCGATTCAGGTGGCGCGGTTGCTGCGCAACAACGCCTACGTTCTCGATCGTCTCGACGAGTCACGCGGACAGCTGGAGTAGTCGATGGCCGAGAACGCCGCCGCCGAGACCGTCCCGCTCGATCGGCACACGTACGAGGACCCGTTCCTCGACATGGCCTCGACAAAGCTGCCCAAGAGCTTCAAGAAGCTCTTGGAACTTTGCCAGATCTTTGCCATGACCCATCCTCAGATCAGCCCCATCATCCAGCGGCTGGCTGAGTACCCGATCACCAACCTCGTCTACAAGGGCGACGCGGAATCTGAGCGTCAGCACAAGGAACTGTTCGAAAAGCATCTGCGCATCTTGGAGAAGATGATCGAGTGGGGTCTTGATTATTACGCCTACGGTAATTGTCTGGTTTCAATAAGTTTTCCATTTGTTCGCCTCTATCGCTGCACGGCCTGCGGCCACGATCATCAGGTCAACGAGATCAAATACCAGTACGCCGGCGGTCGCTTCAGCGGATTCTGCCGCAAGTGCGGCAGCGAGCGCGAACTCAAGCCCATCGACCAGTACGTGCAAGACGCCAGTGGCATCCACATCTTCCGTTTCGAACCGCAGTTGATCACGCCCAAGTACAACCGGGTCACGGGCAAATATTTCTACTACTACGACATCCCCCCCGACGTGCGTCGGAGCGTGGAGGTCGGCGACCGCGACACCATCGACACGACGCCCATCGAGTACCTGCAGTGCATCCAGTTGCGGCGCAAGATGAAGATCAAGCGCATCTACCATTTCAAGCGGCCCACATTCAGCGGCCGCGACATGCAGTGGGGCTTCCCGCTCGTGTTGCCCGCACTCAAGGACGCCTACCTCAACCAGGTCTACAAGAAGGCCGACGAGCAGGTGGCGTTGGAACACAGCGTGCCCCTGCGCATCCTCTACCCCGAGGCCCGGACCCAGGACCCGATGCAGAAACTGGCCCTGGGCAACTTCAAGCAGTTCATGGCCCGCAACATCCGCTATTGGCGTCGGGACAAGAACGCGATCATCACCGCGCCCATGCCCATTGGCGTGACCAACGTCGGTGGTGACGCGGCGGCCTATTCGACGATCAACGCCCGCGTCAAGGTCATCGACGAGATCATGGGCGCGTGCATGGTCACCCGCGGCTTCGTCATGGGTGGCGAGAACTGGTCCTCGCAGTCCATCAGCCAGCGGATCATGGAGAACAGTTTCCTCAACTACCTGCGACGTCTCGACGGCTGTCTGCAATGGGTCCGCGACGAATGCGGCGCCTTCCTGAGCCTGCCCCCGTGCCAGGTGAGCATGAAGCCGTTCAAGAAGGTCGACGACGTGCAGATGCTCAGCCTCGTCATCCAACTGGCTCGCGAGAAGAAGGTGAGCTGGGAGGAGGCACTCTCGCGCATGGACCTCGACTCTAAGTCCGAGATCAGCGCCATCGAGAAGGAGACCGAGCGTTACACCAAGCTCATGCTCCAGGAACTGCTGGCTCAGAATGAGGCCAACGCCAAGGCCCTTCTGTCTCAGACCATTGTCCAGCAGGAGACCGAGGGGGTGCAGAGCGTCTACCAGAACATGACCCAGCGTTCCGACGCCATTCTCGCCGAGGTCCAGGGGCAGGCGACGAGCGAGGAGGCGGCTCAGTCCCAGCAACAAGAACAGGCCCAGGCCCAGGAACAAGACCCGCAGAGCATGGCCTTGCGCGCCCGTGCCGAACGTGATCAGGCCCAGGCGCAAAAGGATCAGTCGCTGGCGCAGGCGCGTGGCGGACAACAGCAGATGGTCAACGTGGACCTGAGCAAGCAGATCGCCATCTGGGCCGGTGAGTTGTTCTCGGCGTCGACGGCGGAGAAGAAGCGCCTGCTCAAGGCCCTGCACGATGACAACCCCGAGATCGCCAAGGCCGTGGTCGAAGTGGCCCAGGACATGGAGAGCCAACAGCAACAGGCGCCTCAGGGTTCGGCGATCACCAGGTCCCAGGACCCACAGACCATGCTCATGTCCCTCGTCGACGGGGTCAAGAATCCCGACGAGTTGGCGCAGAAGCTGATGATGATCGAGCCGCGACAGCAGCATCAAATGCTCTTGCAACTGTCGCACAGCAACCCCAAACTGTTTAACAACGTCATGAAGGCCATCCAACGGCTCAACAGCCAGGAGGCGGCCGGTGGTGGTGGCGGACAGCAGGTGGACATGCGCCCGCTGCCCGAACAAAAACCGCCTCGACGTGAGGAGAGCCCGGTATGAAAAAGATGAGTGGCTACGAGAGCGTGCTTGGTGATCCGAGTGTGGCCGAGACGATGAAGGCGACCATGCGCGGTCAGCAGGCCCTGGCCGCGTCGCCGGCCAAGACCACGCCGGTCGTGGTCAAGAAGCAGGCGGCGGACGTGAGCGTGACCAGCGACCCGAGTGTGGCCGCGGAGATGAAGGACACGCAGACGCACGAGGTCGCCAAGGCCCCGACGCCCCTGGCCAAGGCCCTGCCCAAGAAGATCGAGAAGAAGAGCAATTGGGAAGGTGGTCCCACCACGGGTCACATGCTGCCTCCAACACCGGGGGTATTGCACGAGGCCGCTGGCAACCTCGTCAACAAGCTCAAGGATCGTCGTCAGCAAAAGACGGAAAAGAAGGCCTCGTTCGAGGACTTCATCGCCCGCAAGAAGGCTGAGGGTAAGGGCGAGAAGAAGAAGGACGCCGCCGCCGACAAGGACGACGAGAAGAAGGACAAGGGCAAGGGGTTCTTTTTCGGCAAGAAGGACGACGAGAAGAAGGCCTCGCTCGACGACAAGTTCGCCGCCGATCTGCACCAGGCCGTGGGCATCGACGTGCCCGAGGCCGACCCCAAATGGCATCGGCCCGATGTCAGCGTCGAGGGTCAAACCAACGACCGCATCGACGACCACTACCTGGCGTGGATGAGGGAGCAGGCGGACCAGGACGTGGTCAAGGAGGCCAAGCCAGATTGGAAAAATATCATCCATCAGGCTCACTCAGCTGCCTCCAACACGGTCAGTGACAAGAACGCGCTCAAGGAGGCACTACGAGTTCTCAGGTCTCACGGCGCCCTGCGCGGAGAACAGATCAGGGGCGGCGCCAAGGCCCTGGGTGGTGCCGCGGCCCTGGGCAGCGCGGCCTATGGTGGCTACCGTCTGGCCAAGGGGCGCCAGAAGGCCGCGTCCGCCGACACCGGTGTCCACGCGGGCGAGGGTGTCGAGAAGCAGGCGGGCGTGATCGAGAACCCCGAGAACCTGGCGCTCATCGACCGCATCCGCCGGCAGTCGGAGAGACTCTTTGCGTAGTTTTCACTACGTCGAATTCTGCCTCTCCGACGCCGAGGGCCGAGAGGGCTACGAGACGCTGATGCAGGCCATGAAGGTCGACGAGCCGAGCCTCTACGAGCTCATCTCCGAGACCGGCACCTGGACCAAGGACGGTCAACACATGGTCTCCATCACCTACATCGCGTCCGAACCGGGCGAAAGGTACTAAAAAAACTGGGCCCGAAAAATCGGGCCCAGTGTCGCAGGGGTCTACTTCTTCTTCCCCGCAACTCCAGCAATTGCCTCGTCCTGTTGCGTGAACACCACCGACCTCCTCTGTCTGGGTCGTCGTCTTTGGGAGTAAACGACAACCGGTTTCACCTCCCCCCCACCCGGTGGGGGGTGGGGGGGAGGATCTTGTTACCGGGCTAGGCGGTGGGCTTGACCTTGGAGCTCTGGCGCATCTGCGTGAAGGCGATGAAGGCGTCGAGCGCCTCCCCGAGCTTCACCTCCAGCCGGTCCACCCGCGCGTTGCTCCTCTCCGCCTGCTGCTCCAGCTGCTCCGCGAGAACAGCCGCGATCTCCTTCAGCTCGTCCACCCGCTCGTCCAGGCTCTTGGCCTTGCCCCGGCGCGCGGCACCGGCCTCGGCTTCGGCGCGGCAAACCTCTCGATCACCCGCGCACTGGGCCTTGATCTTCTTGGCGCTCTCGACCGTCTTCAGGCGCTTGGTCTCGCAGTCGCAGCCGGCGTTGAAGGCGGCGATGATGCGCGCATTCGCGGTCGCGTTGGCCAGGGTGCTGGCCCACTCGTACTCCTGCCGCACGCGCTTCAGCTCCTCGGCCATCTCCACTTGCCCGTGGTACTGGAGCATGGTCGCGTAGCGCGTCACGGCAGAACGGCAGGCGACGTAGTCGGCGGCCCAGGCGTAGCCGGCGTAGTTGGGCAGGTTGTGCGGCACACCGGCCTTGGTCGCCGCCAGCTCGGTCACCACGTCGGCCAACGTGGTCTCGAAGCTGGGGAACTCTGGCGTTTTCTGCAGGTACTCGATGTAGCCCTTGAGCGGGAACAGGCCCAGGAGACTGTGGTTCAGGTTCTTGACCGTCACCGCCATCTTCTCCGAGACCTCTTTCGAGACCACGGGCTTGACGCCGGCCATGGCCGTCTCGATGGCCTCGCTCGCCTCGACCACGGTCTTCGGGTCCATGTCAAACCGCTCGCGCACCCACTCACTCACACTCTTGATGATACCCATGACGTCCTCCCATAGACGCTGCGGGTTTCTCCCCAATTGACAACGCCGGGGTCCAAGGCGTCGCCCTGTTCTTCCCAGGGCACTTACATCCCACCTACTCCTCCGCCGAAGGGCGGGCCCGTCGCACGTCTTCAATGCTCGACGCGGGGGCGTATGTACCGACAGACCTGGTGGGCTAGGGTCTTTTACTGCACCCTTGTTATGCCTGTTCCCGGGGCCCTTTTTTAGGTAGGCTATGGCCCATGGCAATGACCCTCCACGCCCACACGACCTACGAGGAGATGAAGAGAAATCTGCTCGCGCACGTGCGACAGCTCTTCCCCATCGACGGCAAGGTCCATCGTCTGGAATTGGAAGACATCGAGATCACGGACAATTTGAACGAAAACGACTACGCCCAGCAAAAGGACGCGCGGCTGGGTGGCCACACGTGGGCCGTGCCCGTGACCGCACGTTTTGTCCTCAAGGACCAGGCCGGAAAGATCCTCGATCGCGCGCGCATGAAGATCATCGACCTGCCGCGTCTGACCAACCGCGGCAGCTACATCGTCGGCGGCAGTGAGTACATGTTCCCGACGCAGAAGCGCCTGCGTTCGGGCCCCTACGTGCGTGTGGGCCAGAACGAGGAACTTCGCACGTTCTTCAACATGGCCAAGGGTCGCAACTTCTACCTGGGCATCCATCCGGCCAAGGGTCATTTCCAGTTCCAGGTCGACACGAGCAAGAACATCCCCCTCTATCCCATACTCCGAGCCCTGGGTGTCACCGACGACCAGATGGTCAGGGCCTGGGGGCGCGAGGTCTTTGTCCAGAATCGTGTGGAAGATCAGGCGGTGCGCACGAAGGCCCTCAAGGTCGTCTACGAGAAGATGTCCTACGGCCTGCAGCCACCCGAGGACCTGGAAGCGGGAATCCGCGAGGTCTTCGGGGCCACGCACATGGACCCGGCCAACGTCGAGTTGACGCTGGGTAAGCCCTTCGATCACGCCACCGGCGAGGCCATCCTCCTGGCCAGCGCGAAGATGTCACGCGTGGGCCGCGGCGAGGCGAAAGAGGACAACCGTGAGAGTCTGATCCACAACGACATCGTCGATCTGTCCG
>Ga0315287_10007437_pt1 | contig 10979 bp, 3 predicted proteins | sample YL17G11_0_MG_FD_205037 | JGI IMG/M metagenome (GOLD analysis project Ga0315287, IMG submission 205037) | Sediment microbial communities from Yellowstone Lake, YNP, Wyoming, USA - YL17G11_0 | ecosystem: Environmental > Aquatic > Freshwater > Lake > Sediment | place: USA: Wyoming | collected...
GAACTTGAGCGAGCCCAGCATTATCTCGGCATCGCCCGCGGCCTGAACCAGCGTGCGATCCCCATTGCCGTCCTGGCCGGAGTTGATTTGCAGGCCCGTCGTGCCGGCATCGACGATCATCTTGTGCTCGGTGCCGGTCTGATTGCTTGTCAGGATCAAGGAATACTGGGGATTGCTCGCGGTGCCCTGATTGACCACGGACGCGCTCACACCGGCGTTGGCTTTGTTGATCGCGTCTTTGACGCCAACGAGGCTGTTGTTGGTGGAATCGATCTTGACGTCGACAGACGTGCTATCGACCGTGATTCTGATCGTCCCGGCGCTGACGGCCGACTCCAGCCCGCTGAAAGTCTGCGAAGCAATCTGATGGCTCTTGGCGGTATTGTTGACCGTGACATAGTAGGTGCCGGCGGTGGCGCTGGAGGATGCCGTGACGTCAACGATGTCCGGCTGGCTGGACGTGGCTTTCTTTGTCTGGAACCCGGCAACCGAGGCAATGGAATTGCACTTGGTCTGCAGGGCGAGGACCCTGGTATTAAGATCCTGCCATGCCGCAAGCTGCTGTTGGGCCTTGGTCTTCTGGTCCAGCAAAGTCTGTTGGGGCCGTCGGGCTATCTCCATGTATTTGGAGATTATCTGATCGGTCTGTAAGCCCGAACTCAAGCCATTGATGGACATTGTTCCCGGCATGTCAATCCCTCACTTCCGTTATGCGAGCTCTCACGTCTCTTCGAGAAATGGCTAAGCGACCGCGAGCGACGATCAGACTTGTTAGCGGTCGCGTTAGCCTTTGTTGCTTCTTGATGGTGGGACCCGGACGGGTCCCACCCCAATGAACCATTCGGATTTACGACTACTGCAGCAGCCTGAGAAGCTGCTGCGGAGCCTGGTTGGCCTGCGCGAGCATCGCAACGCCGACCTGGTTGAGCATCTGCAGTTTGGTGAAGTTCACCATCTCAGCCGCCATATCCGCGTCGCGGATGCTCGACTCGGATGCCGATATGTTCTCTTTAGCGACACTCAAGCTGTTCGTTGAACTCTCGAGAACGTTCTTCTGAGTGGCGCCGAGAGCCGCTCTGATACTGGAAACGTCGCTGATCGCCTGATCCAGTACCTTAATAGCATCCTGAGCGCCCTGAGATGTGGTCACGTCGACCGTGGAGATATTGGCATTGGCAACCGCGCCGTTACCAAGGTTGTATGCGAACGCGGAGCCGATGTTGATCTCCCTGGTCTGGTTGGCGTAAGCACCCAACTGGAATGTCAGGGTGTTCTTTTCAACCGTGAACTGACTGGCCGCCGCGCTGGTGGCGCTGCCACCGGCCTCGGTAAGGACGATCTTGTTGCCAAGGCTGTCCTTGATCGTAAGGCCGGAGCCTACGCTCCAGGTGGTGTCCGACAGGTTGGTGGTGACGCTGTCGACGGTCTGAGTGACTATAGCCACGGCGTCCGCGCCGGCGTCGCTGAGGTTGGGTACGCCGGTCCCGAGGAACATAGCTCCCGACGTGACGTTGACCTTCGCCGCCGAGCCGTAGTCGGCAGTATTGAAGTCAACCTTGTTGGTCGTGGTGTTGTAAGTGGCCGCGACGCCAGTCAGGCTGCTCTGCGCATTCACGTTGCTGATGAACGTGGCGACGTTGTCGCCGCTGGCGTAGCTGATCTTAACTCCATTAACGTACAGCGAGCCCGTGTCGTTCGCGAAACCGGCGCTAGCGTCCGCGTAGGTCGCGGCGCTGCTCAGGGTTGCCTTCTCGGCAGCCGTGGTCACCTGGACCTTGATATCGGCGCCATCCTTGATGCCGGTCGCAAGCGAGAAGTCGCCGGACATAACGCTGCTGCCGTTGACCATCGTTTTGATACCGGCGGAGCCATCCAGCAGTTTGCGGCTGCCGAACTGGGTCTCCGAAGCGACCTTGTTAAGGCTGTTGATCGCGTTTGCGATCTGCGCCTGGTCAGCCTGAGCGGACGCCGCGTCGGTGGCGCCGGTGTTGGCCGCGTGGACAGCCAGGTCTCTCATGGAGCGTAGAAGGCTGTTCACCTCGCTCAAGGCGCCTTCCGCGGTCTTTACCATGTTGGTGGCATCGCTGGCGTTCTTGATCGCCTGGCCGATGCCGCTGATTTGTGCCCGCAGTCTCTCGGAAATCACCAGTCCCGCGGGATCGTCGCCGGCGCTGTTGATCTTGAAGCCGGATGACAACCTCTCGATACTCTTGGAGAGAGCATTGCTGGTGTTACCCAGCGTGCGGTGTGCGGCCATAGCTGCACTGTTGCTGTTGATTGTCAAACCCATTTTGTGTACTTCCTCCCTGAATTTTCTGCCATTCCATGGCGAGTGGGCGTCTGGGCCCTCGATCTCGGGCGCGCGCCTCAAAAATCGGCTGTCGGAACCGCGCCCACCTTCCGATAGCCTTGGCCAGGTCGGTCCACTGGAACCGACTAGAGCGACTTGTCGACGCTTGCCGCGCCTACGCCACTCAGGGAGTGCAGTATCAAGATTATCTCGTCTAAGAAACTATCGACAATCAGGTACTCGCACTTTAGGTGGCGACCGAGTTCGACTGCCTTACGGAGGCACGCTTACACGTCCTCCACAGCAGTTGTTCCATATTCCGATGGGGTGTTGCGATGTTATTGAAGGGAAATTTATGTATTATTGCGGGGCACAATGGAAGTGGGATTTCGGATTTCGGATTTCGGATTTCGGATTTGGGATTTGGGATTTGGGATTTGGGCCGAATGCTTCAATCCACAATCCGAAGTCCACAATCTCGAATCATAGATGCTCCCCGCCGGAAGAGGTGGCTGGTCGGATCGGCGGGAAGCGTACGTCCTTGGGAAGGAGGCTTACCCAACTTGGGTTATTGAAGCAGTCTCAAGAGAGTCTGTGGCATCTGGTTCGCCTGTGCGAGCATCGCGACGCCGGTCTGTTGCAGGATCTGGTTCTTGGTCAGATTCACCATCTCTTCGGCCATGTCGGTATCTCTGATGGTGCTCTCGGAAGCCGAGATGTTCTCCTTGGCAACGTTGAGCGATGTTATGCTGCTTTCGAGCACGTTCTTCTGGGTCGCGCCCAGCGCGGCCCTTTGGGTCGATATCTGCTTGATAGCGTCATCCAGGATCTTGATCGCGTTCTGCGCTCCGTCCGCGGTGGTGACGTCGACGGTGGACAGGTTCTCGTCCTCGATCGCGCCTCCTCCGAGATCGTTGGCAAACACAGAGCCGATACTGACATTCCTGACTTGGCCTTCGTAGGCGCCCACCTGGAACCGCAGCGAGTTGACACCGAGGTTGAACTGGGTGCCATAGTCTGCCATCACCGAGCCCATAGCCTCCCGCATTGTGATCGTGTCGCCGAAGCTGTCCTTGAGTTCGAGGCCGCTTCCGGACTGCCATGCGGCGTCAGTGACGTTCTCTTCCACACCTCCGACGACTTTGGTCACCTGGGCAATCGCATTGACGCCCGTGCCGTTTGCAGCCGATGGACCGCCCAGGAAAGTGGCACTGTTGGTGATATTGATCTTGGCGGCGGAGCCATAGTCGCCCGTCTTGAGGTCGATATTGTTGGTGACAGTATTGAACACGGCGGTGATTCCGGTGAGATCGGTCTTCGAGTTTACCTTGGTGACCAAATCGTTGACGTTGTCACCGGACGCGTAGTCCACTCTGACGCCATTGACATACATGAAGCCATCAGCGGCCGCAAACTGGCTCCAATTGGTGCCGGTGTAAGCGCCGTCGGCGAACAGGTCCGTACCTGCGGTTGCCGTGTCAGTCGCGTAGAAGGTGGTCGCGGCCCCCATCGTGGTGGCGGTCAGCTTGATCTTGTTGGTCGCCGAGTCGAATGTCGCGGTGACACCAGTGGTGCTCTGGGCCGCGTTGATACTGGCCATCAAGGATGCGACCGTGGTGGCGCCTGATGTATAGGTGATGTCCGTGCCGTTGATCGACAAAGTTCCAGATGCCTGCACATCAGTGGCGGCATCGACGTACGTGGCCGTGGAACTGACTGTTCCGGCCGACAGCGCACTATATGTGGACCCACTGGACAGGACCGCCTGCCGCGCCGCCGTGGTGATATTGACATGAATGGCGGCGCCATCCGTCAAGCCATTCGCGTAAGAGAGATCGCCGGTCATAACGGCGGCGCCATCGATATAGGTCCTGACGCCTGCATTCCCATCCAGCAGCTTTCTGCCGCCGAACTGGGTTTCCTGGGCGATCTTGTTCAGAGACCGGATCGAGTTGTTGATCTGGGCCTGGTCCGCTTGCACGGCGGCATCATCGTTCGCGCCGATGTTGGCCGCGTGGACGGCCAGGTCTCTCATCGAGCGCAGGACATTGCTTACCTCGTTTAAGGCACCTTCCGCGGTCCTGACCATGTTGACCGCATCGCTCGCATTGCTGATTGCCCGGCTGAGGCCGCTTACCTGGGCGCGCAGTTTCTCGGATATGACCAAACCCGCCGGGTCGTCGCCCGCGGTATTGATGCGATAGCCCGAAGACAGGCGCTCGATCGTCTTGCTGAGTTTGGAGTCGGTTTCCGCCAACGTCCTGTGCGCGGTCATCGCCGCGGTGTTCATGTTGATTCGAAGACTCACTTTTGGGTTTCCCTCCTTGAAATCATTCCACCTGTCCATGGAAGCACGTCCGTGTCGAAAACGACAGGTGTCATTTCAGAATACTAAGTCAAGGCACATAAACCTGGTTTTGTTCAAAACACGTATCGACTGCCCCGATAGCAGACATTAGCGGTTTTTTGAGGATTTTCTTGCGAGCGGGAAGGGATAATCACGAAAGGCGAAAAGGAGAGAAAGCACGAAAAGAGAAGGGAAAAAGCAGATTCCTCACATTCGTTCGGAATGACAAGGCTTTGGAAGCTCGGAATGATTAGCTGACTCTGCTGCGGGAACGGCTATGACAACTTGTCCGTCGTATTCGTACAATCAAGAGTTCCCGCAGCTAGCTCATACCATGCTGGGAGAGAGGGAGCACACTGTGTGTGTGCCGGGCAGACTACTACGTGAGGGACCACCACAGTTACACTACATTACACACATGTACTTTGGGCTCAGGCTGCCTGAGCGCCGAGCGACTCCTCGACCATTGCCAGGTTATTCGAGGCGTCCGCGAATCCGGGGTCGATGGCCAACGCCTGCCGGTAGGCCATCGCGGCGGCCTGGGGCACGCCGGTATGGAAGTAGCAGTTGCCCAGCCGCAGGAAAGCGGGCGCATGGTTGGGACTACGATCGAGGCCGGCCTGATAGAAATCGGCGGCCTGGGCATAGTCACCGGCGCTGTAAAGCACATCGCCCGCGTTGAAATACGCGTTGGCGGACGCCGGAGCGAGCTCGATTGCCTTGGTGAAAAGGTCCAGCGCCTCCTGATATCTGCTGCGAGCGGCGCGCAGGAGGCCGAGAGCGTTGTATATCTCGGGGGCGCCGTCATCTAGGGACATCGCCCGGAGATACTGGCGCTCGGCGTCGTCATACAGACCGCGCGCTTCGGCAAGACCGCCGAGTTTGACCCTCAGGGCTGCTGTCTCCTCGCCGATGTCGATCAACGACTCGAAACGCCGCGCGGCTTCGTCGGGCCGGCCCTGCTTTTCATAAAGCTCTCCAAGGATGATGATAGGCTTGGGGTCCCCCGGCAATTGGGCGCTGAGCTCGCGCAGATACTTCTCCTGCATCGGCTCGTTGCCGGTGATCGCATAAGTGCGCGCAAGCAGGTCCAGCGCGGCGACATTGCCCGGCTTTTGAGCGAGCGCGCTTTCGGCGTATTCGATCGCCCTATCGTGGTTGCCCAGCATGAAGTAGGCGGACGCCAGCCCGAAATCGGCCTTGTAGCCGACCGTGCCTGAGTCACCCGTCCAGTCTCTGCCCCGTCCCATCGCGATTGCCTGCTCGAATGCCTTGATCGCCTCGGCGGGTCTGTTCAAGGCCAGCAGGACGTTCGCCTCGCAGAAGCTGAGCTGCGGATACTTGATGCCGATCTTGCCGGCGCGCTCGACCACTTCGAGAGCCTCCTCCAGGCGGTTCATCTCGCGAAGCGCATTCACAAGGTGCGAAAACACCATCGGGGCAAAGGCGCTGTCCGCAGTGACGATATCGCACGCGTGCTGGAGGTGCGGTATCGCCCTGTCGTGCTCACTGCCCGCGCACAGGGCCGCCGAGAGATGATGCAGGTAGAAGATGTCATCGGGGTTGTCCCTGACCTCGGCTTCGAGCATGCGGACGTATCTTTCATGCTTGCCGCGCTCGGCCACGATATCCGTCCTGTAGCCGTAATGGTGGACCAGCACGTCCAGTTGGCCCACACGCCCGCCGTTGCGGGTGATGGCGTTCTCGACGTGCTCGTGCACGCGGCTTTCGTATCGGTATTTCGGGTCGTTCCTGAACAGACGGCAGACGCGGTGGCTGGTAATGTCCGGCGTGACGCCGTCGGTCATGACGTTTCTAAAGAGCATGTTGTAGCCTTCGGCCCGAGGGTTGGCGATCTCCCGGCGGAGCAGGTGGGCGGTCGCGGGGTCCAATTTCTCATCAGCATCCAGAACCAGGATCCATTCGTGGGACGCGCGCTTGAGGGACTCGTTGCGGGCATCGGCATAGCTGTCGTTCCAGGGGAACTCATAGACCTTCGCGCCATAAGACTTGGCGATCTCCGGCGTGCGATCACTTGATCCGGTGTCGACGAGTATGATCTCGTCCACGAAGTTCTTCGCGCTGTCGAGACACTGGGCAATGAACGCCTCTTCGTCGCGGGCGATCATGCACAACGAAATCTTCGGCTGAGCCTTGGGCGCGGGCGCGGGCTTCCGGGCGGGGCTCTTTGCCAGTTCACGGGCCTTGGCAAGGATATACGCCGCGTCCTTGTTGTCGGGCCGCGCCTGCAGGGCGCTGCGGGCGTGCTCGGCGGCGGCATCGCAGTCGCCCAGAGCCAGATAGCACGCCGCCAGGCCGTATTCGGCCTTGTGGCTGTAAACGGACGGGTCACCATCCCACAGGCCTTGTTTGCCCAGGGCGACGGCTGTCTCGAAGGCCTGGACGGCCTCCTCCCACCGCTCAAGGCATCTCAGGACATTGCCCCTAATAAAGCTGAGCTGTGGGTGGCGAATGCCGAGAGCCTCCGCGCGTTCGATGGTCCGCATAGCCTCGGCGGGATCGCCCGTGACCATTAGCGATTCGGCGAGCCTGGCGAATGTCAGCGGGGCGAGATTATGACCCCGTGGGAGCAACTCGGCGGCCTTCGCGAGCGGCTCTACGGCCTCGGCATGCTTGCCATGTGCGGCAAGCTCGGCGCCGAGGTGATAGAGATAATAGGCATCGCTGGGATTGGCCTCGACTTCCTTGCGCAGGAGCTCGACATACTTCTTATGCTTCTGCCGGCTGTTCCTGACGTCCGGCCTGTAGCCGTGATGGTATATCACCGCCTGGGACCTGCCCGCTCGGCCGCCCGATGCGACCACGGCGCGGCCAACCTGCTCGTGCACGCGGCCTTCGAACCGATATTCGGGGCAGCGGCGGAACAGGCTGCAGCGCGTGGATATCTCGACTTCCGGGCTGGGGCCATCCGTGAGATAGCTGCATATAGTCAGGTCGTATGCGTCCACCCCGCTGTCGACCATCGCCTGCTCGATAATCGGTCTGGAATTCGCGTCCAGGCGTTCATCGGCATCCAGGCAAAGGACCCAGTCGCAGGTCGCGTGTTCCAGAGCATGGTTGCGGGCGTCGGAGAAGCTGCCGTTCCATTTGAACGAATGGAACGACGCGCCGTGGGACCTGGCTATGTCGACCGTGCGGTCCTTGGAGCCGGTGTCGACAACGACGATCTCATCGGCAAGGCCCCGGACGCTCATCAGGCAGTCTTCGATGAATGCTTCTTCATCGCGCACGATCATGCACACCGAAAGCGTCTGTTTCCTGTCAGTTGAGGCTGCTTTGGGCTTCGCCGGGGCCGCGGCTGACAGCAGGGAGTTGATGCGCCTAAGCTTCGAGTCGATATCGGCCTGGCTTGGGCCCTTCTTGCCGGCTTTCTTCCCGGATTTTGCCTTGGGTGCCGGCTTGGTGGCCCTGAGAAGCGTCTTGACCTTCGTGAGGATTTCGATGGCATCACGATCCGTCGGGTCGATTTCCACTGCCTTGCACGCGTGGTCGGCCGCATCGATTACGTGCCCGTCCTTGACCAGTAGCGCGGCGAGGTTGTAGTAAGCCTGTGCCCGGTTAGGGTCGGCTTCGATTGCTTTCCAGAGCAGCGAGCGAGCGGACTTGTTGTCACCGCGCGCGGCGATTATCATGGCCTGGCTGATTATGTCCCCACTATCGGGCTGGGCCTGCGCTTTGGCTTGCGACGCGGCAAATGCGTTTCGCGCGCCCGGCTCGGGCCTCCGGCCCCATTCCCTGGGCCAGTGGCGTTCGAGCGCGATGAGAGTCTCGCGGGCAGCGGTTTCCTGGTTGGAGTGTTCGATGCTGGACGGCGATTCGAGATACAGCCCGAGGGTCTCGGGGATGTGCTGGAACGTCTCGGTCGGGCACATCCTCAGCCAGAACTCGTAGTCGCCCGCCGACTTGAAATCGGGCTCGAAGTAGCCGTGGCGATCGTGCAGTTCCCTGCGCCACATCGGCTGCGGGCCCATGTAGCACGCCGTGAACATCGTTCGCCTGTCGAACTCCAGCCAGTGATAGTTGCCTTTGACCGGAGCGCCGCCGAACGTCGCGTTCTCTTGGGTTGTGATATCGACATCGGCGTAGACAAGCGCGATATCCGGGCGACAGTCCAACACGCCCGCCATTCTCTCCAAGGCGTCCGGGCGATGGCGGTCATCGGTGTTGGCGTTGGTGACGTACTCGCCGCTCGCGGCCTTTATCCCTCGGTTCCAGGCAGCGTACACGTTCTCCCGCTGGGGGACCCAAATATGCTTGATGTGATCGAATCGCTGCTTGTACTCTTCGACTATCTCTCGCTCGTTTTGCTGGGAGCCGGTGTTGACGACGACGATTTCGAGTCCACCCTTTTGGTAAAGAGTCTGGGCGATCAGGTCGTCGAGACAGCCGCGGATGAACTTCTCAGAGTTGTAGGTCGAGACGATGGCCGAGACTTTGTATGCGGGCTTGCCGGTCTTGGCTGCAGCGGCCGTGGGCTTACTTGCCAATTGGCCGGGCCGCTGGATCTGGCGTGAGCCATAGCAGTCCCAGTTGCCATCCAGCGGCATTTGGGCTTGAGTGACTCCACGGTCTCTGAGGGCCTGCGTCATCCCCTTTCGGGCAATAAAGGTGTGCTCGGTGCTCAGTATGCCGTTGTTGATGAGCCCGAAGGCGAAATCTGTAACGACCGACCTGGCGCTATCGATTGCCCGGGTCAGGGCGTCCAGGTACGGCAGGAAGCAGAGTTTGATTATCTCTTCCGATATCGGGTAGTCCACGAAACCCGCCGGGATTACGACATCCGGGGTCACGAAATGCAGCGAATGGTAATGGTAGAACACCAACGGCTGCCCGTTCACCAGCGGGTTTCCGGATTTGTCTGAGCCGAACGAGTATTGTATATGGTTCCACGGCGCGACACCGGCGGCCTCGTTTCGGAGGATGCCGATGCTGTCTCCGAAGAGTGACGGCCATTCGTTAAGGTAGGACTGGTCGCCCATCTTGCCGTTTTCGACGCGCTTGTAGCACCACTCTATGCAGCGGTCCCGCCACCAGTTGAGCACTTTCGCGCTGGTATCACCTCTACGGAAGCACATCAGACCCACATTGAAGCGCCCGCTCTGGGCTTCGAGATGAGCAAGCGACGGGGAGAACCGATGCTCGTGAATGAGCACCGAGTGGCCCTCTAGCTCGTCGAAAATCGGGTCGGGCGAGGAGAAGAAGCAGAGATCGGCGTCGAGATAGGTCAACGTATCGATCTCCGGGTGCATTTCCATGATGCGCAAGATGATCGTGGGCGTGCACGTCCAGTAGTACTCGACCTCGGTCCTGGAAGGCTTGGTGGCAAGCAGCGCGAAGTCCCTCTGCTCGATTTCGTGAATGGGCACTGTGACCACGTTGGGCAGGGCGAGCTTTTCCAGGGTCAGCCGGGTTATCTCATCCAGGCAGACGGCGTGGAACGTAAACTCGTTCTTTTCGTGCCGGTTCAGCGATTCGATCAGGGCAATCGCCCTCACCAGATAGTTGCGGTCGAAGTAACTGCAGTAGAACCTTCTCATTCATCCCTCCGGGGCAGACGCCCCCGAAACGAACATCCCAATCCACTTAGCCAATGCCCCGCACACGCGGTCGACTTGCTCGTCGGTCAGTTCCGGGTACATAGGCAGGCTGAGGATTCTCTTGTAGAGCGCCTCGGTGTTGGGAAGCCTGTCGCATCCCCGGATTCGTCCGGCGTAAGCGGGCTGCCGGTGGATTGCGGCAGGGTAGTGGATGCCTGTGCCGATGCCCTCGCTTTTCAGGGCTTCGCCAAGCGAGTTCCGGTCATCGCACTCCACTACATACAGATGCATGGCGTGGAGAGTACCGGGTGTCCTGGCGGGCGCACAAACCACTTTTCCATCCGCCGCGGCGTCGTATTGTTCGGCAATCGCTCGCCTGCGCGCGTTATCGTGTTCTAAGTATCGGAGCTTGATTCGCAGAATTGCAGCCTGGATTTCGTCGAGGCGGGTGTTGTAGCCGGGGCTGGAGCTGATGAATCGTTCCCTCCAGCCGTATTCCCTGTCGGCCCGGACGTTCTCGGCGATTCCGGCGGAATTGGTGATCACAGCGCCGCCATCGCCGATTGCTCCCAGGTTCTTCGTAGGGTAAAAACTGAACGCGGCTGCATCGCCGAATGTGCCGACCCTCCTGCCGCCGATCTCCGCCGCGTGGGCCTGGGCGCAGTCCTCGATTACTTTCACATTGTGCTTGCGGGCGATGCGCATTATGCTGTCCATATCCGCCGGCTGCCCATAGATGTGCACGGGGACCACGGCCCTGGTGCGCTTCCAGATGAGTGCCTCG
>Ga0315287_10007439_pt1 | contig 10978 bp, 16 predicted proteins | sample YL17G11_0_MG_FD_205037 | JGI IMG/M metagenome (GOLD analysis project Ga0315287, IMG submission 205037) | Sediment microbial communities from Yellowstone Lake, YNP, Wyoming, USA - YL17G11_0 | ecosystem: Environmental > Aquatic > Freshwater > Lake > Sediment | place: USA: Wyoming | collected...
CGTCGAACGGGCTTGGCAGGGCCTCGCGTGGCAGCATGGTGCGGTAGGCGGTCGCGCGGGCAAAGCGGGGATGTGCATTCGGTGCCACGATGGTCCGCAGCTTGGACCAAAGTCCGTCGGCGCCGATGAGCAGATCGCCGCCAATATCGTCTCCTTTCGCATCCCGCGCGACGATCTTGTCGCCAACGTCATCAGCGGAGGCGAAGTTGAAACCTGGTCTAAGCGTCACCGTACCAAGAGTTTTGCATGTCTCGAGAAGACCGGCATGCAAATCGGCACGGTGAAGGGTGAGATGGGGCGCGCCGTAGCGCTCCTCGATCGCCGGTCCGAGCGGCACCGTGGCGAGCTTGCGGCCGGACAGCGCGTCGAAAATTAGAAGCGCCTCGGGCCTGAAGGCGATTGGCTCGATCGCTTGCAAGACGCCGAGACTCCGCAAGACTCGCGTGGCGTTTGGCCCGAGTTGAATGCCCGCGCCGCTCTCCTCGGTGAAGCTCGATTGTTCGAGCACCGTGACGGCATTTCCACCGCGCCCGAGGGCGATCGCCGCCGCAAGGCCGCCAATGCCGCCGCCAACGATAAGGCTCTCGCGTTTGTGCAAAGTCCCTGGCATCAAGCCGCAGGTGCGCCGGCCGGCGCGGTTACCTCATAGACGCAACCCGGCGGGTCGCTGGCGCCGGCCTTGAGCGCGGGATCGAAAACATACAGGGTCGAGCAATAGGGGCAGACGATCTCCGCCTCGTGGCCCATGTCAAGATAGACGTGAGGATGATCATGAGGTGGGCTCGCGCCCATGCATTGAAATTCCTTGACGCCGATCTTGACGCTTCTGACGCCAAAGTCGTTGACGAAATGAGGGTTGGATTGAGCCATGGGTCCAATTCTGGGTTTGCGCTAGGATGACAAAGAATAGAGATGTCGGGAGCGAAACGGTAGAGCCGAATGCAGAGCTTTGATTCCGATGGCGTGCGGATCGCTTATCGCGACGAGGGCCAAGGCGAGACGATCCTTCTAATTCATGGCTTCGCCTCCAACACTGCGACCAATTGGGCCGACCCGCGCTGGATTTCGCTTCTGGCGCAAAGCGGGCGTCGCGTCATCGCCTTTGACAATCGCGGGCATGGTTTGAGCGAAAAGCTCTACGACCCATCGCTCTATGGCGCACCCTCCATGGCGGGAGATGCATTGCGGCTTCTCGATCATCTCGGAATCCAGCGCGTGGATGTGCTTGGCTATTCGATGGGAGCTCGGATCGCGGCGTTTCTCGTACTCCAGCACCCCGAGCGGGTCCGCAGCGTCATCCTCGGCGGCCTCGGCATCAACATGGTGCGTGGCATGGTGGGATCTGGGCCGCTCGCCAAGGCGCTCGAAGCAAAATCCATCGATGACGTCACCAACGATACCGCGAGAAGTTTCAGGGCTTTCGCCGAACAGACGGGAAGCGATCTCTTGGCCCTTGCCGCTTGCATGCGGGGTCCGCGGGAACGAATTTTGCCCGAGCAGCTTGCCACAATTGAGGTGCCGGTTCTCGTTGTTGTGGGCACTCGGGATGTCATTGGCGGCTCCGGAGCCGAGCTTGCAAAGCTGATCTCGGGGGCCCAACTCCTTGAGATTGAAGGCCGCGATCATATGAAGGCGGTCGGGGATGCCGGTTTCAAGCAGGGCGTGCTCGACTTTTTAACGAAGCGGGCTTAGTGCAATAGGCAAATCAGTTCCGGCTTTGCCCTCTGCGACAGTGGAGGGATGGAGGCGAAGATGCAGAAACATTCAACCGCGGCGCAGCCGCGGATCAAGACCTACGATCCGATCTGGAGCCAGGTCAGGCGCGAGGCCGAGGAAGTGAGCGCGGCGGAGCCCGCCCTTGCCGGCTTCATCTATGCGACAATTTTGTGCCAGCCGCGGCTGGAAGATGCGGTGGTCCATCGGCTGGCGCAGCGTTTGCAGCCTTCGCTCGACGCGGGCCTGCTGCACAAGACCTTTCACGAGGTGCTGGCGGCGGAGCCGAGCCTCGGCGATATTTTCCGCGCCGATATCATGGCGGTCGCCAAGCGCGATCCAGCCAGCAGCCGCATGATCGAGCCGGTGCTTTATTTCAAAGGCTTCCATGCGCTGGAGACCTATCGTCTGGCGCATCTTCTGTGGCAGGCCGGGCGCAAGGATTTCGCGCTCTATCTGCAAAGCCTGTCGTCGCGGGTCTTCCAGGTCGACATCCACCCGGCGGCCAGGATCGGCAAGGGCATCATGTTCGACCATGCCACCGGCATCGTCATCGGCGAGACGGCGGTCATCGGCGATAATTGCTCGCTGCTGCATGGCGTGACGCTCGGCGGCACGGGCAACGAGCATGGCGACCGGCATCCCAAGATCGGACGCGGCGTGATGATGGGGTCTGGCGCCAAGATTCTCGGCAATATCACCATCGGCGATTGCGCCCGGGTGGCGGCCGGGAGCGTCGTGCTGAACGATGTCCCACCCCGCACCACGGTTGCCGGCGTGCCGGCTCGCGAGATCGGATTCGCCGGATGCGAGGAGCCTGCGCTCGCCATGGACCAATTCTTCCTGGGCGAAGACGAACCGAGCCGCTAACACACAACAACCCAGTAAGGGGGCAAGAGTGACACGCGACGAAATCATGAAGCTTGAACGCTATTTGCAGCGAACCTTCCGCATGAAGGACATTCAGGTCAAACAGCGGCCGCAAAAGGAGGACTCCGCCGAAGTCTTTATCGGCGACGAGTTCATCGGCGTCCTGTTCCGCGACGAGGAAGAGGGCGAGACCTCCTATCAGTTCCAGATGGCGATCCTCGATTTCGACCTCGCGGGGTAGGGCGGCTACGCCGCCGCTTGGTTAACCAATCCTTAAGATTGTGCGCAACGCTGCAGCTGGCTTCGCTACAGTCCATGACTGGAAGGCGGGACCGGGACCATGCTGTACGTTGCGATCCATCTCTATGTGATGGCGATTGGCTTTACCGCCGCGGGACTCGTTGCGAGTTTCGTTCAGCTCGTTTCAGGCGAGCCGCTTCGCTTCGGCATCGAACCCTCATCGATTATCTCTTCGCTCGGGGGCGTGCTGCTCCGCGTTCTGTGCGGGCCGGTGATCCTGATGCGCAACACCTGGGTCGACGCCAAGCAGCGAGCGCGCTCGCCGGTCTGGCTCGGCCTGTCGGTTCTGGTTGCGGGGGTGTGGAGTCTGTTCTCAGGGGCGCTGCTGCTCGATCTGGTTCTGAAACTCTAAAAAAAGGGAGCCGACCTCTTGGGGAAGAGGCCGGCTCTAGTAAAGGCCCGGTTGGGTCGGGGATGGGTGGGGGATCGTCCCCGGGCCTCGTAAAATCTTGTCGCGAACTCCTTAGTTGCTACGTGACGTGGCAACTGCCGCGGGCGTGGCTTGGTCGGGTGCTAACAGCGAGATCCACACAAGCGGGTTCCGCTCCGATTGCTGCTTGATGAATGTGTAGGGCGTCGCGTTCCAGGCGAGGATTTCACGGCGCTTGTTGTCGAGGACGAGGTCGCCGCGATCCGTGCGCACGGTCAGGACCGCATGGCCTTCGTTGTTCTCGTCGCGCACGACGGTGATGAGAAGCGTGCTCTCCGGCCAACCGCGCTCGACCAGCAAGCGGCGCTTCTGGAGCACATAGTCTTCGCAGTCGCCCTTCTGAGCGGACGGATAGGCCCACATTTCGACCTGACCGTAGAGATCGAGGTCGGTCACCGGGCTCACCGCGTCGTTGACGCTCTTATTCACCTGCTCGAGCTCAATCCGCTTTTGGGCGCTGAGCTGCACGCGGTCGGTGAGTTTCGTCGCGGGGCGGCACTCAGCCTCGTGATCGCGGCAGAACGTGACGTAGCCGATCGGCGGCAAGGTATCGCCGAAGGACTGCAGGACCGTCCCGGTCGTGATGGCAAAATCGGGTTCGAGCCGGATCGGATGATTGTTTGTGGCATCGGCAGGCAAAGATGAGATGAACATCAGCATCGCCCAACCTAGAATGAACTGTTTCACTGCACCCCCCATGTTCTTGAGGAGCACTATCTCAGAAATATTTTGACATCCAGATAAGAGATACTCGTGTTTTAATGCAGTATTGGTAATGTATTTTTAGCGAGAACTACTCAAAACTGAATCGCACGCGCATACATAGTGTTAACCATACGTGCGTTGGCACGCTAAAAAGCGGCTGAATCTGCGGCGATCTTGGGATTTGGCTAGCCGAAGGAGCGGGCGATGCTGTCCGGGTCCTGCATTTCGGCGAACTGGACGGCCACACCGGTGTCATGGTGGCGCACGACGCGCCCGCGCATGCGGCCGAGAATGACTTCGGTCTGGAGCGTAGGCCTCTTCACGATGGCGATCGAGGCGCCACTCAGGGACACGTCGATAATGCGGCAGTCGAACACGTCGCCATTGGGCAGAGTGAGCTTGGACAAAGGATTGCGTGGCACGACGCGCTCATGCTTGCGCTCTTCGTTTAGCCCGAGGCTTTCCCGGTTGATCAGCCAGGTCAGCAGGTTCGCGATCTTCTCGCGCTTGTACTTGCTGGCGACGATGCGGGCGGCAAAACCGCCTTCAACGCTGCGGACAACGATGCCCTCAATGCGGCCGAAATTTTCCAGATAGGCGACGATCCGCTCGCCATCGCGGCATTGCGCCGGCGACAGCATGGCCATGCCACCAGCCGACATGTTAACGACTTGGCAAGGATATTCTTCTTTGTCCTCGCGCATGAAGCGGCCAAGCACCCGGATGGGGACGCGTCGATATTTTCGCTTGTCGGGAGCAATTTTGGCGTGGGAGCGAATGGATTTCGGTTCCCTGGCAGAGATTTCAGGGCGCAGCGCCACAATGGGCTCCGGCGTGGCGACTTCCTCAAGATTGACGGTGGTCATGTCTGGTTCTGCTCGCGGATTGGCCTCAATATGGGGTGCCTGGAGCGGGCACGCCTAGTCTCAGGCGGTCAATCGCACAAAACTTGAGCCCTCAAGGTTAAGGAACGTCTAAGCCGATTATCGGTAGCCGTCGTGTTCAGCGCGTCTACTCGATGCCGCCTTCGTAAACGCGGAAACGGCGCCGGACCGAATGAACGATCTCGTTCGCGGTCGGTGTCATCTCCATGGTTGGCTTCGGCGCGGGGGATTCTTGGTCCGCATCGGGCCAACGCAGGTCGGCTTGAACGATCTCGCAACGGCGGAGTGGCGTGGCACCGAGCCAGAACGGAGGGTCGTACGCACTCATGGCGCCAAGAATACGATTGATAGAATTCCCAGTATGGATCAAGGGAAGCAAGATCAGTTCAAATTTCGCATTCCGGTGCGCTTCAGTATAGGCCTCGAACTGAACTTCGCCCATGGCAGCGTCGCGATAGACGGATCGAAGTAACGACGCGAGCGCGTCGCGATCTTCAGGTCCAAACAGGCTCAAAAGATCAGTGCCTCTCAACTCTCTGCCGAATTGCGCGCAGATCTTGGTGCCGACCAAGCGAAACCGGCAGCCTGGCACCCCGACATGTTCGGCGATAAAGGTTTCCGGAAGCACGGAAGCGATTTGACCGGGTTCGATTTCAAAACGGCGAGGCGCAATACGGCCATTGCGTATGCGATCCCAATACGCGTAAAGCTGCCTACTCGTGATCTGTTGCATAACCCACCGGGCCCAACGCTGCATCGTGATTAACGGCCTGCCCAAACCCTTCACCGCAACAAGCTAAACATCCCGCTTTGGCACAAGATACGGACCGACGGGCATAACAAAGCAGGTAGCATGCCAGCGGCGTCGCGCCCCGAATGGCGCGTGGGGGAGCGGGAGGGAATGGTTAAGGCTCGAAAGGAATGCGTTCGCCGATGTCAGCAGAAGCGCCGATCTTCAACGTGCCAAAGGGCGTCCTCATCGCAAGCGCGGTAATGATCGCCGTTCAGATTGCGCTCGGGTTTTTTCCCGAGGATGCCGCGCTCTATCTCGTGCGGCTGCTTGCCTTCATTCCGGCGCGGTACAGCGGTGCCGCCGCCGAGCTGCCGGGCGGCTATGCCGCCTGCATCACCTCTTTCGTCACCTACATGATCGTGCACGCGGGCTGGGTCCATCTCTTGGTTAATCTCGCCTGGATGGTGGCTTTCGGCAGTGGGGTGGAGAGGCGGATCGGGGAGACAAGGTTCTTCGCTTTCTCAATCCTCTGCGGCATCGCCGGCGCCTTGACGCACCTGGCGCTGCATTTCGGCGACATGGCACCGGTCGTCGGCGCGTCCGCCGCGATTTCGGGACAGATGGCTGCGGCGCTCAGGGTTGTTTTTGGGGAGAAGCGGCGGGGCGAGGGGGGCAGATTTGATTTCGCCCGATCGACTCTGCCGAGGCTAACGGAAAGTCTCACCGACCCCCGCATGATCCTCATCATCACGATCTGGGCCGGGCTCAATCTTATCTTTGGGCTCGGCACGGTGACGATGGGCGGCGTCGAGGGCGAGATCGCTTGGGAAGCGCATGTCGGCGGCTTCCTGTTCGGCTTATTGTTTTATGGCTTCTTCGACCGCGTTGGTGCGGTGCGGTAAGAAAAGATTGCGCTGCAATAGCGCGTTCGTTTTCGAATCTCTCTCTCTTGTCTTGCGCAGATCGCGTTGCCGGGACATGATGTCGCAGGGTAAATGGGACGAAAGTTCCCGCGCCTTGGAGGAAACGAGCATGAACGTAGCCACAATTTTAAAGTTGAAGGGTCGTGACGTCCTGACCGCCAGGCCGGACATCCCCCTCATGGAAATCGCGGCCCTGCTCGGCAGTCACCGTATCGGTTGCATTGTTATCGTCGATGAGGAGGGCAAGGTCTCCGGCATCGTGTCGGAGCGCGACATCGTGCGCGTCGTCGGGAGCGAAGGCCCCGAGGCGCTCAAGGAGCCGGTCGAAACTTGCATGACGAAGACCGTCATCACCTGCCGCGAGGGCGATACGATCGACCGCCTGATGTCGGAGATGACATCGCACCGCTTCCGTCACATGCCCGTGGTCGAGAGGGGACGACTTGTCGGTCTTGTCTCGATCGGCGATGTGGTTCGGATGCGGATCGCGGAGGCCGAGATGGAAGCCGCGGCGATGCGTCAGTACATCGCGACGGGCTGAGGCGGGATTCAGAAAAATCGAAGAGGCTTCGAGCGGGCTGCGTTCGAGGCCAGTTTTAGGCCGCGAGTGCGCGCATCGCTGCAGTGATTTCGTCGAGATGTTTTTCTGCCGCCTTGGCGCCGAGCGCAATCGTGTCGGCGGCCAAATGGAAGTCGAAGAGTTTGACGCTTCCAACCTTAGGCGCGATGAGGATGTCAGGTGGGTCGCCTGCAAGCCGCGAGCGCGCGATGCGGTCCTGGGTGATATTGATGGCATCCATCATCACCGCGGAGATTCCAGGCGCGCCGCTTCCTCTGCCGAAGATTTGCCGGTGCAGCAGATGCACCGCGGCGCGGCCGTTGCCCTCAGGCAGCTCTTGATCCTCAAGCGCCATCGGCGTCTCGGCGAAAGCATCCTGGTCATGGATGATGCTGCCCCTGCCAAAGACGTCACCGCTCAAATTCACCGCGATGACAATACGCGCGCCGAGCGCACGGCAGACCGAGACAGGAACGGGATTGACGAGCGCGCCATCGATCAACCAGCGGCCATTAATCTGAACCGGGCGGAAGATGCCGGGCAATGCGAAGGAGGCTTTGAGCGCGTTCACCAGACTGCCTTTGTTGAGCCAGACCTCGTGACCGGTACCGAGCTCGGTCGCAACCGCAACGAATCTGCGATCGAGTTTCTCGATGGCGAACTCCCGCAAATGACTCTCGAGCCGATTGCCGAGGCGCTGTCCGGTGATGAGGCCGGAGCCGCCGAAATTGAAGTCGAGGAAGCCGAAGATGCGGCGGCGGGTCAGCCCGAGCGCGAAGTCCTCGAGCGCGCCGAGTTTGCCGGTGGCGTAGCAGGCACCGGCGACCGCGCCCATCGAGGTGCCGGCGACGATGTCGGGCTCGATGCCGGCCTCGATCAGGGTCTTGAGCACGCCGATATGGGCCCAGCCCCTGGCCGCTCCGCCACCAAGCGCAATGCCGATTTTCGGTCTTGCCATGCGATTCAGAGTTCCTTTGCCGGACCGGGTGGCGGTCCAGGTCTTCATCGGTTCCAAGCTACGCCAGGCCATGGCAATGACGCTAGCAGGAAGGCTTTAAGGTTCCCTTGCGGCAGGAAGGTGACCGTATACCGCTTCGGGCTCGAACAGTTTTTCGCTCTCGACGAAGCGCATGGCGGGGAGGGTACCCGGCCGAACCTCACCCAAGGGAACGGCGCGATAGAAACAGGAGCGGCGCCCGGTATGGCAACTCGCTTCGATGCCTTGCATCTCGACCTTGAGCCAGATCGCATCCTGGTCGCAATCGGTGCGGAGCTCGACCACGCGTTGCGTGTTGCCGCTTTCTTCACCCTTGCGCCAAAGCTTCTTTCGCGAGCGGCTCCAGTAATGTGCTTCCCCAGTCTGAATTGTCAGCGCAAGCGCTTCGTCGTTCATATAAGCGAGCATCAGCACCCCGCCGGTCTTCGCCGAGGTGGTCACTACGGGCACCAATCCGTCGGCGTCGAAGCGGGGCGTAAAGACCGTCCCGCTCTCGATGTCGGCTTCGCTGCCGGGCTTCGGAAAAAGGGCAGATTTCGTCACCGCGATATGTCCTTCGCGGCCATCACGCTCAAGAGCGGCCGCGCTCTGTGGCAAGCATCATGAAACGAGCCTGCTGCGCCGGGTCTTCTTTAAAGACGCCGGTGAATTGGGTGGTGATGGTGGCGACGTTCGGCTTCTTCACCCCACGAATGGACATGCATTGATGCACGGCTTCGATCATCACGGCCACGCCTTTCGGCTTCAACGCCTTGTCGATGGTCTCGGCGATCTGTGCGGTCATCGTCTCTTGCGTCTGCAAGCGCCGCGCGAACACCTCGACCACGCGGGCGAGCTTGGAGATGCCAACGACCCGGTCGGTCGGGAAATAGGCGACGTGCGCCCTGCCGACAAAGGGGATCATGTGATGCTCGCAATGGGAGTGCAGCTCGATATCGCGCAGCATGACGATATCGTCGTAGCCGGCAACCTCGTCGAAGGTGCGCGAGAGTAACTCCGTCGGGTCCTCGTGATAGCCCGAGAAGAATTCATCATAAGCGCTCGTCACCCGCTTCGGAGTGTCGCGCAAGCCCTCGCGCTCAGGATCGTCGCCCGCATAGGCGATCAGCGTACGCACGGCGTCCTCGGCCTCCGCGCGGGAGGGCCGCACGATGCGCGAACCGCGGCCGATCTCGCTTTGCGGCCTGGTGGGCCGTTTCTTCACCGTGGCATCCATGAGGCGTTCCTTAACTCTCCAAACGCGCGAAAGCCGTACCGGTTCTCGGGCGGGGACCGACGTAGTATACCGGGATCGTCAAGGGTTCGAGCCGATATTTCGCCGCGCCCGGAAAAAGGCAGCGTGGCTGCATATATAATGCGTGGTTTCCGCCTGCAAGGCGTGGGGTACAACGGAATTTGATGTCCATGAGCCTGCCCGACGACATTTATAACCAGCGCATCCTGGAGCTTGCGGCCTCGATCCCAAGGACGAAGCGGCTGGCCAGTCCCGGCGCCACGGCGACGGCGCATTCGAAACTCTGCGGCAGCACGGTGACGGTCGACCTCGCGATGAAGGGAGACGTCGTCACCGATTATGGCCAGACCGTCAGGGCCTGCCTGCTGGGCCAGACCTCCGCCTCGGTGATGGGCCGCGAGGTCATGGGCTCGACCGCGGCCGAACTTCAGGCCGTCGGGGCCGCAATGAGGAAGATGCTGAAAGAGGGGGGAGCGGCCCCTTCGGGGCGCTGGGCCGATCTTGCCGTGCTGGAACCGGTCCGCGACTACAAAGCCCGGCATGCCTCCACGCTGCTCGTCTTTGACGCGGTCGAGAACGCCATCGCGGAGATCGAGGCGAAGCGTTCAGCGCAGGTAAAGTCCCCGCGTCAGGTCCCGACGCCCTCGGCGTGAACGCGGCTGAAAATGGATCGACTGGAGCAATCAATGCAAGGTTCCTCGGAGAAGAAGAGTACATGGCTCGATCCCGCGAGCGTGACGCCGCGGCTCGGCAGCATCTATCCGCCGCCTTTCGGCGACAAACTTGCCGGCCGCGAGAAGCGGGCGCTCGGCGATCCGCTCGGTCTCACCCAATTCGGAGTCAATCTGGTCACGCTCGCGCCCGGAAGCTGGTCGTCGCAGCGGCACTGGCACGCGAATGAGGACGAATTCATCTACGTGCTGGAAGGCGAGGTGACGCTCGTCACCGATGCAGGGGAGACACCACTTGGGCCCGGCATGGCCGCGGGCTTCCCGGCGGGGGAGCCCGACGGGCACCATCTCATCAATCGCGGCGATGGGCCTGTGCGTTACCTCGAAGTCGGCACACGCGCAGACATTGAGCAGGCTCAGTATAGCGACATCGACATGATGGCGAGGAAAGAGGGCGGGCGCTTCGTCTTCACGCATAAGACTGGCGAGCCTTACGAATGAGTTTCATCGCGCGCATGACCAAGGCGCCATTGCTCGGCGCCATCGCGCTCTATCGGCTGACGCTGTCGCCGCTCGTGGGCACGGATTGCCGGTATTTGCCGACCTGTTCCGACTATGCGCGCGGGGCCATCGAGACGAACGGCGCCTGGAAGGGCGGCTGGCTGACGCTTGCGAGACTCTGCCGTTGCCACCCTTGGGGGAGCCACGGTCTCGACCCGGTGCCAGACCTTACGAGCGAGCAGCATCCTTTCGCGCCGTGGCGTTATGGGCGGTGGCGGATAAACCCAGGTGACGAGCGCGCTGTTTCCGGCTAAAGACTGGCGCGGACAACACCCGAACCTTCTTACCTGCGCTGGTACGCAGGAGTGAGAGGAGCAAATCCATGTCGCAAATCTCCCTGACATTTCCCGATGGCGCAAAGCGCGAGGTGCCCGCAGGTACTTCCGGCCTTGACGTTG
>Ga0315287_10007440_pt1 | contig 10977 bp, 11 predicted proteins | sample YL17G11_0_MG_FD_205037 | JGI IMG/M metagenome (GOLD analysis project Ga0315287, IMG submission 205037) | Sediment microbial communities from Yellowstone Lake, YNP, Wyoming, USA - YL17G11_0 | ecosystem: Environmental > Aquatic > Freshwater > Lake > Sediment | place: USA: Wyoming | collected...
CCTTCCCCGTCGATTCGGAAAAACTGCGAGCGCTGATCGTCGACGACGAGGCGCCGGCGCGGGAGCGCCTGCGTCGCCTGCTCGAGGAAATGGGCGACGTGGCGATCGTCGGCGAAGCGACTAACGGCGTCGAAGCGCTCGATCGCTGTGCAGAGCTCGATCCCGACCTGGTGCTGCTCGACGTGCGCATGCCCGGCATGGACGGCATCGAGGTCGCCCGCCACCTGGGCGCCCTCGACGAACCACCTGCCGTCATCTTCACGACGGCCTACGACGAATACGCGCTCGCGGCATTCGAGTCCGAAGCCGTGGGCTACCTGCTGAAACCGGTGCGACGCGAGAAGCTCGCGCGAGCGGTGCGGCATGCAGCGAGGATCGCCGGCCCGCAACTGGCCCGACTTGCCGAGCAGTCGCAGCTCGGCCGCCGCCGGGCGCAGGTCTGCGCGCGCCTCGGCGAGCAGCTGCGGCTGGTGCCGATCGAGGACGTGCTGTATTTCAACGCCGGGCAGAAGTACGTGACGATGCGGCACCGCGGCGGCCGCGAATTGATCGACGAATCGCTGCGCGCGCTCGAGCAGGAGTTCGCGCCCGACTTCATCCGCATTCATCGCAATTCGCTGGTCGCACGCCGCTATGTGCAGGCCGTCGAGCGCGACCCCGCAGGCCACCTGGTCGTGCGACTTACGGACTGTGACGAAACCCTGCAGGTCAGCCGTCGTCACGCGGCGGAGGCTCTGCGCCAGATCCGCACCGGACACTGAGAGCCAATGAACTCCCCTCGCGACGACATCGGCGAATCGACGATCACCCTGCCCGACCCGCAGGCGGCGGCATTGCAGAAGGCCTTCTTCGCCCGCGTCGGCGTGCTGCTGCTCATGTCGGCACTGCTGTATCTCGTCTGGCGCATCCTGGCGCCGCTCTGGCAGCCCTTGCTGTGGGCCATGCTGCTCGGCTCGTTGCTTGCTCCGTTCAACGCGTCACTCGCCACCAGGCTCGGCGGCAAGCCGCGACTCGCCAGCGCCATCACGACGATGGGGGTCGTGCTGCTGATACTGCTGCCGATCTTCGCAATCGGCGGCGCCGTGGCGTCGCAGGCGTCGCAACTGCTGGGACGACTCGATACCTCCAGCCTGCGCACAACCGATCTCGACCTGTCCCGCATCCCGCTGCTGGCCAGGCCGCTCGAATGGCTGGAGGCAACGGCGGGTGTCTCGCTCGCGCAGATCGAAACCTGGGTCGTCGTCGGCGCGAAGCATCTGCTGCAGATCGTCGCCGGGTCGGGCGGCACCGTGTTCCTCGGCGCAATCGGCACGCTGGTGAGTTTCATGCTCGCGCTTTTCGTGCTGTTCTTCGTGCTGCGGGACGGCCCGCGCTTCGCCAGCGTCGTGGTGCGCCTGCTGCCGATCGAGCCCGCCCTGCGCGGCAAGCTGTGGCGGCACCTGATCGACGTCACGCGCGCGGTGTTCATGGGAATCGGGGTCACGGCGCTGGTGCAGGGCACCCTGCTCGGCATCGGCTTCGCCATCGCCGGGCTGCCCTCGCCCCTGGTGTTCGGCGTGCTCAGCGTGCTGTTCGCGCTGGTGCCTGTCGTGGGCACTGCCATCATGTGGATTCCCGCGACGATCTGGCTGCTGCTCCAGGGCGAGTCCGGTTACGCGCTGTTCATGGCAGGATGGGGCATCATCGTGGTGGGCGGCGTGGATAACTTCCTGCGGCCAATGCTGATTTCCGGCCGCGTCGAAGTGCCTACCCTTGCCGTCTTCATCGGCGTCATGGGCGGCCTCTCCGCGTTCGGGTTCATCGGCCTGTTCCTGGGGCCGATCGTCCTGGGCCTGCTGGTGGCGCTGTTCCGGTTCACGTCGGAAGAGCTCGCGCCGGAATCGAACGAAGCATAAGCCGCCTGGCGGCACGAGGAGTCGAGCCTTGTCGAACACGCCCCTACGCATTGCGACCCGTCGCAGCAAGCTGGCCATGTGGCAGGCGGAGCACGTGCAGTCACTGCTGCGCTCGGCGCACCCGGACCTGCCCGTGGAACTCGTGCCGATGAGCACGCAGGGCGATCGTGTGCTCGACCGCGCGCTGGCCGAAGTCGGCGGCAAGGGGCTCTTCGTCAAGGAACTCGAAGTCGCGATGCTCGAAGGCCGCGCGGACATCGCGGTCCATTCGATGAAGGACGTGCCGAGCGAATTGCCGCCGGGCTTCGCGATCGTGGCGGTGCTGCCGCGCGCGAACCCGCTCGACGCTTTCATCTCGCGTCGCTACCAGCGGTTCGAGGACCTGCCACAGGGCGCCCGCGTGGGTACGTCGAGCCCGCGGCGGCAGGCGCAGCTGCGCCATGCCCGGCCTGACCTGCGCCTCGAACTGCTGCGCGGCAACGTCGAGACAAGGCTGCGGCGGCTGGACGAAGGCGAGCTCGATGCAATCCTGCTGGCCTGCGCGGGACTCGAGCGCCTCGAGATCGCGCATCACATCACGCAGCAACTCGACATCGACCTGTCGGTGCCGGCGGTCGGCCAGGGCGTCATCGGCATCGAGAGTCGCGCCGACGATGCCCGCAGCCGCGACGTGCTGGCGGCGCTGCATCATGCGGATTCGTTCACGCGCCTCATGGCAGAGCGCGCATTTGCCGCCACGCTCGGCGGCAGCTGTCATTCGCCGATCGCAGCGCACGCCTCGCTCGCTGGCGACACGCTGACCGTGCGCGGTTTCATCGGCGCGCCGGACGGCAGCGAAACCTATCGCGACAGGGTCACGGGTCCGGCGACCGACCCCGAAGCCCTCGGCCGCGAACTCGCCCGTCGCATGCAGTCGGCCGGGGCGGAAACCCTGCTCGAACGCCTGCGGCAGGAGGCCGCCGCGACGCCGTGACGCGCTCGCTCGACGGCATCACTGTCGTCGTCACGCGGCCGGCCGCACAGGCCGCCCGGTTTCTCGACCTCGCGCGCGCCGCCGGCGCGGAGTGCATTCCCTATCCGACGCTGCAGATCGACCCTGTCGCGCTCGACGAGGACACTCGCGCGCGGCTGCGCGGTCGCGCATGGGACTGGGCCATCTTTACCAGTGCCAACGCGGTCGAATCCGCGCTCGAGCAATGCTCACACCCGCTCGCAATGCGACAGGCCGCGGTCGGCAGGGCGACGGCACGCACGCTCGAGCAGCACGGCATCAAGGTCGATGCCCGACCCGACAGCGCGAATTCCGAGGGCCTGTTGGAGCTGCCGGAGTTCGCCGGGCTGGCGGGTCGCGGGGTGCTGCTGGTCAAGGGCAGCGGCGGCCGGGAACTGCTGCGCGATGCCCTGCGCGCACGCGGCGCCGACGTGCTCGAACTCGAGGTGTACCGTCGTTCGGTCACGCCACCAACGGAGGCGGCGACAGCGAAGCTGCGCCTCGCGCTGTCGAGCGCAGGTCCACTGGTGGTCGCAGTGACCAGCACCGAGGTCCTGCAATCGTTGCTCGAGCACCTGGCCGACGCGGACGGAGCGCGGCTGCGCCGCCGGACCCTGCTCGTCCCGGGTCCTCGAGTCGCTGCGGCCGCCGCGCGTCTCGGGTGGACCGGGCCGGTCGTCGAGGCGGCAACTGCCGAGGACGAGGCGATGCTCGCCGCCCTCCGGGGCCTCGCGGCCGGGTCTGCGCCGCCTGCGTGATAGCATTCGATGGCGCCGGCCCCGGATGGCCCGCGAGTGCCGATGACCAACGAAATCGAATCCCTCACCACGGACATGAACTCGCGCCGCAACGGCAGCAGCGTGAGCCCGATGCTGTTTGCCATCGGTGGCCTTGCCCTCCTGCTGGCCGCTTATGCGCACTGGCGTTTCAGCCAGTTCGACGAGCGCATCGACCGCGTGCGCGGGCAGGTCATCGAGCTGCGTGCAGCGCAGAATCGCATGGCCTCGCGGATCGGGGCGGTGGACATGCAGCTGCAGCAGTCGAACGACCAGGTCAAGTCGCAGATCCGCCTGCTGCGCGAAGTGCCCACGCAGATGGGAGAACTCGGCCAGAGCGTCGCGGAACTGCGTGCACGCACCGACGCGCCCCAGCGCTCGTGGGTACGCGCGGAAGCCCTGTACCTGCTGGAACTCGGCGCCCGGCGGCTGCGGCTCGAACACGACGTGCCCACCGCGATCGCCGCCCTCGAATCCGCGGATGCGCGCCTCGCGACCGTGTCGGATCCTGCGGTGACAGAGGTGCGGACCCAGCTCGCACGCGAACTCGCGGCACTGCGTGCGGTCGATGTGCCCGACATTTCATCCGTGCTGTCGCGCCTCGCGGCCGTCGAGTCCGCTGCCGCGGATTTCCGCGTGCTTGGCGTGCCGGTCGCCAAGGCGCGTCGCCTCGACCAACCCGACGCAGAGGCAGCCGAAGGCGCCTTCGATCGCGCGACCCGCCGCCTGCGCCAGGCGTGGCGCGACCTGTTTTCCTTCCGGCGCGTCGATCCTTCGCGCTCGCGGCTGGTCACGGACGAGGAAGAGTCGCTGCGCCGCCAGCAGTTCGAACTGCAGCTGTTCGCGGCACGCATCGCCGCCATGCAGCAGGACCGGTCGGGCTACGCGCAGGCGTTGCAGGCGGCCACGGCAATGCTCGACCGTTCGTTCGACAAGCACGACGAAGCCGTGAGCGCGGCGCGCGCCGAAATTGCGCAACTGGCCGCAATCGACGTGGACCCGACGACACCGGAGATCGGCGCCGCCGCGCAGTTGCTGCAGCGGGTGATCCGAGCGAGTTCGCCCGCCAAGCCATGAAGAGCAGCGTCCTCACGGCGTCCGCGCTGGTCGGTGGCGGCCTCATCGCGCACCTCGTGCTGGACGATCCCGGTTACGTCGCGATCAGCCTCGGGCGCTCGCTGTTCGAGACCACGGCACCGGTGTTCCTGGTGCTGCTCGTCGGCGTGTATTTCCTCGCGCGCGCGATCATCGAATCGTTGACGGCACGACGCCGCCTCGCGACGTTGCGGATGGAACGCCGCAAGCGCCGCGCACGCGACGACACGCAGCGCGGCCTGCTCGACCTGGCGGCGGGCCGCTGGCGCAGCGCGGAAGACCTGCTGTCACGGGCCGCTCCGGAAGCCGACTCGCCCGCAGCGAACTACCTGGTCGCAGCACGCGCGGCCGACCTGCAGGATGCCGTCGAACGTCGCGACGAGTGGCTCGCGCTGGCGCAGGAAGCGGCCCCCGCCGAGCGCGCGGCTGCGCTCGTGACGCTTGCTGAAATGCAGATGCGCCGTGGACAGGATACCGCTGCGCTGCTGACACTGGAGCAGCTCGATGCATCGGGCGACCTGAATTCACGCGGACTCGAACTGCTGGCGCGGTTGTGCCAGAAGCTCGGGCGGGGCGAGCAGTTGCGCTCGCTCGGTCCGCGCTTGCGCAGCGCGAAGGAACTGCCGGAGACGCAGGTCAACGAGATCCTGGCGCAGGTGCAGCTCGAGGAACTCCGGTCTGCGGGCGAACGACGCGATGTCGCCGCGACGAACGCGGCATGGTCCAACCTGCCGCGCGCAACGCGCAAGCTGCCGCAGGCCGTCGCAACGTACGCTCGCGCACTCGTTGCCGCGGGCGAGGCGGTGGCGGCGGAGAAGCTGCTGCGCGATGCAATCGACGACAAGCTCGAGCCCGCACTGGTGCGGCTCTATGGCGAGCTCGTGCTGCCGGATCCGCTGGCTCCGCTGGACCGCGCCGAGAACTGGTTGCGCAAGGCGCCGGAAGATCCCGAACTGCTCGCGGCCTGTGCTCGCCTCGCGCTGCAGGCCGAGCTCATCGGCAAGGCGCGCAGTTATCTGGAGGCGTCGCTCGCCCGCAAGCATTCGGCCGAGAACAGCCTGCTCTACGCCGAACTGCTGGAGCAGCTCGGTGAGGGTGATCGCGCACGCACTGTGCTGCGCGACAGCGTCGCGCGCTCGGTGGGCCGTCGACCCGCGTTACCGCGCGTGCGCTTGCGGCGGCGGTAGACGAACGCCCGCACTGTTCGGCGATCCCTCGCTATTGGTCGTCCGACTTGCGCATCGCCGCAAGCGTATCGGGCGCGTAATCGAACGAGTCGAAGAACAGTTGCGCGCGCGGCAGTCCGCGCTCCACGAACGTGTGGCGAACCGCCTCCACCATCGCGGGCGGACCGCTCGCGTAAACGTCGTATTGCGTGAGGTCGTCGCCCAGTTCCGCGAGCGCCGCCTCGTGCACCAGCCCGACACGACCGGTCCACGGCGACTCGTCGGCCTGCGGAGCGGACAACACCGGCCGGTAATCGAACGCCCCACGGATGGTCGCGATACTCGACAGCCAGTTGTGTTCGTAGAGGTCCTGCGTCGTGCGCGCGCCCCAGTAGAGCGTGACCGGGCGACGGTCGCCGACGGCCAGCAACTGCCGCAACATCGCCCGCAGCGGCGCGTAGCCCGTGCCGCCGCCGATCATCACCGCAGGTCGCGGCGAGTCGCCACGGAACCAGAACTGCCCGAGTGGGCCTTCGACGCGCAGCAGCGTGCCGGCACGCATGGTGTCGAACAGCTGCCCGGTGAACCCGCTCGATGACGCGCGTCGCACGTGCACTTCGAGCATCTTGCCGTCCGCCGGTGCACTCGCCAGCGAAAAGCTGCGGCGTCGCCCGCCCGACAGGATGAAGTCGACGTACTGCCCGGCGCGGTATTGCAGGTCCTCGACAGCCGGCAGCTTCAGGAATATGGCCATGACGTCGTCGGTCAGGCGTTCCATGCGATCGATCCGGCTCGGCAGGCTCTTCACTTCCACGTCGGGGGTGGGACGCATCTCCCGCGTCTCGATCGTGATGTCGGTGACCGCCTGGGCCTGGCACAGCAGCACGAAACGTTCGGCTGCCTCCGCCGGAGTGATGCCGGGCGGCAGTTCGCGTGTCGGGTAGGTCGTCGTGCCCGACAGCAGTCGCGCGCGGCACGACGCACAATGCCCGCCCTTGCAGCTGTGCGGCAGGTTGAGGCCCGCCCTGAGCGCAGCCGCCAGCACGGGCTCGCCGGAATCGGCAGCGAAGCTTTCGCCCGTGGGCACGATGGTCACTTGGGGCATCGACGTAGGACTCCGGCGCGACGCAACGGCGGCAAGCATCTCTTCGCGTATGCTTTCGTTATGGATGCCGGCCTATCATGCCTGATCGTGGGTTGCGGTTATGTCGGTTCGCGGCTGACACGCCGCGCATCGCCCCGACGGCCGCTGTTGGCGCTCGTGCGCTCGGGCAGAAGCGAGGCAGAGCTGCAGTCGGCAGGCGTGCGCACGCTGCGCGTCGACCTCGATGCCGCCCCCGATCCCGCGCTGCAGCCTGCGCTGGAAACGGCAGCCGATCAGGCCGCCGTCATCTACCTGGCTCCGCCGCCAGACACCGGCACCACGGACCCGCGGCTCGCAACACTCCTGGCGCAGATCGAGCGTGCCACGCCCGCCGTGTTCGTCTACATCAGCACGACCGGCGTCTACGGCGACGCGGGCGGTGCGCTCGTCGATGAATTCACGCCCGTCGCACCGGCGAACGACCGCTCGCGCCGCCGGGTCGCAGCCGAAAGCACGGCACAGGCCTGGTGCGCGGCACGCGGCGTGCGCTGCGTGATCCTCCGCGTGCCAGGAATTTACGGGCCGAACCGTCTGCCGCTCGAGCGGCTGCAGCGACGCGAGCCTGCCCTGCGCGAGGAGGACGCCGGCCCCGGCAACCGCATCCACGTCGACGACCTGGCCGCAGCGATCGCGGCAGCTGTCGATCACCCGTCGGCGCAGGGCATATTCAACGTGACCGATGGCGACTATTCGAGCACCACGGCCTACCTGCAGCTGACCGCCGCGGCCGCAGGGATCGAGCCCCCCGCACTCATCAGCAAGGCCGAGGCACGGGAGAAAATTCCGGCCGGCATGCTGTCGTTCCTGCTCGAATCGCGTCGCGTCGACAACCGTCGCATGCTGCAAGAACTCGGCCTGCAGTTGCAGTACCCGACGCTGCAATCCGGCGTTCTCGCGAGCCTCGCCGAAATGAAGCACACACCGGAGGCACCCGCCACGTGACGACTTTCCGCAATCCCTCCATGGCGGATATTCGCGAACTGCTGCGAGCCTCGCGCACGATCGCCGTCCTGGGTATTTCAGCCGACCCCGCCCGGCCGAGCTTCGGCGTGACGAAATCGATGCGCGACTTCGGCTACCGGGTCCTGCCGGTAAACCCCGCACTGACGGAGTGGGAAGGCATCCCCGCGTATCCGACCCTGGCAGCGGCCGTGCAGGCGCTCGGCCCGGACGGACGGATCGACATCGTGAACGTGTTCCGGCGACCCGCGCTGGTCGGCGACGTGGTGGACGAGTGCCTCAGGCTCGGGCTGCACGCATTGTGGCTGCAGCAGGGCGTGATCAACGAACCGGCCGCTGAACATGCGGTTGCCGCAGGCATGACGGTCGTCATGGACCGCTGCATCTACATCGACCGCGCTTCGATGCGTGAGTGAGGCGCGAGTCGGGTATCCTGCCCACATGCGGCTTGCCTTCACCAAGATGCACGGCCTCGGCAACGATTTCATCGTGTTCGAAGCCCGCTCTGCCACCGACCTGCCCTCACCCGACGACCTGCGCCGTCTCAGCGACCGGCGCACCGGCATCGGTTTCGACCAGGCGCTGGTACTCGAACCGCCACGACGCGCAGGCACCGACGTCTATTACCGCATCTTCAATGCCGACGGCTCCGAGGTCGAGCAGTGCGGCAACGGTGCGCGCTGCATCGCGCGACTCGTCGCGAGCCGGCGCGGTGCAGTCGACCAGCCGCTGCTGCTGGACAGCCCCGGTGGCATCGTCCAGGCGCGACTGCGCCCCGACGGCCTCGTATCCGTGGCGATGGGGGTGCCGAATTTCGATCCGGCCTCGCTGCCGTTCGATGCACCGTCAGCCGCGGAGTCCTATCACCTCGACACGCGAGCCGGCCCGGTCGAGATCGGCGCCGTCTCCATCGGCAACCCGCACGCGGTGATCCGTGTGCGCAACGTGCATGAAGCTCCCGTGGACAGCGTCGGACCCGCGGTGGAAAATCACCCGCGCTTTCCGCGCCGCGTGAACGTGGGTTTTCTCGAGATCGTCACGCCCGACCATGTGCGGCTGCGCGTGTTCGAGCGGGGCGTGGGCGAAACCCAGGCGTGCGGCACGGGTGCCTGCGCTGCGGTCGCCGTCGGACGGCGGCACGGGCCGCTGGCCGAGGAAGTGAACGTGGATGTCCCTGGCGGGCGACTGATCGTCCGCTGGCCCGGCCCGGGTGAGCCGATCTGGCTGACCGGTCCGGCCGAAACGGCCTTTGAAGGCCAGGTTGCAGTGACGGGCGCAGAGTCGCCGGAGTCTTCCAGATGAACAAACCGATCCGCGGTGCCGAACCCCCCACGCAGCTGGCCGAAGACCAGATTGCGGACTTCCTGGTCGCGCACCCCGATTTTTTCGAGCGCCACGGCGCCGTGCTGGCACGCATCAAGCTGCCGCATCAGCGCGGCAGCGCCGCCATCTCGCTGGTCGAGCGCCAGGTGCTGGTGCTGCGCGACAAGCACGCCGTGCTCGAGAAGAAACTGCACGAACTGATCGAGAACGGTCGCGCCAACGATGCGATCTCGGACCGCATGCATCGCCTCACGCGCCGGCTGCTGCGCGCGCGTGATGCCGCCGGCGTCGTCGCGGCGCTCGAGACCTCGTTGCGCGAGGATTTCGGCGCCTCGCGCTGGGTGCTGCTGGCCACCGATCCGGCCGTGTCCGCGCTCGGCAACCTGCCCAACGGCCACGTGCGCGTCGTGCCCCGCGGCAGCCCCGAATTGAAGATCTTCGAGACGTTTTTCGAATCCGGGCGTCCGCGCAGCGGCCAGATCCGTGACACGCAGCGCGACTACCTCTTCGGCGGCGAAGGCAGCCAGGTGGGTTCGACGGTGCTGATTCCGCTCGGCGAGCGTGCGGGCCTCGGCCTGCTCGCGATCGCGAGCCACGACACCGAACGCTACCTGCCCACCATGAGCACCGACTACCTGGTGCGCATCGGCGAGATCGTGACCGAAGCGGTGATGGCGCGACTGGCATGACCGACGAGCCGCTGCGAAGCGGCGTCGACCAATACCTCGCGAGCCTGCGCAACGAGCGGCGCCTGTCGCCGCACACGTCGAGCAGCTACGGCCGCGACCTCGCTGCGCTGCTCGATTACTGCACGTCCCAGGGCATCAGCGACTGGCAGCAGCTCGATCCGCAGCACATGCGGATGTTTGCCGCGCGCGAGCACCGTCGCGGCCTGGCCCCGCGCAGCATCCAGCGCAGGCTCTCGGCCTGCCGCGGCCTTTTCCGTTACCTGTTGCGTGAAGGCGAACTGAAACGCGACCCGGCCGGGGACGTGCAGGCGCCCAAGGCGCGCAAGCGCCTGCCGACACCGCTCGACGCCGACACGATGGCGCGCCTGCTCGAGTTTCGCGGCGACGACAGCCTGGGAGTCCGCGACAAGGCGATCATGGAGTTGTTGTATTCGTCCGGGCTGCGCCTGTCGGAACTGCTGGGCCTCGACCTGCTCGACCTCGACCTGCGCGATCGTACCGTCCGGGTCGTCGGCAAGGGCAACAAGACCCGCATCGTGCCGGTCGGTCGCCAGGCGATCGCAGCGCTGCAGCAGTGGATTGCGGAACGGGCCACGATCGCTGCCGTTGGCGAGCACGCCGTGTTCGTCGGCATCAACGGGGCTCGCCTCGGCCCGCGGATCGTGCAACGCCGCATTGCCCGCTGGGCCCGGCTGCAGGGATTACCCGAGCACGTGCACCCCCACATGTTCCGGCACTCGTTCGCTTCCCACCTGCTGGAATCGTCGCAGGACCTGCGCGCCGTGCAGGAATTGCTGGGTCACGTGAACATCAGCACGACCCAGGTCTACACCCACCTTGATTTCCAGCACCTGGCCCGCATCTACGATGCGGCCCACCCCCGGGCCCGCCGCAAGCGCGTCACGCCGTCCGATTCCGATACCACTTCCTAGCCTTCC
>Ga0315287_10007442_pt1 | contig 10977 bp, 10 predicted proteins | sample YL17G11_0_MG_FD_205037 | JGI IMG/M metagenome (GOLD analysis project Ga0315287, IMG submission 205037) | Sediment microbial communities from Yellowstone Lake, YNP, Wyoming, USA - YL17G11_0 | ecosystem: Environmental > Aquatic > Freshwater > Lake > Sediment | place: USA: Wyoming | collected...
CCTCCTCTGTCATCTTCTTGGAGTCGTCGAGGCGGATTATCGAAGGCAGGCCCGTGCCGTCGCGGGGCAGGACGGCGGCGGCGGCGACGACGGGGCCGGCGAGGGGCCCGCGGCCGGCTTCGTCGACGCCGACAACGAACGAGCAGCCCTGGCGCCAGAGCTGCTGCTCCATCTCGCGTGTGGGGCCACCTCCAGCGGTCTTTTTTGCTCTTGGTGCTGTTGCTGTAGCTGCGGGTTTTTTCTGGGGTGCTCTTTTGGAGGCAGCAGGAGCGGGGGCCTTTTCCTCTTCCTTTTTCGCGGCCGCGGCCTCTCTCGGCGTGGTCAATGCCGAAGCCTTCATAATTGCCGTCTTCTTCCCCGCTAATTTCTCCTTTTTGACGGCCGAAAGAGGAATCGAGGACGATGAAGTCGTCGCCTGGAGTCTCATGGAGCGCCGCTGAGGAGCCATCGCGGCGAAGAGCAGTTGTTCGACGCTGCGAGAGGAGAAGAATTGGCGAGCGAAAAACATGAAAAATGATCTCAAGATCGCACGATCGCCCGCTCGAGCTCGACTTAGAAAAATAGAAGCTCGCGCGGCTTCTCTACTTTACATCCTCCTCCTGGCCCCCCCCTTCGGCTTCCCCGCCGCCTCGCTCCCGGGCAGCGCCAGCCTCTCCCTCACCTTCCCTGCTGTCAGTTCGTTGTCGTACCTCTCCACAATGACCCTCGCAAACTCCGGCACGTGCCTTTTGGCTTTCTCCTTGTCCTTGAAGTGCCGCTGGACGTGCAGCCAGTTGCGGATGTAGTGGTAGTCGACGCTGTACTTCGCGAACTCGATCCCCTTGGGCCCCAAAAAGTTGAGGATCGCGGCGATGATTTTGCCGACAGCGACCGGGGCCGGCTCGGGCCCCCGGCCGAGCTTCGCCTCGTCGTCGGCCTCGACCGTTTGCATCACCAGAGATTCTCGGTTCAGTAAAAAGGGCAGCAGTCCCCTGGAAGAAGAGGTCGGGGTGCGTTCCAGAGCGAAAGAAGGAGAAGAAGCAGAAGAAATAGCAGAAGCGAAAGCAGCAGAAGAAGCAGAAGCGGAAGAAGAAGAAGAAGAAGAAGAGGCGGAAGAAAGAGAACGGTGGTATCGCTCCAGCGCGTCAAGCATCTCCCTTCCTCGCTCGTTCCGAACGACGACGTGTTGCCTGTGGCCCGACATTTCTCCCCCTTCATACGGCACCCCCATGTAGGAAACCACGAGGTCGGCCAGCGAGTTTGTGTAGTCGAAGCAGGCGTAGCACGAGGGGGCGATGACGTCGGTGAGCTCTGAGAGGAAATGAACGTTTTGTTTTTGAGGAAAAGTTTTCTAGGGGAAGAAAGAGGGGTGAGAGAACTGCATTTCTTCTTCTCCTGTTTTTTTCTGAAAAACAAAAAAAAAGAAGCAAACCCGCACCGTTCGCCGGCAAGGAAAAATAGGGAATCCGCTCGTAGAGTCCCGACCCGGGCTCGTGCTTTATGTGCACCGTGTAGTCTTGCATGAACTCGTAGTGCGTGGCAGTTCCCGGAGAAGCGGATGCGGCGTTCAGGAAGGTGCGGAGGCTGGTTGGGTGATGGGGGGCGAGAAGAACGAGGAAGTCGGGAGCCGAGAGGGAACGAGAAGAGACAAAAGATGAGTATTTTTTTCTCTCTCCCTCTCCTTTTCCGCTCTCTTTCTCTCTCTCGGAACTTGAAGAACAAATCGCTGCTCACCCTTCCCGAGGCCCGTTGTCGGTGCAATTCGTGCCCAGCACGAACAGCTTCTCGAGGCCGAGGTATTTGGAGACGGACCTCAGTGCCTGGACTTGGCACCCGACGCCGATGAAGAGCAAACTCTTGATCTCTGGCCCGAGCGCCTCGACCGTCGCCAGCACCGACAGGTTCGGAGACAGCGACGGCTTCACGCCGCGAGAGGCGAGGACCTCGTGTTTCGTGCGAGCGACCACGGGGAACGGCGCGAGGCGGTCCTCGGGGTCGCTCTGCACGCAGACGACGGCGTCAACGGTCTTCGTTTCCAGCATGGCGAGTGCGATCGAGGTGACCACGCCGGTCCACTGCGCCCCGTCGACCGCCGGCCGAGCGCGGGCGTAGAACGTGTCGAGGGTCACGCCGAGTTGGAGCTCGTCGCCGGAGAGGTTGCTGGAGATTTTTTTTTTCCCGGAGGTCTCTCGTGAGAGGATGAGAAAAAAGAGTTTCCTCGCCTTTTTTTCTCTCTCTTCCTGCTTTCTTTCACGTACCGGTTGCGTCCATGGACCGAGGGCTCCAGGGTGTACGCCTTGGACATTCCGTCACCCAAGAACGCGCAGGCCTCCTTCACGTGAGCCACGAAATACGTGTCGCAGAGCCCGCACTGGGAGCAGTGCTCCTTCGCCGGGTAGGAGGAGCCCGGGGCCACGGGTTTGGCCTTGGTCCTCCAGTCGGGGTCGAGAGCGGTTGTGGACCCGGCGGCAGCGGCGGCAGCATTGTTGCCGCTCGCAGCTGCGGCAGCGCGAAGGAGACTCGTGCCGCTGCTGCTGCTGATGATGCTGCTGATTATGCCTCGGTTCCGTGGAGAAGACGACCGCCAAGCAAGCAGCGGGCTCCTCGGAGGTGTCGAGACGAGCATGCTTTGAGCGTTTGGTGGCCTATGGAAAAGTGGCTTGAATCAATTAATCAGTTTTTCGTTCTCGAATCGAGAGGCGGCAGTGGCGGCGTGAAACGAAATTGCGGCCTCTCTTACTTCTCTCGCCGCTCTCTGTAAAGATGGCCTCGACCTCGCGCTGCGGAGGCCCGGGAAGCTGCACCGAGCGCGCTATCATGAAGCGCCCGAAGACGGGAGAGCAGGTGAGGAGAGAGAGAGAGAGAGATCCGTGGCAAAGGGGAGGTCTTCTTGCCTCCAAGAAAAAGGGAGGTCTTTTTTTCTCTCGCGCGCTCAAAACCTCTTCTCCTACACCTCCCACCTCCACAGCTCTGCAAGGAGTGCTTCTACGCCGCCCTCGAACGCGAGGTGCACGCCACCATCGTGGAGCACGGGATGTTCAAGAGGGGGGAGAGGGTCGCCGTCTGCGCCTCAGGTAAGATTTTTGAGAGCTATGTTTTTTTTTCTTTCTCTCTTTCTTTGGGGTTTTTTCTTTTCACTTCATCCTCTCTCTTCCCCTTCTCACCCTCCCCCCCCCCCGCTTCGATTACATATCTCTCTCTCTCTCTCTCCACCCAACAATAACAGGGGGCAAAGACTCCACCGCGCTGGCACACATCATGAGCCTCCTGAACAAAAGGCACGACTACGGCCTCGACCTCTTCCTGCTCTCGGTCGACGAGGGCATCTCCGGGTACCGCGATGACTCCTTGGCCACGGTCCGCCGCAACGAGGCGTTCTACGGCCTTCCGCTGACCGTCGTCTCGTTCGAGGAGCTCTTTGGCGGGATGACGGTGGACAGAGCTGCCCAGGTCCTGGGGACCAAGTCGCGGTGCACGCTCTGCGGCGTGCTGCGGCGGCAGGCCCTGGACAGGGGGGCGGCCCTCTGCAGGGCGGACAAGTTGGCGACGGGGCACAACGCGGACGACGTCGCGGAGACGCTGCTGCTCAATTTGGTGAGAGGCGACGCGGCGAGGATGGCGCGGTGCGGCGGGGGGCAGACGGGAGGCAAGGAGGGGGGGCGCGAGCGCGGGGAGGGGAACGAGGAGGCGACGGCGGCGGCCGAGGCGACGACGACGGCGGCGGCGGCGGCGGCCCCTCGCGCCTCCGCCGCCGCCCTCGCCCTCCCGAGGGTCAAGCCCTTCCTCCACACCTATGAGAAGGAGATCGTGCTCTACGCCCACCACAAGCGCCTCGACTACTTCTGCACCGAGTGCAGCCACGCGAAGTTCGCCGCGAGGGGCGGGCCGCGAGAGGCGGTCAAGGCGATGGAGGCCGCGGCGCCGGCGAGCGTGGCGGGCCTGGTGAGGACCGCGGTGGCGCTCTCGGAGGCCGCGGCGAGGTTCGCTGCCGATTCCAACGCTGCTGCTGCTGCTGCTGCTGCTGCTGCCTCTGCTTCTGCTGCCGATACTGCGGCAGCTCCCGGGCGGAAAAAGAGCGGCGGGAAGAAACCGCTCCCTCCTCCCCCCTCTCCCTCCTCTGCTGCTGCTGCCGCCCTCTCCTCCTCGCCCGGGGAGTGCGAGCGCTGCGGCGGGCTGAGCTCCGGGGCCGTGTGCAAGGCCTGCGAGCTGCTGGGGCAGCTGGCGCTGGGAGTGGACGAGAAGGGGAGGGCACTGGCGGGGGCGGCGGGAGGAGGCGGGGGGGGAGGAGGCAGAGCGGGAGCGAGGGCGAAGAGGGCGCCTGTGCGTGTTGCGTTCGAAGCCTGAGAGCCTCGCTCTGCTCCCTCTCTTCTTTTTTCACGTCGGCAAGCATTGTAAAAAAACCCCCAAAAACAGCAACGATGGAAATCTAGCTTGAGAAACCAAGTGATGACAAGTGAAGGAGTTTTTTTTTCTTTTGCATTTTTTTTCATCCCTCAAAATCACTCTCGTCGTCCTCCTCCTCCTCCTCCTCCTCCTCCTCCTCTTCCTCCTCCTCGTCGTCGGCCTCTTCCGCGCTTTCGCCTCCTCCTCCTGCTCCACCTTCCTCGTCGTCGTCATCCGACTCCGCGAAGAGCCCTCTCGCGGCCACGGCGGAGGCCCTGCGCGCCCGCGCGGGGCGCGCGGGTGCCGGGCTCTCGTCGTTGCCTCCGCTCCCACCGCCGTCGCTGTCGTCATCGGACTCTTTGTCGTCGTCGTCGTCAGAAGAAGAACCGGCTTTCTTCTTCTTCGCCTTCTTCTTCGGAGGCGCCTTCGCGGCAGGTCGGGAGAGAGGCTTCTTCTTCGTCTTCGTCGTCGCAGCGGCAGCCGCTTTCGCCCTCTTCGCCGCCGGCTTTCTTCCGTCGCCGTCGCCGTCACCGCCGCCGCCGTCGTCGTCGTTGTCGCTCACCACCATGACCTCTTCTTCCTCCTCGTCGTCGTCGTCTTCCTCCGCTGCCGACTTCGACCTCTTCGTCGCTGCCCCCGCCGCCGCCGCCCCAGGGCGATTCGATGGGACTTGCTGCTGTTGAGATGCCAAACCGAGCCGCGAGGGAGGTTGCGCGGCCCCGGGGGCCCTCGGAAGCCTGACCTCAGGCTCGGCGGAGGAGCCTCCCACGCCGCTCCGGCCCCGCGGGCCGCCGCCGCCCCCGCCGTCGCTGCCGGGCTCCGAGTCAAGGTCCCAAACGACCTCGGCGCCGTAGTCGACCTTTTTCGCTGCGGCGGCCCTCCTGCGAGAGTTGAGAGAGAGAGAAGGGGGGAGAAAAGAGTGTGAGTTTTTTATCCTTTCCCTCTCTCTCTTACCTCTCTCTCTCTCTGGGGGGGGAAAAACAATCGCACCTCATCCTCCCTCCAGCACCCCTCTGCGAGTCCCCTTCCGCTCCCCCGGCCCCCTCGTCATCCGTCGGCGGCGCCGAAGATGGGAGCTGCTGCTGCTGCGAAGAACCGGCAGCGGCGGGCAAGGCGGCCCCGAGCCCGCCGCCGAGCGGCGCGCCGAGTCCCACGCAGTCCCCAAACCACTCCTCCGTCACGCCCTTTTTCCTTCCTTTCGACGAGCTGTCCGAGACCACGAGCACCCCCTCGGGCATCGGCAGTCCCTTTTCCAGGGGGTTGTCCGCGGCGGAGCCGATCCAGGCGGCCTTGGAGAAGCAGACCATGTTCTCGATGACGTCCTCGCACAAGACCTCGCGGGCGCCGACGCGCAACACCGCGTACTTCGCCCTGGGGAACACGAGCGAGCCCTCGAACTTGAGGCGGCCGCCGCAGGGGAAGTCGACGTAGAGGACGGGGGAGTCGGTGTCGAGCTTGGCGAGCGTGCCCTGTGGGGGTGGTGAAGGGGGTTCGGGAGGGAGAGAGGGAGAGGAGGGCCGCGAGGGTGAGAGAGGAGGGCCGCGAGGGTGAGAGACGAGGGGCGCTCTTTCTTTTTCTTTGCTTTTTTCGATGCGTCTTTGTCGCACTTTCTTGCGCTCTTCGTGTCATCTTCTGCTCTTTTTTTCGATCCAGAGATGGTCCGTGCTGTCTCAGCTCCACGCTTGGGGGCTCATAAAGATAATCAGAAGGCTCGTTAAAGAGTGGGAGAGCGCTGGAAGGAAATAGAAGACAGGGCATTTGAAGTTCTTCTCTCTGATGCCATCAAAAAACTCCTCCTTACCATCTTCCCCGCGGCTGTGGGCCTCAACGCCGCGGCGATGTTCAGCAGGTACCTCCCCTTGCGCGCCATCGACTTCTTGACTATGTCTTTCCCGCCGGAGGCGAGGAGCACTGTTTTTTGAATGGATTTCGAGGTGGAGAAAGAGAGAAAGAAAAGAGTTTGGTGAGAAGGGCGACGTCGACGAGTCCGTCGACTCTCTCCTCGTTTTCAATGCTCTCTCTCCAATCAATCAACTCCGCACGCACGCTTGGGCATCGGCAGCGTCCGCAGCGGGATGCGGCGCTCCCGCGAGAGGATCCCGGCCTCCACTGCGGCCTCGGCGGCGGGGGCCGGGTCGGTCATGGTGGTTTTGAGAGAGAGAGAGAGAGAGAGAGAGTTGAGGCAGAGGAGAAAGAAAAAAGAAAAAAGTGACTGCGGCAGAGAAAAAATCATTAACGAAAGAAGAAAGATGCCTCCTCGAAGCTCACGCTCTCGCTCTCGAGGTGCTGCGCACCTCGAAGAGGAGCGCTCGAGCTCGTCCATCGTAGCCGTCGACGTCGCCGACGGCCTCGTCGCGCGAGAATACCACTGCGCTCCAAAGAGCGCAGTGGTTCCAAGCTCGTCGCCCGAGCGCCGAACCCGATCACTCGCTCTCCCTCCCCCTCGTCCTCGGCCCCGGCGACGCTCCCTCGCCCTCGCCTCCGCCCTCAAGGCAGCCGCGGCCTCGGCCCTGCTCCCCGCGGGCTTCCCCGACTCTGTCACATCGGACTACCTAGCGTTTCAGGCCTACGATTCCCTCCAGGGGCTCTGCTCCTACGTCAGGGGGGTCTGCTCCTCCGCGGCGGTGCTCTCGGGCCTCGGCGTCGGGCAGCAGGATGCCTCGAGCTCCGTTGCGCCCACGCTCGCAGCAGCGGCGACGATCAACGCCGCGAGGGACGCCGTCGGCATGGTGGCCGGCTTCTTCCTCGCCGCCGCGGCCGCGCCGCGAATGGACGCCGACGCGAAGCGGTGGAGGCTGGCCGCAGACGTGAGCAACGACCTCAGCCTGGTTCTGGAGGTGGTCGCGGCGCCGCTGGCCTCGGCGGCGGCGGCGCTCTGGTTTCGGCGGAAAGAAGACGAAGCGACTTCGAGAGGAGGAGCAGCTGCGAGCTCGTTCTCCTTCTTCAGCAGGCCCTTCTCTGCTGCTGCTGCTCCTCCTCCTCCCTCGAGCGACGGCGGCGGCGAGCAGCGCCTCCGCGCCGTGCTCTTCGCGCTCGTCGTGTGCCTCGCCGCCGCGGCGAGGGCTCTCACGGGCGTGGCCGGCGGCGCGACGAGGGCGGCACTGACGGCGCACTTCTGCCGCGGGAGCGGCGGCAGACGAAGAGAAGAAGAAGAAGACGAAGATCAGGGGGAGGAAGCGTCGAAGAAGAACGAGAAGAAGAGGAAAAATAGATCCAACCGCAGCAGCACCAGCAACGCGGGCGACGTCGCCGCGAAGGAGGGCTCGCAGGAGGCCGCCGTCTCTCTGGTCGGCATGCTCCTCGGCCTCCTCCTGACCCGCGCCTCGACGAAAAACCCGAGGCTCGGAGCCCTGGCGTTCGCCCTGCTCACGGGTTTGCACGTCTTCTTCAATGCCAAGGCCCTCAGGTGCCTGCGGCTGACGAGCCTGAACGGGGCGCGGCTGGAGCTGGTGGTGGCGGCGATGGTCTCGTCCCCGGGCGGGAAGGGAGGACCCCGCGCTTCCTCTCGTTCCGTCCTCACCCCCGCCGACGCCGCTGCTTTGGAGCCCCTGTGGCCTCCGCCGTTTCTGTCGTTCTCGAGGAGGAAGAGAGTCGTCATGGGCGTCTCCCTGGGAGAGGTCGCGGAGGCAGCCGGCAAGAGCGTCGAAGACTTGCTGCTGCTGAGGAGGAGCGAAGACAACGGCGACGGCGGCGGCGACGGCGTCTCCTCCTCCTCCTCCTCCCCCTCCCCGCTCCCGTTTGTCGCCGCCTTTTCCGCCAAGACGAACCGCTCCCTCGTCGCTCTGCGCAGCGACTGCTCTCCCTCCGATGAGGCAGCGGCGTACGTCTTGGGCCTGCTGCTGTCGACGAGCATCGGAGGAGGCGGAGGCGAGGAGGAGCGACAGCTGAGGAGCCCGGGAGAGGCTGAGAGGTGGCTCCGGCGGCGGTGGTTTGGCGAGAGAACGGAAGAGCGAGGGGAGAGCAACGGCGCGAAGGAGAAGAGGGCAACGGCGACAAAGCCGCTCGCGGAGCTCCTGCTGGAGCAAGCCGGCTGGGACCCGATAGGGCGCTGCGGGGTCTCTCTCGGGGGCCAACAGAGCAATCTCCGCTACGAGCTCCTCGAAGAAGGACGGAGGAAGAAGGGCGAGTGAGAGAGAACAAAACAAATGAAAAAAATGAAAACTTGATTTTTTTTTGGTTAAAATTAACTCCAGAAAGCAGGGAAGAGGCTCTCTCTCTCTCTCCCCCCCCGTCACACCCAGGCCAAACGCCACAGAAAAACGCCGAAGAGAGAAAGAGAGAAAAGATTCAAAATCTTTTCATCTCCCATTTCTTAGCGCTTGCCACGGGTCACCGGCGCCGGAGCGAACCCTCCCTTGGCCCCCTTGGCCGCCTTGGCCGCGCCCCCGCCGGCGGCCCTCGACGCAGCCTTCTCGGCGCGCGTCTTCTTCGCCTTCTCCTTCACCTCGCGGATCGCGGCCTCCCTCGACGCCTTGCGAGCCTCGGGCTTCTCGGCGCGCCGCTTGTTGATGACCTCGAGCGAGGCGCCGACGATGGCGCGGGCAGTGGCCTTGGTCGCCGAGCGGCGCTTCTTGCGGGCAACCGTGGCGTCGAGGTCCTTCTTGTGATCCTTGCGGTAGGTGGTGGTCCAGGCGATCTTGGCGGCCTTCTTGCGCTGGGCGAAGAGGGACTTGGCCTTGCGGTTGATGAAGAGGAATTGCTGTGTTGATTTTTGAGTTTTTTTTTTTTTTTGAGGGAAGAGGTCGAGAAAGGGAGGTCGGGGGAAGAGGGAGGAGGGTGAGTTTTTTGTTTTTTCTCTCTAGGAAATGCTGCCTGATCCGGGCTCCGTGGCCACTTCTGCGTCGATAGCAAGTCACTGCGACCACCCGAGAGTCTTGAAGACCTCCTGCGAGGATCAAAATGCGAAACGGCGACCGAAAAGAAGAGCGAAGAGAGCGAGAGAGAGCGAGGCGCAAGAGGACTTGCATCGATGCTTTTCTCGCCTGTCGTCGATCGAAGGGAAAACCCAACACCCCGAAACTCACCTGGCTGTCCGTCTTGATGAAGTGGATGCCGCGTCCGGGGTAGATCTTCAAGCCCGAGAACTTGCAGGCTTGCGTCCTGTTGGTCGGTTGAGTGCGTAGAAGAGGGGAAGAGAGAGAAAGAAGGTGAGTAAAAAAGCAATCGAGAGCAGCGGCGGCGGCGGGGGCGTCGCGCGCAGTCGAAGAGAGCAAGGAGGAAAACGCGGCATCCTGGGTCGCGGCTGGGCTCGGTCGGCTCCAACGCAACGCGTCGTCGCAACAGAGGGCGAAATTTTTGAATCTGAGAGTGAAAGAAGGCTCGACAGCATGGCCGCACGAGGGAGCACGAGCGGCAGGCGAAAGAGGACGACGGCGACTTCGATTGGCGGCTGATCGTCGCTCAGTCGGGGAACGACATTCTGCCTCTCCGACGTCTCCGCTGGGAGACGCTTCCGAGAGAAGGCGTTCCGTCGACGGCGCTCGAGGCGAGATCGACGCGTTTCCAGATGGCGTACGCGAAGTGAAGAGAGCACCAGGGAGGAGGCGACGCGAGAGGGATGGAGAAGAGAGAGCGCTGATGGCGAGAGCAGCCGTCGTCGCTCTCGCCCGATCGTCCAAAGCAAACCTCTTTTGCTCGCCCGCGCCGTCGCTCGTCTGCCGTTCCTCGTCGCCTCTCTCTCGCGTGCTGCTCTCGAGAGAGACCAAGGACGGGCATATTCAGGAAAGGAGACGTACTTGAGAACCATGGCGCCGAAAAGCTTTCTTCTTCGCAGCTGAAAAAAGTCGAACCGGAAAAAGGGAGGAAGTAAAGAAGAGATTGAGCTTCGTTTCGATTTTTTCAGGCCTTCGACCTCCTCCTCTTCTCCCCAAAAAACCAAAAAAAAACATTTTCCCCTCTTGTCATCCTCGTCACGGCAGCAACACCGCCCTGCACCCCAACCCCTTCGCGGCCACCTCCACCACCTCCTTTGCAGCCTCAGTCGCCCTCTCCCCCTCGTCGAGCTCCCTCGCGTGAGCTTTTTCGCTGCGAGTCAAAGCGTGCTGTTTCAGTCCCAAAACGACGACGGAGGCCATGCCCCTCGCGACGGCCCACGAGTCGGTCCCGGCGGTCTCGCGGTCCTCCCACATGCCGCCGCCGACGTTCTTGAAGTAGCGCGTGGTTGGCTCCGAGGCCCTGGCGTCGGCGACGGCCGCGGCGCGAGGGGAGACGACCGAGTCCTCGGGGGGCTCCCCGCCGCCTCCCTCCGCCGCCGCCGCCGACGGCAGCGCCGCGCCGTCGACCCGGGAGTAGCGCTCGTCGAAGCCCGGGCGCCAGCAGTGGCCCCCCTGCGTCGTCAGCGCGATGGCGCGCATCCGATCGGGAGGGTGGGCGGGAGAGCCGTCGCCTCCGCCGCCCTCCCCCTCGCCATCCTCGCCGGGCTTCTCTTTTTCCTCCTGGAGCCTCCGCAGGCACTTCCTCTTCGTCGGGAAGTTGACGTTGAGGACGTGTCCCATGAGCGCCCTCCTGTGCTTCGCCCCGAGCTGCAGGACGGCGGAGACGATCCCGGCGGCGAACTCGGAACTGTAGTCAAAGTCTTCTATGAGCTTGGCGCCTATTTTGGTTTTGAAAAGGAAA
>Ga0315287_10007445_pt1 | contig 10976 bp, 7 predicted proteins | sample YL17G11_0_MG_FD_205037 | JGI IMG/M metagenome (GOLD analysis project Ga0315287, IMG submission 205037) | Sediment microbial communities from Yellowstone Lake, YNP, Wyoming, USA - YL17G11_0 | ecosystem: Environmental > Aquatic > Freshwater > Lake > Sediment | place: USA: Wyoming | collected...
GGGTTGCTCTATTTGGCCGCTTCGGATGGCGTCTATAAAAGCGCGAATACCGGCGCGTCCTGGCGGAAGACGGGCGCTTTTTATTCGGCCGAAGCCGGAAACTTCGAATTCCATCCGCTGGACGCCCGAGAAATCTGGATCGGATGCCGGGACGACGTGTTCTTTAGCCGGGACCGGGGCGAAACCTGGAGCCAGACATACGGCTGGAGCCTTCCGCCGCATTTGACCCAACTCGATTTCGCCCCGGACGGCGGGCGCCTCTACGCCGGGACGTGGCCCTCCGGAGCCTACCGGTTGACGCGGTCGGCCGGCGAATTCACGGCCCTGATTTCAGGCACGATCCGAACGGCGGCGGGAGCCCCGATCGCCGGGGTCGTCCTCCTCTCGTCGGTTTCCTCCGGAACGGTCGTGACGGACGCGGAGGGCCGGTATGCTCTCGCGGTTCCGTTCGACTGGTCCGGGACGGTGACGCCCACGGCGAACGGCTGGGCGTTTACCCCGCTCCAGCGGGCCTATCAAACGGTTCACTCCGAAATAACGGCGCAAGACTATGTCGGCGCTCCTGCGCCGACGATCGGCCTCTCCCGGGAGAAGTTGAACTTCGGGGTGATTCGCGGAGGATCGATCTCGTCCCCGCAATCTCTGGCGATCGGCAATCTCGGCGCGGGGATTCTGAATTGGGCCGGAAGCGCCGATGCTCCCTGGATCATTTTCACGCCGCAAGCCGGAACGGGCTCGCGGACGATCGCGGTTTCGGTCGACCCGACGGGATTGCCCGTCGGTAATTTTACCGGCCATATCAACTTCATGGCGACGGGCGCCTCGAATTCCCCGAAAAGCGTCAAAATATTCTTGAAGGTCTCCGGATCGTCGTCCGACCATCCGCCGTTCGGCTATTTGGAAACTCCGCTCGACGGGACGATGGCGGCGGGAAGCGTGGCTATTACGGGTTGGGCCTTGGACGACGTCGAGGTCACTCGGGTTGAAATCAAACGTGATCCCGTGGCCGGTGAACCCGGATCGGTGATCGGGCCCGACGGCCTCGTCTATGTCGGTGACGCCGTCTTTGTCCCGGGAGCCCGGCCCGATGTCGAGAAGGCCTATTCGGATTATCCCCGGAACGACCGGGCGGGCTGGGGGTATATGGTCCTGACCAACGTCCTGCCCAATGGAGGAAACGGGACCTTCTCCTTCACCGCGATCGCCCAAGATTCGGCTGGGGGACAAACCCGGCTCGGGCCAACGACGATCCATATCGATAACGCCCAGGCCCTCGCGCCGTTCGGTGCGATCGATACGCCGACCCAGGGCGGGGTCGCGGCGGGGACGGCGTTCCCGAATTTCGGCTGGGCCTTGACACCCTGGCCCAAGGAAATCCCGCGCGACGGGTCGACCCTCTGGGTTTTTGTCGACGGGGTTCCGTTGGGACATCCCGTCTACAACTATTTCCGACAGGACGTTTTTGATCTCTTCCCCGGCTACGTCAACCGGGACGGGGCGGTCGGCGTCTTCATTCTCGACACGACGAAATTCGCTGACGGACTCCATACGATCGCCTGGGGCGTCACGGACAACGCGGGAGCGGCCGAGGGAATCGGATCCCGGTATTTCACCGTCCAAAACGGAATCGCCCCGGCGGCGCCGGCGATCTCGAATCTGGAAGCGGATTTGAATCCGGGGCGACGGATTGAACCCGCCGGGATGAAGGACCTTGTCGTGGAGGAAACGGGGCGGGTCGAATTGTCTTTTCCGATCCCTGAGGGGATGACCTTGATCGGATGGGGCGAAACCGAATCCCGGCGACTGCCGATCGGTTCGACGCTGGATCCGGCCACCGGAATTTTCTCTTGGATGCCCGGCCCGGGTTTCCTGGGAAGGCACGTTCTCCACTTCGCGGCCGCGGACGCTCGGACCTACGGTCCGCCCGTCGAGGTCGTCGTCACCATCATTCCCAAGGTTTACCGGGAGCGATTCGAAATGGGACGCGCCGGAGAACGCGGGACACCGATTAAAAAGTAATCGATCCTACCTCGCGGCTGGCTTAAGATTCGAGGAGCGTGGAGCACCGGCGCAGATATCGGCCGGTGATCCCCGTCTCCCTATTGCGGGATCGAATTTCTTTTGACGAATGGATTCGTTTTCACCGGACTCCGTCGATGGACGGGCCCCTATTTGACGATGAAGAGGCGGCCGTCGTGACGGAGGATCTGCATGGGAATATCGTAGACCCGACGGAGAAGGTCCTCGGTCAGGATCTCGTCCGGACGGCCGTGAGTGACGATCCGGCCGTCCTTCATGAAAACCAACTGGTCGGCGTATCGGACGGCCATATCCAGATTGTGCAAGGTGACTAAAATCGTCTTCTTCTGTTCGAGCGCCAACCGCCGGGTGAGCTCCATGATTTCGGTTTCATGGCGGGGGTCGAGAAAGGTCGTCGGCTCGTCAAGGACGAGAATGTCCGTTTGTTGGGCCAAAGCCCGGGCGATAAGCACAAGACGGCGTTCGCCGCTGCTCAATTGGAGGGTCGGCCGGTCGGACGGGTGGGAGAAATCGACAAAGGCCAAGGATTCCTCGGCCAGGGCCCGATCGCGGGCCGACGGCGTTCCGAAAAGAGGAAGATAGGCGGTCCGTCCCATCAGGACAAAGTCGAGGACGTTGAAATTGAAGGCGGCGGCTTGCTCCTGGGGAACGAAGGCCATCCGCCGGGCCCGGTCCGTTTCGCCCAGGGACCGAAGGTCTCGTCCCTCGACCCGGATCGTGCCTTCGGACGGGGGCAGGAGGGCGCTCAAGCACTTGAGAAACGTGGTTTTTCCCGCGCCGTTCGGACCGACGATGGCCGTGATCTTCGAAGTCGCGAAATCGAATTCCGGGATCCAAAGTTCGAAATTCCTGCGGCGGTAGCGAAGATCCCGAACCTGGATGCTCATGACCATATCTTTGACGACTTCTTTAAAAGAAGGATGAACAGGGGAATGCCGATGATGCTCGTAAAAATTCCGACCGGAACTTCGAAGGCGGCGAGGCTCCGGGCCGCGTCATCGGCCAGGACCAGAAGGCTCGCTCCCAGGGCGGCCGAGAGGGGGAGAACTTTTCGGTTGTCCACGCCGATTGTCATCCGGACGAGGTGGGGGATGATCAGGCCGATCCAACCGATGATCCCGGCGGCGGACGTGGCGGCCGCCGTGATAAGTGTTGCCGTAAGGACGACCAGGCGTTGATCCCGGCGGACGTTGACGCCGAGGGAGCGGGCGTCCTCTTCGCCCAGGGACAGAACATTGAGCCGCCAACGCATCAGGAGCAATACGGACAGACCGACCGCGATCACCGGCAGCGTCACGGCCAACTCGCTCCAACCGGCGGTTCCGAGGTTCCCCATCAGCCAGTAGAAGAGAGCTTGGAGCGAATAGGGGCTGGCGAAAAATTCAACCAGGGAAAGAAGGGCGGCGAAAAAGGCGGAAATAATGACCCCGGTCAGGAGGACCGAGATCAGGGAAGATTCGGACGACCGGGAAACGAGAAGGACAAGGCCCACGGCGATCAGGGCGAAGACGAAAGCCAGGATTTGGGGCGGGACGGAGGATCCGAGGACGATGATCGAGAGGGCCGCGCCGAAGGCCGCCCCTGAAGAAATCCCGAGAATGTATTCGTTGACCAGGGGATTTTTGAAAACGGCCTGAAGAGACGCGCCGGAGACCGAGAGCGCCGCTCCGACCGCCAATCCCAGGAGAAGCCGGGGGAGCCGGATTCCGAAGATGATGTCGCGCTGGGCGGGCGTCGCCGCGTCGCTCCAGGACGTGATGAGCGGGGACAAGAGGGTTTTGCCGAGCGTCGGGACGGGGATCGCCGCGGGACCCAGGCTCAGGGAGAAAAGGAAAACGACGAGCGGCGAAATGAGAATCGCGAGGGAAAGAAGCTTTTTATTTCCGGTCATGAGTCCACTCGTCGAACCGAAGGATCCGGTTCAAGGCGGCGAACGCGCCGTCGAGGCCGTAAAAAGTTTTGAAGATCGCCTCGCCTTCGCGGGCGAGGTCGACGTCGGAAAATTGGCCGGGGTGGAATAGCTTGGCCAAGTAGAGAGTTTCGACGAGCACCTGGGCGGGATCCCACCAATTCCAAAAACCGAACGTATAATAAACGCGGCCGCCGCGGATCGCCTCCAAGGAAGCCAGCCGTTGGTCTCGAAGGACGGCTTCGACCGTGACCGGCCGCTGGTCCGGCGGATAGTTTCCCTGGACGAGAAAATAGTCGGGATTCCAAGAGGCGACTTGTTCCAACCCGATGACGGCGAGCAGCGTTCCGGCGAAGGCCGGCAGGAGGCCTTCGGCGACATTGATTCCCCCGGCGACGACGACGGGTTCGTAGAAGATGGGAGTCTTCGTCAGCCCTCCCCAGAAGGAGAGATAGACCCGAGGCCGGCGTTCGGAGGGCGGGAGAGGGCCGAGGACGGTGCGAACACGATCCAAGGTCGTCTCGAAGTAGGCGATGAGTTCCTCGGCTCTCTGTTCTCGTCCCAGAAGGCGCCCGACCAGGCGCAATTCCTCGAGCAATCGATCGAACCGGCCCATGGAGGAAAGGGCGACCGTCGGGATCCGGGTCTTTGTTTGAAGGTTGTCAACGATTCTTCGGTCCTCGGGAGCGCCGAAGATGAGGTCGGGGGCCAATTTGATCACGAGCTCCAGGTTGACGTTGTAATCGGCCATCGAGACGAGGGGGAGACGGTCCTGCCGGGGAGCGATGAGCTTGAACAAATGGTCGTGATTCCGGAGAAAGAAATCGATCCCGACGAGTCGGTCTCCCTCTCCGAGGGCAAAGATCAACCGAGTGATTTCGGGTTGGAGAGAGAGAACGCGGTCGACTTTGGCCGGAATCCGGACGGTCCGGTTCAAGCTGTCCTGAATGGTTTGAGGCGGGCGCGGATCCGCGGCGAGCGCCGCCCCGGCCATGACGAAACCAGACAGGACGGTGACGAGGCGGCGTTTCCGGCGGCGTTGGATCGTAGTCATGAGAGGAGGCTTTATTATAGGAGATTCGGCCTTGTCTTTCCACTTCGCTTTCGTCAACCATCAATAAAAACCGGCGGCTCTATGTCGATGAATGGAGTGGATAATGCGAGTTTTCGTCAGTGAGCCAAAAATCGGCTTGACATCCCGCGGCCGGGATCAGTATGTTGGACGGAGATGAACAACGAAGCTGTTTTGTTGCTCGGACCGACAGGAGCGGGGAAGTCTCCTTTGGGCGACGCGCTGGAACGTTCGGGCTGGAGCGGACGGCGGTGCGTCCATTTCGATTTCGGGGCGGAACTCCGGAGGGCCGCGGCGTCTCCGGTCGATTTTCCGAATCTCGAGGCGGACGAGCGGGCGGTTATTCATTCCGTTTTGGCCGAAGGCATCCTCCTCGAGGATCGACATTTTTCGATCGCCCGGAAAATTCTGCGACGATTTTTAAAGGCGAAAGGCGTCGGCGCTGGAGATCTGGTTATTCTTAACGGGTTGCCTCGGCATCAAGGGCAGGCGTCGGCTTTGGAGGAGAGCGTGGATCTCCGGCGGATCGTCCGTTTGGAGGCTTCGACCGAAATCATCCGCGAACGCATTCATCAAAACGCCGCCGGCGACCGGATCGGACGAATCGATGACTCTCCCGGGGAGATCGAAAAAAAACTCGCCCTTTTCGAGGAGAGGACGCGGCCGCTGGTTGGATATTATGCCGCGAAGGGAATTCAGACCGTCGATTTGGCCGTTTCCGCTTCCTCCAACGGCGAGGATTTACGTCATGACTTGATCCGGAATTGTCCCGATCCGGCTTGAATTCCTCGGGCCCGTGTTGTATTTTATTTTACAGCGACCAAGGCCCCGGGCTTGCCCGCCCTCTTCGCTTCGCGAACGAGGACTGCAAAGCCCGGGGGAATTTCTGCAGGACCCGCCCGTGGTTTCAGGTCCCTTGACGGCCGGTGTGGACCGGGGAGAAATCATCCATGCCTCATAACCATTCGGAATCGCGGCGACACTCCCATGTTTTCGACCGGGAGAAGACGGCGGTCGAACAGCGGACGTTGACCGTCGTCGTGATCACCTTCGCGATGATGATCGTCGAGATCATCGTCGGCTGGATGTCGAATTCGATGGCCTTGTACGCCGACGGCTGGCACATGGGGACCCACGCCTTCGCCCTGGGGCTATCGTGGCTGGCTTACCGCCTGGCCCGCAAACACGCGGCGGATCGGCGTTACGCCTTCGGAACCTGGAAGATCGAGATCCTCGGGGCGTTCACAAGCGCCATCATCCTGGGAATCATCGGGTTGCTGATGATCGGAACGTCCCTGGAGCGACTGCTGCATCCGAGAGACATCCGTTACGGCCAGGCTATAATCGTTGCCGTGATCGGCTTGATCGTCAACGTCGTCAGCGCCGTCATCCTCGATTTTAGGGAAGGCCGGTCGGATCATGATCACGACCATGATCCCCGGTCCGGTTCCGGCGGACGCGGCCACGGTTCGCGGACATCGTCCGATTTGAATCTCAAGTCGGCGTATCTTCATGTCGCGGCGGATGCCTTGACGTCGGTTCTGGCCATCGCCGCCCTGCTGGGCGCCAAATATTTCCGCTGGAACGCCTTGGACCCGGTGATCGGGATCGTCGGCGCCGGTCTGATCCTGCGGTGGGCATTCTCTTTAATCAAAGAGACATCCGGGATTCTGCTCGACCGGGCTCCCGCGCCGGAAACGCTCTTGTCGGAGTCGATCCGAAGCGAAATCGAGTCCGACGGGGCCGCCCGCATCTTCGATCTGCATCTCTGGAGAGTTGCTCCGCATCGTTACGCCTGTATCCTATCCCTGATCGCTCAAAATCCCCTGACCGTCGACGAATACAAGGACCGTTTGGCCGGGTATCCGGAATTGGTCCATGTGACGATCGAAATCGAGAGGGGCCGGATCGGCGATTGACGACGGCTGATGCCCCGGGCTTGCCCGCCCTCTTCGCTTCGCGAATGAGGACTGCAAAGCCCGGGGGAATTTCTGCAGGACTCGCCCGTGGTTTCAGATCCCTTGACCGGTTCTCGAAAATCCGGCGTTCCCCCGGCCGGGCCAGGTTCTCTTTTCAACTTGAATTTGGTATAAATACGCCCAGTGTCGAGACAAAATGCTAAAAAGGAAAAGCTATGAAAATTATTTTTAGGGGCGGTCTTCTCGGAATTTTCATTCTCGGAGCGGCCGGGTTGTTCGCCCAGACCGAGACAAAACCCCCCGTCTTCGGGATTTCGTTTTCCGGATTCGTGAAAACCGACCTGATCTACGACTCCCGTCAGACCGTCAGCATCCGGGAAGGGCATTTCTTTCTGTATCCGAAAGGGGAGTCCCTGGATAAGAGGGGCGAGGATATCAATGCCGCCTCGAGCTTCAATATGCTCTCCGTTCAAACCCGGTTGCTCGGGAAAATCACCGGACCCGACGCGTTCGGGGCGAAAACGTCAGGCCTCATCGAAGGAGAGTTCTTCGGGACCTCGGACGGAGACACGAACGGATTCCGTCTCCGTCACGGTTACGTCAAACTCAATTGGGCGAAGGCCGAACTCATGATCGGCCAGTTCTGGCACCCGATGTTCATCACCGAGAGCTTCCCCGAAGTCGTGTCGTTCAACACGGGTGTGCCCTTCCAGCCGTTCAGCCGGGCGCCCCAGGTCCGCTTCACCCAGCAGTTCGGCGCCTGGAGCGTCGCGGCGACGGCCTTGGCCCAGCGGGATTTCATCTCCAACGGCCCGGACGGCGTGTCTTCCGCCTATGCCCGGAACGCCGCTGTCCCCGAGTTCAATCTCAAGCTTCAATATTTCCGGAAGTGCGAAGCGGGATGCGAGACGCTGTTCGGAATCGGCGGCGATTATAAAAGATTGAAGCCTCGGTTATCGACCCCGCTCGGGTATAAAACCGAAGCCGCGGTCGACGATTGGGCGGGGATGGCTTTTCTGAAATACAAGAACTCGGCCGTCACGCTCAAAGCCGAGGCCGTCTACGGACAGAATCTCCATCATTTGACGATGATGGGCGGATATGTCGTCCGGGAAATCACGGATGCGGACAAGGGCGAGACGACCTATGCCTCCCTCGAGAATCTCTCCCTCTGGGGCGAAGTCATGACCAACGGGACGACCTTCCAGACGGGCTTGTTCCTCGGCTACACCAAGAACTACGGCGCGGGCCGGGATGTCGCGGGGACGGTTTATTACGCCCGCGGGGCCGATATCGACGCGATTTACCGGATCTCGCCCCGGGCGGTCTACAATTCCGGCAAAGTGCGGTTGGCCGGCGAAATCGAGTACACGGCCGCCGCTTATGGTAAAACCGACGGCCAAGGAGCGGTTGGGGATACCCGTTGGATCGGGAATCTCCGTTTTCTCGGCGCGGTCTATTACTTTTTTTAAACCGATCTCCGGAACGCCCGTCCGGCGGAGATCATTATGAAAAAAGGAGGTCCCATGAGCGTCAGAATTCACCCGGGAAGTTTTTCCAAATTGAGCCGCCGCGAGTTTATTGTCGGATCGACGAGCGCGGCCTTCACTTTCGCGATGGGCGGAGCATCGGGAGGTGGCCGCGCGCCGGCCTTCGAGTTGCCGTCCCTGCCCTATCCGGAGCAGGCGCTCGAACCCGTGATTTCCGCAAAAACGATCGGTTTTCACTACGGGAAACACCACAAGGGCTACGTGGATAATCTGAACAAACTGACCGCGGGCACGGAATACGCCGACCTCCCTTTGGAGAAAATCATCCTGGGGACGGCCGGAAAATCGGACAAGGCGGCGCTCTTTAACAACGCGGCCCAAATCTGGAATCATTCGTTTTATTGGCAAAGCTTGAGCCCGAAGGGTGGAGGCGCGCCTCCGCCCGCCCTGGCCCAACGGATCGAAGCTGATTTCGGAAGCGTCGAGGCCTGTAAAAGGGAATTGGCGTCGGCGGCCGTGTCTCAATTCGGGAGCGGCTGGTCCTGGCTTGTCTTGGATGGGAACATATTGAAAACCGTCAAGACAGGCAACGCGGAGGTCCCGTTCGTGAAGGGGTTGAAACCGTTATTGACGATCGACGTTTGGGAGCATGCGTATTACCTGGATTACCAGAATCGGCGAGCTGATTATGTCAACGCCGTGATCGATCAATTGATCCATTGGGAGTTCGCCTTCCGGAATTTGGGGGCCGTTTAAAATCGGATCGGGTTCCAAACGGGGCGATTGCAGCCTCGACCCGCCGCCGGGTGACGATGCCGGCTTCTTTCTCCCCATTCGGCCGAACGGAGATCAAGGTCCGGGTCCCAGGATCCGCGTGTCCAGCGGCCGGGGATCAGGCCGAACCGAGAAAATCGAAACTGACTTTCTTCTGGATATTGGTGATGTGGGCGAAGGATTGCTTGAGCAGAGTTTCTTCGAGCGGCGTGATCGTCCGGGGATTAATGTTGTTGTCGGGTTCGAGGCCCTGGCCGATGCGTCCGGCCTGATGTCCCAATCGCAACTGCATTAAAAAATCATAAACCCGGACCGCGTCTTCGTGCAGAGGCCTCCGGATTTCTCCGATATCGGCCAAGGCGCGCAGGCGATCCAGCGTGTTCGTCTCCTGGATCCCATGTCGGATGGCGTATAACCGAGCGAGATTCACGACCGGCATCAGCGCGTCCTTCAAGTTAATCGACCGGACGCCTTCCTTGGTCGCCTCCGGAACGAGATGTCCGAAAAAGCTGATCGGCGTTTTGTATTGCAGCGCGGACTGGGCATAGTGAAGGAGAAAAGGCGGTTCCTGACGCAGAGTCTCCTCGATATGGCGGCGAAGTTCCCCGATATACGTTCGTTCCCCGGCCAATCTTCGAAAGTCGAAGAAGATCTGGATGTCCAGGATATCCTGGGGTTCGGCGGTCCTCAGCCAGGTTTCGAAATAGGACTTCCAGGTCCGGAGGGGTTGGACCCACTGGGGATTGTCGGCCATAATTTTTCCCAGACAGAGCGGGATTCCGGCGGCCTGGAGCCCGGTGGAGACATACGCCCCAAGCGTCAGGAAGTACCGTTGAACCGCGGGGAACTCGGATTCGAGGACGTCCTCGAAAACGATGGCGTGATCCTGGTCTGTGGCCAGAGTCTGTTCCTCGCGGCCCTGGCTTCCCAAGCCGATGAATGAGAACGCCGCGGGCGGAGGACCGAGCTTTTCGACGGCCAGATCAATGAGGCGCTCCACCGCCGCGTCGGACACAGCCGTAATGGCTCGGGTGATATTCCGGGCTTTGGACCCGCCCTCGATCAAGGTTTTTACCAGCGGAGGAAGTCCCCTGCGGGCGCGGGCGATCTCGTCGGACGTCTGGGCGCGCTTGATCTCAGCGGTCAGGACGGCCGGGGAAAATCGATGGAAAAGCAACAGATCGCGGTTGCGGAGCAATCCCGTCACCCGGCCGGTCTCGTCCCTGACTAGAAGATGATTGACGTTCTTTTCCCGCATGGCCAGGATGGCTTCGTAAACCAAGGCCGTCTCGTTGACGGAGACGAGCGGCGCGCTCATGACGGCCGAAATCGGAAGTTCGGCCGGCCGGGCGGGAGCGACGACCCGGACCCGGATGTCGTGATCGGTGAAGAGGCCGACCGGTTGGCCGTCCGCGGTGACGACAACGGCGCTGGCGCCCGCGGCGGACATCAAGACCGCGGCTTGGGTCGCCGAATCCCGCAGGTCGCAGAAAATCGGTTTCGCGGCGATAGGCCCCACGGGTTCATGGAGAAACAGCAGAGAGGCTTGAAGTTCACCGATGAGATTATCGCGTTCGACCTCCCGGCGGCGGCTGTCACCGGCCGGGGCGGTCGTGCCGCTGAGGTCGCGGGTCGCCAGGACGTATCCCTCCCGCCCTCCGAAGGAGATGCGCGTGATGGCCAATCCGATTTTGACCGGACGGCCGCTCCGCGTTTGAAGCATCGTTTCGACGGCGATGTCTCCGGTCCAGCCGCCGCGGAGGGCGGACGCG
>Ga0315287_10007446_pt1 | contig 10976 bp, 9 predicted proteins | sample YL17G11_0_MG_FD_205037 | JGI IMG/M metagenome (GOLD analysis project Ga0315287, IMG submission 205037) | Sediment microbial communities from Yellowstone Lake, YNP, Wyoming, USA - YL17G11_0 | ecosystem: Environmental > Aquatic > Freshwater > Lake > Sediment | place: USA: Wyoming | collected...
GGCGCGCCCGAAGGTTGGGAGGGGAGGCTTTCCAGGGTCGTGATTGCCCGATGGGGAACAGCAACCGCAGTCCACCGGCGTGCTCAGCAGCATCGCCCAGGAACCGGATTCGGCACTTTCTGGGATTGGCAAATTCGCCGGCGCCTTTACGATTCGCCGCCCATGGACCTGGCATCGCCACCCCGGATGCGTCAAGCCCTGTGTCGCGCAGGGCTCGCGCTGCTTCTGCTGGCGGCGGCGGCCGGTTGCACTTCGTTCCGCGGGCACGGTGTCCGCACGCGCCTCGACGCTGTCCCGCCCGTCACGGATCCGCAGTTCGCCCGCTCGTTGGGCGGGCTCCTCGACGCGCCCGTGGTCGCCAGCAACCGGGTGACGTCGCTCATCAATGGCGAGCAGTTCTTCCCCGCCATGCTGGAGGCAATCCGGGGCGCCCGGGAGAGCATTACGCTCGAGAGCTACATCTACTGGTCTGACGAGGTGGGCAGCGAATTCACCGAAGCGCTCACGGCGAAGGCGCAGGCCGGGGTGAAAGTCCGCTTGCTCCTGGACTGGATCGGGTCGAGACACCTCAAGGGGCGGGACCTCGACGCGTTGCGCGAGGCCGGCGTGGCGGTCCGGCTGTTCAGTCGCTTCTCGCCGCTGCATCTCGGGCGGCTCAACCACCGCGATCACCGGAAAATCCTGGTCGTCGATGGCACGGTCGGGTTCATCGGCGGGGCCGGCGTGGGCGACGTGTGGCGGGCCGGCGTCGACACGCCCGAGCCCTGGCGCGACGCGTTCTTCCAAGTCGAAGGGCCCGTCGTCGCACAGCTCCAGGCGATCTTCGCGCAGAACTGGCTCAAGGTGACCGGCCAGGCGCTGACCGGTCCGGAGCACTTCCCGGAGCTGGTGCCGGCTGGTGACGTCGCCGCGCAGGCCTTCGCCGGCGACCCGCGGGCCGGAAATGACCGCGTGCGGTTGATGTACCTGATGGCCTTCGCCTCCGCCCGGCGGAGCATCCGGTTGTCGATGGCTTATTTCATTCCATGCGACCTGACCTTGCAGGAGTTGATCGCGGCGTGCGAACGCGGCGTGGCGGTGGAAATCATCCTGCCGGGGAAAGACATGGACAGCCCACCGGTCCGGCCCGCCTCGCGGGCGAAGTGGGGCGAGATGCTCAAGGCGGGCGCGCGCATCTACGAGTACCAGCCCTCGATGTACCACTGCAAGGGATTGATCGTGGACGAGGCGTGGGTGTCGGTCGGCTCGGCGAATCTCGATTCCCGCTCCTTCCGTTACAACGACGAGGCCAATCTGAACGTGTTTTCCTCCGAGTTCGCCGCCGACCAGAGCCGGGTCTTTGAGGCCGACAAGGCGCGTTCGCGCGAGGTGTCTTACGACGAATGGAGGCGTCGCTCATTCTGGAAACGCCTGATGGAATGGATGACCGCGCCCTTCGGACCGCTGCTGTGACTATTCGCTTTGTCTTCGCTTCCGCGCCTCCTATGCTCGGGCGTGTCCATGACGCTGGTTGAGCAAGTCAGACGGGCCGGAGTGGTCGGGGCGGGCGGCGGTGGTTTCCCGACACACGTCAAGCTGGCCGCCCGAGCCGACACCGTCATCGCCAACGGCGCCGAGTGCGAGCCGCTGCTCCACAAGGACGCCGCGGTGATGGAACACCAGGCCGCTGCGGTGGTCCAGGGCTTACAACTGAGCGTGCAGGCCGTCGGTGCCAAGCACGGCGTGGTGGCCATCAAGTCCAAGAACCACCGTGCCGTCGAGGCCGTCGAGGCCGCCTGCCGCGGCACCGAGGTCCGCGTGCATCGGCTGGGCGATTACTACCCGGCAGGGGACGAGTATGATCTCGTGCACGAAGTCACCGGGCGCCTGATCCCACCGGCCGGCATCCCGATCCAAATCGGCGTGGTGGTGAACAACGTCGAAACCTTGGCGAACATCGCCGCTGCCGCCGCCGGCCAGCCCGTCACTCACAAGATGCTTACCTTGGCCGGCGCCGTGAAGCATCCGGTCACGGTCACCGTACCGGTTGGCACGACGTTCCGTGACGCCATTGAAGCGACCGGGGGATTCGCCACCGACGACCCGGTGCTGTGCCTGGGCGGGCTGATGATGGGCGAGACGACGGAGGACCTCGACGCGCCGATCACCAAAACGACAACGGGTGTCGTCGTCCTGCCGCGCAGCCATCACATCATCCAGCGCAAGCTCACACGGCACAAGGCGCAGGCCGCGATTGGCAAATCCGCCTGCGACCAGTGCCGCTACTGCACTGAGTTGTGCCCGCGCTTTCTGCTCGGCTACGCGGTCGAGCCGCACCAGGTCATGCGGACGCTGGCGTTCACGGCCTCGGGCAGCGAGCGGTTCAGCCAATGGGCCTCGCTATGTTGCGCCTGCGGGCTCTGCACGCTCTACGCCTGTCCCGAGGAGTTGTTTCCGAAGGAAGCGTGCGATGACGCCAAGGTCGAGCTGCGCCGCGCCCACTTCAAATGGTCGGGGCCGACGCCGGCCCGAGCTCACCCCTTGCACGAGGGGCGACGGGTGCCGATCAAGAGCCTGAGCCGTCGGCTGCAGGTCGAGGCCTACGAGCATCCGGCGCCGCTCGAAGCCCTCCCGGTCGAGCCGCGGCAACTGGTGCTGCCACTCCGACAAAGCACGGGAACGGCGAACCGGCCGCTGGTGAAGGCGGGCGACCGCGTGAAGGCGGGGCAACCGCTCGGCGAGCCGCCGGCAAACGCGCTCGGCGCCATCCTCCACGCGCCGGTGGACGCGACCGTGACGGAGGTGACGGAAGAACGCATCCTTTTAACGAGAACCCCATGAGCGAGCGAGCGATTGGCCTGATTGAATTGTCGAGCGTGGCCGCCGGGTTTCAGGTGGCCGACACGATGTTGAAGGCGGGCAATGTGCGGCTTCTGTTGTCCCGCTCGATCTGCTCCGGAAAGTACATGGTGTTGATCGGCGGTGAAACCGCCGCGGTCCAGAGCGCCGTGGAAGCCGGGGCGGAGGCGGCCAACGGCTGCCTGATCAGCCATTTCGTGGTGCCCAACATCCACCCGGATGTGATCGGGGCGTTGGGCCGCAGCCAACCAGTCGAACCGACGGGCGCCCTCGGCATCCTGGAGTCCTTCAACGTCGCGACCTTGATCGAGGCGGCCGACGCGGCGGCCAAGGCGGCGAACGTGACCTTGATGGAGATTCGCCTGGCGATGGCGCTGGGCGGGAAAGCGTTTTGCACGATGACCGGCGACGTCGGCTCCGTGCAGTCGGCGATCGCCGCGGGTCGGCGGGTGATCAGCGAGGCCGGGGTGCTGGTGAACGCGGTGGTGATCTCGCGGCCCCATCCGGATGTCTATCGCGAGGTCATCTGATGGGGGAACAACATTCCCAGGCTTTTCCCGTTCCACCCCGCCGCGGAGCCGCGAGGGCGGCGAGGCAGGAAACGCGAAATTGAAGTTGCACATTGGGAATACGAGGCTAGATTCTGTCATCTCGAACGTAAGAGCATCTTAAGAACGATATTAAGCAATCGAAGGAAAAGACGAGCCATGGCGATACGATTGGGCGATCAAGCCCCGGATTTCTTTGCCGAGACCACGGCCGGACCGATCCATTTTCATCAGTGGCTGGGTACGAGTTGGGGCCTCCTCTTCTCGCATCCTGCGGATTACACGCCGGTGTGCACAACGGAGATCGGTGCCGCCGCCAAGATGAAGCCCCTCTTTGAGCAGCGGAATGTCAAACTCATCGCGTTGAGCGTCGATCCGCTGAAGTCGCACATGGGGTGGATCTACGACATCATCGAGACGCAGAAGACGGCCGTCAGCTTCCCGATCATCGCCGATACCGACCGCCGCGTGGCGCTGCTCTACGACATGATCCACCCCAACGCGAGCGACGCGGCGACCGTCCGGTGTGTCTTCCTGATCGGACCGGACAAGCGGATTCGGCTGACGCAGACCTACCCCATCTCGACGGGGCGCAATTTCGTGGAACTCCTGCGGGTGGTGGATGCGCTTCAGCTCGCCGAGGACTTCCGGGTGGTGACGCCCGCGAACTGGCGTGATGGCGACGAATGCCTGATTGCGCCGGCGGTGCGGGACGAGGAAGTGCCGAAGCTGTTCCCCAAGGGCGCCCGCCAGATCAAGCCCTACCTCCGCTATACACCGCAGCCGGACCTTTGAAACCGGGCCCCGCAGTCTGAAGGGTCGGCAAGGCACCGGGCTGAAGCCGCTTGGCCACAGCGTCAGCACGGGCTTGGTTTGTGGACTTCAGAAGGGAAAGAAAAAGGGCGGTTCGCCAGGAACCGCCCGGTCGCTGTCCGTTGAGGAAATCCTTCTACTTCTTGGCCGGCAGGGGCACCAGCGGCGAGAGCATGCCTGCCTTCGCACAGAGGAAATAGACCACCGCGCCCACAACGAATGCGGCAACGGGCGCGCACGGCACGCTCACCTTCAGGAACGGCAGGATGCCCACAGTGAAGCCCAGTGCCCAAGAGATCCAGCCCGCCGGGTTGAAGCCGGCGCGCGGTCCAGTCCAGGTCTTATTGTTGAGGAGGTAGTCCACCATCATCGCACCGCAGATCGGGCCGAACGAGGCGCCGATGATCGGGAACACTTTGGCGGCTGCGTCACCGGCATAGCCGCTCCAGGCGAGCGCGATGCTGACGACCGTCCCGATGCCGACCGAAATGAACGGATTCACTTTGGGGAGGGTGGTCCGGAAGCTGTTGGCGGCGATGAACGAGGAGAAGCAGGCGGGCGGGAACGCCGCCAAGGCCAGCAGGAACATGACCCACTTGCCTGTGCTCTTGCCCAGGACGACGGGAATCAAGTTGAACGCGTCGAGGACGAAGGTCGGACCGTTCTTGGCGTTCTTGCCTGCGTCCAGAGCTTTGGCCTGCAGGTCCGCGGAGCCATAGACGCCCGCGATGATCAGCAGGGCAGCGCCGGCAATGAGGATGATCGCGAGTGCAATCCCCACGAAACCGCCCATCGACACGTCCTTCTTGTCGCGATTGTTCATGCCAAAGTCCACACCCGCCGCACCGGCGGTGGCGAAAAACCCCACCACGTTGGCGATGATCACGGCAAGAAGACTGAGCGTGTCGAGTTGAGGCGCCGCAGCCGGCAGTTTGTTGTCGGCCAGGAACTGCTGCTGCGCGGTCATCAGCTTCTGCGGGTCAAAATCGCCCACGTTGCCGATGGTGGAGGCAACGAGGATGACGAGGGCGATCAGAGGAATGAGCGGCAACCACGTGGCGACTTTGGCCACGTATTGAATGCCTTTCAGCCCGACGAAGGCGGCCAACGCGCCCCAGATCACCATGATGATCTTGGCTGGCAGCGGTATGACTTCCGCCAAGGCCAAGGACGAGAAGCACACGTTTACCCCCAGCCACCCGAACTGGAGAACACCCATCAGGAAGCCGGGCATCAGGAAGCCGCCTTGGGCGCCGAAGGTGGACGTGCCGACAATGTAAAGCGGCAAGCCCGTCTGCATGCCGAGCATGCCCGGCACGACGTAGAAGAGGTAATGGCAGATCGCCGCGGAAATGACGAGCGCCACAAGGCCGACAAGCACGCCTTGGGCGAGCGTCCCTCCCAGGTTGCCCGATTTCAGGGATTCCTGCCAGAACACGAACCAGAGGAAGATGCCTGCGTAGGTGGGGGCGGTGTTCTTGTGCCACGGCGCGCGGTTGGCCGCCGGGTTGGGCGTCGCACTGGTGAGGTACGACGGGAGATGGCTGGGGGTTTCTTGGTTGCTCATAGCTCTGTTGTCTTCGCTACGGATTGGATTTTCCGACCTCCGGCCCGCGGTTGCGGGTGCTGGCTGGCCACGGGAGGCACCCGTGCCCGCCCCGGTGCTTGAAGCCCGCCCATGCATCGCGGGCGTCTCAATACAGCGCAACTCCGGTCAAGCCGTTGGGTCTCGGTAACGGTGCGAATGTCGCAATCCTCCCGCGCCACTGTCAACGGCAAAGTTCCGGCAAAGTTCCGCTCGGAACCGGAGGCCGCCACTTTGAACTTTGAAGTTCGGCCGTGGAACCCTATATCTCCGCCATGGCAGCATCCCTCAAGGTGGCCGTCGTGGGCGCCGGCGCACTGGGAAAGGAACACGCCCGCATCTACGCGGAGCTCGCCCGCGCCGGCCTGGTCACGTTCGTCGGCGTGTACGACCTCGCCCCCGACACCGCCCGCAAGATTGCCGACAAACACTGTGTCCGCGCCTTCCGTTCGGTCGAGGAAGCGGCGGCGGCCAGCGACGCGTTGAGCCTCGCCACGCCCACGACCACTCACTTCGCGCTCGCCCGGACGCTGCTGGCGCAGCACAAACACCTGCTCGTCGAAAAGCCGATGACCGACGACGCGGCTCAGGCGGCCGAGCTGGTGCAGTTGGCGCAGCAGCACCGCAGCGTGCTGCAGGTGGGCCATGTCGAGCGGTTCAATCCCGTGTTCAACTATCTCGTCAGCGTGGCCACGGAGCCGCACTTCATCGAGGCCCACCGGCTTTCGCCCTACCCGGCCCGCAGCACGGACATCGGCGTCGTGCTCGACCTGATGATCCACGACCTCGACGTGGTGCTGGCGTTCGTGCGGTCGCCGGTCGTAAGCGTGGATGCCGTGGGTATCCCGGTGCTGAGCCCGTCCGAGGACATCGCCAACGCGCGGCTGCGGTTCGCCAACGGTTGCGTGGCCAATCTGACCGCCAGCCGCGTCAGCCCGGAGCGGATGCGGAAGATCCGCGTGTTCAGCGGCGGCGCGGTGCCGTCCTACGTCTCGCTGGACTACCGGGCCCAGGAAGGCTTCATCTATCGCGTCGCCCGGGAAGGGGAGCCGGAATCCTCCCTGTTCAAGAAGCTGCTGCACGCCAAGGACACGACGATTGTCAGCGAATTCGCGGGCAAACGGATCGTGCGCGAGCCGGTGCCGATCCAGAAAGGCGAACCGCTCAAGCTGGAGCTGCAGCACTTCATCGAATCCATCCAGGCCCAGCAGACGCCGCGGGTCAGCGGCGAATCCGCCAAGCGGGCGCTTGACCTGGCCTTCGAGATCACCCGGCAAATTCAGCAGCTCGTCGCCACGTCGTCCGCGCGGAAACGCGGACGGTGATCGAACGACCCTCTCCAGATGGCCTCACGGGGCTTCAGCGGCGAAACCGAAGCATGACCGGCAAACGCTTCCTGCTCATCGCCGGCGAGACCAGCGGCGACCTGCTCGCCGCGGAGCTCGTTGCAGCCATCCGGCGCGCCGAGGCGCGGCGCGCGGTGCCCTTCCCCGCAGAGTTCTTCGGCGCCGGCGGTCCGCAGATGCAGGCGGCCGGCGTGGACCTGGTCCTCGATATGACCCGGCACTCGGTGATCGGCCTGTGGGAGACGGTGCGGAAGCTCGGCGATTTCAAGCGGCTGTTTGACTCCTTGCTCCGTTTGGCGTGCGAGCGGAAGCCGGACGTCATCCTTTGCGTCGATTTCTCCGGGTTCAACCGCCGTTTCGTCCATGCCGTGCGGGGCTATGTTCGCGCCCACCCCGGCCCCTTCCGCAACTGGAACCCGCAGATCGTCCAATACGTCTCGCCCCAAGTCTGGGCCTCGCGACCCGGCCGGGCAAACGCCTTGGAGTGCGACGTGGACTTGCTTCTGTGCCTGCTGCCGTTTGAGAAGGCGTGGTACGCGGCGCGGGCACCGAGGCTGCGTGTCGAATTCGTCGGCCATCCGATCGTGGAACGGCACTTGAACGCGGAACGCGGAACGCGGAACGGGGAATGCGGCTCGGTTGTTCCGAAAGCGCCCCTGGTTCTGTTACTCCCGGGAAGCCGGCGGGGGGAATTGGATCGACATCTATCCGCGATGGTCGGAGCCGCCCAGCGAATTCTCGAGGCTCAGCCTGGCACGCGATTCCAGATGGTCCTGCCGAGCGAGGAGCTCCGGCGGCTTGCCCAAGGGCAATCCGCGGCGGTCGCGAACCTGGAAATCCTGGTGGGTGATCTTTCCCGGGCTTTGCAGGGAGCCACCCTGGCGATCGCTTCCACCGGCACCGTCACCCTGGAGTGCGCCCTGTTCGGTGTGCCGACGGTGGCGCTCTACAAGACCTCGTGGCCCACTTACTTCGTCGCCCGCAGCATCGCGACCGTGAAGTTCCTGGCCATGCCGAACCTGCTCGCCGGCGAGGCAATTTTCCCGGAACTGATCCAACACCAGGCCACGCCCCAGAACATCGCCCGCGAAGCGTTGGCCTTGTTGGCGAGCCCCGGCAAACGCGAGGCGATCAAAGCCAAGCTCGCCCAGATCGTCGCCTCGCTCGGCGGGCCCGGCGCCAGCGATCGGGCGGCCGCTGCGGTCCTCTCCCTGATGGATCGGAAGAAACCGTGTTGACCGAAACACGGGTGCCTGGCCGGTGAGATTGAGGAGCGGCCTGGTGACGCGCGCCCCTCCGAAACCGGGTCGCCGCTCCGGGGTTGGCTCAAGCGCAACCTGGGTTGGCCTCAGCGTCCTGGTCGGATCCGTGGAGAGCCTCGACCTGGTAGATGGACACTTTCATTCCCGGTTCACGCCACGCGTTTTCGTCCCACCCGCCCTTCTGGCACAGCCGGCCGAGAAAGACGACCTTGTCCGGAAGGTCATCCCAAACTTGCGGCAGAAACGTGGCACGGCCGGAACCGCTTTCGAGCACCACCCCATCGTGGCCCGGCTGCAGCTTGTTCAGCAGGTCCGCCGGCGAACCAAACTCCAGCGGCCGCGGTTCGGTGAGCACGCTGATCTCGATTTCGATCTGACCCAGTTCGCTCGTGGACACGGGCGGAAAGCGCGGATCGTAAAGGGCGGCGAAGCGGGCGTTCTCGATCACGGCTTTCCAGAGCGGTTCTTTGGGTGAAAGGTGTCCAATGCAACCGCGCAGCGAGCCGTTCCGGGTGAGCGTCACGAAGCACGCGCGCGGCTCGGTCAGGGTCCGCGTCAAGCCATCCATCGGTGGCTCCGGGTTGCGCCCGGCTGCCGTCGCCGCGACCAACGTCTGGCGGGCGAGCTGGAGAAGCAGGCGGCGTTCGCCCGCCGAGAGGGATGGGAGAGACGGCGCGGGAGCATCCGGCGCCGGCATTTTGCGAGGGGTTCCGTCTGGGCCGAAGGCATTCATGCAACGGGACCAGCTTACCATACTCGGGGCGCGTGTTCAGGCAGAAATCGAGTCAGGGGTTACGCTCGACTCTTCGCGACCGTGATCCCAGCCGCCGGCTTCAAGCCTGTTCTTGGTTCGCAGCATTCCCGGCAAGGCGTGCTTTGGTCGGACCCGCTCATCGGGTGTTGATGCCCGGCGCTCTCCCGCTGCAATTTCCGGCTTCCTTCTTGCCGCCGAATCCGGCATTCGTTGTCCGGCGTCCGCAATTCATCCTTGGTCATGGATCCACCGCGCCAGAGTGACAAGCCCGAGACCCGGCCCGCCGGAGAGACGCGGCTTTGGTCCGGCCCCTCCCGGCCGCCGCCGCCAGAGCCCGGCACCCCGCCGGCATCCCAGCCGGCTGCGCTGCGCGACTGGGCTGCGCGCGCAGGACGGTATCGCGAGGAGGTTCTTTACCCTCCGCTCTTCGGGCCTGCGCACAGCCGGGCCTTCCCGATCCCCGAGGATATCGTGAGCGGCCTGTTCAAGCCGGAGTCGTTCAAGCCGCAGTGGCTGCAGCAGGCGGTGATTGAGTTCGCGCCAACGAAGCCGCGGCCCTCGTGGCTCTATGCCACCTCCGGCCTGTCGGACGCTTGGGAGGCCGAATCCCCAAACCCGATGGCCCCGGCGGGCCTGGGGTGTGAGTTTGTGCTGGAGACGCGGGCGCAATCTCCCTGGGCGATCGTTCGCTTGCAGCAGATGATCGCGTTTCAAGTCCTCATCGCGCAAGGCCGGTTCCCCAACCGCAAACCGCTGGACGACTTCGACCGCGTCCCGCTCCGCGCCCCGCTGGGCCCGGAACCGTCGGTGCTCACCTGGCTGATGCTCGCGCCGCCGACCGGTTTTCCGCGCAAGGCGCGCCTGCAATCCGGTTTCTTCAATTTCTTCCAGGCCGTCGGGATCAGCGAAGCCGAAGCGGCCTATGCCCGGGCGGAGGGCGGCGAGGAATTGTGGAAGCTGCTTCAGGTGTACAGCCTCTTCCCCGTCACGGACCCTCGCCGACCCAGCGTACTCACCGGCAAGAAATGAGCACCAGGCACGTGCCAGGGGAAACGACCTTTCATTGGGCGGCGACGACGGGTAGAAGAAAGCGCGATCAACCATGACACGAACCGTTCTCCTCCTGCTGTTTCTCATCGGGGACTTCATTTCTCAAGCGGCCGGCCTGGAGGTCATTGAGGCCGACCTCTGTGTGTATGGCGGTTCACCGGCAGGCATCATGGCGGCCGTGCAGGCCACCCGCATGGGCAGGCGCGCCGTCCTGGTCGAACCCAGTGTTCATCTGGGCGGTCTCACGGCGGGCGGCCTGGGTGCCACCGATATCGGCAACAAGGCTGCCATTGGCGGTCTTTCGCGCGAGTTCTACCGCCGCGTCGCCCAACACTACTCGAAAGATTCGGCCTGGCGCTTCGAGAGTCGTCAGGAGTACTTCGCCCGCCGATCGAGCGGCCAGGCGCAGGCCTCCGATCTCACCTCCGCCGACGCCACGATGTGGACCTTCGAGCCGCACGTGGCCGAGGACCTCTTCTGGCAGATGCTCAACGAGGCGCGCGTGCCGGTCTATCTCCAGCAACGGCTCACCGCGGTCCGCCTGGAGAACGGCCGCCTCAGCGAGTTCGCCGTCGAAGGCGGCAAGGCCTTTCGGGCCCGGATGTTCATCGATGCCACCTACGAAGGCGATCTGCTGGCCATAGCCGACGTGTCTTACACCGTCGGGCGCGAGGCGAACTCGCAATACGGCGAGACGCTCAACGGCATCCGCGCCGAGACCCCCAAACACCAGTTCACCGTTCCCGTTGATCCCTACCAGAAGGCGGGTGACCCGGCGAG
>Ga0315287_10007447_pt1 | contig 10976 bp, 9 predicted proteins | sample YL17G11_0_MG_FD_205037 | JGI IMG/M metagenome (GOLD analysis project Ga0315287, IMG submission 205037) | Sediment microbial communities from Yellowstone Lake, YNP, Wyoming, USA - YL17G11_0 | ecosystem: Environmental > Aquatic > Freshwater > Lake > Sediment | place: USA: Wyoming | collected...
CACACTGCCGGAGATCTTGGTCTTCGCCGCGGTGAGCGCGGCGACAGTGGCCGTGGCCAAGAAATGGGCAGTCCATCGCGCGAGGCGCCCCCGCGCGTAGTACCCGCTGGAACGTCGTCTGCGCTGGAACGTCGTCTGCGCTGAAACGTCGTCTGCGCTGAAACGTCGTCTGCGCTGAAACGTAGCGACGCGGTGGCGTCGCCCTTTACGCCGTCAGGTGCAGTCTTTGCAGACGGGCTTTCCGCTGACCTTCTTGGCGAGCTGGCTGCGGTGGTGCACCAAGAAGCAGCGTGAGCAGGTGAACTCGTCCTCCTGTTTGGGGACGACCCGTACCGTCAGTTCTTCACCTGACAGGTCCGCACCGGGCAGCTCGTGCGACTCCGCCAGCTCGGTCTCGTCGACGTCGACGGTCGAAGAGGCAAGATCAGCCCGACGAGCCTTCAACTCTTCGAGACTGTCCTCGGAGAGCTCGTCGTCAGTCTTGCGGGGGGTGTCGTAGTCGGTTGCCATGGGTTCAGGACCCCTCCTTCGCGGATCCGCTACCTCTATCGGTACTGGTAGCTGCCGGTGTAACACAACGGGCGAGAGATTTCTGCCCGTTTGAAGCACATCGGCAAGGCTCGGGGGCAGATTGTGCCCTAGCCTGCCACTGCGCGTCGCGTCGGCAGGGACGTCGGCGCGTCGCACAGTGAAGTTTCTGTCGACCTGAGGGGAAGAATCATGGCCGTGTACGCCCTGGGCGAACGGATGCCGATCATCCACCCTGACGCCTTCGTCCACCCCGATGCCGTTGTCATTGGGGCTGTTGACCTGGGATCGGAGGCCTCCGTCTGGCCCGGTGCAGTCCTACGGGGCGACTACGGAAGCATCACGGTGGGTGCCAGGACCTCCATCCAGGACGGCGCTGTGATTCATGCCACATCTGACTTCGCCACGGTCATCGGGGCTGGCTGCGTGATCGGGCACCTGGCCCATTTGGAGGGCTGCATCGTCGAGGACGGCTGCCTGGTGGGATCCGGATCGATCGTCTTGCATCGGGCCACCGTCCATAGTGGAGCGCTTGTCGGGGCCGGTGCCGTCGTGTCGGGGGGTACTGAAGTTCCGTCACACGCGATGGCTCTCGGTGTGCCGGCGAAGGTCCGTGAAAATGCTGTCCACCCGGACGCCTTCGCCGACTCCGTCGCCCTCTACGTCGCCAATGGGCACCGCTACCGGGCCGAGCTCCGCCGCCTCGACTGACCAGACCGGCTAGTCCCAGGCCCCAACCTCGCCGAGCAGCCCGTGCAGGGAAGCGGCTAACTTCGGTCCCGCCGCCACCACGGAGCCGTCGTCGCGCTCTGTCACTACGGCGCCAGCCTCCCGAGCGATCAGTCCGCCTGCAGCTAAGTCCCACGGCTGCAGTCCGTTTTCGAAATATCCGTCGACTCGACCCGACGCGACCGAGCACAGGTCGACCGAAGCAGCACCAGCGCGTCGAATGTCCCGCACCTGACCGAGCAGAAGGCCAACAACGACCCCTTGCCGGACGCGGGTCGCGGCGTCGTAGGCAAAGCCGGTCGCGATCAGCGCGTGGGGAAGATCAGCGCAATCACTCACAGCGAGCCGGCTACGGTGACCGTCCTCGTCGGCCCAGGCACCCATCCCCTTGCTGGCCGAGAAGAGTGTGGCGGTCGTTGGCACCATCACAGCTGCACTCACCACGTCACCGCGCCAGACCGCGGCAATGCTGAGCGCCCATCCCGGAAGGCCGTAGAGGAAGTTCACCGATCCGTCGATCGGGTCGACCACCCACTCCAGGTCAGCCCCTAAGCCGCCGCTCCTGCCACTCTCCTCTCCCCACCAGGCGGCATCGGGGTAAGCAGCCAGCAGTCGCTCGCGGATCATTTCCTCGGCCTCGTGATCTGCTGCCGTGACGACATCGGTTGGCCCGGACTTGGTATCTGACGCGACCGATCGTCGCTCACGACGCCACTGCAGCAGGTGACTTCCGACCTCACGTGCGGTCGCCGACGCGAGCGCGGTGAGCGCTTGGGCGTCCGGTTCGGTCACGGCGTGAGAACCGGGTCGGAGCCGGCAACGGCTGGCAGCGGCGACCGAGGGTTGGGGCAGCAGCCGGCGGCACACCTGTCGGGACTTGCTCCCAGTGCACCCACCCGAGGCCGTTGCTCGGGGGGTACACCGTCCAGTCGCTCCCTCACCAGCTCACCGACCATCGCCACCATGCGAGGGTCACTACCAGGAGTAGCGACCCGAACCATCGGTAGGTCTGCGTCGGCGGCGGTAGCCCTGGCCTGCGTGTCGAGGTCCCAAAGAACCTCCATGTGGTCGGAGACGAAGCCGATAGGCACGACGACTGCCGTGGTGCACCCTTCGCCAGCAAGCGCCCGCAGATGGGCGTCGATGTCCGGCTCCAACCACGGGATGTGCGGACCTCCGCTTCGCGACTGGTAGACGAGATCCCAGGGCAGGTCGACACCCGTCTCAGCGCTGACCTGCGATGCGACGTATCCGGCCACCTCGCGGTGCTGCTGGACGTACGACCCTCCAGGTGATCTGGTCACCGGGCCGCTGCTGTCGGCCATCGACACAGGGATGGAGTGTGTCGTGAAGACCAGGCGCGCGTTCGACCTCTCGGCCTCGCTCAAGGCGCGCACGGCGTCAGTGGTGGCATCGACGAACGGAGCGACGAAGCCGGCGTGGTTGAAGTACGGGCCAAGGCGCTCGATCGTCGGCCGGGTCTCGCCAAGCTCGCTGAGAGCCGCCGCAAGGTTCTCGCGGTACTGACGACATCCGCTGTACGAGGAGTAGGCGGAGGTGAAGAAGGCAAGTGCTCGCTTCACGCCGTCCGCGCGCATCTGCCTCAGTGCGTCGACGAGGTAAGGGTTCCAGTTCCGGTTGCCCCAGTAGACCGGGAGATCGATCCCCTGGTTCGGCAGTTCCGCACGCAGCTTGGCGAGGAACTCGCGGTTCTGCGCATTGATCGGGCTGACTCCGTCGAAGTGGAAGTAGTGCTGCCCAACCTCACGCAACCGCTCATCGGGGATTCCCCGGCCCCGCGTGACGTTCTGCAGGAACGGCACCACCTCGTCTGGCCCCTCGGGCCCACCGAACGACACGAAGAGCAAGGCATCGAAGGTGCCCGCCGATGAGTGATTGGCCATGGCATCATCCTGGCAGCAAACGCGGCAAGGCGCCGGACAGCGAGCCACCGCACCAAGCCATGTAAGGGGCAACGCTCCAGATAGCGTTGCGCAATGGCCAGTCCCTACGTTCAGCTGCTGCGGACACCGCGCGCCTGGCCCTTCTCACTGGCTGGGTTCTTCGCAAGGCTGCCACTGGCCATGGGCGGCTTAGCCCTGCTCCTGCTCATCGTCGACAGCACCGACTCGTACTTCCTGGCCGGTGCTGTCGATGCCACCTACATCTTGGTCGGGGCGTTCGCCGCGCCAGCGATCGCCATGTTGATCGATCGATACGGCCAACGTCGCGTCATCGGACCGCAGATCACCGTTCACGTCTTCGCTGTCACCGTGATCTTGCTTCTGTCAGCGGCCGATGCCGAGCTTTGGACCTTCTTCGTCGCCGCTGCCGTCGCGGGTGCCGCACTGCCGGTCATCGGGTCGGCGGTGCGGGCCAGATGGTCGTACGTCCTGGGCGAATCTCCTCTGCTCAGGAGCGCCTACTCGTGGGAGTCGGTCGTCGACGAGTTCGTCTTCATCGTCGGTCCTCCCCTCGCTGCTGGAGTGGCGGCAACTGTCGGGGCGCCGGCCGCTCTGGCGCTGACCGCCCTGATCGGAGCCAGCGGAACAGCGGCCCTCTTGGTGCAGAGCTCGACCGAGCCGGCCCCGCGACCGGAGACTCGTCTGGGTGGACGCCTGGCGATCACCTACCCGGGAATGCCGGCGGTCGTAGTGGTCATGGCAATGCTCGGCGTCGTGTTCGCTGGAGTGGAGGTCACGGTCATCGCCACCGCCCGAGAGGGTGGAAGCGTCGCCGCAGCCGGTGTCGTCCTAGCCCTTTGGTCTGTCAGCTCGATGCTCTCCGGACTGATCATCGGTGGGACGCAACGGCTGCCCGGACTCCCCGTGCAGCTAGTCGCCGGTGCCGCCGCCACCACCCTCCTGCTGGCTCCGCTCTTCTTCGTTCACTCGTTGGTCGGCATCGGTACCGTGCTCTTCTTCGCCGGCGCCGGTGTCTCCCCGGCGCTCATTGCCGGTTTCGCCCTCGCGGCTCGCCTGGTGCCTGGCTCGGCCCTGACTCAGGCGCTGACCTGGACCTCGACCGCAATCGGCGTGGGCTTTGCCCTCGGGTCGCCCGCCAGCGGTTGGCTGGTCGACGAAGTATCGATCAACGCCGGCTTCTGGGTTGCCATCACGGCAGGTGCTGTAGCCACGTTGGCAGCCCTGGTGGGGATGCCACGCTTGGGGCACCTCTACACCGATCCCGGGGAGAGCACCGAGTCGACTCGGCGGGTGTGACATTCTTGCCGCCATGGCAGACCTTCGACTGGTGGGCGTCACCGATGACGGTGCCCGACTGATCCTCCAACGCGAGGACGGTGGGAAAGAGCATCTGGCGGTCGACGAGCAGCTGCGTTCCCTACTACGCCGTCCGACAGCAGAAGCCACGCAGACCCAGCTCGACCTGGAGAGCCGGCTCAGCCCGCGTGAGATCCAAGCGCGGATCAGGAGTGGCCAGAGCATGGACGAGGTCGCCGCTGAGGCCGGAATATCGGTCGAGCGCGTCGAGCGGTTCGCCGGTCCGATCCTGCACGAGCGAGAGCACATCGCCCAGGAGGCGGCCAAGGTGAGCGTCCGCCGCGACGACCACGGCGCTGTCATGCTGCTGGGCGAACTGGTCGGGCAACGTCTGGAGCAGCGCGGGGTCCCCCGCGACGGGATGCACTGGGACGCCTGGCGCCGCAAAGATGGCGGCTGGGAAGTGCGCCTCGACTACCTCGCCGGCGGCAAGGAGCGATCGGCGGAGTGGGTCTACGACCCGGCACGACGAACGATGACTGCCGACGACGACGAGGCTCGCTGGTTGCTGGAAGAAGAGGCTACGGCTGAAGTTACCCCGCTGCGCTCGCTTCGTTCAGTCGATGAAACGGCGAATGCTGACGCGGAGACCGACGCTGATCTGACTGACCAACAGCCAGTAGCCGAGAGTGAGCGGCCCGTGAAGTCAGGGACTCAAGAGGCCATCGACACCCTGCTGCGCGGACGCGAGACGGTTCCCGATGCCCCACCGGCGAAGCGGAAGAAGAAGGCATCAGTACCGAGCTGGGACGAGATCCTCTTCGGCTCACGCAAGCCGGAGTAGACCGGAATAGGCCTGAATAGACCTGGGTCCTTCGGTCCCACTGGGCTCAGCGGCTGGTCGCGTGCGACAACGACTCGGCGAAGGCAACCGCCTGCTCGATGCCCTCGATGCCGTCAGCTGCCACTGAGACGCGCACCGAGAAGTCGTCGACCGTCGCGCTGCCCGTGAAGCCGTGGTCAGCTTCGCACTCCGGGTCGCCGCAGCTGGCCGGCTCGAGGTCGAGCCGGCTGATGGCGCCCCAACCAACCGAGATGACCACCTCGCGGGGCAGTGCACCCGGGTCGTAGCTGGCGGGGTTGTCGACGACGTGGCTGACGACCACCGACGCCAGCCGGTCGATGCGCACCGCCTCGGTGCTCGTGGCTGCGTGTGGCGGACCGCTTAGCTCGTCGGCCGGGTAGTCGTCTGTGTGGCCGATCACCAGGCGTGTGGGCGTCAACAAGACGACCGTGAGGTGGCGGCGCAGCTCGTCACGGTCGAAGGTGGCCTCGTGATGGACGAGGAATGAGACGAGATCTTCGTCAGCCATCGACAGCGCCAGGGAATGCAGCACCACGTTGGGGTAGTACCCGCACCGCTCAACGGCCGCACGAAGCTCGCTCTGTTGCTGACCCTGAGTGGTCACTGGGAGATCTGTCATGTCGTCCATTGTGGCACCGGCCACCGACCGACCCACCGGGGTCAGCCGAGAAGCCGCCTGGCCGGTAGGTCAGTCCGACTCCGCGGGTGGCGCAAGGTGATGGCCGCACCCAGGACGGCGAGCCCACTCTCAGCAGCCACAACGGGTCGAAGTACCAGGTGAGCGACCTCGGGCACATCGTCGGCAAGGCGAGCTACCCGAGCCACCAGATCGCCAAGCGACGCACGTTCGACGGCGTGCCCCGATCGCGTCTGCCGCAGCAGCCCTGCAGCTCGCGGTCGGTCGAGCAGCTGTTGCACATCGTGAGCTGTCAGCGGCGGAACTGCGTAGGCGTGATCACCCATCACGTCGTAGGCCACCCCACTCAGCCCAAAGGTCACCACCGGTCCGAAGAGCGGGTCCTCAGTGGTCTCGATGACCACTGACACACCAGGGTCGGCCTGCCGCTGCACCACCAAACGGTCGTAGTCCAGCCGCTCCAGGTCGGCGAGGCGAGCGGCGAACTGGTGGCGAAGCTCACCCTCGTCAGCAATGTCGAAGAAGACGCCCCCAAGGTCGCTGCGCAGGCGGAGGTAGGTGTCCACGGTCTTGAGGACAACCGGGTACCCGAGCTCGCACGCGGCTTGGGCTGCCTCGTCGGCGTTCCGGGCGGTGCGATGTGGCCACAACGTCACGCCGTAATGAGCGAGAAGCGTTGTCGCCTCTGCGTCGGTGAGCGTGCGCTCTTCCACGCCGGCAACCAGCCAACCACTCACTTGGGCGCGAGCGCTCTCGACGTCGATGCCAAGGGGAACGACGGGGGTGTCACTAGCGTGCCGGCGCCAAACCTCGTAACGATGAACGGCTGCGAGCGCTCGCACGGCGTCCTCCACCGCCGGATATGTGGGGACTGACCCGACCTGGGGGCGCCCCGCGGCCAGGTCGTCAAGCAGGCGGTGCGTGCCCTCCACGGCGAACATCACCCCAACGATGGTGGTATTGGCGCGCGCTGCCACCCGCAAGACGGCAGCAGCAGCGCGGGCACCGGTTTGGTGCAGACCCGGCACATACATCGTGAGGATTGCGTCGACGGCCGGGTCGTCGGCTGCTGCAGCAAGCGCACGTTCGAACTCCTCAGAGGTCGAGTGAGGTCCGAAGACTATGGGTGGGTCAACCCATTGCAGTCCGGCGCTGGATACGGCATCGGCAGCCATCAAGGTCATGGCATCGGAGTTGCTCATCGCCAGGACACGGTTGCCCTTCGGCAGCGGTTGAGTCACTAGCAGCTGCGCCACGTCGTACATCTCCGAGACTGTTTCGGTGCGAATCACTCCGGACTGCGTGAACATCTGCTCGACCGCATCGGCCTGCAGCCCAGACGTACGAACCGCGTGGCCCAGCGGAGCCCCCTGGGTCGAGCGCCCGGTCTTGACGGCCACGATCGGCTTGCGGACGCCGAGTCTCCTGGCGATCCGGCTGAACTTGCGCGGGTTACCAATCGACTCGAGGTAGAGCATCACCAGTTGGGTGGCCTCGTCGTCCTCCCAGTACTGCAGTAGGTCGTTGCCACTGATGTCAGCGCGGTTGCCAGCGGACACAAACGTCGAGATGCCCAGGTCACGCTTGCTTGCTGCCTCCAGCAGGGCAGCCCCAGGCGCACCGGACTGAGCAAAGAAGCCGATCGGGCCACGTTGAGGTACGTGTGGAGAAAGTGACGCGTTCAGGTGGACGTCGTCATCGGTGTTGATGAAGCCGAGAGCGTTCGGGCCCAGGACCCGAAGACCGGACGCGCGCGCAGTGCGCATCAGCGCCTGCTGGGCGGCCCAGCCCTCTTGGCCGCTCTCACCAAAGCCGGACGAGACCACCACCAGGCTCAGCACACCGGCCGCTGCGGCGTCCTGGACTATGTCGGCCACTGCCTCGGCCGGGGTCGCCACGATCGCCAGGTCGATCGGCCCCGGAGCCGCCTGAATCGTCGGGTAGCACGGCAGACCGGCTACCTCGCTGCCGGCGTTCGGATTGACGGCGACCACCGGGCCGGTGAAGCCGCCGTCGACGACGTGCCGAGCGACGGCGTAACCGATCGACTTCGGGTCACGGCTGGCACCTACCACCGCGACCGACCTCGGACGAACCAGGCGGGCAACCGAGTTGGCCTCAGCGCGCTGCTCGCGGGCGTGGGTGACCGCCAGCGACGACACCGTCGGGGTGATGTCGAACGACAGGGCGATGAAACCTTCGTCGCGGGCCGTCTGCGCCGTGTACCCGGCGTGCTCGAAGACCTCAAGCATCCGAGCGTTTTCTGGCAGGACCTCTGCCACAAAGCGCCGGATGCCACACTCGCGCGCCGCCTGGGCGATGTGTTCGAGGAAGATGGTGCCGAGCCCCCGTCCCTGGTGCTCATCCTCGATCACGAACGCAACCTCAGCCTCGGCGTCGGCAACCCGGTCGTACCGGACGACGCCGATGATCGCGTCACCGATCGTGGCCACGAGAGCCGCACGGTCGCGGTAGTCGACGTGAGTGAAGCGTTCGACATCTCGATCAGACAGGCGCGGATAAGGAGCGAAGAACCGGTAGTACACCGTGGTCGCCGACAGGCGCGAGTGGAAGGCGATCAGCCCAGCGGCATCGTCAGGCCTGATCGGGCGCAGGTGGCAGGTGCCGCCGTCGCGCAGCACGACGTCGGCCTCCCACGCCTTCGGGTAGGTGTCGGCCACGCGTCCACGCTACTGCCCGTTGGTTGTGAGTGAGGATGTGTGGGCGGGGTCACCGGGTCTTCCTGCTCTGGTGGTTCGTCGTTTGCCGGAGAAGGCTGGGAGCGTCAGAAGGAGGCTGTCATGACCACGCTCTCTCCTCCACGCGGCAGCAATTCAGTCACCACCCGTCGGAAGTCCGTCCGTCGTGTTGCCGCTGTCGTCAGCGGACTCGTGACCGCGACCTACCTGTGGATGTTCTTCGCGGTTCGCGCCGCGGAGACCGGTCTTTCTGAGAACACATTCGGGGCCTACATCCAGCTCACCGTCATCTACCTGATCGGGACCATCCTGCTCGTCGTGATGGACCGCCGCTGGCTGTGGGGCGTTGGCGCTGCGGTTCAGGTCATCGTTCTCGCGCTGTTCGCTACGTTCGGGATCGCGATCTTCGACTACTCCGCCGTTGCTGACCTGCCGCTCACGCTGTGGGCTGGCGTTCTGACTTCTGCTCAGCTGGCGCTTCTCGGCCTGCTTGGCTATCTGGCAATCAGCCCCACGACGCCCCCGCCCGAGACCACCTGATTCGGGCCCAGCCGCGGGTCGCCGCCGCACTTCCGGGTGGCTCGGGAGACACTGGGCAGGTCCGCCTCCCTTGTCGCACTGGAGCCCCTCCCGCATGGCCCGTCGCAAGTCCACCCCAGCCCCCGCTGAGCCCGTCCGCGAGACGATCGTCGATGTCGACGTTGCTGATGAGATGCAGGGCAGCTTCCTCGAGTACGCCTATTCGGTTATCTACTCGCGCGCTCTACCCGATGCGCGCGACGGGCTGAAGCCCGTGCACCGCCGAATTCTCTTCCAGATGGACGACATGGGGCTGCGGCCAGACCGCGGTCATGTGAAGTCAGCGCGCGTAGTCGGTGAGGTGATGGGGAAGCTGCACCCCCACGGCGACGGCGCCATCTACGACGCCCTCGTGCGCATGGCTCAGCCGTTCTCGATGCGGCTACCCCTGGTCGACGGCCACGGCAACTTCGGCAGCCTCGACTCAGGCCCGGCGGCCATGCGGTACACCGAGTGCCGCTTGGACGCCGCGGCGCTGCTCATGACGGGGTCGATCGACGAAGACGTCGTCGACTTCAACCCGAACTACGACGGTCAGCTCACCGAACCGCAGGTGCTACCGGCCGCCTACCCGAACTTGCTCGTCAACGGGGCCACGGGCATCGCTGTCGGCATGGCCACCAACATGGCTCCGCACAACCTCGTTGAGGTCATCTCGGCGGCCCGGCATCTCTTGTCGCACCCGAAGTCCGACCTCGACACCATCATGCGGTTCATCCCTGGCCCCGACCTGCCGACCGGCGGAACCATTGTCGGCCTTGAGGGCATCCGCGACGCTTACGCGACCGGCAAGGGATCGTTCCGCGTCAGGGCCACCACCCGCGTTGAGAACGTCACCCCGCGCCGCAAAGGCATCATCGTCACCGAGCTGCCGATGGGTGTCGGCCCGGAGAAGGTCGTCGAGAAGATCTCCGATCTTGTGCGCAACAAGAAGCTGCAGGGCATCGCGGGACTCGTCGACCTCACCGACCACGAACAAGGACTCCGACTGGTCGTCGAGGTGAAGAACGGCTTCAACCCCGACGCCGTGCTCGAGGAGCTCTACCGGCTCACGCCGATGGAGGACTCGTTCGGCATCAACAACGTCGCCCTCGTCGACGGGCAGCCCCGCACGCTCGGCCTCCTCGAGCTGCTGCAGGTCTACCTCGACCACCGGATCGAGATCATCCGGCGGCGCTGTGAGTTCCGCCGCCGCAAGGCGTCTGCCCGGCTGCACCTGGTCGATGGTCTGCTGATTGCCATCGTCGACATCGACGAGGTCATTGCGGTGATCCGCGGCTCAGATGACGCCACCCAGGCCAAAGAGCGGTTGATCAGCGTCTTCGACTTGAGTGAGCTACAGGCCACCTACATCCTCGACATGCCCCTGCGCCGACTCACCAAGTTCAGCCGGATCGAGCTCGAGACCGAACGCGAAGAGCTGCTTGCGACGATCGACGAGCTCACCGACATCCTCGACGACGAGAAGGCGCTCAGGAAACTGGTCTCGGGTGAGCTGGCAGACGTCGCCAAGCAGTTCGGAACCCCCCGTCGCACCGTCCTGCTCGAGTCAGCAGGACAGCCGACGAGGACAGCAACGCCACTCGAGGTCACCGACGATCCGTGCCGAGTGCTGCTTTCGGCGACCGGACTCCTTGCCCGAAGCGTCGACCCGACTCCCCTCAATCCGGTCAGCAAGCGCGCCAAGCACGATGTGATCGTCGGCGACGTTGCCACTA
>Ga0315287_10007448_pt1 | contig 10974 bp, 9 predicted proteins | sample YL17G11_0_MG_FD_205037 | JGI IMG/M metagenome (GOLD analysis project Ga0315287, IMG submission 205037) | Sediment microbial communities from Yellowstone Lake, YNP, Wyoming, USA - YL17G11_0 | ecosystem: Environmental > Aquatic > Freshwater > Lake > Sediment | place: USA: Wyoming | collected...
CGGACATCCGGAAGCCGACCGCCCGGGCGTCCCGGGCGATGCGGGTCAAGACTTCCTCGTGGACCTTCGGATCGCGGACGATGCCCCGGAGGCCGACTCTCTCTCGGACGGCTTCGAACTGGGGTTTGATCAAGGAAAGAAGGATCGGTGAAACGGCCGGGCGTCCGATCGCGAAGATCCCGTAAAGCGCCGGGAGGATTTTCATGATCGAGATGAAGGAGACGTCCATGACGGCCAGGGCGATCGGCTCATCGAAATCGATCGGCCGGATGTTGCGGGCGTTCTTTTCGATCGGAACGACCCGCGGATCCCGGCGCAGTCGATCGTCGAGCTGGCGCGTATCGACGTCCACCGCGAAGACCCGGGCCGCGCCGCGCTGAAGAAGACAATCCGTGAATCCGCCCGTCGAAGCCCCGATATCGGCGCAGATCAAGCCCGCGGATGAGACGCCGAACGCGTCCAGGGCCTCGGCCAGCTTGAGGCCCCCCCTCCCGACGAACGGCGCCGTCGGTTCGACCCGAAGGGGCGCATCGACGGAGATGGGCACCCCCGCTTTTTCGACCCGGCGACCCGCCGAGGTCACCAGCCCGGCCATGATCAGCGCCTGGGCCTTCGCCTGAGTTGCCGCCAAGCCCCGGTCCACCAGGATTTGATCCGCCCTGAGTTTCTTCATCGATTCCAGGGGCGCCGCCCGTCTCCGCGTCAGACGCCCGAGCCGGTCACCGGCGGATCGGCTTTTCGGACAAAAAACGCCCGGAATTGGGCGGCCAGGCCGTCGACATCAAGCCCGTACCGCTTCCGGAGTTGAGTCATTTTTCCGATCGGAAAAACGTCGATCGGAAGGCCGAGACATTTCACCCGGACGCCATAGAATTCGTGGCGATCGAGAAGCTCGCGGACCGCGCTCCCGAAACCGCCCGCCAGGACGCCTTCTTCAACGGTGAGGATCGACCGGCCGGCCCGGGCATAAGCGAGGATCAGGTCCTCATCAAGCGGTTTGGCGAACTTCGCGTCGACGACCGCCAGGCGGAGTCCGCGCGCCTTTGCGTCGGTGGCCGCCTCCGCTTCGACCCGCTTAGCCGCCTCGAGCGCCGCATAAACCGGGCTTCCATAGGCAAGCACCAGATCGTCCCCTTCCTTGAGGGTTTCGGACTTCCCGAGCGGGATCTCCATCCAGATCTCGTCCTTGGGAACGCCGACGACTTCGCCTTTGGGGAAGCGAATGGCCACCGGCCCCCCATAACCGAAGGCGGCCTTCAGCATATGCCGAAGTTGATTCTCGTCGCGCGGGGCGAGGAGGATCATATGGGGCATATGGCGGAGGTAAGCGATGTCGTTGACCCCCTGATGCGTCGGCCCGTCGTCGGGGACGAGGCCGGCCCGGTCCAGGGCGAAGACGACGGGGAGATTCTGGAGGCAAACATCATGATAAATCTGGTCATAGGCCCGTTGGAGGAAGGTCGAATAAATGGCGCAGACGGGAAGGCGGCCGCCGACGGCCAAGCCGGCGGCGAAGGTGACGGCGTGCTGCTCGGCGATCCCGACATCGTAGAATTGGTCCGGCCGCTCGGCCGCGTATTTCAGGAGGCCGGTCCCCTCGGACATCGCCGCGGTAATGGCCACGACCCGTTCGTCCTCCCGGGCGATCCGGATCATCGTCTCCCCGAAGACAGCCGAATAGGACAGCTTCGCCCCAGGCGCCGTAGGCTCGCCGGACTCGACGTCGAACGGCGGCGCCCCGTGGAAATGATCGGGGCTGTCCTGGGCAGGGATGTAGCCGCGGCCTTTTCGCGTTACGCAATGGATGAGAATCGGGCCGTCGGACTGGGTTTTGGCCGCCGTGAAGACCTCGAGGAGCGAAGGGAGGCTGTGGCCCTGGACCGGACCGATATAGCGCAAACCCAACTCCTCGAAGACCAAGCCCGGGAAAAACGTTTTTTTGACCATTTCTTCAAGAGCCCGGCCGGCCCGAATGATCGGGCCTCCGAGTCCGGGAAGCGATTTGAGCAGGGTTTTGGCCCGGTCCTTGGCCCGGAGGTAATACTGGCCCGAGCTCAAATATCCCAAATATTTGGAAATGGCCCCGACGCTTTGAGAAATCGACATTTCGTTGTCGTTGAGGACGATGATCAGCGGGATCCGGAGATGGCCGATTTGATTGAGGGCCTCCCAGGAAACGCCGCCCGTGAGCGATCCGTCTCCGACAACGGCGATGACGGCATGAGACGCTCCGATCCTCTCACGGGCGACGGCCAGGCCGAGGGCGGCCGAAAGAGCGGTCGAGGCATGGCCGGTATTGAAGGCATCGTAAGGGCTTTCCTCGCGCGAAGGAAACCCGAGAAGTCCGTTCTGCCGGCGGATCGTCGAAAATTGTTTCCGGCGCCCGGTCAAGATTTTGTGAGCGTAACACTGGTGGCCGACATCCCAGACGATCAGGTCCTTCGGCGTGTCAAAAACACGATGGAGGGCCAGCGTGATCTCGACGACCCCGAGATTCGAGGATAAATGGCCTCCATTCCGGGAAACGACATTAAGGATTTCCGCCCGGATTTCGACGGCCAGCTTGGTCAAATCTTCGGGGGAAAGATTTTTCAAGTCCCCGGGGCCGTCGATGGAGTCGAGGATTTTCTTCATGGAATCGGGCCTAAAAAGGAAGGCCTCCGTCGTCCACGCTTTTCTTGGCCTTGGCCGGGGTCTTCTTCGCCGGGACGACCGCCTCCGCCGTTCCGGCTTCTCCGCCCTCCGCCTCTTCCAGGCTGAAGGGGACGGGATGGACGCCGCCCTTTTCGTCCTTCATCAGGATCTCGATTTTTTTCTCGGCATTGTCCAATTCGCTCCGAAGAAACCGGGACAAACGCACGCCTTTTTCAAACCGGCCGAGCGATTCATTCAGGCTGAGGCCGCCTTTTTCGAGTTGCTCGACAACCTGTTCAAGATCGGCCAGGGCCTTCTCGAAATCCAACTCTTTTTCTTTCATGATTCCCTCTTCCCTTCATTATAGATCGGTCGGCTGATGTCCTCCAGGGAGGCTTCGACCGGTTTTTCCGGATCGACGGCCCGGACTTCGGCGGTGAATTCCCCGCGATGGAACGAGACCGCGATCGCGGACCCGGCCCGGACGTCTTCGGCCCGCGTGACCGGGATCCGGGGCGAGCCGTCCAGCCAGACAACCGCATAGCCCTTTTTCAAAACAGCGAGCGGACTCACGGCCTGGAGGGTGGCCGTGAGCCGTTCCCATTCCCCGAGACGATTCCGGAGCGCGGTCCGAAAGGCCCCGGCGATTCGCTCCCCGATCAGGGCGCTCCGGCCGGCGGCTTCACTCAACCGGCGGAGGAGGACCGAGGCCATCCGTTCGACGGCCAGGACCGCCCGGGCTTTCCCCTCGGCGATTCGGCGCCGCTCTTCGACGACGACGTCCCCGGCCCGGGCTTCAAGTTCGTCGACGCGCTGGACCAAGGTCAACAAACGGGTCCGGAAGCTTTGGAAAACGCCGTGGCGGGCGAGGTCCTCGACCTCGCGGCCTTTCTCCTGCAGGGCGAATCGGAGGGTCTGGCGGGCCCGGCGCTCGAAATTCTCGATGCGGTCGGTGAAGGCCGTCTCTTTTTCGACGACCATTTCCGCAGCCGCGGTCGGCGTTGAGGCCCGGATATCGGCGACGAAATCGGCGATCGTGAAATCGACCTCGTGGCCGACGGCGGAAATGACCGGCGCCGGACAGGCATAGATCGCCCGGGCTACGGATTCCTCGTTGAAGGCCCATAAGTCCTCGATCGCCCCGCCGCCCCGGCCGATGAGGATCACGTCGATGTCGGAGCGCCCGCCGAGGTATTCCAATCCGGCCACGATCTCGGCCGCCGCGCCGTCTCCCTGAACCCGGGCCGGATAGATCAGAACCCGGACCTTGGCGAACCGCCGCTCGATCGTCCGAAGGATGTCGATCAAGGCCGCCCCCCGCGGGGAAGTCACCACCCCGATCGTCTTCGGAAGAAGGGGGAGCTTTTTCTTTCGTTCCGGGGCGAACAGGCCTTCCGCCCGGAGTTTTTCCTTGAGTTGTTCGAAGGCGAGTTGAAGGGCGCCCTTCCCTTTGGGCTCGGCCTGGTCGATGACGAGCTGATAAGACCCGCGCGGCGGATAAACGTCGACCCGGCCCCGGCAGACCAACTGGAGGCCGTCCTTCAGCTCGAACTTGAGACGCGAGGCGTCTCCCCGCCAGATGACGCCGGAAATCGAAGCGCCGGCGTCTTTGAGGGTCAGATAGATGTGTCCCGACGGATAGCGCCGGGCGTTCGAGACCTCTCCGGCGACCCAGACTTGCGGGACGGCGGTCTCGAGCGCGGCCTTGACGATTTGGGTCAGTTCGGAGACCGAGTAGACGTAATCGCGGAGGACGAGACTCCCCTCGCGGACCAAACCATGGGTGATTTTTCCGCCGTTCGGGGCGGTCGCTTCATCGTCGTCGATCTCGGGCATCGTTTCTCCGCGGATCGCGCTATTCGGGCGTGGTATGGATTTCGCGGACGATCGAAAGGGCCTTTCCGGTCGCGGTCTCGATTTCAACGACGATGCAGGACAGGAACGAACCGCCTTTTTCGGGTTCGAACCGGATCGGCCGCGAAGTCAGAAATTTCAGGAGGGCTTGATCACGCTTGATTCCGATGACCGTGTTCCGGGCTCCGGCCATCCCCACATCGGTGATATAGGCCGTCCCGCCCGGAAGGATCCGTTCGTCCGCGGTCGGGATATGAGTATGCGTCCCAAATACGGCCGAAACCCGGCCGTCGAGGTACCAGCCCAACGCGACTTTTTCAGAGGTGGCCTCGGCGTGAAAGTCGACGACCAGACACGGCGTCGTCTTGCGCAATTCGGCGACCTCCGCGTCGGCCGTTCGGAACGGATCGTCGATGGCTTCCATAAAAACCCGGCCCTGCAGGTTCAAGACTCCGAGCTGCAACCCGTCGGGCCCGGACACGACGACCCGGCCCCGCCCCGGGGCGGGCGGCGGGTAGTTGGCCGGACGCAGGATGCGCTCCTCCCGTTCCATCAGGAGGACGCCTTCCTTCTTGTCCCAGATATGATTTCCGCTCGTCAGGACGTCGACCATGGAAAAAAGGTCGCGGCCGACCTCTTCGGTCAACCCGACTCCCCCAGCCGCATTCTCGCCGTTGGCGATCACGAAGGCCGGGCGGTGGGCCGTCCGGAGACCGGGCAGATGACGGCGGAGCGCGTCCCGCCCGGCCCGGCCGATCACATCGCCGATGATCAGAACCCGAAACGACAGCTTATCGGGCATATTCGACCGCTCTCATCTCCCGGATGACGGTCACCTTGATCTGGCCGGGATAATCGAGCTCGTTTTTAATCTTCGCGGCGATGTCCTTGGCGATGAGCATGGCCCGATCGTCGGCGACCTTGCCGGCATCGACCATGATCCGGATCTCGCGTCCGGCTTGGAGAGCGAAGGCCTTGGCCACGCCTTCGAAGCCTTTGGCCAGGTTCTCGAGCTTTTCCAGCCGTTTGATGTAGTTTTCGAGAAGCTCCCGCCGGGCTCCCGGCCGGGCCGCCGACAACGTATCGGCCGACTGGACCAGGACCGCCTCGATCGACGGGAAATCCACGTCCCTGTGGTGTGAAGCGATGGCCGCGACGACCGCCTCGTTTTCCCCGTACTTCCGGCAAAGCTCCACGCTCAATTCGGTATGCGTCCCCTCGACCTCCCGGTCGATGGCCTTGCCGACATCGTGAAGAAAACCGGCCCTCAGGGCGACCTGGGTATTCAAGCCCAGTTCCTGGGCCATCGCCGCGCTGAGGAAAGCCACTTCCTTGGAATGCTGGAGGACGTTCTGTCCGTAGGACGTCCGGTACTTCAACCTCCCCATAAGCTTGATCAGTTCGGGATGGAGGTTCTGGACGCGAAGCTCCATGGCGGCCGATTCGCCTTCCTGCCGGATCTTCTCTTCCAACTCGGCCTTGACGTTCTCGACGACTTCCTCAATCCGGGCCGGATGAATGCGTCCGTCCAGGACGAGCCGCTGGATGGCCAGGCGGGCGGCCTCCCGGCGAATCGGATCGAAACTCGAAAGGATGATCGCCTCGGGTGTATCGTCGACGATGATGTCGACGCCGGTGGCCACTTCCAAAGCCCGGATGTTCCGACCTTCGCGGCCGATGATCCGTCCTTTCATATCATCGCTGGGCAAGTCGACCACGGAGACGGTCGACTCGACGACATGCTCGGCGGCCGACCGCTGGATGGCCCCGCTGATGACCTCGGCCGCGAGCTGGCGGCTTTTGGCCCGGGTCTCTTCGTCAACCCGCTTGACGAGCTGCATCGCCTCGAGCCGGGCTTCGTCCTCGACCTTGCGGATGATCTGGGACTTGGCCTCATCCTGAGTCATCCCGGACACGCGTTCGAGCTCGGCCAACTGGCTCTTGATGATCTCGCCGACCCTTTTCTCCTCCTCCACGAGGTCCTGCTCTTTTTGGAGGCTGCGCCGTTCCTTGGCCGTGATGTCGCGATCCCGGCGGTCGAGTCCCTGGATTTTACGGTCGAGGTTCTCTTCTTTGTTGACGAGACGGCGCTCGGATTCGTTTAACTTTCGGCGCTTATCCTGGGTTTGACGCTCGAATTCGGCGTCGACCGAGGCGATTTTCTGGTGGGCTTGATTTTGCGCCTGACCGACGACCCGGTCGGCTTCTTTTTTGGCCTTCTCGACGAGCGTCGCGGCTTCCTCTTTGGCGCGGAACAATCCCTTCGCTCCCCCGCTCTTCTTGAACTGAAGAACCAGGATCGCCGCCGCAAGAATTATCAGAACGGGTAGGCCGATATAAATAACAATCACGGTCTCTCCTCCTTCCTTCAAACTGCGGCGAAGAAGAGCCGTCGGCAGGGGTGATTACGGAGTCCGACTGTTCCGGGAGATGTTGAGGGGCGACGGGCGGCCGCCCATAAGCCGGCGGAGATCAACGGCCGGCGTTGTCGATGTCAACTTAAACATGGTCATCCTTGAACAGACTCAACTCCACATTCGCGATTTCGGCTTCCAACCGGTCGATGCCTTCATCGACCTGTTCGAGCCTCTTCTGGCTCAAAAAGCACTCGTCGGCGATATTCAAAGCCGCGAGCACGGCGATCTTGGTCGGATCCGCCGATCGTGATTTCACCGCAATTTCCTGCATTTTCTGGTCCACATAGGACGTTAGACGGCTGATATATTTCTCGTCTTCTTCGCCTTTCACTCGAATTTTGTAGGTGCGCCCATAAATCTCGATCTCGATGATATCGTTCATCACACGCCGAGTTTGTCGATCTGGGAGATGATCGCTTCGATCTTCCCCTTGACCGCTTCTCTCTCATTTTCGTATCTTTTCACATCCTCGTCAAGTTTCTGGATTTTCCGGCCGAGTTCCTCGACATCTTTTTTCTCGGTTTTCAGGTCTTTGACGAGTTGGCGGAGCTTCTCGTTCTCGGTCGAGAGCTTGTGGACGTATTCGACCACGCCGGCGATTTTTCCTTCGAGAACCTTGATTCGGTCGAATTCGGCGGTCATCCGGCACCTCCCTCGCGAAGTTGAATCTGGAAGGTCGATTTCAGGATTTTCAGGATTTTCAGTTCGGATCTGTCGGCATCCTCGGTCAGCAGGGTCGCCTGGGGGTTCCGGTAGACGAACCGGATCGAGAGCGACGTCTTGTCGGCCGGAATATGCGGCCCGGCATAACGGTCGATGATGTCGAACGACTCGAGGTTGGGAATGGCGGCCCGCTCAACGGCCGCTTTGACGTCTTGATAAGCCAGGCCGCGATCGACGAGAAACGACAAGTCGCGGACGATGGCCGGAACCTTGGGCGGCGGTTCGTAGGCGAAGACGCCGGCCTTTTTTTCGAAAAGAAGTCCCAGGGCAAGTTCGGCGGCAAACACCGGTCCGGCGATCCCGTAGGCTTCGAGGATGGATTCCCGAACGCGGCCCAGGATGCCCAAGCGCTCACCTTTAAAGAGAAGGGCTGCGGCCGAACCCTCCTCATAGGAAGGATGCCCGACGTGTTCGAAGGCGATCGGCGAATAACGCAAAGCCTCCAGGGCGGATTCCAACGCCCCCTTGAGATGAGGAAAATTCGCGGTTTCGGGATGGTCCTTCCAATGAGGGAGCCCGATCGGTCCGGCGCTCAACGCTCCCAAGGCCGATTCCTCGGCTTGATCGGTTTCGTTCGCCCAGAAAAAAGTCCGGCCGACCTCGAAGATATGAACGCCGTCGGCGCCGTGGTTGCGGTTATGGCGGAGATTCTCCAGAAGGCCGCCGAGCAGGGTTGTCCGGAGAATCGCGGCATGGACGGAAAACGGATTCCGGAATTCGATCGGCCGGCGGTCCGCGCCCAGGGCTCGTTCCTTCTCGGGATCGGCGAAACTCGCGTTGACGACTTCATCGAAACCGAAATGAAACATTTGCAGGGACAAGCGCCCGATTCGGCCCCTGTCCGTAGGGATCGGATCCAAGACCTGGAATGGCGGGACGACCGAGGGAATTTTATCGTAACCGTAAAACCGGGCGATTTCCTCAATCAGGTCGGCTTCCCGCTCGACATCCACTCGGAACGACGGAACCTGAACCCGCCACGCCCCCCGCGTCGACGATTGGAGGGAAAAACCAAGATCGGTCAGTGTTTTCTCGATGAACTCCTCGGGAACGGCAAGGCCGAGCAGGTCGGCCGTCCGCCGGGATCGCAGGACGATTTTTTTGGTTTTTTTGGGTTTGGGATAGAGATCGACGATCTCTTTCGAGACCCGGCCGCCGAAGGCCGTCATCAGCGAAGCGGCGAAAATCGCCGCCTGGGGGGCAAAGCCGATATCGGCGCCCCGCTCGAAGCGATAGCTTGCGTCCGTCTGGATTTCCAGGGCTTTCCGGGTTCGCCGGATCGAAGCCGGATCGAACACGGCGCTTTCGATGAAGACATCCTGGGTGGATTCGGAGATCCCCGAGGCCTCTCCGCCGATGACCCCGGCGACGGCCAGGGGGCGTTTCTCGTCGGCGATGACGAGCATATCCGGGAGAAGTTTCACGTCCTTGCCGTCCAACGTCCGGAGGGTCTCCCCTTTTTTGGCCCGGCGGACAATCACTCGGGGACCGGCGACTTTGGCCAGGTCGAAAGCATGGATGGGTTGTCCGGTGGCGAAAAGGACGATGTTCGAGATATCGACGACGTTGTTGATCGGCTTGAGTCCCATGGCTTCGATCTTCGCCCGCAGGGGTTCGGGCGAGGGGCCGATCTTGACGCCCTTGACGACCAGGCCGGTGTACCGGGGGCAGAGGTCCTCGTCCAGGACTTGGACATCGACGATCTCCGCGGTCCGGGCCGGTAACTCGACGAGCGGATATACCAGTTCCTTGAGGGGCCGGCCGAACGTGGCCGCGACTTCGCGGGCCATTCCCAGATGGCCGAGGGTATCGGGCCGGTTGGCATACGTCTCGATATCGAGCACGACGTCGCCGTTCGGCCCCTCAGTCCATTTTTCGCAGATCAGGCCGATCATTGTAAGGCGGTCGAGGAGCTCCCGGAGCGGGCTCTCGATGTCCACGTATTCTCGAAGCCAATTCAGACTGATCTTCATTTGAGATGAAACTGCCGGTTGAATCGCAAGTCGTTCTCGTAGAAAAACCGGATGTCGGGGATGCCGAAGGCGAACATGGCGACCCGATCGATCCCCAGGCCGAAGGCCCATCCCGAATACTGTTCCGGGTCGATAGTCACGTTTTTGAAGACCTGGGGATCGACCATTCCGCTTCCCAGGATTTCCTTCCAGCCGGTGCCGCCGCACACCCGACAGGCCGGATCCTTCCGCCCGCAGGCCAGGCACTCGATATCCACTTCGGCCGAGGGCTCGGTGAAGGGGAAGAAGCTCGGCCGGAAACGGACTTGGACTTTGTCGCCGAACAACCGCTTGAGAAAATACTCCAGCGTTCCCTTGAGATGGGCGAAAGTGACACCCTTGTCCACCACCAACCCTTCGATCTGGAAAAACATGGCCGCGTGGGTCGGGTCGGGAGTTTCGCGGCGGTAGACCTTGCCCGGAATGATGATCCGAATGGGCGGTTTTCGTTTCTCCATGACCCGGATCTGGACGGGGGACGTATGCGTCCGAAGGAGCAGGTTATCGTTGATGTACAGCGTGTCCCAGGCGTCCCGGGCCGGGTGCATCGGGGGGAAATTCAGGGCTTCGAAGTTGTAATAATCGGTCTCGATCTCCGGACCCTCTTCGATCCCGAATCCCATCTCCTGGAAGATCGACTCGATTTCCCGCTGGAAAATCCGAAGCGGATGGGCCGCGCCCCAAGGCCGGCGTTCCCCGGGCAAGGTCGGATCGATCTCAACTTTGGTTTTCGCCGAAGCCTTCAGGCGCCCCCCCAGAGCCGTCAACGCCTCCTGAACTTCGACTTTCAAGCCGTTGAGGAGCTGGCCGGCGACCGGCTTTTCCCCGGCTTCGAACTTTTTCAGGTCCTCGAACAGGGCCGTGACGAAGCCCCTCTTGCGGCTGAGATACCGATGATGAAGATCCTCCAGCCCCTGCGCATCCCGGACCGCAGCGCACTCGTCCTTCAGCTTCGCCCGATAGGCGTCGACCGCCGTCCGGAAATTCAGGAGTTCAGGCGAGGGCATTTTTAACTTGAGCGGCGACCCGGCCGAAGGCATCCGGCGCGTTCACCGCGAGTTCGGCCAGAACCTTCCGATCAAGTTCGCACCCGAGTTTTTTCAGTCCCTGAATGAATCGGCTGTAGGTCACTCCGTTGGCCATGGCCCCGGCCTTGACTCGGATGATCCACAGACGACGGAAATCGCGCTTTTTCGCCCGGCGGTCCCGGTAGGCATAGAGGAGAGCGTGTTCGACGGCTTCTTTGGCCGTCCGGTAGTTCGAACTCCGCGTACCCCAGTACCCTTTGGCCAGGCCCAGGACCTTTTCCCGCTTGTTCCTTCTTTTGACTCCGC
>Ga0315287_10007449_pt1 | contig 10974 bp, 7 predicted proteins | sample YL17G11_0_MG_FD_205037 | JGI IMG/M metagenome (GOLD analysis project Ga0315287, IMG submission 205037) | Sediment microbial communities from Yellowstone Lake, YNP, Wyoming, USA - YL17G11_0 | ecosystem: Environmental > Aquatic > Freshwater > Lake > Sediment | place: USA: Wyoming | collected...
TCGCCGAGCTCGGCGTCGACGGGATCTTCAGCGATCGTCCGGATCTAGCACGGGCAACGCTCCGCTCTCTCCGAGCTGAGGAGCTGAGCACTCCCGGCCGGGAAGCTGAGCCGCACTCGAGCGCCCACGGGTAGCGCGCTCGCGCGAGACGTCCGCACGACTGGCGGCGTACAGTGCAGCGACCGTGAAGGCTCCCCACCCGGCTCTGAGCAGTCTGTCCTTCCCTCACCTCTTCTCGCCGCTGCAGATCGGCGAGATCACGCTCAAGAACCGGATCGTCTCGTCCGGCCACGACACGGTCATGGCCGAGGACGGCCTCGTGGGCGCACGGCTCATCGCTTATCACGAGGCGCGGGCCGCCGGCGGTGTCGGCCTGATCGTCGTCCAGGCGACCGGCGTCCACGAAACGGCGCAGTACACGTCTCACGCCCTGATGGCCACCGACGACGAGTGCATTCCCGGGTTCCACCGGCTGGCCGACGCCGTCCACGCCCACGACTGCACGATCGTCGGTCAGCTCTTCCATGGCGGCCGCGAGGTCATGGAGTCGTCGGACGGATCCCGGATCGTGGCGCTCGCACCTTCGGCGGTGCCGAACGAACGTTTCCACGTGATGCCCCGGGCGATGCCGTTGAACGTCATCGCGGAGGTGGTCGCCGGCTACGGCTCCGCCGCCGGACGACTCCGGCAGGCCGGTCTCGACGGTGTCGAGATCGTCGCCAGCCACGGCTATTTGCCGGCCCAGTTCCTGAACCCACGGGTCAACCTACGGACGGATCGGTACGGCGGCACCGACGCGAACCGGCTGAGGTTCCTGCGCGAGACGATCACCGCAATCCGGGACGCCGTGGGCGGCTCGTTCGTCCTTGGCTTGCGGATCTCGGTCGACGAGATCACGCCCGAGGGCCTGACCGCCGACGACGTCCTGCCGGCGCTCGCCGCGCTCGACGCCGATGCCGGGTTGGACTACGTGAGCGTCGTGGCCGGTACGTCGGCGACGCTCGCCGGCTCGGAGCACATCGTCCCGCCGATGTCACAGCCGAACGCGTACACCGCGTCGCTCGCGGCCCGCGTAAAGGCGGTCGTCAGCGTCCCGGTCATGGTCGCCGGGCGGATCAACCAGCCCCAGGAGGCGGAGATGGTCATCGCGTCGGGCCAGGCCGATGCCTGCGCCATGACCCGCGCCCTGATCAGCGACCCGCAGCTGCCGGCCAAGGCCGCGGCCGGCCAACTCGACGACATCCGCGCCTGCGTCGGCTGCAACCAGGCCTGCATCGGGCACTTCCATGCCGGCTATCCCATCTCGTGCATCCAGTACCCGGAGAGCGGCCGCGAACTGCGCTACGGCCGGCGTGTACCGGCGAGGCACCCGCGCGATGTCATGATCGTCGGCGGCGGTCCCGGCGGACTGAAGGCGGCGGTCGTCGCTGCCGAGCGTGGGCACAAGGTGACCCTCTACGAGGCCGCCCGGCGCGTCGGCGGCCAGGTGCTCCTTGCCGAGAAGCTCCCCGGCCGGGCCGAGTTCGGCGGCGTCGTCACGAACCTCGCCGGCGAGACCGCCCGGGCCGGCGTCCGCGTCGTGACGGAGACGACGGTGGACCCGGCGCTCATCCGGCGGGCGCATCCCGACGTCGTCATCGTGGCGACCGGCGCCCGTCCGCGGCGACCGGATCTCGAGCTGTCGGGTAACCCGACGGTCCTTGACGCCTGGGAGGTCCTGCGGGGTGCGTCGGTGCCCGACGGACGAGTCGTGGTGGCCGACTGGCGCTGCGACTGGATCGGCCTCGGGATCGCCCAGCTCCTCGCCGAGGAAGGTGGTCGGCGGGTGACCCTCGGCGTCAACGGCTACCTGGCCGGCCAGCGCCTCCAGCAGTACGTCCGCGACGTCATGCTCGCCTCGGCGGCCCGGGCAGGCGTCGAGGTCGTCCCGCTCGTCCGGCCGTTCGGCTACGACGGGAGCACCGTGTTCTTCCAGCACGTCCTGACCGGCGAGCCGGTGATCGTCGAGGACGTCTCGGCCCTCGTCCTCGCCCAGGGACACGAGCCGGTAACCGGCCTTCTCGATGTTTTGACCGAATACGACGGCGAAGTGCACGCGATCGGCGACTGCCTCGCCCCGCGGACCGTCGAGGAGGCGGTCCTCGAGGGGCTCACGGTCGCGAGCGAGATCTGATCTGTTGCAGGCAAGACGGTGGACGCAGCGAGTGACCGTGCCTTCACGGCCGAGCAACGATCCGAAGAGGACGAGTGTGGTTCCCGGTTACGCCCGGGGGGAGACGAAACTCGAGCGCGCAGCGCTACGAGACCGCGAGAACGACCTTCCCAAATTGCTCACCACCGGCTAGGCGCTCCGTGGCCGAACTTGCCTCCTCGAGGGGGTGAACGGAGTCGATCGCCGGGAGCCAATCACGGTGGCCGATCGAGTGGAGTAGCCCTTCAAAGTCCGTACGGCTGCCCATCGTCGTGCCGAGTATTGACAGCTGATTCCAGTACACGTGCCGTATGGGCAGCTCTACCGTCGACGCACGCGTTGCGCCGAAGACGACGAGGCGGCCGCCGGGCCGCAGCGTGCGCAACGCATCTGGCCAGGTTGCCCCCACCGAGTCGATGCAGAGATCGACCTCGCCTTGGAGCTCGGCAGCCCAGTCGTCCTCGTCGTAGCGGATTCCGCGCTCTGCGCCGAGTTCGACTGCGCGAGCAATCTTGGCATCCGCGGACGAAGTCACGAGGACCCGTGCCCCGGCCCGATGCGCGAGCTGGACGAGAAATGTCGAAACTCCGGATCCTGCGCCGAGAACGAGCACCGTCTCCCCGGCGCGAAGGCCGCCGCGGGTGAAGAGCGCGCGCCACGCCGTCAGGCCCGCGAGTGGAAACGCCGCCGCTTCGAACCACGACAGGTGCGAAGGCTTCGGGTAGACGTTCTCGGCCGGGACGGCGACGAGCTCCGCCCACGTGCCGTCTTCCGGCCCGCCGAGAATTCGCCATCCGGGTGCCGGAGCGTCTGCTCCCGTGCCCCACCCGAGCGAGGGGAGGATCACGACCTCGTCGCCGTTGTCGCGAAGGATCCCCGCGCCGTCGGAACCCGGGATGAGCGGGAGCGGGAACTCCGGGTAGCGTCCCGCGATCACGGCGAGATCGCGTCGATTGAGTGCAGCCGCTCGTAACTCGACGACGACCCAGCCAGCGGGCGGGGAGGGATCGGCGACTTGCCGGTATTCGAGCCGCCCTGCTTCGGCGACGAGGGCAGCGTGCACGAGCGACCTCCCCCGGTGGTGGGCAAACGCTGGCGCACTCTAGCCTTCGATCCGCCGGATGAACAGGTTCTGTCGCAGCAGACTGGTCTGCGTCGGACTCTGCGCAGCGCTTCCCGTTTCGGATCGGCGCCGCTCTAGTGGCCCTTGAAGAATCGTTGGACCGGAAACTCGGTCTGGCTGTCGAATCGGGAGGCATCTCGACCGTGGAGGTGGTGATGCGTCCCCCGTCGGTGTTCGTTCGGCCCTTGCTGCACGAGGAGGCGGTGCGGCTGAAGCGGCTGTCGCGGCGTGCCAGGCACGAGAGCAGCCGTCAGCGCGCGGCGGTGCTGCTGGCCTCGAACGTGAGGATGCCGGTGCCGCAGATCGCGCAGATGTGGCGTACCGACCCCTCGTGGGTGCGGAAGGTGATTCACGAGTTCAACGAGCGGGGGATGGACAGCCTGCGCCCTCGCTACCGGGGCGGGCGTCCCCGCCGGATCACGACTGATCAGCGTCAGCGGATCATCAGCGTGGCCGGTGCCCGTCCCGACGCCCAGGGGGTGCCGTTGACGCGCTGGTCGCTGCGGCGGCTTTCCGCTCATCTCGCCTTCGAGGGGATCGAGGTCTCGCCGCGCCATCTCGGCACGCTGCTCGCCGAAGCCGGCTTGTCCTTCCAGCGCACCCGCACCTGGAAGGCCAGCCCCGACCCCGACTACGAGGAGAAGGCGGCGCGCGTCCTCGAGCTGTGCGAGACGCCGCCTGGCGACGGAAGCGTCGTCAGCTTCGACCAGATGGGGCCGATCAGCTTGCGCCCGAGGGCGGGCGCGGGCTGGGCGCCGGAGGGGCGGCCCGAGCGGCAGCGGGCCGATTACAACCGCCGCGCCGGCATCCGCTACGTGTTCGGCGCCTACGACGTCCACGCCGATCGGCTGCGCGTCAGGCTGCGGCCGAAACGAGCCGGGACGGACATGCTCACGTTCATGCGCCAGATCCGGCTCGCCTACCCCTCCCGCCGGCGGATCTACTGGATCCAGGACAACCTCTCTGCCAACTGGGTGCCCCCGATCCGCGCCTTCGCCGCCGCGAACAAGATCGAGCTCGTCCCGACTCCCACCTACGCCAGCTACTTGAACCCGGTCGAGTGCCACTTCGCCGCCCTCAGCGAGTTCGTCGTCTGCAACGCCGACTACCTCGACTGGGACGCCTTCGGATACGCGCTCGCCAACCACGTCCGCTATCGAAACAGCGACCACCGCGACCGCCGCATCGCCGCCGCTGAAGCAAAGCACCGCATCGCCGCCTGATGACATTACGAGTCCAACCAAACTTCAAGGGCCACTAGGCGGACTCCGGCACCGGCTCGCGCGCGTGGTCCGGTCCGCGAGCCGAGAGGGCAAGAATGGAGGTGCCGACGAGCACGCAGGCCGCGAGGGCGGGCAGATACGCCGCATGTACGCCGAGGGAGTCTGCGACGGCGCCGGCGAGGAGCGGCCCGGCTGCGTTGGAGATGCCCCAGGCGAGATTGAGCACACCGACCACCGCACCTGGGCCGATCGCGGCACGCTCGGCACCGATTGCGCCGAACGGGAACGCCAGCGTCGCGAGGGCCGCCCAGAACGGCGCGCGCAGGAGGAGGAACGCGAGCAGCACAGCCGTGGTTCCCGTCGCCACCGGCAGGAGGAGCAGGGTCCCGTAGCAGAGGGCGGCCACACCGGCGAGCCGCAGCCCCGCACCGCGACCGGCGCGCCGCGTCACGACGAGCGTGCCGACGAGGAAGATCGCGGAGGAGAGCGAGAACCAGAGACCGATCTCGCCGGCGGAGAAGCCGTCTCCACGCAGCTCGAGCGGGACGAGCAGGTTGATGGTGCCGTTGACGATGCCGAGCAGCGCCATCAGCATCAAGGCCGCCAGGACGTAGCCCTCCCTGCGTCCGGCCGACAAGGCCTCGCGCATCGAGCGGCGCTCGCGCACCCACGATGTCTCACCGCCACGGAGCGCGAGCGAAGCGGTCGCTACACCTGCCACCGCGGCGAGGATCAGGAATGGTGTTCCGAGCCCGAACGTGTCGCCGATCACACCCGCAAAGATCGGCCCGGCGACGCTCGCAGCCGCGGCGATCGTGATCGTCCCGCCGAGGGCGGTCGTCCGACGTCTGCCCGACAGTGACGTGGAGACGAGGGCGAGCCCGGCCGTCCAGAGGCCACCCAGTGATACGCCGAACACGATTCTGGCACCGAGCAGCGACACGTAGTCGGGCGCGATGCCTTGAGCGATGCAGGACGCGGTGAGCACGACCCCCATCGCCAAGGTCAGACGGCGCGGGCCGTACTTGTCGGCAAGCAGGCCGACGGGAAGGGCCACGGCGACGGTCGCGAGCCCGGCAGCCGCCAGCAGCGCCCCCGTCTCCAACCGTGTCAGCTCGAGCTGCTCGGCGAAGCGGGGCGCAAGCGGAATCATCGCCAGCCACGCCACCTCGCACGTGAACAGGAGCACGTAGACGCTTGCCGCCCGTGACCTCACTCGCCCTATCTTTCCCACCCTGGCCGGTGTATGCCAAGCCGGACGCGAAAGCCCGGCGCGCTGGTCGGCGTACTAGCCCTTTGCGCCGAGCCCGGTGGTCGGCGCGCCGATCAGGATCGCGGCGTTCCCGAACAACAGGCGGCCCTCGGCCATCTGCTGGTGCACCTCTCCGATCTCGTCGAATCCGCTCACTTGACCGAGGGAAGGGTTAATCGCGCCCTCGCGCACGAGGTCGTTGTACGCGATCGCTTGCGGATCGTTCGTGCCGTGCGATCCCTGCAGCCGCTTCTGGCGAACCCAGTGGTAGCGCAGGTCGACGGTGGCGGAGTATCCGGTCGTGCCGGCGCAGATGACGACCATGCCGCCAGCCTCGCAGACGAAGATCGAGGTCGGGATCGTATCCTCGCCCGGGTGCTCGAACACGATCGCGGGGCTCTTGCGTTCGCCGACGACCTCCCAGATCTTGCCGCCGAAGGCGCGCGCAACAGCCGTCCATTCCTTCTGGCCGGGCCCGTCCGTCCAGTGCGGCGGGATGCCCCAGTGGTCGAACTCGGTGCGATCGATGAACCCTGCAGCACCCAGTCCGACGCAGTACTCGCCCTTGTCGGCACTCGAAACGACGGCGACGGGGATGCCGCCGGCGTGCTTGACGAGCTGGATTGCCTGGCTGCCGAGACCGCCGGAACCGCCCCAGACGAGGACGACGTCGCCCTTCTGCACGGTATTGCCCGGCCAGCCGAAGAGCATCCGGTAGGCCGTGGTGCCGACGAGCGTCGACGCCGCGGACGCCTCCCACGTCAGCTGGTCGGCCTTGGGGAGCACCTGGTGCTCCTGGGCGACGGCGAACTGCGCGAACGAGCCGAAGTTGCGGTCATGGTCGTAGCCCCAGATGCGAGCCGACGGCGCGATCATCGGATCCTTGCCCTCCTGCACCCACCGGTCGTCGGACCGCCACCAGCCGGGGTGGACGATCACCTCGTCGCCGAGCTGCACCCGTTCCACGCCGGCTCCCACCGAGTAGACGATCCCCGAGGCGTCACTGCCTCCGAGGTGGAAGTCGTTCGGGTCGCCGGCGCGCTGTCGCTGTGCGATGACGTCGATCGGGGTGCCGCGAGCAGCCCAGACGTTGTTGAAGTTGATCCCGGACGCCATCACCGCGATGAGCACTTCACCGGGGCCCGGCGAAGGTGTGTCGACCTCCTCTACTTGAAAGGCGTCGCGCGGCTCACCGAAGCGATCCTGTCGGACGACCTGCGCGAACATGCGCGCCGGTACCTCTCCGAGCGGTGGGAGGGTGCCCACTGGGACTGCCTCGCTCGTGGTTGCCATGGACGGCGCTCCTTTCGTGGCTCGCGGCCATCACCGCAGCGCGACCTTCATTTCGACGGAAATCGGATCGTAGCGTTGGGGGCCCCGGGCGACGGCTCCTCGCACCACCAGCCGGCGTCGCTGTCGCCACGACGCCATACCGGTTGCGGCGAAACGCACGACCACGAACAGGCGGGAGAGGCTCGCCACCATCTTCAGTGCCGTCAGCGATCGACGAGGATGCAGATACTCACGACGATTCTCGCCGGAGCGCCCGCGATCGTTGCGTCGTCGCTGTCGTCGCGCTCACGATGCAGCTCCCCTACGGCGTCGGCTGTGTCATCGCGAGGCGTATGGGCAGGATGACAGCCGCGGGGCCGTCGAGACCGAGCGCCCAGCGAAGGTCGTCGGCGAGGCGCTCCGGGGCCGAGCGCCGAGCGGGGACGCGGACCGCATCGCACACGGCGACGAGGTCGGGCTGCTCGAGGTCGACGGCTGCGTGCACGAACCCCGCAGCGTCCTGGTACTCGCGGAGAATTCCGTAGCCGCCGTCGTCGACGACGAGCAGCACCGTGTCGAGCCCGTGCTGGCGAGCGGTCGCGAGCTCCGAGAGCCCGTACTGGATGCCCCCGTCTCCCACGACCGCGAGCGTAGGTACCGAGGCGAGCGCGGCGCAGGCGCCGAGCGCTGCCGGCCACGCGTACCCCAAGGTGCTCGAGCCGGCTGGAAAGAGGAAGCGGCGCGGTTCAGCTCCGCGGAGGTGGGCGATCGCAAGATAGGCGAGGATTGTCGAGTCCCATGCCTGCACCGCCCCCGCGGGCAGCGCCTCTTCGACCGCGCGGAGGAGACCCAGCTCGACCGAGCGGGGTTGAGCGGCGAGGCCGTCCGCGATGCGCGCCCGCACGGCCCGGGCGCGCGCCTGGCCCTCGCGCGGAGGCCCCGCGGCGGGAAGGCGCTCGAGCAGTGCGAGGAGGGTTGCACGCGCGTCTCCGACGAGCGGGAGCGCGGCCGTGTGCAGTCCAATCCGGTTGGGCGCAGCGTCAACGTGGATGAGTGTCCCGCGCAGGCGCAGGCGGTAGTTGTCTGTGAGCTCGTAGCCGAGCGCCGAGCCGACGCAGAGGACGACGTCGGCAGTCGCGACCTCCTTCAGGTGCGCGGGTTCGTCCCACCCACTCCCCAGCGCGAGCGGGTCGCCGTCGGGAAAGGCACCCCGTCCCGTGTACGTTGTCGCAACCGGCGCGTCGAGGCGCGCCGCGAGCTCTCCCAGCTCGACCCAGGCTCCGGCGCGCAGCACCCCGCCGCCCGCCCACAACAGTGGCCATTTGGCGGTCGTGAGCAACTCTGCAGCTCGGTCGAGAAGCTCTGCCGGCGGAACGACCGGCGGCGGCGGCGCGCCGTCGAGCACCATCACCGGAGGAATCGTCGCGACGGCCTCGAGGACGTCGAACGGCACCTCGACGTAGACGGGGCCCTGCGGCGCCGAGCCTGCCCGCCTCCACGCCTCGGCGAGAACGCCCGGGATCGCCTCGACACTCGCTGCGCGGCCGCACCACTTCACGAGCGGAGCGAACGACGCGCGCTGGTCCGGGAGCTCGTGGAGGTGGCCGAGGCCGCGACCGATCGCGTCGGCCGCGATCTGGCTCGAGACGACGACGAGCGGCACGTGCGCGGTCGCCGCCTCCATCACGGGTGCGAGCGCCATCAGCGCGCCGGGGCCCGTCGAGACGACGAGGGCCGTGGGCCTTCCCGTGACACGCGCGCATCCGTCGGCCGCGAACCCGGCGTTGACCTCTTGGCGCAGAGCGAGCCCGCGCAGCCCACACGCTTCCAGGCCCTCCCAGATCGGGAGCGCGTGCACTCCGGGAAGCCCGAACACCACGTCGGCACCGAGGGCCCGCAGGCCCTCCGCGACGACATGCCCGCCGAGGCGCTCACCGGCATGCGCGGTGAGCATCAGCGTGCCTCCATGAGGCGCGACCCTACCACCCGGTCTCCGAGACAGCGCAGTGCTCGGAGGCTGACGGCATGTCGTAGAGTCGCGTCGTGCCCGCGCCTCCCCACGCCCCGCACCCCCGCGGGCGCGTGCTGGTCGAGGCGCCGCCGTTCCCGCTCGACGTCGTCGCGGACGCTCTTGCCGATACCGGGATAGAGGTCGAGACAGCTTCTCGGCCGTGGTCCGGCGACGACATCGTCGGCGTCCTCGTCTGGAACCCACTCACCGCGGCGGACATCCTGGGGCTGCCTGGACTCGAAGTCGCTGCTGTGTGTGGCGTCGGCGTGGACCAGATAGATGTCGACGCCGCGACGGGTCGCGGCGTCTGGGTCTGCAACGTCCCCGACTACTGCGTCGAGGAGATGGCCGACTCGTCGCTGGCGCTCCTCCTCGCCCTCGCCCGGGGGGTCGTCGAGCTCGACCGCAGCGTGCGCGCGGGTGTGTGGGACGACCACGCCGCGGGCCCTCTGCACCGGATCCGCGACATCCGCCTCGGCCTCGTCGGCTTCGGCCGGATCGGGCGCGCAGTCGCAGCGCGAGCCCTCGCTCTAGGCATTGAGGTGTGGGCGTCGGATCCCATCGTCCCAGCCGAGGAGATCGCGGCGGCCGGGGCTCACGCCTCGACGCTCGACGATCTCCTTCGCTCCTGCACCGCGATCTCCCTTCACGCCCCGCTGAGGCCGGAGACGCACGGCCTGATCGGGGAGCGCGAGCTGGCACTCCTCCCGGATGGGGCTTTCCTCGTCAACGTCTCTCGCGCGGCGCTCGTCGAGACTCCCGCGCTGCTGCGGGCCCTGCGCAGCGGACGCCTCGGCGGGGCGGCGCTCGACGTCCTCGAGGTAGAGCCGCCCGACACCTCGGCGCCTGCACCCCAGGCTGCACGCCTCATCGTTACCCCTCACGCCTCCTGGTACAGCCCCCAGGCGGAAGAGGCCGTGTACCGTCGAGCGGCTCTCGCCGTCCGCGACGTGCTCGAGGGCCGCCGCCCTGCGGGGGCAGTCAACGAGCCGGTTGCGAGGAGCCTATGAGCCGGCGCTCGCCGCACATCCTCCTCGTCGTCGCCGATCAGCTGTCCTCGCTCTTCCTCCGCGCGTACGGCCATCCCGTGACGAAGACTCCGACGATCGACCGACTCGCCGAGGAGGGGGTGCTCTTCGAGCGCGCGTACACACCGAGCCCTCTCTGCTCGCCTGCGCGAGCGTCGCTGATGACCGGGCTGCTGCCCTCACGCACAGGCGTCTACGACAACGCCTCCGAGTTCCACTCGTCGATCCCGACGTTCGCGCACGCGCTCCGCCTCGAGGGCTACCGGACCTGTCTGAGCGGAAAGATGCACTTCGTGGGGCCGGATCAGCTGCACGGGTTCGAGGAGCGCCTGACGACAGACGTCTACCCGGCGGACTACGGCTGGACGCCCGACTGGCGGCGCGGCTCGGAACGGATCGACTGGTGGTACCACAACGCCTCGTCGGTGACTGAGGCTGGCACGGCCGAGATCACGAATCAGCTCGACTACGACGACGAGGTCGCTTTCCTCGCCGTCCGTCGTCTCTTCGACCACGCCCGCTACGAGCCCGACGTCCCGCTCCTGCTCTGCGTCTCTTTCACGCATCCGCATGACCCGTACGTCGCCCGGCCGCGTCACTGGGGTCTCTACAAGGACGAGGAGATCGACCTGCCTGCCGTGCTCAGCCCAGCCCTCGACCCCCACAGCTGCAGGCTGCGAGATGCCTGCACGATGGATGAGGCGGAGATCACCGACGCCGACATTCGAGCGGCCCGCCACGGGTACTACGCGAACCTCTCCTATGTCGACGAGAAGGTGGCCGAGCTGCTCGACGCGCTCGCTGCGTGTCGGCTTGCGAGCGACACCGTGACCATCTTCACATCGGACCACGGTGACCTGCTCGGCGAGCACGG
>Ga0315287_10007452_pt1 | contig 10973 bp, 8 predicted proteins | sample YL17G11_0_MG_FD_205037 | JGI IMG/M metagenome (GOLD analysis project Ga0315287, IMG submission 205037) | Sediment microbial communities from Yellowstone Lake, YNP, Wyoming, USA - YL17G11_0 | ecosystem: Environmental > Aquatic > Freshwater > Lake > Sediment | place: USA: Wyoming | collected...
CCAGCTTGACGCCGGGAAGATCGATTTTTATGGGCTTGGCGCCGGTGGCCAGGATGATCTCGTCAAATCCCGCTTTTTGAATCTTGGCGAGCGTGGTTTTTCTTTTCAGCCTGACCTTCACCCCCACGCGCCTGACTTCTTTTTCATAGAAATTCGCCAGTCTTAAAAAGTCCTCCCGGCCCGGGGGAGCGGCCGCAAGATAGAGCTGGCCGCCGATCCGCTCCGCCGCTTCCCAGAGCTCGACCTCGTGTCCCCTGGACTTGGCCGCCATGGCCGCCTCGCACCCGGCCGGCCCGCCGCCCACCACCAGCACTTTCTTTTTCGCTGCCGCCGCGACCAGTTTGCGCTCCCCTTCCCATCCGGTGCAGGCGTTGGCCAGGCATTCCACCGGCTTCATGCTGAACAGCCGGTCCATGCACCCTTGCATGCAGCCCACGCATGGCCTTATCTCGTCCGCCCTGCCCTCTTTCGCCTTGTTCGCCCATTCCGGGTCCGCGATCTGGCCGCGGCCTATGCACACCGCGTCCGCCCATCCCTCCAGAAGAATTTTTTGGGCCTGGGCCGGGTCGAAAATGCGGTTAGTGCTGTAGACCGGCACCTTCACCTTGCGCTTGATCCCGAGCGCGAGATAGGTGTAGGCCCCGGGCGGGACCTCCATGGGCAGTTGCGGCACCTTGGTCTCGTGCCAGCCGCCCGTGACATTGACCGCGTCAATGCCCTTCTCGCAGAACAGCTTCGCGTATTCGGACATCTGCTCGTTGGTATTACTGCCCGGGACGAAATCGTTGCCGCCGATACGCATGGTCACCGGATAGTCGATCCCCACCTTCTCGCGAACCCGGGCGATGGCGTTGAGCACAAAAGTCGCGCGCTTCTCAAAACTGCCCCCGTATTCGTCGGTGCGCAGGTTGGTCACCGGGGATAGGAACTGGTTGATCAAATACCCGGCGTTGCTGATCATTTCCACGCCGTCCGCGCCTGCTTTTTTGGCCCGGAGCGCGGCATCCGCGAATTTTTTCTCTATTTCAACTATCTCTTCTTTGGCCAACTCACGGGGCTCCTCCTTGGTGTAGCGGCTGCGCACCACGCTGGGCGCAACCGACTTCTGTCCGATCAGGAACGAGAACTGGTATCTCCCGGAGTGGAACAGTTGCAGGAAAAGTTTGGCGCCGTGCCTGTGCACGGCCTCCGCGAGCTTTTCGTAACCGGGGATGAAGGTGTCGTCGTCCAGGCCCAGCATCATGGGACCGCCGCCGATGAAATCAATCCCGCATCCGCCCACGATGATCAGGCCGCAACCGCCTTTGGCGCGCGCCTCGTAAAAATCCAGAATCTTCTGGCTGACCTTGCGGTCCGAGCTGTAAAGCAAACCGAACGCGGGCATCACCACCCGGTTCCTGACTTCCAGGTTCTTGATCTTGAACGGATTAAAAAGCAAATTCAACATTTCCGCCTCCTTCAAACAACTTATAGTCCTAATTAAGATACAAACCCCGAAGCTTAAAATCAAATGCCTTAAATATCGGCTGGCTCAATTAAAAAGATTGTGCTAATTTATTGACTGCAATATCATCGCAATATTATTTGCTCGTATCTTTTAATGATGAAAGGCGAGGATTGTGTCGCGACTGAAGTCGCTCGCACATTGAAGAAGTTCAAGGAGGCATGATGAAAAAATTATTGGAATTGATCGCAGGATTAATAATCGGCGTGATCGCCGTTGCCAATTTATCATTCGCTCAGGACCTTTGCTCGAACCCGGTTGACACCGAGCAGGGAAAAATCTTCGGCCTGTCGGAAAAGAAGCTGCCGGTCTGCGTTTACAAGGGCGTGCCCTATGCCGCGGCCCCGGTCGGAAAGCTGCGCTGGCGTGCGCCCGAGCCTCCGGCCAGGCGCGACGAAGTTTTCCGCGCCGACCGCTTTTCCGCGGAATGCATCCAGGGCGCAAGCGCGTACCCGGGCGTGAAAGAATTGCCCCGCAGCGAAGACTGCCTTTACTTGAATATCTGGCGTCCGCAAAAGAGCGGGACCTTTCCGGTCATGCTCTGGATCCACGGAGGCTCTTTGACCAGCGGCTCCGGGAGCATCCCCATTTACTGGGGTGACCGCATGGCATCTGAAAAAGATGTGGTGGTGGTCACCATCAATTACCGGCTCGGGCTTTACGGGTTCCTCGCCCAGCGCGACCTGAGCAAGGAAGACTCGGTGGGCAGTTCCGGCAACTACGGACTGCTCGACCAGATCCAGGCGCTCAAATGGGTCAAGGCCAACATCGCTTCCTTCGCGGGTGACCCCGGCAATGTCACCATCTTCGGCGAGTCGGCCGGAGGCTGGAGCGTTTGCAACCTTCTCGCGTCTCCGCTTGCCGCGGGCCTGTTCTCGAAAGCCATCATAGAAAGCGGCGGCTGCGATACCACCGCGACCATGGAGCAGGGCTTCATGGTCGGCGACGGGATCGCCAAAGACATCGGCTGCCAGGGAGCGGATGCGCCTTATTGCCTGCGCGGCAAGTCAGTGGAGCAGATCACACTTAGCCTTGATGCCGCGAAGAAGCGGCGTCTTGAGGAAAAAAAGGCCAAGGGCGAGGACACCAAGAAAAAGTTTCTGGATAAGGATGAGCCCCGCTTCCGGTGGGTGCCGCACATAGACGGCTGGGTATTGAAGGAAACCCCGATTGAGGCGCTCCGTTCCGGCCGCTTCAACCAGGTGCCGCTCATGGTGGGCAGCAACAAGGATGAGTTCAAGCTTTTCACATTGGCCATGCCCGGTGTGCGCTCTCTTCCCAAATCCGCCCTCAATAAGATGATGGTTGACAATCTGGGCGAAGAGATCACCTCGAACATTGAAAAATCTTATCCATATCAGGACTACCGCAAGCCCGCGGACGCGGTGTTTGACGCGCTCGGCGATTTCGCGCTCGGGTGCAAATGCTATGAAGCCGCGCAATCGGTCTCAACCTTCAAGCCCGTGTATTACTACCGTTTTGACTATAAGAAACATCTCCTGCCCAACATGGCCGGAGCCGCGCACGCGCTCGAAATACCGTTCATTTTTGATACCCTGGACCGGCCTCCAGTCAACCTGGTCTTTGCGGCGCCTATGAGGACCCAGGCCAAAAAACTGGTAGCATCTGTTGAGACTTATTGGACCAACTTCGCCAAGATCGGAGACCCCAACGGACAAGGCCTGGCCGATTGGCCGAAATATGACCAGGATAAAAAACAACGCATGATCTTCGATCTTCCGCTCCGGGTGGAACCCGCGGACAATGTCGAAAAGTGCGACTACTGGAGGACACACGACATTTTCAAGAAATAAATTCACGCAAATTCCCGAAACGGGTTTTGCAAAGCGAGGTTAAAAAAATGAAATCGGGAAAATCACAAATATTTATTCTGGCCGCTCTTTTTGCCATCCCTTTGTTGTTCGCAAGCGCTTCAACCATTTCGGCAAAGCAAAAGGAACCGGAATGCCCTTACAAGGTCTATGTGATCCTGGGTTTCCACACCAGCTTTTATCATTCCTGGCGCGGGGACACCCCGGACGAGGCCGGCTTCGGCACCGACATCCGGCTGGTGCGGGAAATAATCAAGATGCTGGACTCGGCCAACAGCCAGGGCAAGAAGGCGCGCGGCTACTGGGACGCGGATGTTTATTGGACCTTTGAAAAAATCATCCCTGAGTACGCGCCCGACATCATCACCGGCATCAGGAGCCGGGTGGACCGGGGCCTGGACGAGGTCCTGCTCGGGCCTTACAACAACGGGGCGAACCACGCGGCCACCGAGGAAGAGTTCCGGACCGCGGTCGCGTATTCAATCAGCAACCCTTATGGCTCGGGCTTGAAGCAGTTGTTCGGGAAAGTGACGCCGATCTACCGCCCGCAGGAAGGCATGTACACCACGGGCCAGAACAAAATTTTCCTGGAAGAAGGCGTGGCGGGCATGATCCTTTATTACTCGACCATCGCCTTCAACAACATCAGCGAGATGATCCCGCCGCTCCCGGTTGAGCAGCGCTACAACCCGGTCTGGTACCGGAGCGTGCCGGATGAAAAGCCGATCGTGCTTTTCAACGCGGTGTCTCCGGCTGATGTCGTGAACTACACCTCTCTGGAAAAATGGATGCTCGACCTGCGCAAGCTCCAGGTCGAAGGCAAGGTCAAGTCCGACCTGATGATCCACATCAACTTTGACGCGGACGCCGAGACCTGGCTCCCGCTCAATTTGCCAAAGGGGCTGGGATGGGTGCCCAACACCGGCGGCTTGAGCGAATATATCAACGCGGTCAACAAGTATCCCTGGGCGGACTTTTCCGTGCCCTCCGAGTATTTGAAAAAAAATCCCCCTCAGGCGGAAATCCTGGTCCGGCAGGACCAGGCGGACGGCGCCTTTGACGGCAATTATTCCTGGGCGGAAAAATTATTATCGATCAACAACTGGACCGCGCTTGAGAAATCCCGGATGCACAGCTACAAGGCAATGGCGCTCGCGGCGCGCGCGCCCAAAGAAATGGCCGACGACATCAACAAGAAACTCTGGGAAGGCACGGAGTCTTCCTTCTTCCGGCGGCTGGTGGGACTGACCACCACCCATTTCGGAATGAGCACTCCGATCATCAACGAGGAAAGGCAGTCAAAAGCCGAAATGGTGATCGGAGCCGCTGAAAAAATCGCAGCGGATGCGGAAAAATCAGGCGCGGGTCAGGTCAAAAAGCAGGCGAAAAATAGCAGCGACGCGCTCTATGTCTTTGAGGTTTACAACTATGCGCGGGGCAAGAACGCCACTGCCAGATCCGCGCAGATGATCGTGCGCGTGCCGGTAATCCTGCCCAAGGGAGTGGGCTTGGTTACGGTCAGGGAAAGCACCGGCACTGTACCGTGGGCATCTCTGGTCAATGTGAAACAACTGCTGGACGGCTCTCGGGCCGCGGAGATCATGATGGTGCTGGATATGGGACCGGACGGGCGGAAAACTTTCATAGTCACGCCGGGATGGGAAGGCATGGAGCGAAGCAGTGGTTCCCCAAACTTGCACGCCAAAGGTCTGGAACTCGGGCTTGATCAAGCAGGCGTGAGTTTCCTGAAATTCAACGGTCAGGAGATCGGGGGAAAAGATTTCATAAAGCCATTCATCACCTACCGCACGGATAAAAAGCCCGAGACTTATTTCAGCAGCGGGTTTCAACGAAACTCGCTGCCTGACGAACACCTCGTGGCCGCGCAACGCGCGCAGTTCAAGTCGGAGATCCCGGTGCAGACCCCGGACGGAATCGCCAAGACCAGCCTGACCTACACCTTCACCGCATTCAACGACTTGCCCTATCTGCTCGCGGACATTGAGGTCAACTACGCATACACCACCCCGCGAGACACCATCCACTCCATGCAACAGAAGCTGCGGAGGCTTTTGGATTTGCGATGGATCGAGGTCGCGCCGTTCCAGATCAATCCCGCGATCAACGCGCCCGCGGAAAAACCGCTCCGGGTCTGGAAGCACAACTACCTGGACATCACCTCTTATTACGATCTGAACTACGGGCAGATCAACCCCAAAAATAAAAACCTGGACAGCTTCAACCACCAGGTCACCGCAGGATGGGTGGCCATGAGCAACGGCAGGAACGGGCTGCTTATTGCGGAGAGCGCGGACGCGCTCAGTTCGCTCGGGTTCTGCCCCATGCGCCTGCGGGAGATCGATGGAGTGCAGCACCTGTCGCTCAACCCCTTCGGGTCCTATTTCGGGAAGCAGTTGGATTACTCCAACCTGGGCGGGAACGGAGTGGGCACGGACATCGCGGTCATGGCGAGCGGCGCGCTCAAGCCCAACGGGCCGTCATACAACGGCCAGGTCGAAAAATTCTCGGTCCTGCTCGCGCCTTATGACGGCGACCAGCCCCCGCAGCAGATGCAGGATGACGCTGATGCGTTTTTCTACAGCTTCGGCGTGGTCTATCTTAAAACGCCTGACGGAATTGACGCCGTGGTTCCCGAGGATGTCAACACAATCATCGCGGCCAAGGGAAAAGAGGAGCGCATGATGAGCACGGCTCCGTTGCCCAAGCCCACCGCGTTCCTGGCCAATCCCTCTGACCAGTCGGTTGATTTGGTCTGGGACCCGCCCCGGGACGAGCGCGTGACCGGCTATGAGATCCGCTGGAAGAACGCGAAAGACGCGGCCTGGCAGACTGAAAAAATCGCCTCAGCCAACCGCTGGCACATGGAAAAAATGAAAAACGACGATACTTATGTCTTCCAGATCAAGGCGCTCGCCAAGGGTTATGAATCAGAATGGACGCCTGAGGCCAAGTGCATACCCGGCCCGGTTAAAAAAGTCTCTTTGGCCTCCAGCGCCAAAGGCGCCAGCCCCATCACCATGCTCAAGGTCGTATATTACGCGCTGGTGCATGTGCTGAGTACGAGGTAAATTTTTTAGACACATCCGATAGGCTCGCTCATTAGAAGGCGTGATTCGCTTTCCTTTGCAGATTGAATTTCAAATATTCAATTTACAAGGATATTACCACTTGCTAAATCACCAGGACAAGCGGAGAATATCCATCCGTAGATAGTGAGAAGAAATAAGAAAATCCATCTGCAGTAATTTCAGATAAAATGACTAATGTCCGGGGTTGAACCCGTTTTTATTCTTCAGCCCAGGTACCCCCGTAAAGCAAGCGGCCATGCGCCCCATGATAACGATGAGATAGCAATATGACTGTAAACAAACGAAATCGCAAAGCGCGGGCTCTGTGAGTGTCTTTCCAACTGAATAGCCAAGACCACGTTCACCCAGATCAATGAGATTAAAACTCGCACCAACAGGGTCGCCGTGAACCACATGATTGAATGTGTCACAGATTTGCTTGGCCTGATCGATGTCCACTTCGCCGCTCATGGTAGTGAGCATAGTGGACAAGCTTGGTCGTTCTCGATACTTCCAGCCGGAATGCCAGAGGGAAACTTCCTCAGGCTTTGTGTGGAGATATGAGATGATTGCTGCTCGCTCGATCAGAGGCCGCATGAGAACGGCGGCAGCGAACAGGTAACCTTGTCGCACTAGTTCTCGGATGCTTAGCGCAAGATTGATTCCTTGGGGTATGATCTGGCATGCAGCTTGCTGAAGCTCATTAAGCTGATGATCCTGAGTGTAGGCTGCAACTTCAGTGTTGGCTTCGAGGCAAGAGCAAATCACCTGATCGAAATGAAAAACTGATGTGCGGCCCCGATAAGGCTCGTTATCTGGTGTGAATATTGTTGGTCCGTCAATTCCCATAGCCGTATACTCCCCTGCTAGTAAAATTTGCATCCAGCCGCCCATATGTTACTTGAGTTTTGAGGCGAGCCATTCCAGGGCTCCCGGGGTGGCCGCCCATGCCGCCTTGTTTCCGTAAGCGTAAAGCACCGCCTCGTTGTCGTCGCCAAAGCCGTAAAATTCCGGGAGCCGGCTGGGCATTTTTTTCCGGCCGAGCAGGTAATCCGGGACAAGCTTGTTTTCTTTGAGCGCGGCCTTCAGAGACTTGTCAACAGCCTGGGAAGCTCCGTGCTTGCGGAAATTGAGGAGCGCTCGCGAAAACATCCAGACAGCCATGCCGTCTTCCGGGTACTGGCCGAACAAATTTTCAGCCTCGTCAACGCGCCCCATCTCTATAAGACACGGCATCAACTGGTCGCGGATGCCCTGGTTGTCATCGGGGTTGAGCCGCAGCATGTCAAGGTAATGTCCGACGGCTTCCTCCCGGCGCCCGGCCAGCCACAAGCTCCGGGCCAAACCGGCACGCGCACGCATGTAAGGCCTTGTTTCCAGGATTCCCCAAAAACTACCGACATCCTCCTTGAAGGCCTTTTTTCCAAGAGCCCTTTCGCCCGCTTCCATGCCCTTTCTATATAAATCGATGGCTTGCTCCGGCGAGACTGCAGTCTCCTCCGCAAGCAGAGCATAAGCGTCAGCGCAATCCCCGGATATGGCAAGCGCTCTTTGGGCCAGGGCAACCGCCCGTTTGCGGGTAGGCGCTTCCCAGGCGTCATACATAATCTCCTGCGCTTTATCCAGGGCGCTGCGCCGGGGCTTTCCTTTGGGGATCAAGCCCGCCAACAAACCCTCAATTGACTGTGGAGAAGGCAAAGCATCTATGTGCTGTGGTTTAGAACCTTTGGGTTTGGACTTCTTCTTCGATGCCTTGGACTCGGGCTTTGTTCCGCTTATCACAATTCCCGGGTGCTTCATGACAGAATCACGGACCTTCCGCGCCAGTTCCACAGCCTCCCGCGCCTCGCCGGAACTGGCATCAGGCCGGTCTCCGGGATATCTCAGTTCCACGCCATAAGGGGTCAGGACGATCACATCGCGCAATGATTCGGCAAGGCCGCGGTCAACAGTCTGGGCAAGGTCCAGGAGTTCCTCCAGATCATGCGTTTTCGGGAAAGCAATCTGATGCCATGACAGAAAGGCCTTAAGGTATTTCTCAGCGGCCTGCTGGGAATTGAAGACTATGGCATTTGAAAAAACCGTCCCTTCGGAGAGCAGATGTTCGGCCAGCGAAAAATCAGCGTCTGCCTTGCGCAACCACTCGGCCACGACCTTGCGGATGACCTCATCAGGCGGCCTCATAGATCACCTTCCCCTGCTTGTCCGCCGGGTATGCGATGCCGCCGATAACATCCTTGCTCTCCTCAAACCATTGCGCGGAAATCAGGATGATGTCAAAGGGAAACCCCATTCCCCTGAGCGCTCTGCGGATGCGGACATATTCCCCGCGCCGGTCCATAATGTCATGCTCCACGACCAGCAGATCGATATCACTGTCACCGGTCATCTCTCCCGCGGCCGCGGAACCGAAGAGAATGATCTTTACCGGATCAGCCACCGAGAGGATCCTCCGAACGATCTCCTTAATCAAGGATTCGTCAACTCCCATGGCCGTCCCCCTGTCCTTTTGAAAAAGCCCCGCCCCGGCAACCCGGATGCCTCCGGAACACCAAACCATGCGGCACGCAGAGCGCGCAAAGCAAGAATCCCGAAAAAATATTTCCCGTCATCGATCGCCACATCGATCATAAAAATAGCATGATGCAACATAATCTTCAAACCGGGAAACTCTCGAGTCTTGAATTGATGTTTGGTTGCGGGTAATCTGGATGGTGAATTTATGGTTTAAAAATGGAGGAGTGGAGAATATGATGATGAGCAAGGAACAGGCGCGCGAGTTCGCGTCGAGATGGCTGCCGGCGTGGACCGGGAACGATCCTGAAAAACTGGCCGCGTTTTATTCGGAGGACGCATTTTATCTGGACCCCGCAATCCCCAAGGGCGTGAAAGGCAAGCCTGAATTGCTCGCCTATTTCCGCAAGCTCCTGGCCCGGAACCCTGACTGGGTGTGGACGCAGATTGAAGGCATCCCCATGGAGGGCGGATTCCTGAACAAATGGCTGGCCAAAATTCCGGTCAATGAAAAAATTCTTGAAGTCATCGGCGTGTGCTTTGTCCAGTTCGATGACCACGGCCTGATCAAACGGAACGAGGTCTATTTTGACCGGAACGAACTGATTGCGGAAATAGCCGGCCTTAAAGGTAAGAAATAATTCTGGCTTCTCAGGAGGGACCGTCGGAAAGCGACTGCCGCCCCCCTCCATCGGTGTAGCGTAGATGTTATTGACCAGTTCCGGGACAATTGTCGCTCCCTGCTGACTGTGAAAGGGCTTGATTGTAAATGTTGTAAGCCAGTTGCAAGGCATCCTTATCCATAAACTTCTTCGGGTTGTGAAGGGACTGGAGCATATCCTTTGCGGGCTTTTCAGACATCTGTTGATAGGTTTTCAGGACGTCCATGATGATGGCCTGGGCCTCGTTTAACATCTTCTTCAGCCTCCAGCGGCCGTAAACAATCATGAGCAGATAGTATGCATCCAGGGCCAGCATAATCCCCGCGATCGAGAGAAAGGGAACCAGGTCTTTTCTGACCATCTCCCGGGAGTTTTGCGCAATCAAGTTCCAGAAGTTAGGGCCAATTGATACGAGCGTTAACACGCAGAGCCCGCTGACGATGATCACGGCAATCAAGGGATTTTTGAGGCGTAATTTGTATATGGAGGCCTGGTTGACCTTATCGATAAAAAAATCCATGCTTTTGTTTATGAACAGCCACCTCTGGTTGTTCTGCTCAAGAAGGGCGCGCACGGACTCGGAATCGTCCATCTCCAGCTGGTGCATGGTGCCGCAGAACACGCACTTGTAATCGGCGGGCCCGATTTTTTGGAGCGTGCCGCCGCATGATTTGCAATTGATCTTCTCCATGTGTGGAAACCCGAAGCATTTATTATATATGAACTCCGGGATAATGCGGAATCCTCCAGCATAAAACCGGCGGAGCGGATTGATTGCGGCGATATCAGGTCTCAAGGGCCATAAATAATTTTTTCGCAAGCCTAAAATCAATTGGATTTCCTGAAAAGTTGACAAAAAAGCGAAAAAAGTTATCATAATTTTCAGCTTCCTCGGTAGCTCAGTCGGCAGAGCGGGTGGCTGTTAACCACTTGGCCGGGGGTTCGAGTCCCTCCCGAGGAGCCAGATATTCATGCCTTTTTGGGTCTATATTCTAAAGAGCGATTCATGCAATCGCTATTATTGTGGCTCGACAGAAAATCTTGAAAGACGCGTCAACCAGCACAATGATCCAGTCTATACTCTTACAAAAACCACCAAGAATTTCCCCGGACCGTGGGAACTGGTCTGGTCAGGGCGACGCGAATCGAGAACTGAAGCTCTGACCAAGGAAAAACAAATCAAGAAACCGATCCGATCCCTGAAGGAACTGACGCAGCGCGATCTTCAGCGGCTTCACCATGTTATGATCTATGAAGTCAAGAAGTCCGGGAGCAAGCCATGAAATCTGGTGGTTCGGCTGGCATTGATAAAGGAGGTATACGCATGGACATGTGGAAGTTCTTTGACATCACGCATCGGGAGCACATTCTC
>Ga0315287_10007453_pt1 | contig 10971 bp, 13 predicted proteins | sample YL17G11_0_MG_FD_205037 | JGI IMG/M metagenome (GOLD analysis project Ga0315287, IMG submission 205037) | Sediment microbial communities from Yellowstone Lake, YNP, Wyoming, USA - YL17G11_0 | ecosystem: Environmental > Aquatic > Freshwater > Lake > Sediment | place: USA: Wyoming | collected...
TTGAAATAGCTTTTCACCCGCCATACCTCAACCTTGTTGCCCAAGTTGGTGTAGAAGCCACCCGTCGTCTTGACCGTCTGCAAGGCAGTTTTGAGTTTGTCGATGAGGATCTGTCGTGTGATGGTTGTGGGCACGTGTCAGTCTTTCGAAAGAATGATCCTGGTGAATCCGGTTCCATCGGGCTCGACTTCGGCGATCTTGTAGACTGTGCCGTCGATCGTCAGCGTGTCTCCCTCCCCTGCCGAAGGCACGTCGCTCGTCTTGCACGTCGCAACCGGCTTGTCACTCTGATACTCGATGCCCTGAGCCGACGTCAGAGAAAATGGAGCATCGAAGATCAGCCGAATCGATATTGCAGTGCCAACGGCCGGGCTGTAGGTCGCTGTCTTCGCAAAATCGGCGGTGGCAAAGAAGATGTCGATATCTTCGTCCTGGAGGGACACTGATCAGGGTTTCCAGTTTATGACGGCGGTGTATGTTTTCGTTGTTGTCCCTGCACCGGCTGATCGATGTGAGAGCCGGACTCGAAGATCGCAGTCGAGCTTTCCCAGTCTATCGAGTGTCGTGCTACGGATGATTATTTCCGACTTGGTGCCTGTGTTGCTGGTGGTTATCAAGCTGTCAGCATAGGATTCAGTCCAGGTTGTTGAGCCCCTGAGCTTGTAATCGACGTACACGTCGGTCTTCATACTGTCAAGCGGAGTCAGTGTGAGCGAGCAGAAGGACGCCCCACCTAATCTCAAGCCCGTCGATACGCCAGCCGTTGTTGGTTGTGGCAGGGTGTCAATCTGCGAATTGGCATAACTCTTGGCGGAGGTGAGCGTGTAGATGTACAGCGTCTGATTGCTGTTCGGATTCATGGTGATCTGAGCCTGCGCCGGCACACAGAGTACCGAGAGTACCAGCGCCAGGAGGACAACTGTGGAGAGCCGTTTCATGATGGATGTCTCCTTATGATGAGGAGGTTTGACATTCGTGAATTATCGGTGAGAGAGGGCCGACTTAGTCCTTGCCCTTGCCCTTGCCCTTCTTCGTCTCGTTCGCTTCGGGCTTCTCCGGAGGCGTCCACTTGAGGTCGAACGTCGCACGCTCGATTGCGACCAGGTAGTTCATGTCATTTGGAGGACCCTCGACCTGATCTCCCGGTTCTTTGTGAACACCGGCGACACGGCATTTTTTCGTGATGATGACCGTCTTTGTTTTGTCGGACATGACGAGCTCCTTGGTTTAGAATCTGTGAGTATTTTCGTTCCTATTGAACGGATTGAACGATGGGCGAGCGGTTTGCCCGCCCATCGGAATACCTTGCAGAGCGAGACTACGACAGATCGTTGCACATGCTGATCGATGCAGCCTGGCGCAGCCGGCAATCGACGTCGGCGAAGATATTGACACGGGTGATTCCTTCCTTGTCCTTCGCATACGGATTGACCAGCAGGTCCAGGTTGCCCCAGTAGCCCAGGATCTCGGGGCTGAAATCACCGAAGAAGATAGAGCCATCAGCGATCTGATTGGAAATCTTGCTCGGATAGCCGTTGACCATGCCACGCTCATCCATGAGGTAGATGGCTGTGTTGAGAGCCTTCAGCCTCGTCTTCAGGATGCCGCGTGCGGCGGCATTCATGACATAGTTCATCGTGTCGATGTCTGCATTGGCCGTGGCGACGTCTGTTTCGAACTCCACGATCGCATCCCAGCCGGCGTTGGCCGCAAGCACGGAGCCGATGCCCGTCTCCAGCGCGATGCCCCTGGGCTGGTTGTTGGCATTCGTACCATGGAAGACCGCCTTGTCGATGCCGAGCCGTGCGATGGAGAACAGATCGTTCTGCACCAGCATCTCGATCGAGGGCGAAGACTGGAGGAGCAACATCCGGTGATACTCCTGGAATGCCCGGCCTTCATGCGGCGACATGTCGATTGACCCGGTCGTCAGCGCTGACCCTGTCGTTGTTCCCGCCTCTCCGGTCCACTCCCAGGTGGCTGCACCGGTTTGTTTTGGCATCGACAGGTTGCCCTGCAGGCCGTAGAGGAGCGTGACACCAACAAGCGATGCGACCGATCGGTTGCGGAGCAGCTCGATGAAAAGATCCGCACGAAGATCGGTGCCGACCAGTTCCGCGGCCCCGGTAGCCGTAGTGGACGTCAGCGCACGAAATCCGTTCATCAGACCATGCTGGAGGGCGATCGTACGGAGAGTTTGAAGCTCGCGTTGCGTTACGCTGGACTGCATCGACCGGCTCTGGATGTCCCAGGGGATTGGAATACCCTGCCAGACTTTACCAGAGCTGCGTTTCTTGATCTCGTTGCCGCACTCACGTTCGAACTCCGCCTTGATCTTGCCTCCGGAGATCTCGCTCTGAATCAACCGCAGCAGGGAGAATTCCTTCTGCTCGCGTGCGTTCAGGCCAAGCTCGGTCGACGGCGTCTCGATCGGCTTGGAATCGCTCGCCAGCTTCAGGGCGATATCGCCTCTGAAGACTTCAATGGTGGATCCGTTATCGATGGCTGCCCGTTTCAGCTCGTCGATCTTCTCCACGCGTCCGGTAAACTTTGTCGCGAACGCTTCGATTTCTTTGACTCTTTCCCGTTCGGTTCTCAGAAGCTCTTCTTGATTGACGGGCTTCTCGTCGGTCTTGTCCATGTTTGGTGCTCCCTTCATTTTGATGAGTGGATCTGTTGAATTGGTTTGTTTTAGCGTTCGCTGCAAAAACTCGATTGCTTCTTCTTCGTTGGCCGTTGCCGGCATGCCACGACCGACAAGGTCCTCGCGTACCTGCTTGCTGAGCAGGAGCGAGCGGACCCTCGACTTGCTGTCGGCACCGATCGGTGTAAGAGAACCTTCTTTCGTCCTCCAGGAAGTCGTCACTCTCAGGGGCCCGGTGAACTCGCGTCCATTGATCGTGGCTTTGGTATCTTTCTCGATCCAGACAGACTGCAGCTGCAGATATCCTGCGCTCAAGTCCCGCACATGTCCCTCGGCGACTTTGGTCTCGGCATCAACGCCCTCCTGGACGGAGGTAAAGGACATCATCGCCTCGAGCCGGTCCGCCTGCTTGGAGAAATCGGTCAGGCTTCCGAGAACTTTCTCGATCGTCGAGCGGTCATGAGTGTCAAGCAACGGCACCTGGTCGGGTAGCTCCGCACCACTCATCAGGAGGACTTCCCGCACAACGTCCCAGCGCTCATAATCCCATACCCACACCGGCTCTTCAGTGGCCACGGTAACCCGGACGGCATGCTTTTCTCTGTCGTACGTATTCGGGATGGCTCGGAAAATTCTGGTGGCTAGTAATTCCATCGCATGCTCCTTTTAGTGATTTCCGTTTCCATTGCCCGGACGAGCGAGCGCTCCGGCGAGATCGGCGGCGCTTCTCGCAGGCGACGCCTCAGGCGGCTGTGGCTCGGTGGGCGGTTGTGGTTCTTGCTGCTCGACCGGTTGCTGCTGCAGTTTCCCGGTCTCATATACAGGTTCGAGATCGTATTCGGCTGCCAAATCCCGCGCCTCTGCGATATCACGATAGAGCTGCTCGAGATCCTGCCCCCGATCGGCGGCGACATCAAAGGGGCTCACAAGCAATGATTCGAGCTCCATGCGGACTCCCTGCGCATCCTTCACCGGATCGACCCAGGGCCAGCGTGGACCGGTGAAGACCGGCTGATTGAGCTTTTCGAACTTCGACATCGGCAGATTGACCGGCCCGCCCAGGACTGCCTCGAGCCACCAGGTGAAGATCCGCTTCTGCACATCGTCGATCATCTTCTGCTGTTCGTTCAGCCACATCCTTCGTTCAACGAGCAGTTCCGCTCGCAGCGAGCTGTAGTTGGCCGTACTGTAATCGTTGGCCAGGCTGCTATAGGCGAGACCCAGTCCGGAGGCAGCTCCCCGGAGCGTGGTGCGGATAAACATCTCATGCTGCTGTGTGGGGTAGGTGGGGTCGAACGGCATGAACTTCTTGCTGCCGATATCACTGAAGGTGCCGGGGCTGGCATCGATCACGGTGTTGGAGTTGTCGGCTTCTTCGGTTCCCGTCTGACCGTCACCCTCAAAGTCGTCGACGTCTTCATCCTTGGCATCGCCAAAGAATCCCATCTTGCCTGCGCTGATGCGTGCATTGGTGACTGCTGCGTTCTCGTAGCCTTTGATCCAGTGCAAATGCAGCATAGCCGATGCGATGCGAGTATAGCCGCGCGTCTGGTTGCTATATTCGGAATCGAACCAATGGATTATCTCGGAGGCAGGGATGCGCTCACGCTCGGATCCGTACGAACTCATTCCATAGATCTGATATTCCGGAATGGCCTTCTTGATCCAATAGGCGACCGGCCGACGCCACTTGTCGATCTCCACTCCCATCACCACGACGTTTTTGTTGCTGAGAACCATATTGTAGGTCTCATCGATCGCCTCCGGGGGGAGGAGTTGGAGTTTGAGGAGATACTTCGAGTGTGGGTCATAGACGCGTCGTATGAAGGCTTCACCATCGCGGCCGTAATACATTGCGGTCAGTTTTTGAATTGTCGGGTACGTGTAGCGTCCGTCAGCGGAACAATGTTCTGAGCGCTGCCAATCGAGAAAGGCTTCGGTGATCTTCATGTTGGCGAGTTTGTCCGGCACGCGCTTCCATTTCTTTTCCTGCTCCTTGATCTCGGTGACGTTCGATTGGAAGGTGTGACCGTTTGGACCGACGACGTTAGCAACGAAGAGCTGGAGAAAACGGCGGACGTATTCATTATTCTGCGCGAGGAGGCGTGCACGCGCCCGTAGCGCTTTGCCGCCGGACTGGATCTCCTGATCGATCCGGGTCTCGACGGTAGAGAGATCCATCGTCAAGCGATTGATCTGTGCACCTTCGAACGACCGGCGTGCATGGTTCTGGCCGCGACGAAACGCAGTTTGCACGTCGCCCTGCAATGCGAGACCAAGCCGATTGGCGATATTCTGGAAGAGAGTCATCTAGGAGATCGGAGGAAATTGAGCGACGATTTGTTTCGGTGCGAGTCCCTTTGCGCGGCGTTCCTTCTCCACTTCGATCCTCACGAGCTTTGCATACTTCGAGCGCAATCGATTCAAAATGTCCAACGATGGCCTCGTCCATGTTCGCCCGGCGATGCTGATTTGTTCAACCGGCCGAACGGCATAGGATTCGATTGCTGCTTCGATGAGCGTGAGAGTCTTGCGTGCGTGTGAGCGAGTGTCCGTTGCGAGCGTTGCATCGACGAGATTCGTTAAGATCTGAATCGACGTTTCTGAAACCGTTACACGCTCAAGGCCCTTCTCTACCCAGCCGATGAGTGTATAGATTCCGGCTGCGAGAGTTGTGCTGATCGCTTTCGTGATAGTGCAACTCCACCCGTCTCCATCTGCAGTAGCACTGACCGCAGCAGCAATGCCGGCACTGCCGATCACTCGATACTTCAGCTGATAACCGTTGGCGGACGTATAGTCGCCAAAGGATTTCGTCCACGAGATGGAATCGCCAGCTCGAAGTTTCGTTGGTTCGGTTGTGAGGACGGTCGACATTCGATTCAGTGTTGGTAGAAATAAAAAGCCCGAACTCGCTCGTCGACGAGTCCGGGCCACGGGAGGTACGAAGGCTGCAGACCTTCACTACAAAGGTAACAAGGGGCGGGGGTTGAAGCTATGTCAGGTTTATGTCAGGTTTCGCCCGTAAGTCGTTGAAATACATACCTCGATTGTCAGAGGGGTCTTTTGGCCGTCAATAGTTGTTTGCCCATTTCGTTGTACTGATCTTTTTCACGACCCGGCGACGGACCCTGCCGTTTGGTTCGGTTCTCGTAAATTGCATCGTGACGATCTCGGTAATCTCGAGGATCTCAAGGTTCTCCCAGAGAATGTTCGTGAGATCGTTGGCACTCTTCCCAAGCGGCCCGCTCGCAGACAGTGCCCTCGTCGTTGCTTTATCGTTGAGTTCGACGCGCACTCAAAAGCCCCCCATGTATTTCTTGAGTGAGATCGTCCTGCGTTTCTTCCGCGATACTGGTGTGGTGATTGCGGCGGCTTGAGTGTACTCGGACTCCGGAGAGGATTCCTTTTTCTTCTTCGCCTCATCCCACGCAGTCATCCTTGAGCCGAATGATTTGGCGAGTGTCTCCATCGTGACACCGAGCAGTGTAAAGGCTGCCAGGTTGTACACATGACAATCGAGCATCTCATTTGCCAGGCCTTCGGGCAGCTTCCAGATCTGTGTGGGGACTCCGCGGACGCGCACGATCTCTTTCTTCTCACTCGTCAGCTGGTCGAAGTATTCCTTATCGCACTTCATATTGAAATGCATGTACCCGGGCGTCGGCTTGTCATCCTCACGCTGGATCATGAGCCGATCGTATATCAGTTGTTTGCCTGCATCGACTCCGACGAGTGTGAGCGGTGTGCGAAGTTTCTTGTTGCGAGACTGCTTGATGAATGTTTTGCCGAAACCACCGATGCCTTTGATACCGAACACCCGGCGCTTCATCCGCTTCTTCACGTATTCGTACGCTTGCTTCGTGTGGTGGCCGCCGGTATCGACGCCGACCGCAAGCAATCCACCGAGCTGGCCGGGCCTGCCTTCATAGCCATTTTCATGCTGCCACGGAGTCGCAAGGTACGCGTCGAGCATCGTCCAGGTGACAGGATACGCCGGCGAACCGTGGATGACGGTCTTGTCGATGAGCCAGCTCTCTTCCCCTCTTCCCCATCCGATGATGACAATCTCGAGCCGGTTGTCCTGCAGGTCGACGCCGGCCGTGAGGAAGATGACACCGGGGGGGATGCGTTCATAGTTTTCGCGGCGGTTGAGCAATGAATCGCCGTCGAAGATGTAGCTCTCCTGCTCTACCCACGTTTCGCCCAAGGTCTTGTTCACCCACACTTTGAGTTTCTCTCTCCGCTTCTCCGCCTTGACGAACTCTCTGACGATTTCCTTCCACGTCGTCCAGGGGGAGTAGAGCCTGTTGATATGAAAGCCGGCATGATGCTTTATCTCCGGATGCTGCTTGCGCCATTCGCCCGCTCGGAGCATGCGGGTCTTGTAGCGTTCTCCGATCTTGCTCTGGCAGTTCGAGCATTCATAGTAGACCCAGCTCAGGTTCTTGTCGTCGAACTTCAGCCATCCGGTCGTGTGATTCCGGAATTGAGACTGCGGGCCAAAGACAAGAACCTGCATGTGGTTGCAGAACGGACAGGGCACATAGTAGAGCCGTTGGTCGGATTCGTTCCAGAGCGTCTCGATGCGCGAGAGGCCTTTGACCGACGGCGTGCTCGTATAGACGAACTTACGATTGAGGAAGTTTGCCGCGCGTGTGCGACCGAGATCGATCGGATCTCCTTCAAGTCCGGCTCCTATCGGGTATTCGTCAACCTCATCGAATGCAACGAGGCGCATCGAATAGAAGCTGAGCGACGTTGGAGCGTTTGCTCCCCCGAGGACTATGTGACCTCCGGGAAAGGATTTGAAGAGGATCTTGTTCGAACTGTCCCGCGACCTGGCCTCCGCCACTTTCGAGCGCAGGCACTCATTGTCACGAATCATTGGTGCAAGGTTGATCTTGCTCCAATTCTCTGCGAGTTTATCGGTTGGAAGGATCAGAAGGAGAGGCGAGGGGTCGTAGTCGATGAAATACCCGATGACGTTCTCGACAACCGTCGTCTTGCCCATGCGCGCGGCGGTCATGAACGTGACCTCTTCAATCGCCGGGTCATTGATGGCATCCATCATCCCGCGCTGGTACGGCGCCCGGTGTGTGTTATACTTTCCGGGTTCGCTTGCGGTTTCTGGGGACATGATCCGCTTTGTTTCGGCCCAGTCGCTTATGGTCAGCTTTGGCGGCGGCAGGAGCATCTTGAACGCTCTCCGCAGCACGACCGTGCGAAAGTACCGCAAGGTTTCGGATGGTGTCCGGTATATGTGATAGGTCGGTAAGTGACTCATGGACGATTGTCTTGATGACTTCTTCCCGCTCGCCGATTGTCTCTAATCCATCGAGCAGCGGTGCAACACGCTTATGCAACGTCAGTAAACGAGTCCGAAGGATGCCAAGCCCCTCCTCAACGATCGAGCCGGCATCGGAGACGTTGATCACCTGCTTGCGCAGCGTTGCCTCTTCCATCTCCTTGATGTTCGCCTGCGATTTTACCAGGCGTGCCTTCGCCTGGAGACCGTCCTCACCACCGGCCCGGATCTCGTCAATCTGACGCTTCAGGTAAGAGACATACCAGCGGACAACTTTGATGAGATCGTACTGACCTCGCCCCTCCCGGGGCAGTCCCTGATCTTTGGCCAGCCGGTTGATCCATCGAGGTTCGAGCAGAAAGAGATCGGAGATCTCCTCGAGCGACCGGCGATTGCGCCGAATCTTTTCGGCTTCGAGCTCCCGCCGTTGCCGGTCGATGAGCCAGTGAACGACCTGGACAAGATCATATCTCGAACGTCCCCGTCGGGGCAGCCCATGCTTGCGGACCAGCTCGTCCAGCCGGTCGATCGGCTCCCGGATGAGCAATGAGATTTGATCGGCGTTGGCGTATTTTTTCTCATCGATCATTTCATCGCCAGGAACAACGTGAAATTCATATCCTTGTCCACGACCGAGACGTCGGCAAAGCCGATGTCCTTCAGCATCTGGTAGTTGTCCTCATAGGCCCGGAGCGGCATGATTCCCCTCAACACATCATCCTTGTTTAGAACGGATTCCGGAGAGAGTCCGCTGTGAGTCTTGTACTCATTGATATACTGTTTCATGATGTCGGTGGCCGTTGGGGACTGCTCGGAACATTTCTCATACCACACGAACGCACCGCCGGCATTGAGCGACTCGTAGATGTTTCGGAGCAATGCCTCTCTCAACTCTTTCTTGATGAACTGGATCACGAGGCTCGCAACGATAAGGTCGTATCGAGCGACGAAAAAGAACTTTGTGATATCAAAACAGTAGACGGTGAACGTTTGCTTGGGCTTTGCCCGATCCCGATATCGCCGTCTCAGAACGTCGGCCATTTCCGGAGTGCTGTCCACCATGTCGACGTCCAGCGATTTGCCACGATTGGCGTAGACGACCTCGAGCACCGTGCGACCGGTCGAGGATCCGATGTCAAGGTACCGGGATCCGTTTTCAATGAAGAACTGAGAGATGAAGCCGATCTTCTCCATCACCCGGCCATAGTTCGGGATGCTCCGCTTGACATGATCATCGAAGTGCTTCGGCACGTCCCCGCCGAAGTTCATCCAGCGATGAAGCTGCAGCTCGTGGTCGATTTTCTTCATTGGACGTTGAGGCAGAAGATGCCGCATTTTTTGTACTCCTCGATCGTGCGGGGATTGCTTTCGATTGCGACAAAGGTCGCCCTGGGATGCATCGGTTGAATGAACTTCTTGAATGTGTCGCGCTTGTAGAGATGAGGGGGGAGGTTCGCGCCGTTGAAGTACGCTTCGGGGAATTCCGCTCCCGTTTTTGTCTTGATGCTCTGCAGCGTTGGCTCGCGATACTTCTCCGGACGGGCGGTGATCAGGATGACGTGCTGGCCACGCAGGATATCGACGAGCCATTGGCGGTACTGCTCACGCTTGATCTGCTCAATGAAGGGTGAGCGTTTCTCGTGGGAGTTGCTGACGAGTGTGTAGTTGAGGTCCAACAGGTAGATGATGTTCATGGGCTAGGTCTGCCAGATGTTGTACTTGTCGTGCAGCCGGCGATTCAGGCCTTTGATGTGCCGCCAGCCGATCGCCAGCGACTTCAGAAGGGCAAGAAGCGTTAACAGTTGGAGGATGTCATTGAACATGGCGTTGGCCTCTCACGTTAGGAGATGCCACAGGCCGACCGCTAGGAGATAGACCGACACGATCACTCCGATCACAGCGCCAACTACCCAGCTTGGATCCTTCGGTGGTGTTTCGAGTCCGTGCATGATCAATTCTTTCGATGCCAGTCATCGCAGCTCTCGGTGCCAATCGTTCTCGGATATGCAATGCGTGTCCCGTTGCCTCCCAGGTCCCTCACCTGTCGACCTTGACCTTTTGTGCAGACACCCAACTTCGCCTTGCCATCATGCGCCCACCAATGACAGGTGCAACAGATGTCGTTCGTTGCGTTGAGCTGGTCCCTCTCCGCAGGTGTGAGCGGTGCGGTTCTCATTTGACGTCCGGATGTTGTTCCCATAAGTCTCCAATTGCTTTCTTCGACATTCGAGTTGTCCGAGCGTTCTGTCGATGCTGATATCGATCGTATCGCAGATGACATCGCTGGCACATTGCTTTCAGATTGTCATCTACGCAGTCGCTTTCCTCATGATTCAGATGCGCAACCGTGAGCACTATGGATCCTTTTGCATACGATGCAGGCTTGCCATGCCACTCATCGCAGCGCCGCGGTGGATGGCAGTGAAGTCCGCACTCCCCCTCGCACTCACACCGGCCACCGGCACGATCGAAACGAATCCGGTCACTGATCTCCCGCCAGTCCGGAGGATACTTCTCTTTGTTCTGAGCAAGAATGGGCATTGAAGACCTCCACAATTGCAAAGCGCACGACGTAAAGAAGTATGGGATCAGATCTCCAGTTCTCCCAAATCCCTCGTGGAGTTTCCCATCCACACTTCGCACCGATCGATTCGAGGTAGGCAAATCCTTCAGCTTCCCAATCACTTTCCGGAATGTGGTTTGACCACTGCCGTTGCGGCGCATCGAGCAGACGAATCTTGCAGATTGGTTTGCCCTTGAACCTTGGCGAGCGATCGTAGCCGGTGAGGAGCTCGCCCTTCATAAATCGAGCTGCATACTCCGGATTCCACTCGCGGCGCGTGACGCTCTTCCGTCGAGCCTTGATTGCCGGCGTCGTCCAGGCGAATGAAATGATCTTCATAAAGCGCCTCTTGCTCGCCATGCCGCGATCGCCTCTCCCGCCATCCCGAGACTCTTGCCGTCCGGATATGGTAGATCGAATTCAAATCTCCGAGCCTCGATGAGCTTCATTCTCTTG
>Ga0315287_10007454_pt1 | contig 10970 bp, 14 predicted proteins | sample YL17G11_0_MG_FD_205037 | JGI IMG/M metagenome (GOLD analysis project Ga0315287, IMG submission 205037) | Sediment microbial communities from Yellowstone Lake, YNP, Wyoming, USA - YL17G11_0 | ecosystem: Environmental > Aquatic > Freshwater > Lake > Sediment | place: USA: Wyoming | collected...
AACTATAGTTATAATTATAGAAATAAACTGTTTAGGAATATTTATTTTGTTCCATATTCCAAAATCTTTTATTTTAGTATTCCATAAGATAGAATGCATTATTAAAACTACTAAAGTTAAAGTTGCTAATCCCGCATAAGGAATATTAAGTACTGATAGTATAATATATTCTTTTAATGTTGGAAATCTATTAGACAAAGTAAAAAGCAAAATATTAAAAGTAAATATCCATATACAATAAATAAGTATTTCTTTCTTATGAACTTTATTTAATAAAAAAGCTATTAAAGTAAAGATTCCTATAGTGATATAAACATAAACAACCCCTGACCAAGTTAAACCCATAAGAGTTGTAGATAATCCAGTAAGAAAACTATAGATAGAAGCTTTAACTAAAGTTTCTGACTTCCAAGCTTTAACAAAGAAATAAAACGACATAAACATAAATAGAAAAGCTAAAGATTCTTTTTCAGGAATTCCTGCAATTGTTCTAGATAAGAATTCTGGAATAACTATTAAGAATAAAGTAGAAATTGAAGCAATAATATTAGAATTTATTTTATTATATTTTCTTATAAATAACTCTCTTACAAAAAAGAAGAAAACTATTATAGTTAAACCAAAAGCTAAAACTGGCATAAGAGCTCCAGCATAATTAATACTATAAGAACCAAATAAGTTTATTAAATAATAAGTTCCAACTATGGAATAAGAAACCATTTGTAATTCTCGTGCATTATCAAATCCCAATGGAACACTTCTCATAGAATCTATATTATTAAATGACCCGTTAATTATTTCTTTCGCATGTCTTAAAAATAAAAAGGGATCTAAGTCTGGACCAAGTGTATAATCATTAGTTGTATAATCCCAAAGACCAGGAGTTCCGTTATGACTTGTTAATGGAAGCATTCTAATATATACTCCAAAGATAACTAATGCTATTAATATTAAAATAAAAATAAAATTACCACTAAGAAGATTCCTTATTTTTTGGTTTCTTTCTTCTATTATATTTTGGTTATCCATTTGTTAAAAATTCTTTCTTTTTACTTTTTCTAATATCATTTATTGCTTCCATCATTAAAGGGGTGGAAGATGTTACATAATTATTTTCAGCTGCAAGAAAACCAAATTTTCTATCTAACCACCCGACAAAATATAAAACAATGAACCCGATTATAACTAAAATTATAAATTTAAAGAATGAATTTATAAATTCAGGAAAAGCTGCCTTTAAGGAAGATGCAAAAATAATTCCCATTAAAAAACATTGTGCCCATATATAACCTCTGGATAAAGTATATCGTTGCACTACAGCCCATTCTCTAAATTTTTTTAATGTTATTTTCTTTTCTTCAGTTATCATTTTATTAAATACCAATCAGTTTTAGTTATTCTAAAATATTTTATTTTATGCTCTATAATAAATTCACAAAATGCTTTCATTACGCCTGGAAAAATTACAATATCATGCCCGGCAAGGATTCCGCCTTTCTTTAACTTTTTATAATAGTTCTCCATATCGCTTTTAACATATTTATATTTATGATTCCCATCTATATAAACAAAATCTAAATTATCTGAAATAAAACTAATAGCTTTATCTGAATATGTTTTTACCCATATTATTTTTTCATTATATTTTCTTAGTCTTCTCTTTGCAATCTTTTCGCATTTAGTTAATTCATTCTGGGTCTTTTGGTTTTCACTTTCTAAATATTCTTTATATTCTATATAAGGGTCTATTAAATAAAGTTTAGATATGTTAAGATTAGTTAATATTGATTTAGCGTAGATTGCTCTATCAGTTCCAAGCTCAACTGCTATAATGGATTTATCTTTAAAGTGTTTCTTAGCAAAAGCTACTGCATGTCTAGAAATAAACAACGGAAGATAAAGTCCGGCTTTACATCTTAGAAAATTTAACAACCCATCCATTCGGTTTCCCCCATTTTAATATATCTAAAAAAGTTAATGCATAAAGTAAAGGAAAACACAAAGCAGCTAAGATTGGAACTTTGAAGGTTTTTTCATTTGCCCACCAGGCAAGTTTTCCAAAATTATATGAATATCCACTTATGCTTTCTATCTTAAGATTATTATCTTTAGCCATCTTCTTTATCATAGTTAAACTATATCCGATTCTTACATGACCGAATTTTTTCATATTAATCATACTATGTCTTGTATAAGCAGGGAACGAAAGAATAAGAGTTCCATCTTTTTTTAATACTCTGACCAATTCTTTTAAAGCTTTTTTATCTTCTTTAATATGTTCTAGAACTTCACTGCATATTATAGCATTGAATGAGTTATCACTTAATGGTATGTCTGTAATATCTCCAACTATAAAATGCATATCTGATTTTAAACTTTCTTTTATTTTTATTGCGTTTGATATTTTTTCTTCACTAAAATCTATTCCAATAACATCTGCTTTAGATTTTAAATCATATTCAAACCCATGAAGCCCTATGCCACATCCTGCGTCCAAGAGTTTATCTCTAATCTTAAGTTGGCAGTTTTTAAATATTAGTCTAGCTCGGCTTCTCATTTCAGTATGAGGAAGTCCAATAAGACTTAACCCTATCTTTTTTAATCTTGAATCTACTTTTACTTTTATATCGTCAGCTGTAACTAAATCTATATTTCCTTTTGCGTAAGCTAAAATATTACCGAACATTATATCTTCTCCACAAGTTTTTTTAAATTGGTTCCGCTCTTTAGTGTCCCGATTATCATAGCCCATGTAACTAAGAAAGAAACGACTGGCTGATAAAGAAAACAATAATCTTTATATTTATTAACTTTATAAATTCCTCTTATAAGTTCTGGGATAAAAAGAGTAGCCCAGACAACCCAGCAACCTAATAAAAACCAATTCTTTTTTATATCTATCCACTTATATACTCTAGTATCTATATTAGGAAGATAACTTTTAGTAACTCCTTTAACTCTTTTATTCCATAACTCTTTCAGATTATTAAAATAATAATGGTAGACTCCAACTGAATTAACATAAGCAAAAAGATTATATCCATTTGCTATTAATATTACTGGAACATCATTATCCATTAAATGTTTTTTATCTTTGAATAATTTTTTAAGTATTTCAGTTCTATAAAGTATTAAAGACTGACAAGGAATTTTATCTTTAAATTTATAATAACCTTCTCCACGTAAGTCTGTGGTAAACAACTGAAGAAAAGAATCCCTTTGAAACTCATCATATGAAATATATCTTGTTAAAGCATTCATATCCTTTGCTACTTTGAATTTAGTTAATACTCCAGAAACGTTTGGATGTAACTCTAAAGGTCTAACTATAGTTTCTAAGAAATTATTTTCAGACAACTGCATATCTGAATCAAGGTACATAAAATATTTTCCAGTAGCATTTTCTAAACCTATCTTCTTGCTTATCTCAGGATCTTTAAATCCACTTTTTAAATATTTTACAAATGGAAATTGAGATGCTATTCTTAATGTATGGTCTGTGGAGTTGTCATCAATTAATAGTACTTCTACATTTTTAATAGTTTGTTTAGCTATACTTAACAAACACTTAAAAATAAATTTCTCTTCGTTGTAAGTCGGAATAGCTATTGAAACTAACTTAGACATTTTTTATTATCTCCATAAATTTATTAGCACTCTTTTCCCAAGAAAAGTTCTTTGCCCAGTCAACTAAATCATTTGAAAATAAGATTCTTGTACCACGATATCTTAATAATATTTTAATTTTTTTTACTAATTCATTTACATTATTATATTCAAAAAGTAATTGTTTATGTATAGTAGAATCTTTATTTCCGTTCACATTACTTGCTATTACTGGACACCCACTTGCAGCGCATTCTATGTTGGAGAGGGACCATCCTTCAACCTGGCTTGGATTGACTGCGAACCAAGCTCTTCGAAGTAATTTTCTTTTAGTTTCTTCGTCGACATAACCCCAGAAAGCAACATTCTTTAATCCGAGCGAATCAGATAACTCTCTTAGTCTATCATTATCATCTCCATCTCCGATAATATTTAATCTGGGCTCTGGTTTAATATATGACATAGCTTTAAGTAATGTGTCTACACTTTTATATTTTTTTAATCTACCAATATATACTATCTCTGGCTCTTTAGATTTCTTTCCCGGATGATATCCGGGATTTATTCCTGGATGAACTATCTCTGCATTAGGAAGTCCAATATCTTTACATTGCTGTCTCGAGCTTTCGGAGATGGTAATTACTTTAGCATGATGACGATAAATCATAGGCATTACTTTTGTTTCGAGAAACTTTCCTATACAAGCTACGAAAGGATTAGTTTCCTTATACCACATCGAACCTGAAATATGAAAAACTAAAAGAATCTTTTTTGTTCTATTATAAAAGAGTGGAGTAAAAAAAGGTATTCCGTTATTACAATCTATAACTATATCACAGTCTATATGATTAGCAGGGTTAGCTGCATAAAGATACATGCTAAACTTTCCGCCCATTCTAATATAATGTATGCCATCAATAGTTTCTTTTTTCTTGCATCCTGGATAAGCTCCGCAGAAGAAAATTATTTCATGTCCTTGCTTTGCCCATAACTTTGCTATTTCGGTAATATACTTTTCTGCTCCACCAGCTAGTGGGTGAGTTATATCTCTCCAGATATATATAACTATTTTCATTTTACTAAATTCCATATAGGTTTAATTAAGAATCTAAATGCCGGTGCCATAAAAGCAAAAGGTGAATTACATAATCTTAGTCTACAACAAGCTAATAACATTTGAAGTGAAGACCTGCCAAGATTTATTTTACTGTCTTCATCATTAGCCCAAACAGTTGGATGCTCCTTTATATTAAATCCTTCTTTATGTAAATGATAAAGCAAGTCAATATCAAATGCCCAGTTAGTTACTCCGATATTATTTATAATTCTTTCTAGAGTATATCTTTTAAATATCTTTGCTCCACATTGAGTATCACTATAAGAAAAGAAGAACATTGTTCTAACTATGATATTAAAAACTCTAGAAGCTAATATTCTTTTAAATGGTTGAGCTGGTGTTACTATACTTCCCGTTAGATATCTGCTTGCAATAACTCCATCACTATTTTCTATGTTCTTTATTAAATCATGAAAAGCTTCTGCTGAAGTTGAAAGGTCTGCATCTACAAAACCAATAAGGGTATTATCTTTATTTTTAAGAGCTTCTTTGAATCCTTCCATTATAGCAAATCCCTTTCCCCCTTTCTTAAAATTAAGATACTTTATATGTTGATACTTTACTTGGTAATACTTTACAATTTCTTCTGTTCGATCTCTTGTATTATTTATAACTACAAGTATTTCGGTATCCTTATCAAAGTAAGAAGCATATTCCTGTAAAGTTTTACCTATCCTTTTCTCTTCATTATATGCTGGCATTATTATTGTTAACATTAGTTATAGTAATCTCCGTTTTCAGAAATATCCATAGATAGAGTATCTCTAAGTAGAGAGTTATTTAATACTGGAATAAATGCAATAACTAAGGAAGCTAATGAAATTACTAACCAAGCTGCTAATGCTATGAAATAATTTACAATTTCCCATATCCAATCAAAATTTATTTTTCTTTTCTTTTTCATTTTAACCCCCGTTATATTTTATTTCATAGATTACAATATCTGGCTGTTGAGGATTAATATAAAATATTTTTTCTATAGTATAATTTAACTGAACTGGCATAGAGTATGCCCACTCAGGACTTCTTTCCCAAATAGTAAGAACTAAATATTTTGGGTGGGCTAAATAAATTCTTTCCATTGCTTGTTGGAAAGTTTCGTTTATAGGACCTTGGAAAGATATAACATTTCTTTCAGAATAATATGTTAGTTGGGGAACTGAGGATGCTAGGATTGTTTCATTTGGATTAGTATGTTCCTTAAGCCATTCTCCTGCAGGGTGAAGATTATAATAGGATGGGATTTTATTTACGATAGTCATATTAGCAAACTGAAGTTGCTGATAACAAGAAAAAGCTAAAACAATAAGTATAAGCATCATAAAAGATTTTCCGTAATTTATATTTTTAGTAGAGATATAATCTTTTATTTCTAAAATAGTTCTTGCAATTAGAATAAATAAAAACGGAAAGATACTGATTATCCACCCATCATAAAATCCCCCCACTTGAATTGCTACATAGGTATAAAATCCTAAAAATACTATAAAACCTAAAAATATAAACAAATCTTTCTTAACATTAGATGGAGCTATGTTCTTCAGGATTAAGTCTGAATAAAAGAATATCCTTATAATAAGAAGCATACTTAAGATAGCAAGTCCTATCCAAATTGGAACTATTAGAGTTGGGACTGAGGTTACATAAACAAGCAAGCCTTTTAACCCTAAACCCGTTCCCTGACTAACTGCTCCACTCATTTGAGTTAAGCGGGGTAATAAACTTCCTTGGATAAGATAAGATGGAATGAAAGATACCAATATAAATGGAAGTGACAGTAATCCATATTTCCATAGGCGCTTGTTTTTTAAGAAAGAGAATTTTTCTGTGAAGAAAAGATATAATAATATTACTAGTGTAGATAAAACAACACTTGAATAAATTCCAATTCCGACAATGATAGTAACAAAACTTAAAAAAAGATATTTATCTTTCGGATTTTCTGCACAATAGCCTTTATAAAATAATAACAAAATTAGTGGATAAAGCAAAGGCGGATAAAGATATGTTAGCAACCTATAAGTAAAAAATAAATGCAACCAAAATACACTCATCATTATTGAAGCAATTATTCCAGTAGTCTTATCATAAATTGTTTTGCCAAGATAATAGACCACAATTACTGTTAAAACAGATATAATCATTTGAAATACTTGTATAGCTATTTCAGAACGAAAGAAAAAATATATTCCTGCCCAAACATACGGAATAATTACTTCTCTAAAATTTGCAAATCCAGAAATTGGAGTTCCTAAAACTATATGTTTCATATAGAGAAGTCCTTCGGCAGAATCCCACCAAACTGTCTGATTTTTAGTTATCCATAAGAAATAAAGTCTTATAACAGTTGCTATTAATATTATGCCAACTATAATCCAATTCTCTCTTAACCAGTTATGTTTTATTTCTTCTGACATTTTATCCATATCATATGTTTCCCATTTATTATTTTATCTAAAAATCTTAAGCATTTAGTTAAGAAAGGATGACGAGTACCGACTTCAATCTCACTCCACTTAATCTCTATAATTTTAAAGCCATTATCTTCTAAGAGATTAATTAGTTCATTCTGACCAAAAGATTTCTCGTAACCACAGCGCCATATTTTGAATAATTTTTGTATCCATTTTGCTAATACAAAGAAAGAGTATTTGTACGGAACATTGAGTAACAACAATCCATCTTTCTTTAGAACCCTATAGATTTCTTTTAAAACAACTTCAGTCTCAGGAATATGTTCTATTGAACCGTGCGCAGTAACAATATCAAATCTATTATTATCATAAGGCATATCTCTCATATCACCTAGAGCTACTAATAATAAATTCTCCCAAGCAATCCTGGTTGCTACTTCATCTAATTCAATTCCGAGTGGGTCTTCAAATCCCATAGTAATATAATCTCCCATATATATGCCAATCCCGCAACCTATTTCTAAAATTTCTTTATGTTCTTTATTTTCTTCTAATAATAACCATTGGATAATATGATTCTTGCTTGCTTTGACTTCGTCTAAAGTTCTACGTTTATAATTTGCTTGTTCTTGTAATGCTACATATGACCATTCATTTGTCATTTCGTGCTCTCCACTCTATCCCAACCGTCGGAGTATTCAATTTTTTTCTTGATATCTTTTCTTGCTTTCCACCATATCATAAATCTAATAAACATAAGTCGGATTGTCCAACCAATTTCTCTGCATGTCTTTTTAGCAAGTATCGGGACTCCGCGAAATATTTCTTTATAAAAGGATTTCATCTTATCTACATCCGGAAAGTAATCTATAAGTTTTGCATGACTTTTTACAGTTCTAATTTTCTGCTTTACAAAATCATCAAAGGTAATTGGGTATTGAACATAACCAATTGCTTCTGGAACATAAGCTGTTTTATATTTTTTACTATTAATAATTAAAGGAATAATAGCATCTTCAGCAACATCTGTTGGAAATTGATTTATTAACTTTCGACGGAAAGCAAAAAGATAACCAGTACATTCTAAAGGTAATTTAGACTTCCATCTTCTTTGTCTTTCTAGATGAGCTCCCAACGCAAGAGTGTGAGCAAAATACCCGTATGAGGTTGTTGGGTCATTCGTAGGAATAACTCTCCCACTTACGCATCCAACTTTAGAATTAGCTTCAAACATCTTTACTATACTTTCAACGGCTTTATCATTTACATAACAATCGCCATCACTTAAAATCAAAATATCACTTTTAATATTTTTATCTTTTAATAATAAATTAAGTGCATATGATTTTCCTTTGCCTGGATCTCTTATTATCTCTGCTCCATGTAAGTCTGCTACTGATAAGGTCTCATCATCTGGTGCTGAGACTATTATTTGAGTTGGGATAAGAGTTTGATTTAAAAAAGAATCAACGGCTCTACCAATAGTTTTAGATTCATTAAACGAAGTAATAATAATGGATGATGTTAAGTGATTCATTTTCTTTTCCTCTTTCTTTTTTTAGTTTTTCTTTTATAACCAGATAATAAAAAGAATAATAAAATAAAAAGCATTATGGTTAATACCATCATTGTTTGAACAAAATTACTATCTAAATACTTTACTAACCCAAATAATAAAATTCCTAAAAGGAAAAAAAGTGTTCCGACAGCACTTAATATATATTTTATTTTATCTTTCATTCTGAACAGTGCTCCTTTTTCATATCTTGAAATCCTTCTCCAACAAGTTTTGTTATAAAATTTTTATAAGAAACTCGTAAATGATTAAAGTTCCGAATGATTAAAGTTGCAGTTCCGATTTTAATAAGGGCATCTTCGTTTTCTTTATCTAAAATATAAACCGGATTTTTCAAAGATTCTTTTCCGGATTTAAGACCGGCTTCTAATTGCCATATAAAATCATTAACATCATACATATATTTTTTAACCATTTGCCAATTAATCCATTGATGTTTTTCTTCAAGTTTTTTTAGTTCTTTATCCAATACATCAAATTCTAATTTAGCGGAATCCCCAATTCGTTCAACCTTAAGCTTACAAATACTCCATCTATCTAATATCTCACTCACATTCATTTCCATAATAATTCTAACTCCTTTATAAGTATATTCCAATTAAAGCTTTTTATACTATCACTTCCGTCAATTGGATTACTTATAGCATAATTTATTTTTTCTGCTAATGATTTTGGGTTATTAAACTCAAATAGATATCCGTTATCTCCATCAGTAATTAAATCTCTTATAGCAATACTATCAGTAGAGATAACAGTTTTACCCCTGACCATTGCTTCGATTAAACCTTGCGGCATTCCTTCAACTCTACTTGGAAGTACATATATTTTACAAGAATCTATCAAAGAAATTTTCTCTTTTAAATTATATACTGGTGGAAAGAATCTTACATTTTTAAAATTAGGAAGTTTTCTTAATTCATTCATATATTCTTTTTCTTGTGGACCAGTAATTACTATTTCTACCTTCCTATCTTTTATATAAGGAATTGCATTTATCAAAGTTTCAATCTTCTTTTTTGGTGCTATTCTTCCAAGAAATAAAATTCGGTTTGAGTTTCCTTCATATATAGGTATTATAAAAAATTCTTCGGGTATTCCGTTAGGAGAATATACTATTCTTGCCTCTTCTGCACCAACTCTTAATAATGCTGGTTTTTCCCAATGACTGATAGCTAATATTTTATCAAACTTATTTATAGTTCTTTTCCCAATAAATCTATCATACATATTAACTATGAAGGTTTGAAATTTAGTTCTTGTTATATTACCTTCAACAAAGGGTGCATGGGTAATTAAGTAACAAGGAATTTTTAATTGCTTGGCTAACCTTAATCCTTTAGTTGTGTGGAGATGTCGGTAGTTATGAACAAAGATAACATCAGGCTTAAAATCTAATGCTTTCTCAAATGCATCTCCTTTAAACCACAACATAAAACTTTCTCCCCCTAACTTTATTCCAGGATATCTAAAAATTTTAATATGAAAGCCGTCAGGATGGGCAGACAAATCATCTGCCGTTGTGGAGATACGGATACTCCTAGCGAACACCCCATTTGTCGGCTCGTAATCCGTTGTTTCAAACGGCTTCTCGACGCTTGGGCTTTCCTGACTATGAATAACATCTTCTGATGCAACAATCTTATTACTTCCTTTTTCTATATTAGAAGATAATATCATGACCTCGTGTCCTCTCTTTGCAAAGAGTTCTGATTCTTGCTTTACTCTTGCCCATACTCCGCATCCGCCAGAGCTAAAAGTTGTAAGCTCTAATATTTTCATATTTTCTTTCTCCTCGATTTTCTTCTTTTATGTTTTGTATTTTTCATAAGCAAATAAATAAATATTAAAGATAGAGCTAGAAATATAATACAATTGGCAATAATTAAATATTGTGATATCATTTTACCTCCTTGCATTCTAAAGCTATTGTTCCTAATTTATTTGGTTCACAACTTAATTCTTTAGATGTACACTGACACAGACCCCCTACTAATATTTGACCATTCATATCAATTTCTTCGCACATATCGGTACATAAGTTTATAGAATATTTATACTGACTTGTAACACAGCTGTTTGCACTACAATGCATTATTCCTATTACCATTGCAAATAATATAAAAGAAAATAATAATATATAAATTAACATTCCAGAAAGATCTTTCATATTGACTCCATATAAGCTTTACTTAAACTAAATTGTCTTCTAATTAAAAAACTAAATAATTTTACAGGAGTATAGATAAAATAAAAATAT
>Ga0315287_10007457_pt1 | contig 10969 bp, 22 predicted proteins | sample YL17G11_0_MG_FD_205037 | JGI IMG/M metagenome (GOLD analysis project Ga0315287, IMG submission 205037) | Sediment microbial communities from Yellowstone Lake, YNP, Wyoming, USA - YL17G11_0 | ecosystem: Environmental > Aquatic > Freshwater > Lake > Sediment | place: USA: Wyoming | collected...
AGTTAATCATTTTGTTAAAAATAGCAAGTATTATTGCCAAAGATGCAGGATCCTTAGTGCGCTTATACCGTATAAGCAATCTTTCAAATTCTTCATTATCTACATATTTGGGCATATACGTTATTAATAGAAAAACATTTAATATTTTTACGAATGAAAAAAAGTCAAAATTTGAGCAATTTATAAAACCACATGGTTAAATGGGCAAATATTGTAGAAAATTGGAAAGAAGAGAAGCCTAAACATTTTTGGACTCATTGGTTTCATGATACGTGTTCAGAAAATACTCCCTGGTGGGCAAACGTAATAGAACCGATGTATATATGTAGAACTTGTCAGACTTGGTGGACAACTAAAAAATGAAACTTAATTTGGGTTGTGGTGACCTAATTCTTCCAGGATATGTTAATATCGATTTATATGATACTAGGGCACCAGTAAAAGATGATTTAAGAGCTCTAAAATATGAAGATGGTACTGTTGATGAAATATTATCGAGTCACGTCATTGAACATTTTGATTACATGGAAGCATTTGCTATATTAAAAGAATGGCATCGAGTTCTTAAAGTAGGTGGCATTCTTGATATTGAAACACCTAACATGCTTGGCTTATGCAAAAAATTTTTAGAATTAGATGAATATGGTAGATATTCATTATATGGTAATTTCTTTTCTACCCCGTGGCTTGATGGTATGTGGCATAAATTTCTTTATACACCAACACAATTATCATGGACATTGTCACATATGGGTTTTATTAATATTAAAATAGTTCCAGCTTCAAGGTATCCTGGTCAAGAAGACATCAACTTAAGAATGAATTGTCAAAAACAATGAAATCAAAAATCCCCGCATCCTTCATCAAAGATAGCTTAGAAGAATTAGGAATCGAATACAAGTTCGACCAAACTGCAGAAACATTCCAAATTTGTAATCCATTTGTAGATGACACTGGTTTTCACATGGGCCTAAATTATAGGCTAGGTGTATACCATTGCTTTAAGTCATTAATGAAGGGTAGCCTCTATCAATTTTTTTCTAAGATGTTAAAGTTGCCTGAAGAAGTAATAGAAGCAAGAGTTAGAAACTACTATGGATCTGATATCATTATAGAGAAAAAGATAGAAGATTCTGAGATAATATATCATGAGACACCAAAAGATTGGGTTAGAGTGGAAAATAGTGGTTTAATAGGCAAAATGCACTTTAGATATCTCATGTTGAGGCAAATCACACCAGACAAGATATATAGAAATCAATTCTATTATTCAACTAAAAATAATACTAGAATAATAATACCTTATTATTATAATAACAAATTAGTTTATTGGGTGAGCAGAGATATTATAGGTAAATCAGAGAAAAGATATTTATACCCGCCAACAAAAGAGTGGAAGAACAAAAAGAGCGATTTACTATATAATATTGACAACTGCAATAAAAAAGACTTGCTTATTTGTGAGGGTCAATTTAATTCGTTAATCGTGGATGGAGTAGCAATAGGTGGAGCTGAAGTGTCACTGAGGCAGCTTAAAACAATCATAGAGTTGAAACCAGAAAAAATTACACTCGCTCTTGATCAGGATAGCGCCGGTAAAAATGCTGTTATAAAAGTATCAAAAGTATTATACAGATATTTTAAAAATTTATATTATGTAGATGGACCGTTGAGTGACATAGATTTTTCTGATATGGGAGAAGTTGAAGCAAGAAAATTTATTAATATGTACTTAAAGCAATACACTGGATATAATATAATGAATACTGAGATAAATTTTAAATTGGATAAATGAGTGACTCGTTCTTGTTTTGCCAAGGAAACCTCTAATGGCGCAAGTTAAGCAGTAAGGTATGGGAAAGGTGGAGAGGATGACCTCCTTGCTGATGAATAGAGAATGACCGAAACATCTATTTCTGCCGAGTTACTCTTATAAATGGAGACTCTATTGAGCGGATATTTACAATTTACTCAAATGTTATCATTCGAAATCGGCCGTGACTGTAACTTAGCATATCAACATTTCAAAACTTGTCCAATAAGACAGATGCATAGAGGCCCTCGAGAATTGACAGATGATCTGATTATCAAAACAACTATCCAGGCCTACAAAGAGTTAGGATTTCAAGGGTTTATAGGTTGGTCTCTTTACAATGAGCCGATGCTGCATGCTGAGCGGATGTTTAATCTAATGCACTCGATCCGGCAGGCAGTTCCAGAAAGTCGGTTTGTGTTATGGACTAATGGTACCATCCTGATAAAAGATCAACGTTTAAGTCTATTTGAGTTGATTTTTGTTACAAATTATTTTAATCTCTCAGTAGATACTATGGTACAGTTTTTTGGGCCACATGTAGGATTCAAGGGCAATCCTACACTGGATGATCGTATAAATTATCGTGAAGTGGCCAAGAATACAAATCCTTGTACTCTACCATTTGATAATTTTATTGTAATCAATGATGGAGAAATTTATCTCTGCTGTATGGACTGGAGAAATGATGTAAAGATCGGGAATCTATTTGATATGGATCTGGCAGCTTTGGATCAAAAGCGTATTGAATATATTAACAAAATATCATTTGGCAATATGTTTGAGGATGCTCCCACGACTTGTTTGCATTGTCGGTTTAAGTGGAATGTAGCAGGTTTTGATCTAGCAATTCAGAAAAATGCATTAGATATGATTTCTGCCGAGTTACTCTTACGAAAAGGAGATACCAATGAAAAAAGTATATAATTGCTGGACAGTTGAGGATCATATTCCTTGTTGGACAGTTGCGAATGAGCTTAACATGTGTAAAAGATATTTTAGATATAAATCTACAGCAGAAAAGATATATGAAAATTGTAAAATAGTTAAAGTTTGTATAACTTATGAGAAAGGATAATATGAAGCAACCCATACCTCAAAGTAATTGCTGTGATGCAAATGCTTATAGTAAAGGAAATAGAATATATGTTTGTTCAAAATGCAATAAAAGTTGTTTGATACACTCACCCAAACAAAGTATAATTATAAACTGTCACAAGTGTGGAAAACGATTAAACGAATTGGGAGCATTAGTGTTCAGTCCACCAATAGTTGCTAATGATGTTATGAAGTTTCATATTTGCAGAAAATGTTATTATTTATTATTTAATTGGATGAAAAAATAATAGGAAATTTACTATTAATAAACTATGTTAGAAATCTGGCAAGAAGACCATTATCTATCTAAAGTAAAAGAAGTATTCGATAAATCTACTCCAAGTGAAGAAGAAGTATACAATATATTAAAGTTCTTCCTATATTTCTCCATGGGTTGCAGAAAAATGCAGCTCTCAAAACTTGCTGATGATTTTGAAAATAGAGCAAATCTATTCGTTTCAGGAATGAATCAATTAGGATACAAAGGCCATAGCACAATCGGCCCAAATGGCTCCACAGTTAATAGTTATGATGTAAAGACAATGATAGGAAATATTATTACTTCAATATCAAATCAAGTTAATCCAGATAGGTATTTATGACAGATTATCCTCCTTCTCAAGGAAATAGAATTGAAGTAGCAAGATTTGACAATAATAGAGATCGACAAATGATCGAACTTGATAAGTGTCTACGTCGTTTAAAGAAAAAATGCGAAAAAGATAATATTATTAAAGAACTTAGAGAAAGACAATATTATAAAAAGCCTTCAGAGGTAAAAAGAGAAAAAATTAAGAATGCAAAACGATTAATGGAAAAGAATAGAAAAAAAGCAGAATTTTTTTATAATAATACTTATACTAATAACAACTACAAAGGAAAAAAGGAGAGAGAAAATGGATCAAGATTTGGATCTAGCGTCCCAAGATCAACCAGTCCAGGAGCCACTACCCCAGTCAGTCCAGCAGTCACCACCCCAACTGCAGCTTAGCACTGATGAAATTTTCAATAAGTTATTTGAAGAAAAGAAAATGACGTGGATTCAGGTAATGGAAGAAGTAGTAGAATGGATAGATTTAAAGTATCCAACTGAAGGGGATGATATAAATCTTTTAGAAAAATTCCAGTCATTTAATAGTTTCATATCTAGTTATTACAAAGATAAAAAATAATCGTTTACAAAATGCAAAATTATAATATAATAAACAAGTACACATTTAAAGGTGGATTTGTAAATGCAATTATATACTATTAAATTACGGGAGGCAAATAATAATGTCTCCCATTTGTCGTTAATATTACAAGAAAAGGACGGGCCAGAGTATGCCTTTAGAAGACTCAATGGAAATAAAAAAAGTACCGGTAGAGAAAAGTCAGGAGGAATTTGATAGAGTATTTGGAAAACTATTAAAGCAAATAACTGTAGATCCTGCAGCTGATATTCTCACAAATGAAGATAAATTCAGTCTTATAGTCCGCAAAACCAATAATCTGATACATTTCGCAGGCAATAAGTTTATCTGGTATCTTAAAACATCAAACAATAATAAATTAAGCTATATAACAATAGATGACTATTCTCAAGAAGCAAAAATGGTGTTGTGGGATATTCTTGAGAAAAATCCAAATAAACCTTTAATTGAAATTTTAAAAATATTTAAAACTGCATTATGGCGTATAACTAGCGGATATCTTAGAAAATCTAATCTGAAAAAGAATCTTGGTTTAGACGTAAATGTTGCCACCACATTTTCTGATAATGAAGAAATCGCGCTCAGTGACTCTTTTGACAATCTAGTGCATCAATATGGCGAAAATAAAAATAGAGATAATAAGTCTATAAGTAATATAGATAGAGAAGAAATAAAAGAAAAATTTTCGGAATATCTCGTCAATACTTTAGACATTAAAGATGCACAAATATTTAATTTAATAGCTCATCCACAAGATGACTTTATAAATTATTGCCGCGCATGCTGTTGTTCAAAGAAGAAAAAACATAAAGATATAATAAGTCAATCTAATATTGCATCTTATTTAAATGTATCAATATGCTACGTTCATAATAGAATAAAGAAGATAACAAAAGCTTTTTCTGAATTTAAGGAGAGTAACATTGATAGATAAGTTTGAGTTGGGTGAACCATTAGAATTTCAGATAATAAGAAATATTCTTAGCAATAGAAATTTTCTTGTATCAATTATAGAACATCTGCACCCAGAATTCTTTGAAAATTCCACAGCCAAGATAGCCGCTAATATAATTAAGGATTATTTCACAAAATATACTGATGTACCAAGTTTTGATATTATAAAACAAGAGGCAAAAAGATTTTTAACTCCTAAAGATGATATATCATTATTTGAATCAGAACTTGAAGGTATAAAGAATTTAAATGTAGAGAATGAAGAATATATAAAGAGTAAGGTGCTAGAACACTGTCAGTTTAGTGCTCTCAAGAAAGCTATATTACATAGTGCTAATTTATTAACTGATAGACCAGAAGACTATAAAAACAAAATAAACGATCAAATAAAGAATGCATTATTAATAGCAGAACAAACAGATTTAGGATTAAACTATTTTATTAATCCAGAACTACGTATCATTAATGAATTGAGATATAAAAAATATATAAGAACTGGAATAGCGAGTTTAGATCGCATCACAACTGGTGGGTGGTCAGTAGAAGATACAACTTTGGCTGTAATAGTTGCTCCTACTGGAATTGGAAAATCAATATTCTTATGCAAATTCGGAAGCATTGCATTGTTACACGGGCATAAAGTAGTACATATTACTCATGAACTATCTGAGTCTCGTACCGCTGCTAGATATGATGCAATACTTACTAAAATAGGAATGTCACAGCGCTTAGCTAGGAAAGATGAACTATTAAAGAAAATACGCGTTGTAAAAAGTATGAGTGGCGGAAATAACTTGCGTATAAAAGAATTTCCTACAAAGACCTGTAATACAAATCAAATAAGAGCTTATATTGATAAATTAAAACAGAGTGAAGGATTTGAGCCAGAAATTATTATAAATGATTATTTAGATTTAATGGTTGCAAATTTTAATGCATTTTCAGAAGATGATTATAGATCACAAAAAAGAATTTCAGAAGAATTAAGAGCACTTGCACAAGAATTACAAATTCCAATAATAACAGCATCTCAGACAAATAGAGGTGGAGCTAATAAAGGAGCTGAGAAGGAAGTGATAGGTGGAGCAGATATCGCAGATTCTTATGGCAAAGCCTTTACGAGTGATCTTCTTATTACAATAAATCAAACATTTAAGGAAAAATTAGAAGGTAAATGCAATTTATATATAGCGAAGTATAGAAATGGCCCAAGTGGTCTTATGATTCCACTAAATATTAACTACGAAATGATGCAAGCTGTAGAGATAACAGAAGTAATTCAAGAAACAAAAAAGGAAGATGCTGAAGTACCAGAAGTTAAAACAACCTAGGAGATGAAATGGGAATAGGACAAGTAAAAGCAAGAACAGACAGATCGCCAAGAACAATAGCTAGAAGAGATAAGAGAATGGAAAAGAAACTTGAACAATTGAGCAAGGATCATCCAGATAATACTTATGAAATCAAAGAATTTGAAAATTTCTCTAAAAATAAGCAAAGTAGCTATAAAATACTACAAATTAAAAGAACTAGTGGAAGAAGACCACATAAAATAAAAAGAGTTAAAGGAGCTGTATAGATGGACATTAGTAGAGAAATTTATATAAGTGATTTTATAAAACAAAATATTAGAACACAAAATTTTCCTACATATCCAGCATGTAATTTAATGTATTATATTATTCTAACAACATTAAAGCGTCATAAAAATATTATATTAGAGACTGGTACATTTCATGGAATTTCTACTGCTGTTATAGCACAAGCAGCTGAAGATGTATGTATTAATACGCATATTCATACTATTGAAATAAATAAACAATATCAAGATAAAGCAATTGAAAATATAAAAATATCGAGATTAAGAATACCAATATCATTTATAAATGGCGATTCTCATATAGAAATACCAAAACTATTAGAAAAAATTGATAGATTAGATTTTGCATTTTTAGATGCTGATCATACTTTTAATGGTGTTTATACTGAATTTAATTTAATAAAAGATATAATAAAAAAATCTAATGGATATGTATATTTCGACAACACAGAGGAAGGTGGAGTTAATGAAGCATTGATTAAGATCAAATCAGAGAATGATTGTAATCTTATAAGATTTCCATATTGTTCATTTACTCCACCAGGTCAAGCATTATTGCATTTTTAGGAGCAACATGAAGATAATACAGCCAAGTGTCAAAATTCTTACGTCTGAAGACCCAATAGAAATGCTTAAAAGGGTCGAGAGGTGCGCCCGTATATGCTACAAGTCGGAAGTCAAAACAACATCAGATTCTTATATCAAGTTCTTGCAAGGTGTAATCAAAAGAGGGCATCTTTCAGTAATCGAACACGGAGTAATAACAGTTCTAGTAATTTGCGATCGAGGAGTAAGTCACGAAATAGTAAGACACCGAATAGGTAGTTATTCACAAGAATCTACCCGATATGTTAATTATAAAGATGAAATGGAGTTTATTGAACCATTTTTCTGGAAAGATGATAAGCCGAAGATGGAAATATGGAAAACTGCAATGGCAGAAGATGAAAAGCGATATCAGGCTTTAATTGGACTTTTTGCAACTCCAGAACAAGCAAGAAGTATTTTGCCTAATTCATTAAAGACAGAAATAGCAATCACATACAATCTTAGAGAGTGGCGCCACTTCTTATTATTAAGAGGAAGCAAAGCTGCACATCCACAAATTAGAGAAATAGCTATAATGATATTGGAAGAATTACAAAAGTGGATTCCAGTTGTATTCAGTGATCTAGCAATTATAGATAATGGAACAATAAGGATAGGTGGAGAATGATTGAAGAATGTGAGTGGTATCTAGATGGATTTTGTTGCAAAGATCTAGATGCAGGAAGATGTTGGGATTGTACTGCACCAAATAAAGAGTCAAGAATCAATGAAGGAATGAAAGATTCTATGCCAGGATTTAAATGTAAATATCCAAGATTAGGAAAATAAATGAAGTTATCAGATGAGGAATTATTAGAATACATCAAAAATAAGAGTTGCCGCTGCTGTGATTGTGCAGAGCTAAAAAAGAGAGTCCTTAAAAATGGATTAGAAGAAATAGACAAATATGATGGTATGATTTGTGGTGGAATTGAAGATATGTTTATTAAAAGGGGAAGATGGTAAAATGAATGGATTACCTTGGGACACGATAAAAGAAATAGTACACTATATAGGATGGGTTATATTAGTTATCTGGGCTATTAGATTTACACAATTTCTAATTGGCACTGTATGCGTACGATTCTGTCCGCACTGTTTGCGAAAGATTTAGGAGGATTAAAATGGATGATTTAAGAGAGGTGGATAGACCACATAAAATATGGGCTGTTTTAGATGGCCAAAAGAGTTTTCATTCAGGATATATGGATAAAGGAATTGCAGAATATAATTTAACAGAAGCAAACAAGAGAGCAGTAGCACTTGATATAAAATCACGATATGTATTGGAATCAACAGCACTGATAGTAGAGAAAATAGAGCAGCAAGCTAATGTAGTTGTAATACCTGAAGTACAACCAACTATTTGATGAATAATATAGAATTAACAAATAAAAGAGATCTTACATATTATAATTTCAGGCGCACCTTTAACGGCTGTTACTGTATGGATTTTGATCTTATAGATTGGAGACCAGGAAGAGGAGTTGTAGCTGTAGCAGAATTAAAAAAAGGATTTAATAATTATCCAACATTATTTGAACATAAAAGATATACTGAATTCGCCAAGTTATATAAAACACCATATTGGATATACCAATACAATATAGCAGAACTTGAAAATATTAAATGTCAATATTGTGAAGGAAAAGGCGTAGTTCCAAAAAAAGAACTTAGAGAGATTAAAATAGTAAGAGGAGATAATCTGAAAACTGAACTTGTTCAGTATCCAGATCAACATATTAAATGGATCAAGAATCTATAATATATCAGCCAAAAGTTAACTTAATAGAGTTTATAAATGATAAAGATAGAATATTAACCAAGGTTTGTGAAAAAGTGAGCGAAGTAACAGAAGACATAGATCATTTTATAGAAGATATGAGGGCAACAATGCATATGTCTAAAGGAATTGCTATTGCTGCTCCACAGGTTGGTAAAAGTTTACAAATTATAGTAATAAATGCTGTAGTGTTTAAAGAAGAAGAGGATATTGTTATTATAAATCCAGAAATTGAAATTTTATCTAATGAACAAATAACAGATATGGAGTTCTGCTTAAGTTTTCCAATGGGAAAATATAAAGCAAGATATACAGAAGCACAAATAAAATGTTCAAATAGGAAAATGCAAAACATAGTATTATATGGAGATACTCCTGTGAAAGCTAGGATTTTACAACATGAATATGATCATTTACAAGGAATTACACTCATATAATCGAAAGTGACTAAAACAATGACAATAGACAAGAAGATGCACGAACAAACAAAATACAGAATATCACATCTAAAGGAGCAGATACATGATGCGAAAAATAAAGTAGGAACATTTATTATAGATTGTAATGAGAAGAACTGGGATAGTTATAATGCACATCCGATTACAGTTAAGACTATTAAGTTTGCTGTGCAAGTTCTAGATGCGATTGGCAACTGGTTTGAGCAGAACATAGGATTCCTGAACAATCGTAGTTTCGAGATATGGACTTGTCCTAGTTGTAATGGAGACATTCATATTGAAATAAACTATGATGAAAATTTTGAGATTGATTTATATGTTAAACATGGTAATTTAATAAATTGTCACATGCATACTATGTTTAGAATACAGTTGGATGGAACTAGAACTATAGCTGATAGAGATTTTCCATTGTTACATTCTAAAGACGTTGTGACACAAGAGTGCAAAATAGAACAAATATCAGATTTTCTTGAAGAAGGATTTTATAAACATAAATGGAAATGGATAAATGATGGAAAATGATCAGGAGGCATTAAATGATGGAATTTAAAGATAGATATATCTTAGGACAAGGTGTTCCATTTGTTATTCCGGAAGTATGCCAATTATTTCATTATGAAAATGGAAAAGCAATTTTGAATAAATTAGAACAGCCAAATTTTATGATATGCTCGGGCAGAGTTCCTAATTATAGACTTGTTTTAGAAAGAATAGATGAATAAAGTAGTAATGGTTGACATGGATGGAGTAATTTGCGAATTTGATACTCTCTTTGATTCTTTTATACAAAAAGAGTTGCCAGATGTTGGTAGACCTCTGCATAACATATATTCATTTAAAGACAGATATCCTAAATATAAAAATAAAATAAATGGCCTATTTAACAAATTTACTAAAACAGGCGGATTTTTAGGTGCCAGACCAATGCCTGGCTTCGAGAAAGTCAATCAGTTGAATGCTACTATACTAACAAAACGCCCTAAAAGTGCTGCTGAAGACACTTATGTATGGCTAAAAGAACATGATATTGTATTTGAACAAATAATAATAACTACTAATAAATCCAGATATATAGATTATACTGCTGTATTATTAGAAGATCATCCTGTATATATTATGCCATTTGCAGAAGCTGGAGTTAAATGTTATTTGTTTGATAAACCTTTTAATAAAAGTGTAAAGCATAAGAATATTACCAGAGTATCTGGATGGAATGAAATAAATGTGAAAGAAATCAAGGATTATGCAATTAATAATTAAAATAACGAAGAAAGGAGTGAAAAATGGCTTATCAGAATAAACCGCAGTTTGTAAAAGAAGGAAGCATGATGCATAGTATTCTGGAAGGTGCAACGAAGGGTATGACTTTTTCTGATTTTGATCGTGAGACTAAGAGAGATGTTGTATATCCTGCTCTTAGACATGGTCTCATAACCAGAAAAGGCGATACTATTAAGACCAGTCAGTTCGGAAAGAAGT
>Ga0315287_10007459_pt1 | contig 10968 bp, 9 predicted proteins | sample YL17G11_0_MG_FD_205037 | JGI IMG/M metagenome (GOLD analysis project Ga0315287, IMG submission 205037) | Sediment microbial communities from Yellowstone Lake, YNP, Wyoming, USA - YL17G11_0 | ecosystem: Environmental > Aquatic > Freshwater > Lake > Sediment | place: USA: Wyoming | collected...
TGTTCCGGTTGATGACGCGGCGATAGAGGTCGTTCAGGTCGGAGGTCGCGAAGCGGCCGCCGTCGAGCGGAACCAGCGGGCGCAGGTCGGGCGGGATGACCGGGATGACCTCGAGCATCATCCAGTCTGGCTTGTTGCCCGACTCCCGGAAGGCATCCACCACCTTGAGCCGCTTGGCGATCTTCTTCCGCTTGGCGTCGGAGGTGGCCTCCTTCATCTCGGCGCGCAGCTGATCGGAGAGCGAGTGCACCTCGATCTGCCGGAGCAGGGCCAGGACCGCGTCGCCTCCCATCCCGGCGTCGAAGGCCTCCTCGCCCATCTCGTCGCGGAGACGCTGGAAGCGGTCCTCGCTGAGCAGCTCGCCGCGGAGCAGCGTGGTCTGCTTGGGATCGGTGACGATGTACGACTCACAGTAGAGGACCTTCTCGAGGTCCTTGAGGGTGATGTCGAGCAGGTTCCCGATGCGGGAGGGCAGCGACTTGAGGAACCAGATGTGGGCCACCGGGGTGGCCAGCGTGATGTGGCCGAGCCGCTCGCGCCGCACCTTGGACTGGATCACCTCGACGCCGCACTTCTCGCAGACCACCCCGCGGTGCTTCATGCGCTTGTACTTGCCGCAATTGCACTCGTAGTCCTTGACCGGGCCGAAGATCTTGGCGCAGAAGAGGCCATCCCGCTCCGGCTTGAAGGTGCGGTAGTTGATGGTCTCCGGCTTCTTGACCTCGCCGTGCGACCACTGCCGGATCTTGTCCGGACTGGCCAGCGAGATGCGGATGGCGGAGAACGACTTCGGGTCCTTGGGCTTCTCGAAGAAATTGAAGATATCCTTCACGTCTGGTCCCTCGATGCGGCGTTCGGGTTCCGGGTGCCGGCCGCTCAGGCGGTCTTCTTGGGAGCGGCCAGGCCCAGCGGATCAGCTTCCGCCTCGGCCTGCTCGCGTACGCGCTGTGCCTCGGGCGACTCCAGCAGCTCGACGTCGAGCGCCAGGCTCTGCAGCTCCTTGATGAGCACGTTGAAGGACTCGGGAAGCCCCGACTCCAGCGTGTTCTCGCCCTTGACGATGGCCTCGTACATGCGGGTACGGCCGACCACGTCGTCGGACTTCACGGTCAGGAATTCCTGCAGCGAGTAGGCGGCGCCGTAGGCCTCCATGGCCCAGACCTCCATCTCGCCCAGGCGCTGGCCGCCGAACTGGGCCTTGCCGCCCAGCGGCTGCTGGGTGACCAGCGAGTACGGCCCGATGGAACGGGCGTGGATCTTCTCGTCCACCAGGTGGTGGAGCTTCAGCATGTACATGATGCCGACGGTCACGTCGTGATCGAAGGTCTCGCCGGTTCGCCCGTCGAAGAGCGTGGACTGCATGGTGGCGCTGCCGTGGGTCAGCATGGCGCGCATCTCGTCTTCCTGTGCGCCGTCGAACACCGGGCTGGCGGTGAAGACGCCGCGGATCATCTTCTGGGCCAGCTTGGGGACCTCCTTGTCGGGGATCTCCTCGATGAGCTGCACGATGCGCTCGTTGGAAGCGCCCGCGCCCTCGAAGGCCTTCTTGATGTACTTGCGCATCACCTCGGGCCCGAACTTCTTCTCGATCATCTCCTCGACGCGCCAGCCGATGTTGCGGGCACCCCACCCCAGGTGGGTCTCCAGGATCTGCCCGACGTTCATGCGGGAGGGAACGCCCAGCGGGTTGAGGACGATGTCGACCGGACGGCCGTCCTCCAGGTAGGGCAGGTCCTCCTCGGGGAGGATCCGCGAGACCACGCCCTTGTTGCCGTGGCGCCCGGCCATCTTGTCGCCCACCGCCAGCTTGCGCTTGATGGCGACGTACACCTTCACCATCTTGATGACGCCGGGGGGCAGCTCGTCGCCCTTCTTGAGGCGGCCGATCTTCTCCCCGAAGAGCAGCTTCACCAGCTCGCGCTGCTCCTCGAAGTTCTCGACGATCTTGCGGACCTTCTCCTGCACGTCCTGGGTGCCGGCCACCGCGATCTCGCCCCAGTAGCGCTGCGGGACGGTGTCGAGGACCTCGTCGGAAAGGCCGTCGCCCTTCTTGAGGAGCTGCTCGCCCTTGTCGTCGACCAGGCGGGCGGCCGCCTCCTTGCCGGAGAGCAGCTTGCGGATCTTCTGGAAGGCCGAGTCCTGGATGATGCGGATCTCGTCGTTCTGGTCCTTGAGGAGCTTGGCCTCCTCGGCCTCCTCGATGGCCTTGGCGCGGTCGTCCTTCTCCACGCCCTTGCGGCTGAAGACCTTGGCGTTGATCACCGTTCCGGAGACTCCCGGGGGGACGCGCAGCGAGCTGTCGCGGACGTCGCCGGCCTTCTCGCCGAAGATGGCGCGGAGCAGCTTCTCCTCGGGAGAGAGCTGGGTCTCTCCCTTGGGGGTGATCTTGCCGACCAGGACGTCGCCCGACTTGACCTCGGCGCCGATGCGGATGATGCCCGACTCGTCGAGGTCCTTGAGGGCCTCCTCGCCGACGTTGGGGATGTCCCGGGTGATCTCCTCCTTGCCGAGCTTGGTGTCGCGGGCGACGGCCTCGAACTCCTCGATGTGGACCGAGGTGTAGACGTCCTCCTTGAGGAGCCGCTCGGAGAGGAGGATCGAGTCCTCGAAGTTGTAGCCCTGCCAGGGCATGAAGGCGACCACCACGTTCTGGCCGAGGGCCAGCTCGCCCATCTCGGTGGCCGGTCCGTCGGCGATGACGTCGCCCTTCTTGACCCGCTCGCCCGGCTTCACGATGGGCTTCTGGTTGATGCAGGTGTTCTGGTTGGAGCGCTGGAACTTGATGAGGTTGTAGATGTCCACCTCGTTGGCCACGTCGGTCACGGAGGTGGGGACGTCGGCCTTGACCACGATGCGGCCGGCGTCGACCGACTGCACCACGCCGTCCCGGCGGGCCACCATGGTGACGCCCGAGTCCCGGGCCACGATGGCCTCCATGCCGGTGCCCACCAGGGGCGCCTCGGTGCGGATGAGCGGCACGGCCTGGCGCTGCATGTTGGAACCCATCAGGGCGCGGTTGGCGTCGTCGTTCTCCAGGAAGGGAACCAGCGCGGCCGCCACCGACACCAGCTGGTTGGGCGACACGTCCATCAGCCCGACCTCCTCCGGCTTCACCTGGACGTACTCGGCGCCCCGGCGGCAGGAGATGGCACTGCTGGTGAAGCTGCCCTTCTTGTCCAGCGCCGAGTTGGCCTGGCCGATGGTGTGCTTCTCCTCCTCGAGCGCCGAGTAGAAGTGCACCTCGCCGGTGACCCGGCCATCCTCCACCTTGCGGTAGGGGGTCTCGACGAATCCGTACTCGTTGACCCGGGCGTAGGTGGAGAGCGAGGCGATCAGGCCGATGTTCGGACCTTCCGGCGTCTCGATGGGGCAGATGCGGCCGTAGTGCGTCGGGTGCACGTCGCGCACCTCGAAGCCGGCCCGCTCCCGGGTCAGGCCTCCGGGCCCGAGCGCCGAGAGGCGCCGCTTGTGGGTGACCTCGGAGAGCGGGTTGGTCTGGTCCATGAACTGCGAGAGCTGCGAAGATCCGAAGAACTCCTTGATCACCGCCGTCACCGGCTTGGCGTTGATCAGGTCGTGAGGCATGAGCGTCTCGATCTCCTGCAAGCTCATGCGCTCCTTGATGGCGCGCTCCATGCGGACCAGGCCGATCCGGTACTGGTTCTCGAGCAGCTCGCCCACCGCACGGACGCGGCGGTTGCCGAGGTGGTCGATGTCGTCGATGTCCCGATCCTTGGTGCCGTTCTTCAGATCGATGAGGAAGCGCACCACCTCGAGCACGTCGCGCTTGGTCAGCACCGAGTTGTCGAGCGGCTCCTCGACCCCGAACTTGTAGTTGAGCTTGAGCCGGCCGACCTTGGAGAGGTCGTAGCGCTCCGGGTTGAAGAAGAGGTTGTGGAAGAGCGAGGCGGCGGTGTCGGGCGTCGGAGGGTCGCCCGGGCGCAGGCGCCGGTAGATCTCCATCACCGCCTCCTCCGGCGACGACACCTTGTCCTGCACCAGCGTGTCGCGCAGCGAGGGAAGGACGTTCAGGCCGTCGATGAAGAGCACCTTGAAGGCGGTGATGCCGCGCTTGCGCAGCTCCTCGACCTTCTCCTCGGCGACCTGCTCGTTCACCTCGAGGATGACCTCGCCGGTGGACTCGTCGACCACGTCCTCGGCGGAGTACTTCTGGTAGACCTCCTCCGGCTCGATGGGGAGCGTCTTCACCTTGGCGGCCACCAGCTTCTTGATGGCCCCGTCGGAGAACTTCCGGTTCTTCTTGACCACCACCTCGCCGGTGCGCGGGTCCTTGATGTCGCGGGTGGCGCGCTGGCCCTTGAGGAGGTCGGGGGCGACGTCCCGCTCGTACTTGCCCTTGCCCTCGATGCGGATGGTCTCGGTGTCGTAGTAGTACTTGAGGATCTCCTCCGACGTCCCGTGGAAGTCGATGGGGTCCTTCTTGGCGGTGTCGGGGACCGAGCCGATGGCCCGGAGCAGCACCGTGGCCGGCAGCTTGCGGCGCCGGTCGATGCGCACGTACAGCATGTCCTTGTGGTCGAACTCGAAGTCGATCCAGGAACCGCGGTACGGGATGATGCGGGCGTTGTAGAGGATCTTGCCCGACGAGTGGCTCTTGCCCTTGTCGTGGTCGAAGAAGGCGCCCGGGCTGCGATGCAGCTGGCTGACGACGACGCGCTCGGTGCCGTTGATGATGAAGGTGCCGTTGTCCGTCATCAGCGGGATCTCGCCGAAGTAGACCTCCTGCTCCTTCACGTCGCGGATGGACTGCGCGCCGGTCTCCTCGTCCTTGTCCCAGACCACCAGCCGGACCACCACCTTGATGGGCGCGGAGAAGGTCATGCCCCGCTGGTGGCACTCGTCGACGTCGTACTTGGGCTTCTCGAGGTGGTAGCTCACGAACTCGAGCGAGCTGGTCTCGTTGAAGTCCTTGATGGGGAAGACCGACTTGAAGACCCCCTGGAGCCCGGTGTCGTCGCGCTTCTCGGGCGGGACCTCGGCCTGCAGGAACTTGTCGTAGGAGCGCTTCTGGATGGCGATCAGGTTGGGGATGTCCGCAACCTTCTGGATCTTCCCGAAATTCTTGCGAGCCCGGAAATTGGTCTGGATCGTCGGCGCCATCGAGCGTGGTCCTCTTTTCCCCGGAAGGAGTCGTTACAAGCACTTCGAGCCGACGCGAGGCCGGCTCATGACTTCATGCCCGGCCGCGAGGCCGGGGGACGGGGATGTTCATGGGGGGTGGGAGCGTATTAACCACTCCAGCCCTCCATGTCAAAGCTCCCGTCCTGGAGGTCGAGGCGGGACGGCTTTCTCGGCCGCCCCGCCCCCTCCTGGTGGCCTCGACTACTTGATCTCGACCTTGGCGCCGGCGGCCTCGAGCTTCTTCTTGATCTCCTCGGCCTCCGCCTTCGGGATGGCGGTCTTGACGTCCTTGGGGGCCCCCTCGACCAGGTCCTTGGCCTCCTTCAGGCCCAGGCCGGTGATGGCGCGGACTTCCTTGATGGTGTTGATCTTGTTGGCGCCGGCCTCGAGGAGGACGACGTTGAACTCGGTCTTCTCCTCGACCGGAGCGGCGGCGGCGGCCGCAGCGGCCATCACCGGAGCCGCGGCGGCGCTCACGCCCCACTTCTCCTCGAGTGTCTTGACGAGCTCGGCGGCCTCGAGAACGGTGAGGCCGGAGAGCTGCTCCACGATTGCATTCAGGTCTGCCATGACTTCGTCTTTCCTTTTCTGCTGGGGCACCCTCGAAGGCGCCCCGCGTCCGTGCCCTCGCTTCCGCGCGGGCGGGTTCAAGTACCGGTTAGGCCTGCTTCTCCAGTTGGTCCCTGCGCGCACCGAGAACCCGAGCCAGCTGCTGGCCGGGGGCGGCGAGCATCCGCACGAGCTTCGACGCTGGCTGGGTGATGACGCCCGCGATCTTCGACCGCAGCTCGGGGAGTGCGGGCAGCTTCGCGAGGGCCATGATGCCCCTCACGTCGATGACCTTCCCCTGCACCACGGCGATCCGAAGTGTGAAGTTCTCGCGATCCTTGGCGAAGTCCGCGAGGACCTTCGCCGGAGCGACCACGTCGTCGTACGACAGGACCAGCGCCGTCGGGCCGACGAACCTGTCCGACAGCTGCTCGAGATCCGTGCCCTTGGCGGCAAGGATTGCCAGGGTGTTCTTGACGATCCGGTACTCCACCTTGGCCTCGCGGCACTTCCTGCGAAGCTCGGTGACCGTCGCCACGCTGAGCCCCCTGGGCTCGGCAAGGATGGCGGCCTTGGCCTTGGCCATCTTGGCGTGTAGCAGGCCGATGACTGCTTGTTTTTCCGTCCGGTTCAAACCTTCTCACCTTCTTCCCGGCCGGCCGCGATGCGGCTCGGCGTGATGTGGGTCACGGACCAGACGACCGGTACGTCGACCCCCTGGCCAAGCAGGGGACGCTGCAACAGCAACTTCCCGTCTCGGCGGGTCGGGCTCCCTTCGCCCGCTTGGCCGCCACTCCCCTTCTGCTTCTCGCACCCGGGAAGTGGTGGGCCCGCTGTCTTGGACCAGGAAACACCCGGCGGCGAGGTGCCGCAGGGCAAGCCTGGAAAAGTCTCTCCTATGCCACGTGGTGCGCGCTGAGCTCGGCCGCATCGAGCTTGATGCCCGGCCCCATGGTGGTGCTCACGGTCACGCCCTTGAGGTAGACACCCTTGGCCGTCTGGGGACGGGCCTTGAAGATGACCTCCATGATGGCGTTGAAGTTGTCCTTCAGCTTCTCGGGCGGGAAGGAGGCCTTGCCGAACGGCACGTGGACGATGCCCGCCTTCTCGACGCGGAACTCGACCTTGCCGGCCTTCTGCTCCCTCACCGCGCGGGCCACGTCGGCGCTGACCGTGCCCACCTTGGGGTTCGGCATCAGGCCGCGAGGGCCGAGCACCTTTCCGAGCCGGCCCACCACGCCCATCATGTCGGGAGTGGCGATGACCTTGTCGAAATCCATGAAGCCGCCCTGGATCCTCTCGGCAAGGTCTTCGGCGCCGACGATGTCGGCCCCGGCCTCGGTGGCCTCACGGGCCTTGTCACCCTTTGCGAAGACCGCCAGGCGGATGGTCTTGCCCATGCCGTGCGGCAACACCACGGCGCCGCGGACGACCTGGTCGGCGTGCTTGGGGTCGACTCCCAGGTTGATGGCCGCGTCCACCGATTCGTCGAACTTGCGGACGGCGGTCTTCTTCACCAGCGCCAGCGCGTCGTCGAGCTTGTAGCGCTTGGCGACATCGATCTGAGCCACGGCCTGCTTGAACTTCTTTCCAATATGAGCCATTTGACGGGCCTCCCGGCGCTAACCGACGATCTCGATGCCCATGGACAGGGCGGTTCCCTCGACGGTCCGCATGGCGGCCTCGAGGCTCCCCGCCGTCATGTCCTGCATCTTCATCTTGGCGATCTGCTCGAGCTGCGAGCGCGACACCTTCCCGACCTGCTCCTTGCCGGGCTGATGCGCGCCGCTGCCCTTCTTCTTCTCGGTGTGCAGTCCGGCGGCCTTCTTGAGCAGGATCGACGCCGGCGGCGTCTTCAGGATGAAGCTGAAGGAGCGATCCTGGTAGACCGTGATGATCACCGGGATGATGAGCGCTTCCTTGGCCTGCGCCTGCGTGGCCGCGTTGAACTGCTTGCAGAACTCCATGATGTTCACGCCGTGCTGGCCGAGCGCCGGGCCCACGGGGGGCGCCGGGTTGGCCTTGCCAGCCGGGATCTGCAGCTTGATCTGACCTGTGACCTTCTTCATCGTAACCTCTCCGGAGGCCTCCCGGCCTCCCGTGGTTCATCGGACCGTTGACGCGGCCCTCCCACGACTCTTTGCGACTGCTACTGCGACTGCGGGTGATGCGACGGCGGCTTCGACTACGCCCGTGGATTCGTGGACCGTGGCGGATCCGCGGGGTGGTTCTTGCGGCGGCTGAAGCCGCCGCTAGGTTTTCTCCACTTGCATGAAATCCAGCTCGACCGGGGTGGCCCGGCCGAAGATGGACACCAGCACGCGGACCTTGCCCTTCTCGGGCTTCACCTCTTCCACCGTGCCGTTGAAGTTCGAGAACGGGCCGTCGGTCACGCGGACCGGGTCGCCCTCCTCGAACTGGACCTTGGGCTTGGGCTTGAGGGTGCCCTCGGAGATCTGGCTGGTCAGTCGCGCGACCTCCCTGTCGGAGATGGCCGGCACGTCCTTGGGAATCTTGGCCGCCCCCACGAATCCGGTGACCTTGGCGGTGCCCTTGACCAGGTGCCAGGTGCGGTCGTCCATCTCCATCTGGACCAGCACGTAGCCCGGGAAGAACTTCCGCTTGGAGGTCTTCTTCTCGCCCTTCACCATCTCCACGACCTGCTCCATGGGGATGAGGATCTCCCCGAACTGTTCCGCCAGACCTCCCTGGCGCACGCGCTCCTCGAGCGACTTCTTCACCTTGTTCTCGAAGCCCGAGTAGGTGTGCACCGCGTACCACTTCATGGCCATGCCGCTTCTCCCGACTTCGAGGCACCGCGACCGGTTCCCGTCTTCCGGGTCGCGGCGCCGGATGCGCCGTGCTCCGGGCGCTCTCGCGCCCGGCCTGCTGCTAGTACACCAGCGCGGAGAGCCGCGACCAGACCAGGTCGAAGATTCCCAGCGTGAAGGCGGCCACGAAGGTGAAGACCACCACCGCCACCGTGGAGGCCCGCGTCTCGCGCAGGTTGGGCCAGGAGACCAGCTCCAGCTCCTGGGCGACCTGCATGGAAACCCCGTTCACCCTCGGCGAACGCCAGGCCAGCACCGCCAGGACGGCGGCGATGCCGTATCCGAGCACGGTGGTGAGGGTCCACTCGTCGCCGAGCAACGCGATGTCGTTGAGGCGGGCGTACGAGAAGACGATGCCCAGGATCTTCTCGAGGAAGATCCCGACCACCACCGCCGCGAAGAAGTAGAAGATCGCGACGATCCGCTTCGGGTCTACGCCGGGTCCCTTTTCCATGCTGCCCTTCCACTGAACTGGCAGGCCAGGAGGGATTCGAACCCCCAACCCGCGGTTTTGGAGACCGCTGCTCTACCGTTCGAGCTACTGGCCTTCGAATTCCCGGTACAGGACTACTTCGTTTCCTTGTGCGGCGCGTGCTTGCGGCAGCGCGGGCAGTACTTGGAACGCGACAGCTTGTCCTGGGTCTTCTTCTTGTTCCTGGTGGTGCTGTAATTCCGCTCCTTGCAGGTCGTGCACTCGAGCGTGACGATCGTTCTGTTGCCGGCCATGGTTCCGCGCCCTCACTGGGATGACGTCCTCGACTCCTGCTTCACCGTGATGCTGGAGCCCTCTTCCAGGATTGAACTGGAGACCTCGTCCTTACCAAGGACGCGCTCTACCGACTGAGCTAAGAGGGCCTTTCTTCCTTTTTCTCTGGCGGGATGGAGCGGGAAACGGGATTCGAACCCGCGACATTCAGCTTGGAAGGCTGACGCTCTACCAACTGAGCTATTCCCGCAAACCTCTCTTCTCCGGGTGTGGAGGGGGGTGGATTTGAACCACCGAAGGCGTAAGCCGGCAGATTTACAGTCTGCTCCCTTTGGCCGCTCGGGAACCCCTCCATGACAATTCTCAACCTCGAATGACGACGAACGTCAGGACGAGCCAGCTGGAGCTGGCGGTGGGATTCGAACCCGCGACCTGCTGCTTACAAGGCAGCTGCTCTGCCAACTGAGCTACGCCAGCGAAACTCCGGACACAAGGCACCCCTGTCCCTGTCGTCGGAGCGGGTGCTTGTACCGGACGACCCTGGGCTTGTCAAGCCGAGGTCTTGCCAGCGCTTTCAGCGCGCTGACGCATCGCTTCATAGATGGCGATGGCCGCCGCGGCGGAGGCGTTCAGGCTGCCCAGGCGCCCCGCCATGGGGATGCGGGCAGCGTGGTCGCAGGTCTTCCGGACGAGCGGGCGCACGCCCTGCCCCTCCCCCCCGATGACCAGGGCCGCCGGCCCTCGAAGATCGACGGAGGCCAGGTCTTGATCCCCGTCCGGAACGGCGGCCACCGTCCAGACACCGGCCTCCTTCAATTCCTCGATGGTGCGGACCAGGTTGGTGACCCGCGCGATGGCCATGTGCTCGACCGCCCCGGCCGACGCCTTCGCCGCCGAGGGTGTCACCGACGCCGCTCGGTCGCGGGGGATCACCACCCCGTGTGCCCCGAGCGCGTGGGCCGACCGGACCACCGCCCCGAGGTTGTGCGGATCCTCCACCCCGTCGAGGAGGACCAGGAGCGGGGGCGTCCCGGCCTGGCGGGCCGCGCCCAGGATCTCTTCGAGCTCCCGGTAGCGGTAGTCGGCGACGACTGCCACGAGCCCCTGGTGCTGGGTCACCCCGGCCAGGCGGTCGAGACGCGCCCGCGGCGCCGACCGGACCTTGGCGCCGTGGTCTCGAGCGATCCGCTCCAGGTCCGCGAAGGCCTTCGGCCGGTCGCCTCCCTCGGCGAGCCAGAGCTCGGTGATTCCCTCGGCTCCGGCCCGGAGCAGCTCGCGGACCGGGTTCATGCCGTAGACGACGCGCAAGCGGTCCTCACTTCACTTCGATGGCGACGGTGACGGTCTTCGTCTGCGGCGCGCACCACGAATCGCTGCAGATGGCGAAGCGCATCTGCACGGCGACCTGCTGCGCCCCCTTGGCCGAAGCCACCACCGGGATCTCGAACCGGGGGTTCTCGGCGTTGGGGTCGACGGCGTCGGCCCGCTTCCATTCGATCTTCTCCACCTTGAGCCCCGCCGAGGGCTCCACCCTGTACTTGATGGGGAATTCGCGGTTCACGTGGATGCCCTTCTCGAGGGGGTCGACCACCACCACGACCTTGCCCTTCTCCCCCACCTGGAGCACGCGGGACGAGCCATCGGTCAGGACCCTGTAGGTGCTGGCGGCGTTGGCGCCGTCGGCCGCCAGGGCCGGGGAGGCCAGCGCCAGGGCCAGGACTGCGAGCGCGCTTCGGATCA
>Ga0315287_10007460_pt1 | contig 10966 bp, 8 predicted proteins | sample YL17G11_0_MG_FD_205037 | JGI IMG/M metagenome (GOLD analysis project Ga0315287, IMG submission 205037) | Sediment microbial communities from Yellowstone Lake, YNP, Wyoming, USA - YL17G11_0 | ecosystem: Environmental > Aquatic > Freshwater > Lake > Sediment | place: USA: Wyoming | collected...
GCCTCTGGATAGCCCGCTCGGTTCGCTTCTTCATGCTCGTGACTCCCAATGTTCATCCGGCCGCGACCATCGCCGCCGATGAACCTCAGCCTATCACAGCACACAAGACGCATTCCGCGGGACGCTTACGAAATGCCGCATACCGCTGGTAAGTCGCATCCCACTGCGCCAAATGCGTCTTCGCTATCTGGAGGGCGTCCTGTTCCAGTGGCGCGCCGAGATCGGCGTTGACAACGACCGACTTGAACGTGTACCGCAGAGGGTCAGAAATCCTGTTGACGAGGTACATGCGGTGAGCTGCACGAATGTAGATGGTGGCGAGGGTTACAGCTTCCTCCAAGTACGCATCATAGTTTTCAAGCCTCTTAAAGGGCACGCCTTCAAGGCGAATGTACCTCTTGTAGGAATGCCCGTCCTGCTTGACCGCCCCCTCCTTGTCGAACAGGCTCTTGTAAGCAGTGTTGTACCATCCTCGTTGGCCATTGAGACTTCGCAGTATCCACCAAAGTGCCCTGATCCACAACTCGATTCGGAACTCTGAGGGCGTCACCGCATGGGCCTCGACAAACGCCCGTTGCAGGTAATGCACAAACTCGATGGGGCATGGCGGTGGGAAGACTACTTGTCGGACATGCCAGGGAATGTCCCACACGCTGAAGCCAACGCCCTTGTGGAGCCGAGTCTTCCATGTGTCACGCCTGATGTCGCACCATTGGTCAAACCTGTAGGAATCAAACTGCGGGCGGCACAAGCGGCCTTCATGTTCCTGCGCCAAGATGTAAAGGTCTTGGTGTATCTCGCAATTTTTGTGTTCCTGCCTAGCCGACTTATCCTGGTAGTAGGAACCTGCTACCGCGTTGACGAGGGGATGAATCGTCTGGTCGGCGGCCATGTGAGTCAAATAGCCACAAAGGAAGCTGAACTTACAATCATCCGTCTTGTCCCAGTCCTTCTTCGTCGGATCGCTGGTCCTGCCCGTCACCTCGATTAGGTGCAGTGGGAAGACGTTCGGAGTTTTTGAATGCAGTTGGTATGACCACTCATCGACACCGATTGGCAGATTGGGGTCGATGAGTGACTTCCAGCCAAAGTACGGCAGATCAGGACCAAGCGAACCAAGTGCCATGTACTGAGAGTGCGCATCCAGCACGTTAGTGGCAAAGGTCGCCGTATCGGGAGTTGCCTTGAGGCGTTCTCGTACTCGCTTGGCAATCAGCATGTGTGCAATAGGTGCTGACATAATACGCTCCTTCGTAGCGTACCTTCGTTCTTGATTACACGTCAATTAGCGCGACTACAGTGACCGCAATGATTGGCCGTTACTGCACCGGCGACCGCCGTGTCAGGCATTTCCTTGTGACAACCAGTCCACGATTTTTGGCCTCACTACTCACCTTGTCCCACGCAATCGCCCGGAAACTCCGCAACAGCGTTCGCCTTCGGCCGGGATTCACCCAACAAACGAACTCAATGCGCCCGCGAATCTGCCCTTGGGTGAAATAGGGGCCGTCGAAGGAACTATCATCGGCAAGACTCTTGGTGTCGGCGAGTTGTCTTTCCAATTCGTTCAGATAGTCCTTGCGAACGTCCGGGTGGCCGCGATTGATGCGAATCTTCGTGATTGGTGTGTCGTCGGCCAAGCGGCCACACTGGGTCTTGTCGGCCTTCACGAGGTATCCGTGTTCCTCCAGTATTCGTTGAACAAGGTCGGGAATGCCACTCTTTGCCAAGTCATACGGACCCGAAATCGTGAGGTCGTCCACGTATCGCGTGTAGACCAAGCCTGCCTTCTGGCACGCGCTGCCGATGCGCGGGTCTACGCGGCTCATCATCTGGTCAGCCAAAATTGGACTGGTAATTAGCCCCAGGGCCAAGTGATGGTCATGGGTGCAGAGCTTTGTGCAAATCCGAGCGACATCAGGCGAGCATTGAAAGGTTTCGCAAAAGAGTCGGTAAACCCGATTGTGGCTGATACTCGGATAGAAGTTCGAGATGTCGGTAGTGAAAACGAACGTCGAATCCAAATGAGGTTCAATGTTGGTCTTGATGTGTCGGCCGCGCACGCCACCGTGGTTAAATTTCGACACAGGCAGCGCCGGCAGCAGGATGTCGCGGAGCATTCGCGTTTGTAGGCTGCGCAGTGGTCCGACGACGTTTAGAACATTGCGTATCTTTGTTGGCTTTGCCGGGTCGCGCAGTTCAAGCTCCTCGCACCACCGTTCGGGAGCCTCGGCGACTCTCTCCAGATTCTTGACTTCGACGCCCAGGCGGTGTGCGAGGTGTTTTACTTGTTGGATACGGAGCATGGCGAAGGGACATCCTTGCGGTGCCGGACGGCAACCGAACCAATCTGCTCCTGCCAAGCCTTTGCCAACTCGGCCATCGGCTTGCGCAAGGGCTTGGGCAACTTTTCGACATCCCCATGAAGGCACCAGGCCAGGACGTACAAATCCACGTTCCAGAGTTCCCGAAATCGCTCCAGCAGACTGGGCGAAGGCATGGCCTTGTTGTTCTCAATGTTGCAAAGGTGGACGCTGGTGATATGCAGTTGCTCGGCCGCAGCCCGTTGTGTCAGGCCGAGCGATTCCCGCAAGTGTCGTGCTGTCTTACCCAGGTGTATCATAAATAGCTTTCGCCAGTTGTTGTTGGTTTTGGGAGGTCTTAGAGGTCGCTACAGCCCTCAATCAAGAGTGCGGCTTGTGCCGTCAATGACTCTGCCCACCTAATATCAGGTGGATCATGGTCAAGGTACTCTGTGACCAGTTGCTCTAACGGCTCCAAGACCTCCCAAGTTGTTGTCCCCGGCGTACCCGAGGTGCGAAGTGCATTCCAAAAATCAACGATTTGCTGGACACAATCCTCGTCTACCTGCGGACCACCAGGCGACAATCCGGCACAATGACGTTTCATTGCTATTCCTCCTTCTGTTTGACAACGTAGGACTCACCATGAGTCCCAACCACTGCCACGCAACACTCGACGCATGAGACGACACACTGACACGACGGTCAGAACATCGTCCGCATCGAGCAGGCGACTCCCGTGTAAGGAGAGCCGACCGCACGGCCGCGAGGCAGACCACGCCGACCCGACGCCGTGCATCAGGCACGAAGCCGGGCTTTAGTGGCGGCGTCCGAAGACGCCGTTTCACGCCCCGAAGGGCGACGCATTTCTGCGTGCGTAGGAGGAACCAAATTGTCAGCCGTGATTAAACTCGGAGTTTAACGTCTTGTCAAGACCAGATTGGCCGTCGGGCAGTGCAATCCGGTTTCGCGGGCCTCTTGTTCCGCCGGGGTTCCCAAGTCACCCGCAAATCCTTATGATGGGGGGAGTGGATAGCAAGCTCTTTCGGCTGCCGGCCGTGGGCATCGCCCGCCTAGTTCCGGCGGCGCACAAGTCGGCCCTGCCTGCGGGGGATTGCCACAAAAAACAACGAACTGAACCGCAACCGCGACCTCGCGCCAAGATTTGGGGCACGGAGATGAGCACTGACAACATCCTGAACCAGCTTTCGGAAGGCACGATACTCGAAGGGCCGCACTGGACCGAGCCGGTCAGAGTGCTCACCGTCAAGGCCCGTGGGAGCCGGATCGAGGTCCAAGCGGTGGGGCTGAATACAAAGCGGCTCTGGAACAAGCTACTGAAGGCGGACGAGTTCGACGGGACGGTCAAGATCACCCAGGCTGGCCAATTGGCGGCGTTGGACGGCAACCCCACCCACTTCCGGCTCGCTGCCGAAGCCCATCGCATTCGGCTGGCCTATCAGTACGACCCGCACTTCGCCGTCTCGGTCTCTCAGGTCGATCCGCTCCCGCACCAGATGGAGGCTGTCTACGGCCACCTGCTCACCCAGCCCCGCATCCGATTTCTCATCGCCGACGACCCAGGGGCCGGCAAGACGATCATGGCAGGGCTGACGCTCAAGGAGTTGAAGTTCCGTGGACTGGTCGAGCGGACGCTCATCGTCACGCCGGCCAACCTAACCCCTCAATGGCGGCGCGAACTGCACGACAAGTTCGGGGAAACCTTTACGGTGGTCAACCGAGACACCGTTAGCGCGGCCTACGGACGAAACGTCTGGGAAGACAACTCCCAGTGCATCACATCAATCGACTTCCTCGCCCGACAAGATGACATCCTCAACCTACTGCGCGACGTGCAGTGGGATTTGGTCATCGTGGACGAAGCCCACAAGATGGCCGCCTACAAGTACGGGAACAAGATCGACAAGACGCAGCGGTACGAGTTGGGCGAGTTCCTCCGGGATCGAACCGACCATTTTCTTTTCCTGACCGCCACGCCACACAAGGGCGACCCGGACAATTTCGCCCTGCTGCTGCAACTCCTCGACCGCGATCTGTACGTCACCGGCAACATCCTGGCCGAGGCGAGTGCCCGCAACGAAAACCGCATTATGATCCGCCGGCTGAAGGAGGACATGAAGAAGTTTGATGGCTCGCCCTGCTTCCCGCCCCGCCACGTCCAGACGCTTTCCTACCGGCTCAGCCAGGAAGAACTGGACCTCTACGATGCCGTCACCGAATACGTCCAGAACAACTTCCAGCGGGCGATGGCAGCCGAAAACCGCAACGTCGGCTTGGCTCTGACTGTTCTCCAGCGCCGCCTTGCATCCAGCCTTGCTGCAATCCGCATGTCCCTGGAACGTCGCCTGAAACGGCTCCGTGACCTTCGCAAATTGGGCAAGATCAAGCAGGAATACGGCGAGATTCCCGAAGACTTGGACGATCTGGCCGAGGCCGACCGCTGGAAGTTTGAGGATGATGTGGTCGAACGGCTTACGATGGCCGAGAACATGGCCGAGTTGGAGGCCGAAATCGAGGAGTTGGATCGGCTGGTTCGTCTGGCCAAGCACACGGAGAAGAACGTCTCGGAAACCAAGTTCGAGGAACTCCGCAGCGTGATTTCCGAGCACCTGTCTGGCCGTGCCGAGCGGCTCCTGGTCTTTACCGAACATAAGGACACCCTCGACTTCCTGATCGGCAAGCTCACCAACCTCGGGTTCCATTGCTGCACAATTCACGGCAGCATGGCGCTGGAAAAACGCATCGACGCCGAGCGCGAGTTCTTCGAGTGTCGTCCGTCGGTCATGGTGGCCACCGAGGCGGCGGGCGAGGGCATCAATCTTCAATTCTGCTCGCTGATGGTCAACTACGACATCCCCTGGAATCCGAACCGGCTGGAACAGCGCATGGGCCGTATTCATCGGTACGGTCAGCAGCAGGAAGCCATGATCTTCAACCTCGTGGCCGAAAACACCCGCGAAGGTGAGGTCATGCACTGCCTGCTCAGGAAGTTGGAGGACATGCGCCGAGCGTTGGGCAGCGACCGCGTGTACGATGTGATTGGCGAGATCGTCCCGGCTCCCAAGTTTGACGCCCTGATGAAAGACTGGCTCTCGCGCCGCAAGACAATGGCCGAGATTCTGGCCGAGATCGACCTCTCGACCGACGAAGAGCAAGTGGCCCGCATCCGCAACGACATGCATGACCAATCGCTTGGTTCCCGCTATATCGACATGAGCAAATTGCTGGCCGATCAGCAGCAGAGCAAAGAACATCGGCTCATGCCGGAGTACATCGAGAAGTTCTTCGTCGAAGCATACCGCTCGTTCGGCGGCACTATAACTTCCGTCAAGGATCGGAAAAGTATCTGGTCCATCGGCCGCGTCCCGCCCGACTTGCGGAAGCTGCCCGGCCAAATCGAACGCCGTTGCGGCAAGATTGGCACGACCTACCCTCAAATCACATTCGACAAGGAGCAGGTGGCCGGCTACACCGATCTGGAATTCGTCGGGCCTGGCCATCCGCTGTTCGAGGGCGTCGTGGAACGGGTCTTGACGGAGTACGGCCCTTCGTTGCGTCAGGGGGCGTGCTTCTTCAACGCCGATGCCACGGAGCCTACGGTCCTTTGGCTCCTCAAGTGCGGCGTCGAGGACGGCCGGGGACAGGCGGTTGGCCAGCGGCTGTTTGCCATCCACTGGTCGGCCCAGCGGTTCCGCAAGAGTCAGCCGTATGCCCTGCTCGACCTCAAGACACCCGAGGGCGGGCCGGAAATAGTCCAGCCGATCCGTCAGGCAGCTACCGATCAGGATCGCGTGATCGACTGGTCGTTGGACGAGGTTACGCCCGAATACTTCGGCGAAATCACGGAACGGCGGACTCGGGAGTTGGGCATCAGGGAGAAATACGTCCGCAAATCGCTCCAATTCCTCATCAGCCAGTCGAACAAGAAGATCGCCAAGTACGACAGTCAATTGCGGCAAATGCGGTTCGACGACGATCCGGCGAGGCTGAACATTCAGGGCAACCGCGCCAAGGAAGAGGCCCGTCGCGCCGAGCTTTCCCAGCGGCTCAAGGATCGGCTGGCCGAGATCGAACAGGAAAAGCACTTGTCGGAAAAACCGCCGGAAATCTTGGGCGTGGCGGTGATCCTGCCATCTCCACGCGAAGTTGTGGCCTCGGTCGAGGGCATGGAGAGTGACCCGGAAGTGGAAGCCATTGCCATCGAAGAGACCAAAAAATACGAAGACAGCCAGGGCCGCAAGCCCGTGTCCGTCGAGGAGGAAAACTGCGGCTGGGATATTACGTCGCTGTCGGACGGTCAGGTCGCCCGATATATCGAGGTCAAAGGGCGGGCCGGCGTTGGTGGCGTTGCCCTCACGCCGAACGAGTGGATCAAGGCCCAGCGGTTCGGCAAGGACTACTGGCTCTACGTCGTGGTCAACTGCAAGACACAGCCTGAACTCTACCTGATCCAAGACCCAGCGTCGAAGCTGAACCCCAAGGAAGAGGTTAGCGTGGTGCGGTACATGGTGGGGCAGGCGGACTGGAAACGAGCAGCGGAGGCCAACCTATGAAAGCCTTGTGTATTATCGGAGGGCACGTAGTAGCCATCGGACTGCTGCTTTGGACGGGCCTCGCACTCAACGACGTTATCAAGACATATAGTGACGCCTACACCGGCGTCATCACGTTGTCCTCGATCGCCTTTGGCCTCTACACAACTGCCCTGAGTGTTCTGTATCAGCGGAATGCCGATTTTCATCTCTTCGTCCACCGTCTGCTGCTGAGGATCACCCGAACCCACACCTACTGGCAGCCTCAATTTGATTTCCAACTCGATCAGGAACAATTGGCCGACTCCCCGCTGCTCGCCCATGTCTGGGAGATGCTGCGCCAAGGAAGGCACGGGAATGCCGTTCAGAAGGACGAGACGCCGACAACGCTTTCGGTGAGTCTCGATGATCTGTTCATTGTCCGGTTCCGCCGGAATGATACGTCGTTGTGTGCGTTCTTCGACCAGAAACTACTTGTCCCATCCCATCTGTACGACGCATTCCGGCAACGTCTAGCCTTGCTTGCCGAAAACCTCCAGCGGGTGATAAAGCCAACGATGACGCGGTGCAGTGTGCGAGTGAGCTTCCCGGAGGACACGGCAAACCCTTACTACGGATTCTTCGTCAACCGGCTCTCGCCATCCCTGCTACAAGACTTCCAGGTCATATTTCGCCTTGACGCCAAGTCCGACTGTCGGATTGAGGCTGGCATGGATTATGTCAACGTCGAAGGGACCAGCCTCAGCGAGATGTTTGACTCGCTAATGAAGGTTCTTGCGCTCCGCGCCTTGCCCAAAGGAGGTGCGCAGTGAGGCCATACCAGTTCTACGTTGTGAAGCAGTTTGCTGATTTGGCACCAGGCGCAAGCATATCTAACCAAGTGCAGACGACTTTCTTTGGTGAGAAGGAAGACATTCAGACCACCATTACTCGTCAACAGAGCGATAGCAATGGTTCGATGTCGCTATTCCGTATCACCAGTGAAATCAAGCACCGAACCCGAGGCTTCATCCGAAAGGCAATTGACGGTCAGCGCAGCCGATTTGATTTCAACGAGTACCTCGAACCCATTGATTTTCCTGCCTACCTCAATACAAATCGCAACCTGATCTTGTTTAACGCTCCCAAGCGGGCCTGCCGGGGTGTGTTGTCGCATCTGCGGAGAAAGTCGTGCGGAATCGAACTGGTCGAAATGGAGGTCGATTTCGCCGAAGTAATGCACAGACGCAGTGAGTGTATTGGCGCGTGGTTTCGGGGCGTTTCCACACGAGTACAGGCTGCCGGCCTGTCTGGCAATCAAATCCAGGAAGACGCTTTCTTCAAGAACCTCAAGAAAGTGGCAACGATGTCGAATGTTACGATTCCCTGGACCTATGATGGCTATGAATACTCGATCATGCTAACGGCAAGCGGAGCAGTTGAGTTGGTTCAGAACACCGCCGGAAACGTGGCGCTTGAACTCAACATCGTGATGGATGTCTATGAACAGTTGTTGCAGCACGTCTGGCACGAGCGCAAACGGAAAGACAACGGTCTGTGTCCTGGTGAGCCATGATGGGCACGAAGGATGTGCAACCACGATCAACACACGGGAATAGCATTTCGTTTATGGAAGACTGATATATGAATGCTTCGACTGGCTCACAACCCACACCACCCTTCGACGACGCACTGGTCGATAAGGCCCTGCTCGAAGAAGAGTCCTACACTTTCGACTGCAAGCGGCTCAAGGACAAACTGACGAAGGTGCTCGAAACGGTGGTGGCATTTGCCAACAGCGACGGCGGCGTGATCGCCTTGGGCCTGGAAGACCCCGACAAGGCACAGGGCCGTGATCGGGTCTACGGCATTCAAGAGAATCCCATGAACTGGGATGAACTTCGCCGTCTTGTGCGTTCTCGCATCACGGAGTCGGAACTACTCGCCTGCGAACCCACAGAGGTGGGCTGCACTCTTCGGGACGGCACGATTGGATCAGTCGTTCTCTTGCGGATCGAGAAGAGCACTCGTGTCCATTCCATCGTGGACGATGGCACGTTCGTCCGTCTCCAGAAGGGCAACAAGCAACTTACCGCTCCCGAGATCAACGATTTGAGCTTTGCCCGTGGCACAATCACCGCCGAGAGCCAGTTGGAGCACGTCGATTTCGACCTCCTCAATACGGATTACTGGCGGGTCTACGCCCAGCAGCGCGGGCTGACGCGCTCAATCGACGAGGCCATGCTGAATGTCGGCCTCGCCAAGCGGACGGGCGATGGCCGGATATTGCCGATCCGCGCCGCAGTGTTGCTCTTTGCCGAGGAGCCGAGTGGGCTTCTGGCGGCCAAGGCCGCCGTTCGCATCTTTCATTACCGTGGCAATAGAGTCGAAACCGATCCAAACACGAACCTGCTCAAACCGCCGCTTACGATCAGCGGCCCACTGATCCGGCAGATTCAGAACGCCACCGAGGCGGTGGTCCGCGAACTGGCCAGCGGCATTCAGATGGGACCGCTAGGCTTCGAGATCGTGCAAAAGTATCCCTTGCGGGTCATCAAGGAGGCGATCACCAACGCCATTATCCACCGCGACTACCACTTAATGACCGACGTTCACATTCGCATTTTCTCCGACCGGATTGAATTAGAAAGTCCCGGTCTGTTCGCCGGCCCGATTACGGCCGGCAACATCGAACGGATGGGGGCCTACAATCGCAATCCACTGCTGGCTGGCCACCTTCGTGAGTTTCCCAACCCGCCGAATCTCGATGCGGGCGAAGGGGTCCGCATGATGTTCGGAACCATGCGGGAAACTGGGCTGTATCCGCCCATCTACCTAACGCGGCCACGGATCGAGCGACAGGCTGTGTTGGTCCAATTGCTCAACGAGAATCGCCCCTCTTTGTGGGAGCAGGTAAGCGACTACATCGACCGGCGCGGTTCGATCGGAAATGCCGAAGTGCGGCAGTTGATGGGAACGGATAACATACTGGGGGTGTCCAGGCTGATTCGAGAATGGGTGGACCTCGGCGTGCTGGTTGTCGCTGATCCCCAGGCTGGACCCAAGCACAGACGGTACACAAAGCCAGAGACGCCTTCGATGACGACCCTGTTCGCCGGACTGGGAAAGCTGTGAAATGGCTGCGATGGATAATGGACGCAACGCGGAGTGGTCGGTGGAGAAAGAGCATAAGATGCTGGCTTCATGGGACTTATGGCTGGCGATTGCGCCATCCCAAGCGTGCGTTCACCCCCTATTATCCAAGGTCGTTGGATAATAGATTGCCGAATTGCGGCAAGCTGCGTCCTGACAAGCACTTACGAAAACCGCTATTATCTTAGTCATGCTAAAACGCCTCATTGAAGTTGCTTTGCCGTTGAAGGAAGTCTCCGAGCAGTCGGCCCGCGAGAAGTCGATCCGGCATGGGCATATCTCCACGTTGCACATCTGGTGGGCACGTCGGCCGCTGGCCGCGTGCCGGGCGGTGGTCTTCGCCTCGCTCATTCCCGACCCCGACGATCCCGAATGCCCCGAGAGTTTTCGGCAATTGGTGGGCGAGACGCTTGGGCGTAACGAGTTCACGCCCAAGAATGGCAACGGATCGGCTGTCGAGGATACGCCACGGAACCGCTGCTTGGAGTTCATTAAGTATCTGGTCCGTTGGGAGAACACGAACAACCCCGAGTACATCGAGCCGGCCCGAAGAATGATCGCCGCCGCCCACAAGTTTCTGCATCCGGGGGCCGAAGGCGATGCGCCCAAGGTGCTCGATCCGTTTGCCGGCGGCGGGTCGATTCCGTTGGAGGCCCTGCGGCTTGGCTGCGAGGCCCATGCCATCGACCTTAACCCGGTGGCCCACCTGATCGAGCTTTGCACGCTGGTCTACCCGCAGAAGTACGGCCAGCCTGACAGCCGGCCCGTGCCTGACTACATCAAGCGGCTGGTGGTCCACAACCGAGCCAAGAAAATAAAAAAGGGAGAAGGCCGACCGCTGCTCGATGTTCACGAGTTGCAGGATTCGCCGGTTGCTGTCGCCGAGGACGAGATCATCCCCGATGTCGAGATCACTGAGGCCGAGTACCGGAAGAATCCATTGGCGGCAGACGTGAAGTATTGGGGGCATTGGATACT
>Ga0315287_10007461_pt1 | contig 10965 bp, 10 predicted proteins | sample YL17G11_0_MG_FD_205037 | JGI IMG/M metagenome (GOLD analysis project Ga0315287, IMG submission 205037) | Sediment microbial communities from Yellowstone Lake, YNP, Wyoming, USA - YL17G11_0 | ecosystem: Environmental > Aquatic > Freshwater > Lake > Sediment | place: USA: Wyoming | collected...
GCGTCTTGTGCCCAGGGTATTCGAGGATGGGCTTGAGACCGGGAATGGGTCCACCGACTTTGCCCGCCGTCAACGCCCGACGCGCGGGGGCCGTGCGCAGGGCCAACTTGGCCCACTCCATGGCCACGTGCGGATCGTTGCGATCTGACATCTGCTTGAAGCGCATGAACGCGTCGACCTGGATCTCGCGGATGATGGTGTCCGGACTCAGTTCCTTCTCATCGGGTTGCAGACCCTGTTTCCAGGCCGCATAGGCCGGACGCGTGATCAGGGACACGGCCTCGGGTGGCGGTTCGGGTTTGTCCCGATGAGCCAGACGAAAGTAGTTGGAGAAGTCGATGGGCGTCAGGGCCACCGTGTCCCAAAAGCCATCGCGGAACTTGTCGATGACGGCCTCGGAGATCTTCTCGTTGAAGCGCAGGGCCAGGACCGTGGCCACGTGTTTGGGATGCACGCGATCCAGGAGCAGGCGCTCGGCGGCCGTCCGGGCCACGGGCGTCTCGACGAGCCAGTAGACGGACTCCATGCCCGGATCGTCGAAGAAGGCCACGCCCAGACGCTGACGAAGCTCACGCGTCACCAGACGCCGGCGTCCGATGACTTCTTCCACGTCTTCGGCCAGCGGCGGGATGTACTCCAACGCCCGCAGATGTTCGACGATGTTCTCGACGCCATCGCCGTTCAACGCCCGATAGGTCAGGTAGCGATGGTATGGGTATGGTCTCACGTCGCCGTCGTCGCGCGCTCGTTTTGGTGATCGACAGAGGACTTGAGAAGTTGCAACTTGCCCACGGTCTTCGACAGCCCCTCCAGCGCGTCTCTGACGGGCTGTTCCGGCACGTGCGGCAGGCCCAGGCGAATGGAGATGAGCAGGGCCGCGAGACGCGAGGCCGTCTCGTCGAAATCGGGGACGTTGTCGACGAAGTAGCGCAGATTCTGGGGCGTGATGAACTCCAGCGACAGCAGCGCGTCGAGAGTCTCGGGATGACCCGATTCGGCGGCGGCCTTGAGGAGTTCGGCGTCGGGACGACAGTCGGCGGCAAACGCGATCGTCTCCTGGTCGTAGACGGCCCGTGGAGCCGCTATGACCTCGTAGCCCTGCATCTGCGGCGCATGGAGACCGGCGATCTTGACCCCGCGCTCGATGCCGTCGCGCGCATGAGCCTGCTTGACGACGGACGCGGCGCCGTCGGTGTCCATGCCCATGGCCACGAGCATCTCGCGTGCCTCGGGTTCGGAGAGATCGTGGGCGTCGCCGACGTGCCACATGCCCGAGGTGTGGGTGACGTGGGTCGCGTCTCCGAGGGCACTGAGTTTGCGCAGTTCCTCGGCGCTCTCGGCCAACTTCACGGGATTCTTGAGCGTGACCCACTCGCTGTCGCCGGGCATGTAGTAGATGGGACCGTCGGCGAGCGCGCGCACGCCGCCCTCGATGACGTGCATGCGCTCGAAACCCTGGACGCCGCGGACGGGGCTGAGGGTGAAACGCAGGCCGGTCATGGGTTCCTGGACGATGTAGAGCACGCGCGCATCGCCGTCCTCGGGCTGGAACGTGCGCACGTTGATCAGACGCAGGGGCAGGGTGGCAATGGGCGTGCCGTGGACGTAGTTGACGAAGACACCCGATTCACCGCCCTTGGGCACCTGGCTCATGAGCCGGTGCTTGCTGGCCAGGCGGACGCCGAACATCTCCTTGGTCATGGCGTACTTGCCCTCGGGCGTCACGAACAGACGCAGGGGCAGCATCTTGCCATCGGTGTCCATGACCGCCTGGACGACCATGCCCACGAGGTTCTCGCCATCGCGCGTACGCACGGCATAGAGGCCGTCGCTGGTCACGGGCTTGGCCTCCATGGGCGGGCGCTTGACGTCCCAGGTCACCTGGTTGACACCGTCATGCTCCATGTACACGCCGCCGCTGCGGAGCTTGGACACGACCTCGGGGAATCGATCACCGACGGCGCGTTTGAGCTCGCGCGTCGTCGTCGCCGCCTCCGGGCCCCCGGAGAACTTGATGTAGACCACGCCGTCACGGTTGTAGACCTGCATGATGTTCGGACGCTTGACGAGTGCGCCCGTGGCCATGGTCGTCGTCGGACCGCGACGGATGATGGTCTCCACCAGCCGCAGGTTGTTGGCCAGGCCCTGAAGGATCTGGGGATTGGTGGCCAGCATCTGCCGAAAGTTGGAGATGTCGTTGGGGTCGATGTAGGCGTTCTTGATCAGACCCGTGACGAAACCGCCGGCGAGCACGGACTCCAGGCCCGCGGTGAAGTCGGACTGCTTGATGATGGTATTGATCTCTTGCTTCTGCTCCGGTGTCAACTTCGACCGGTCCATGCCCAAACGCCTGAGGACCTTGGTCCCCAGATAGGCGGCCGAGGCGCCGATGACGGCACCACGCCCCATCTTCTTGCCCAGGGCCTTGGCAAGTTGGCCCTTGGTGGCCTTGGCACCTGGGGCGAGACCGGGGACGACCGGTTTGCCCTCCATCCAGTCGCCGACCATGTGCAGGGGCGAGGCGATGGCGCCCATGGTCCCGAAGCTCAGGGCCGCGCGATGCTCGGGTTTCATCTTCTCGAAGCGTTTTTTATTCTCCGCGTCTTTGAGCATGTACTCGGGCAACAGCTCGCGGCTGATGTCGGCCGACATCTTCGCCCCGTCGTAGGGGCCCGCGAACGGACTGGCCTGGCCGCTGTACTCCAGGGGCGTGGCGTCGCCAGTGACGTCGCCGATGTACGGGTTGCCGCCGAAGGCCCGCGAGTCCTTGTCCTTTTCCGGCTCTCCGATCTGGGGCGTGTGGGTCACGCTCTTGATCGCCTCCGGGTCCAGGTAGCGATAGCGGCCCTTGTAGAAGAAGACGTCCATGGGCGCCAGCTCGGGATCGGAACCCGGTCGCGGGCGGTTGATGATGATGGGGATCGCCAACTCCTTGCCCAAGATCACCGAACCCACGGCCGCACCCTTGGCCGCGTCCATGCGCCGCAGATCGATCTCGGCGTTGTCCATGGGCAGATATGGATGCTGACTCTTGAGGTAGCGGATGATCTCCGACTGCCAGAATCGCGGGTTCGTCGGGAGCTTGTATCCGGCCACCTTCTCGTGGACCGGTGGGGCGAAGAAGAGGGGCTGAACGGACATGTGACACCTCGCGGCCTTCATATTACCAAAGGCTAGGCCTCCGTGAGCTTATTAAATATCCCCTGGACCATCTGAATGACAGGGAGAATCGGCTCGACCTGGGCCTTGAGGTCGTTGAGTGTCTGCCCGAGGCTGCTCAGGTCCCCGAAATCGGGAATGTCGATGGGCAGACCGCTGATGGTCATCTCCTCGATCAGACCCAGAAACTGTTCGCGCTGCTCGTCACCGCTCGGACCCCCGACCCCGCTCAGATCAGGGAACGGGATGACGCCAAAGCCGTTGGGCGCCGGATTGGCCATGAGCTTGGACATGTCCAAGATCACCGACGGCAGCGGCTGCTTGGCGATCTTCACGAGCAGGCCGATGACGGCGAACAGGGGCACGAGGTTGGCGACGGGACCGAGTTTGTGTGTCAACTGGACGGTGCTGTTGTCGGCGGCGCACTGCAACGTCAGGTCAAAGGACACGTTACCCGTGTCCGCGGCCGGTAGACCCGTGAACAGATCGGCGAGACTATTGAGCTGGGCCATGGCCGCGTCGGCAAAGCCCATGGCGGCGATGATCGAGTCCTTGACCGTGATGCCGATGGAGATCTGGGGCACGAGGCCCGCGAGCTTGAGCGCCTTGCCCAGGAGTCCGGCGATGCAGTTGAGGAAGTCGGTGAAGAGTTTGGGCAGATCGGGGATGTAGGGGTCCAACGGTTCGCCGTCGTCACCGAGCATGGGCGGTGGGGGGAAGAGGGCGATGAGGGGATTGGATGGGGCCGTGGGACCGATGACGGGCACGGCCAGGGCGGCGAAGATGCGTACGACCGCGAGCCAGCACTGCATCAGCTGCATGACGAAGCCGATGATGTCGAAGACGGGTTTCATGGCCCCCAGTGCCGGCTGCACGCCCTGGAGCAACGACTGAAACGGGTCCATGATGTTGGGAATCTGCTGCGTGGCGTGGGCCATGGACGCGATCTTGATGCCGCCCGGGAGTTGGATGTCGATCTGCAGCGGCTGACCGCCGATGTTCACGCATCTGCCCATTTTAGATCGGGTCTCCTTGCCCCAGGACCTGCCGATTCTTGATCTTGACCTCGGCACCGTCGATGTTGACGCCCGCGCGTCCGATGATGTTGAGGATCTCGCCCTCGATGAAGGCCTCACCGGATGCGGACACGCGCACGCGCAGATAGGGACGAGCACCCGGGCCCGTGGACACGGTCACGTCGACGGGATTCGCATCGTCGACGCCGATGTTGACGTTGACGCGCATCGCCGACTGTTCGGCAATGGCCTCCGTGCGATACTCGGCCTCGTATTGAACGTGGCCCTGACCAGAGACCCGTGTCCACTTGATGTGGCCACCGGGGCCATTGAGCTCCCAGTTGTTGAAGATGTGGATGATGGAACTGTCGACGGGCGAGTAGAGCGTGCGGCAACCCTCGTTGGCACCGATGATGGCCGTGCCGCCGCGTGTGAGCAGCAGCAGGGCCTCATTGCCATCCTCGCTCACGGCCCGAAAGCCCATCGATCCCTGAGGCAATCCGGCCAGGCGACCGCCGAGACACAGGCCCGCGGCGCCCTTGGTCACAGGCAGTTTGAAACCGATGCAAATAACGTAGCGGCCGCGTTCGACCTGGCCGGGGAACGGGGCGCCCCGGGGATTGGCGCGGGGGACGGCGGAGGCCAAAATCAGGCACTGATCGCCGACTTTGGGCACAAAGTCGATGCCGCTGCCGTCGGCACTGATCCAGGGCAGGAGATAGCTCACACCCTGGAACAGGGCCCCCGTGCGACTGACCGCGTCGATGACCCGGTCATCCTCATGGACGCCTCGAACCTGACATTCGTAGATTTCAACCGGTAACCCTGGCATCAGTTCTTGCCCCGTTGTAAAACAGCAGATACCCTTTTACGCGAGGAAGGGAAAGCAAATGCCGACACAGCTGAATCGCTTCGAACTCGAAAACTTTGGCAAGATGGCCGCCAATGCCTACCTCGATGAGGGCCAGGACCTCAACGAGACTATCACGAAGCTGGCGCGGGAACACGAGCTCAACGGCCATCAGGTCAATCGCGTGGTCGAGAATGCCAACATTCTCGTCAACGGGGCCCTGGTCACCAAGGCCCGTGAGGCCCACGAGGACCCGCGCGTCACCTTCCCCCTGGCCAGCAGCGCCCAGGTCTCTGAGGCCCTGACCGACAACAAGCAGGCGAGCCTGCACAAGGCGGCCGCGGTCAGGAAATTGTTCACCGTCAAACCGGAGACAGTCGACCGCCAACGTGTCGTCGACGGCGTCTTCGGCAAGCTGGCCAGCGATCCCTACGCCCACGAGTTCGTCTCACGCGATCACGTGGCCATGGCCGCGGGCTTCATCAAGGACGCGGCTCAGACGGCCAGGGACGCGGAGACGACGACTGCGGCCACACTCGGCTACGTCTGTGCCACGCTCGCGTCGCTGGAGCACCAGGCGCTCACCGATCACAATCTGGCCAAGATGGCCATGGACGAGGCCGAGTCGGTACTGCGCCAGGAGATCAACGACCAGATTCTATCGGGCGTGGCGCCGGCGACGGCGCGTGACGTCGTCAAGGCCGCGAACCTCGACAAGGCCACGACCAAGTATCTGGACGTGCTCGTGACCAAGATCGCCTCGGGCCTGCGCGCGCGCGAGGGCCAGAGCGCCTTCGTCGACAGGTCGCTGGTCAACAGACAACATCCGCTGATCATCAAGGCCGCCGAGGTGTCCAAACACGTGCAGACAGCCATTCAGAGCCGACGGGGTCTGAGCAAATTGTCGGCCTCTCACCAGGCGGCGCGGTTGCAATATACCCAGGCCGTGCGCGAGGGCCGATAAATGGGAGTGATGGGAAAAGCCTTCACCGCCCTCAATCTGGCATCAACTTTGTCCGACGTGCGTGGCAAGACCAAGGGCTACATGGCCCAGCAAAAGGCCGCACGCATCAGCGCGCCCCTGCCGGCCGGAGGCATACCCGAGATGAGAAAAGTCAGCGCGTTGCAGGCCATGCGGTATTTTCTGCACAAACAGGCCGGTGGACCCGATCCGATTTCCGGTGGCACTTTTCTCAAAAACTTACCCGCGGCCATCGGTCTCGGTGCGGCCGCAGCCGGTGGTGGTGCTCTTCTTGGTGCCGGCGCCCGGGGTGTGGGCGGCATCTACCAGAAGTTCGTGGCCGAGCGCATGTTCAAGGAGCTGCAGCAGCGGTACCCCGAGATTCGCAACAAGCCCCAGGAGGCGCGCAAGTACTTCGAGTTGATCGTCGCCTACGCCCCGAGTCTCTTGCGCCATCACGCGGCCATCGGTGACTTTCTCCGTCGTCAACTGGAGTACCCGATGTCCAGCGTCGAGTTCATCAAGCAACTGGCCGATTTGGAGGCCACGGTCTCGAAGACCAAGGGCGAGAGTGCGAGTGCGTATTTTGGACGCGGCGCGGTCGAGTCCGGCGGCGGCATGCTCGGGTCACTCGCCGCCTATTCGGCAACTCAGAAAAAACCGTAGGGGGCCATGACCATGTGGAAAGTCATCGTCAACGACGGCGAGACCAAGTTCGGACCCGATTGGACCTGGATCGACGTGCGCGCGCGACACGGGGGCCTGGACAAACTGGCCAGCGCCGGCGTCTACGTGCCGCCGACGTTGGCGACCAAGATCGAAGAGCTCAAGGGCACCCTGCCCCGGGAGAAGGTGGCCTTCTACAACCGGGCACTGGGCGCCCACGAGTCCTTCGGCCTCAACCGCAATGGCGACGGCTTCGAACGCCACTGGCTCGACAAGAAGCACGACACCTTCGTCAAGAACGCGCACTACTTCCAGCACCACCAGAACAAGGACCCGGCACTGAGCCGTGGTCGGCCGGTAGCGAGCGCACTCAACGAGCGCACGGACATGGTCGATCTGGTCATTGTCGCCGATATGGACAAGTGCGCCGAACAGATCCAGGCCCTGGAGTCGGGCAGGCGCGTGCCCACGTCCATGGGCGCCAAGGTCGCCTTCGACGTGTGTACCCAATGCGGCAACAAGGCCAAACGGCGTGAGGACTACTGCGAGCACGTGCACAAGCTGGCCAGTGCGCCCTACGGCATGCGCGCCGTGTTGTCGGACGGCAGCATCTGCGGGGTCATGAATCCCGATCCCAATTTCTTCGACATCAGCGACGTCCTCATCGGTGCCGCCCCCGAATCCGAGACCCTGCTCAAGGTCGCCAGCGCCGCCGGCGCTCTGTCTGGCAGCGAACTCGCCGATCTCCTGGGTCTGACCAAGGCCGCGCGCGAGGTCGAGGCGGCGATCACCAAGGAGGTTCCGGGCGTCATCGAGGGCAATCCCGTTTTCCAACGGGGTGTACGCAATCTCAGCGACCACGAGGACAACATCCCCGATCAGGTCATCGACCGTGTGCGCGAGGATTCGGGTTTTGACGGGGTTCTACGCCACACCGCGGCACTGGGTATCGTGCTCAAACCCCACGAGTTTTCTCGCGCGGCGAAGTTGGGAGCATTTTCTCCACCGACTCTGAGCGAAATTCGTGCAAGCGAATCTATGCCCAAAAAAATCCTCACGGCGTCGCTCTCGCCCAAGTCCATGACCGTGCTCGCAGAATTCTACGACCGGCGATCGTCGCACATGCCCGCACTCCTGAACCGAATCGGCACGCTGCGGGAAAAGACGGCGTCGCCCATCGTCCCCGGTGTCGAGGATCATCAGGCTCGGACCATGTACACTGCCTATCGTAAGAGCCTTCTGGAGTCGATGTCCGACGCGGGGGGCGACGAGGGCGAATACTGGTCGGTGAAGTGCGCCGGCACCTCCACCCGTTTTTTCACCGACCGCAGTCGCGACTATGTCATGTCCGCGTACACCGCAGAAAATGGCGGTATATTCGACAAAGTTCTTGACCGTATGAGCAAGATCGCACAGCCTTCAATGGTCAAAGGGACTGTCACGGGCACGATGGCCGATGAACTGGGTGTTGAGACCCTCGACCTGATTGCGGTACAGTCCATGTCAACCGGCCAAAGAGGCTGAGGAAAAAAAGGAGTTCTTCAATGTCGAGCGAAATCGCCAAGCTGTACGACGAGGTCATGTCGGGGCAGGCTCAGCAGACCACCGAGAAGACCGCTGCCGATGTCAACGCCGATTCGGGTGCCGAATTCGACGCCAACTTCTTCGAGAAGGTGGCGGCGGGCGACGAGGAGGCCGTGGGCGTCGTCAACCAGTTCATCGAGGAGGCGCGGGCCGAAGGGCACTCCGACGAGGACATCGAGACCGCCCTGGGTGAGGCCATGCAGGCCGCGGGCATCGAGGATGACGGTCAGATCGAGGTCGAGGAGCCCGAGACCGACGAGTTCGAGCAGGCCAAGATGTCGGCCTACCTGGAAGGCGGCGAGCAGGCCATCGCGGACGTGCTGGAGTCGCCGCTGGCCAAGGAGGCGGGCATCACCGCCGAGGATCTGGTCGAGTACGAGCTCGGTGGCCACTACGGCACCGGCTACGCCGAGACCCGCACCGAGGCCGAGGAGGCGCTGATGAAGATCGCCGACGCCAAGGCGGGCCTGGGCCAGAGGGCCAAGGATCTGGGCTCCAAGCTCATGGGCAAGATCAAGGCCGGCGGCAAGCGTTACGGCCAGCTGATGGCCGGCGGCGCCAAGGGCACCGTGGGAGAGATGGCGGGCCGTCGGGCCGGTCACTCGATCAAGGGCCTGCGCCAGATGACCGGCGAGGCGCTGAAGGTGCACGGCACGCGCGCGGCCACCGGCGCGGCCATCGGCGGTGCGGGCTACGGCGCCTACCGTCTGGCCAAGGGCAAGAAGGACAAGAAGTAGGGCGACGGGGAGCGTGAGATGAGCATCCTGCAGCTGACAAAGACCGCCAACGCCCTCGTGGCCGCCAACAAGAAGGTGGCCGATCTCGAAGCTCGCGTCGTCGAGTTCGAGAAGAGGGCGGCGGCGGAGGGTTTCCTCATCGAGATGATGGAGAGCCCCAGGGCTCCTTTCGCGCTCAAGCCGTCGTCGGTCGCCGACTTCCTGGAGAAGCGCGCGGCCATCGAGAAGCAGGATCTGGAGGTGGCGAAACTGGCGGCCAAGATGGCCGGCAGCCATGGGTTCGAAATCGGGAGTCCCGAGACACCCGCGCCCCTCTTCCAGTCCACCGGTTCACAAGCTGATGACGAGTTCATCGCATACCTGCTGGGTACCAGCAGTCAGGGCTAGAGGAGAGAAAGACAATGTTCGAACCCATCAATCGCAAGAGCCCCGAGGATCGTCGTTCGGTTCATCTCGATCCGAACAGCGTCCCCACCATCAAGCAGGGCCAGATCCTGGAAGTCGACGGAGCCGATGGCTATGCCAAGCTCGCCGACGGTGCCGCGGTTGTCGCGGCCCCGCTCTGGGCCTTCACCAAGTCCAGCCGTCTGGACGTGACCATCGCCAAGGCCGTGACCATTCTGGAGGCCCCGTTCCTCGCCCGTGTCGACACCGACGGCTATGTCGGTTCACCGACGGCGAAGGCGGCCCTGGGCCTGGGTACGGGCGGCGAGGTCGGCAAACTGAAGGTCGTCACCGTGACCGCGGACGCCACGACCCTGCAGAAGATCGTCGCGTACTGCACCAAGGCCCCCGACGCCGACGGCGTCATGGAGTTCAAGGCCATCCGCTAACCCAGGCCGGGTCGGCGAGAGAGAGGAGCACGTCATGGAGTTCGGGAACAATCTCAATCGGATTTTCGTCGAGAATATCCGCGATCCGGCCTTGCGCAAAGAGGCCGAGGAGCGGTCACAGGCCTACCTGAAGCTGCGCGTCTACGAAGACAGCTTCATGGCCCGCATTCTCCCACCCAAGCCCATCAGCCCGAGCCAGTGCGATCGTACCCTGGAGTCGCCGACCTTGCTCCGCAAGATCATCGACAAGGAGTACACGGACGTCTCGGCGACGACCATGGACTTCCGTGGCAAGGGCGACTACAAGTTCGTCGAGACCGAGCAGTACCCGGTCGACTTCCACAAGATCGAGAGCGAGGAGTACCACATCACCGAGGGCGAGCTCCGGGCCAAGGAGCAGCCGGTCCAGTCGCTGATCAAGCACCACACGGCGCGCGAGATCCAGCACACGATGGACTCGGTGTTCACCAACGCCCTGGAGGCGATCATCACCGCGGCCGAGATCGCCAATCCCGGCAGCCAGCTGATCACCGTCGACGACGACTTCATCCTGCCGGCGAACATCACCAAGCTGCGGAACCTGATCGATGGCCGCGAAAACATGCCCTTGATCTCGGCGACGCTGCTCATGACCCAGGCCCAGTTCAACAACATCGACGTGTGGCCGCAGGCCGGCGTCGACAACGGCATGGGCCAGGAGTACTGGCGTGACGGCTACAAGTACGACACGCTCTTCCGCCTGCGCGTGGTCAAGACGATCAAGGCCGACCTGATTCCGAACAACGTCGTCTACGTGTTCACGGCCCCCGAGTTCCTGGGCCATCACCTGACGTTCAACGACGACCGGTTCCAGATCAAGACCGAGTGGGACGACATCGCCTGGAAGGGCTGGAAGACCCACGGTGCGGCGATCGGCAACAACTTCGCCGTGGCCAAGATGATCCTCGGCGGCGCGACTCCGTAGTCGCGGGCACGAGAACTGACTCTGTCCCCGAGGCGGGGTGGTCCCGAGACGCTCGTGGGCCACCCCGTTTTTTTTGGAGGAAGGCATGCCCCAGGTCAAGGACAAGACGTTGAAGGACGCGTGGTACGTGAACGTGGCCAAGGGCCCCGACGGCAAGTCGCGCCCCCTGAGTCTGGGCACGATCAGTTTCAAGCC
>Ga0315287_10007462_pt1 | contig 10965 bp, 6 predicted proteins | sample YL17G11_0_MG_FD_205037 | JGI IMG/M metagenome (GOLD analysis project Ga0315287, IMG submission 205037) | Sediment microbial communities from Yellowstone Lake, YNP, Wyoming, USA - YL17G11_0 | ecosystem: Environmental > Aquatic > Freshwater > Lake > Sediment | place: USA: Wyoming | collected...
TCTATCGGGTTGGCGTGGAGTAACAGCTCGAACAGCCTGGCGTTGCGCATCGCCACCGGCACCCGTGAAACCGTAGCGCAGGTTGGCAACCTGCTGTATCCCCGACTGGCAGTCGGGCGGACCTCAGCAGTGCGCGGGGTCTGCGGATTGCCAATCCGCGACACAGCAGACTGCCAGTCGGCGGTCCCAATCAGGCCGTCGCTCCGACGCAGTTGCTGGAGCGCCGATCTCCAATCGGCTTTGCGCGGCAGCCGATACCACAGCGTGCGTCGAGCGCCAGGCGTTCACCTGGTAGCAGTGGACGTCAGTCCGCTCCATTTGAATTCCCGAGAAGTCAGAGCCGACTCACGTCGGCTGCTACGGTTCAAGGGGTCAACGCGCGAAGTATTTCGGGGAGATCTCTCCCCGCGCCAATGCTGCCGCGTCACCGTGGCGGCCACCTGCCCGAGGTTCCGGCTGCGTCGGGCCGGCTATTCCGCCGGTTCGGCCGGCGCTGCGTTCGTGGATGGGAGCTTCAGCGCGGGCGCGTTGGTTTGTCCGGCCGGTTCCTGGCCAATGCGACCGCCACTGAGTTGATACACGAGGCCGAAGTGATTCAGGAGGCTGTAAAGGAAACACACCGCCACGACGAAGCCCAGCAGCTTCGGCCAGACGCTCGGCGCTTCGCCGAACTTGTCATCCATCGACCGGCTGGCGTTGGGCGGCAAGGCGGCCACGCCGGTGAGCGCGGTCCCGAAGGGCACATTGATGCGCGCCTTGGCGTTCACGGCCCAGCCGTTCGAGTCGAGGATCGGTCCAAGGTTGCGTTTGCGCAACTTCAGGTAGGCGATCAGCATGGAGGGGCCGGAAACCAGCAGCATCAGGCCGATCACCGCCAGGACGACCTGCCAGAACGGCAGTTTCAGCAGGCCGGTCGCGTAACCCGCCAATGCGGCAAACGCCGTCCCCAACGCCCCGAACGCCACGCCGAGCGCCGCCACCGTGCCTACATCAACCTTCTTTGGTTCCACCGGCTTGGCTTTGTCCAGGCTCGCCGTGGCCGTGGCGGTCGCCTGCATCTTGGCGGTGGAGGCCGCCTCGGCGGCGGCCGCTCGCTTGGCCACCTGCTCTTCAATCAGCCGGACCAGCTTCTTGTAGGGCGACCAAAAGGCCTGGCGGATGCTGATCGGGTTGTCCACGATCTTGGTGATGGTGGCGTCCCAGTCGCGGCCCTGACGGTCGTAGAACAGACCGTTGCGGCCGACCATCAAATTGTCCGAATCCCCTCCCGTGACGGCGGCGACGATCTGCCGCTTCTCGCCGGTGCCTTTGCGGACGCAATCGCAATAGAGGAGGTAGGTTCCCGCGAGCGCAGCCATGCTGGCGTGCTTGGCCGCGTCCTCAACCGGCAGCGTCAACTCGCAGCTCCGCTGATCGAGGTAGAGCGTGCCGGCCTGGAAAATCGCAGGCTCGCCGCAGTCATAGAAGTCGCGGAAGTTGACGAAGTTGAGGCAGAGCCGGTGGAGGTCGCGATGGAAACGGACGAGCTTGTCCACCGCGGCCATGGCGTTGGCGTTGCCCTCCTCCGCTTTGTCCTTGGCGATCAAAGCCGCGAGTGCCTCCCTGGCTTTGCTGTCGAGGATTTCGCGGATACGCTTGAGGCTGAGCTTCTCGACCGCCGCCCCGGCCTTGCGGGCCATCCAAGCGTCGTAGGCCGCGATCTTGGCACAGACGGTCGCCCACTCAGCCTCGGTCAGTTCCGCCCGGTCGCCCAGCAACGGCTTCACGACCGTGGTTTGGAAGGTGGCGATGGTCTCGGCCCATGCAGGGTTGACGCCCGTCTTCAGCGGCAGCGGTTTGCCCGGCGCGATCAGCGCCAGCGGGAAGCCCGCCACTTCGACCGCGGTGATCGTCAGGTCCTTCGCCGCAAGCGTGAGGTAATCCTTCTCCTCGCGATTCACCGCGGCGAGCGCGCGGGGGTCAAAGGCCGCGAGCCGGCAGCGGCCGAAGTAATCGTCCACCTTAGCCTTCACGACCTTGAGGGCGGCGCCGGCGGCGGCGGTGGTGTCGCCCAGCGGCAGGACGGTGCCAGCGTCGCTTTCGGATTTCCTGGCCCAATCACTCAGAGCGGCTGCGTCGGCGAAGAACGCGTCCATCTTGGCCTGATCGATTCCGGGCTTGCCGGAGCGATCGGTTACCGCTCCCTGCGTGGCGAGGATGTCCTGAATGACGGCTTTGGTAGTCTCATCCTGAGCGGACTCGGGCGCGATCACGCCATCGCCATTGAACGCCGTCTGGGTGAGAATCTTCACCGTATCGGTCGTGTCATCGAGGCTCAGGGCGGTGGCGTCCTTCTTGCCGAGGTGTGCCAGGATCTGGCGGGCGGAACCGAGGATCGTCTTGCCTTCGGGGATGGCGTCGTTGATCGCGGCGAGCGGGAGTGAAGGCGATTCCTGGATCAGGTCGTCCGGGCTCTTGAGCAATCCGCCGGCCCAGCGCACGGCGGCGATCAGTTCGGGGGCGCGGATGCGGCCGTCCTTGTCGGTGTCGATCAGCTCCAGCGTCTTGGCGTCGAACTCCAGTCCGCGCGTGGGACAGGCCAGAGCGACCCAGAGTTTCTGGTCCAGTTGGTCGAGCGCCATGAGATCGGCGCCCGTGTCGAGCCGCACCTGGTCGAAGCCGCCGGCACGGAAGAACCGCCAGACGTGGGAGGAGGAAGCAGGGAGCGTTGAGTTTGCCATAGTTTTAATGGGGGAGAGGGTAAGGCAAAGCCGGAGAAATGCAAACGCCGTAATGACCCACCGTAATGAACCGCCGTTTCTTCGGAGGCCGCCTGCGCCCGTGGTCTGGGCGGAGGAATGCCCAGAGAGTCTAATTGTGCATTCGGTAGGGTGAGACGTCCCTGCCGAGCCGATTCTGGGAGCGGCGCACTGAATACGGCTCACCGGGGACGGTTCGCCCTACCAAGGGCCGTGTGAGTGGCGGCTCATCGGGACGATCCGCCCCACCTGTGCAGACGGGCTTCCAGGGCCGGACGATGACCGCAAGGTCAGTCCGCGCGCCCTTCGCCACCCCGGTAGCTCGCCACGACCCACTCGCTCAGCACCCGGTCCGGTGTCTCGACGGCCGGAGCGTCGATCGTGAACTCCTGCTGGCCGGTGTTCTGGGCGATCAAGCGCAGGCCGAACTGGAAATCCTTGAACCGTTCCGCGCACAGATCGCGCACGGCCTTCTGCTGCTCGAATGCCAGGTCCACCAACCGCCCGGCGGCCGCCTCCGTGAAGACGAGCTTGAGGCCGTGCGCCTCGGTGAAGCGCCGGGCGAATTCATGCACCACCTGCCGCATGATGACGCGTTCCTCCTGCGCCCGTTCAGCCAGCAGCCGCTGCAGCTCGGCCGAGGGATGGTCCACCAACTGTCGCGTCACCTCAAATCGTCGAACCGGCGTCGAGGGCAGTTCAAACTTCAAATCGCGAAACACCCGCTCGCACACGGTCATCAAGCCCCGCGCGCCGGTCTTCTCCTCGGCGGCCAGCTCGGCAATCCGCCGCAGCCCCTCGTCGGCGAACAGGACCTCGATCCCATAGGCGCCGAACGATTGCTCGTATTGGCGGATGATGCTGCCCTCGGACGTTTTCAGGATGTCAAACAAGTCGTCCGCGGTGAGTTGTTGGCAGACGACCCGCACCGGCAACCGGCCGATGAACTCCGGTTCGAAGCCGAACTCAATGAAGTCGCGGGTCTGGGTCTGCTCCAGGCAACGGTCTTCATCCACCGGTGACTTGGCCGCGGCGGCAAAGCCGATGGTTGCCTCGCACAGGCGTTTCCGGACGATCTTCTCCAACCCGCCGAACGCCCCGCTGACCACGAAGAGGATGTGTTTGGTGTTGATGACCGCCGGCTGCTTCTTGCCGCGTCCCTGCGTCATTTCCATCATCGCCTGGAGTTGTCCGGCGATGTCGTGCGGCGCGCGCGCCGGCACTTCGGTTTCCTCCATCAACTTAAGCAGGTTCGTTTGCACACCGCGACCGCTTACATCGCGCCCGGTCAGGTTCGGCGCCGCGGCGATCTTGTCGATCTCGTCCAGGAAGATGATGCCGTATTGGGCGCGGTCGATGTCGCCGTCCGCCCGGCGGACGAGGTCACGCACGAGGTCTTCGACATCGCCGCCCACGTAGCCGGTCTCGGAGAACTTCGTGGCGTCCGCTTTGACGAACGGCACGCCAATGAGATCGGCCACGCTGCGGATCAGGTAGGTTTTCCCGACACCGGTCGGGCCGAGGAGGATGAAGTTCTGCTTGGTGTAGTTCGGCTGGTCCTTGCCTTCCCGGGCGAGGCGAACGTGGTGGTAGTGATCGCACAACGCCACGCAGAGGACTTTCTTGGCTTCCTCCTGCTGGATGACAAAACGGTCGAGGTAGGCCTTGACGTCCCGCGGCTTGTAGTCGAACCGGAAATCCCCTGGCCGGGGCTCGCCTGAGATCTCCCCGGAAGCGTCGGCCGGCGCAGCTTGCGGCGTGGGCCGGGCGGCCGCGCCGGGCGGGAAATGCTGTCGCATCAACTCCTGGAGCTGGCGCTGGAACTCCTCGGGCGAGGGCGGGCCGTCGAACGTCGTTTTCATGGCAATGATCGCACGCTGGCCTTAACAAAAGGCATCGCAGCCCATCCGTCAAACGACAAAACAAGCGCGCCTCGGAACCCAGTGATCCCGAAGTTGTCGGTGCGGGTAGGGCACGTGTGTCCTCACTGCGCCGTTGGGCCATACCCTCACCCAAGACGGCGGGCTGAGGACAGACCCGCCCTACCTCAAGGCGCCACCGCCAACTTCGGGATGCACCACTCGGAACCTGGCTGGCACCGCTTGCGCCCACTTCCCCTCTCTGGCACGCTGCGCTCGACACAGGTGAAGGCGTGAAGGAATCAGAACGGCAGACTCAACAACCCCTCCGCGAAGCGGAGGCGTGCTCAAAACCCGGGTGCGAACCTCGGACGCGCCTGAGGAACGAGAACAACGAGGCGTGGTTCACTCCCCGGCGCTTCGCGGTGCTGCTGGGTCTTCTGATCCTCCTGTGCTTTCCCCAGGTGGTGGTTGGGCTGGAGACGTTTTATTACGTGGACTATGGGCAATTCGGCTATCCCCTCGCCTGCTACCATCGCGAATCGTTCTGGCGCGGCGAAGTGCCGCTGTGGAATCCGCTCAACAACTGTGGCCTGCCTTTCCTGGCGCAATGGAACACGCTGACCCTCTATCCGTTGTCGCTCGTTTACGTTCTATTTCCTCTTCCTTGGTCCTTGGCCATGTTCTGCTTGGGGCATCTCTACCTGGCTGGCCTGGGCATGCATTCCCTGGCGTACCGCTGGACGGGGCATCGTCTGGCGGCGGCGGTGGCCGGTGCGGCTTTCGCATTCAATGGGTTGATGTGGTACGGGCTCATGTGGCCGAACACCCTCGCCGGCTTGGCTTGGATGCCGTGGGTGGTGCTGGCGGCGGAGCGGGTCTGGAAGGACGGCCGGGGAGCCGTTTTTCCCGCGGTCGTGGTGGCTGCGATGCAGTTGCTCTCGGGAGCGCCGGAAGTCAGTCTGCTCACCTGGCTGTTCCTGGGAGTGCTGTGGGGAGCGCAACTGACCCGGGCAGGGTCTGAACGAGGGAGAATGACCGCGCGGGCGCTGGCTTTCGGTGGTTTGACCGCCGGCTTGGCGGCAGTGCAACTGCTGCCGTTCCTCGATCTGTTGGCGCACTCACAAAGGAGCACGGGTTATGGCAGTTCGGCGGTCGGAGGCATCGCCGCGATGCCCCTGACCGGCTGGGCCAACTACTTGGTGCCGCTCTTCCAGTGCGCTCGCCATCCCCAAGGGGTGTATCATCAAGTGCATCAACCCTGGCTGGGTTCCTACTATGTGGGGGTAGGGATCGTGGCGCTCGCCTTGTTGGCGGCCTGGCGGGCGCGGGATCGACACACCTGGGTGTTAATCGGGGTCACCCTGTTCAGCCTGTTCATGGCTCTGGGCAGTGCTGGTTGGGTGTACGACTGGTTTCAGTGGCTGGTCCCTCTCTTCGGATTCATGCGCTACCCGATCAAGTTCGTGATGCTGGCAACCTTCACGCTTCCGCTGCTGGCCGCCGTTGGGCTGGGCTGGCTCCAGAGGGTGCCCCCCGAACGCTGGCCCCGCGAAGGGAGGCGGCTCAAAGGCCTTGCCCTTGGCCTGCTGGGATTGATCGCCGTCATCGTTGGGTTTGCTTGGCGATATCCACTTGAACCGGCGCAGGTCGCCGCCACCGCGGGCAATGCGTTCGTTCGTGCCCTGTTTCTGGTGGCGGTGCTGGGATGCTGCGCCCTGCTGCGCCGAGACGCGGGGTCGAAGCTGCAACGCCTCCTGCAAGTGGGCCTCGTTCTCCTGCTCTGGTTCGACGTTTTCACGCATGCCCCCAATCTCAGTCCGACGGTCCCGGCCTCCGTGCTGAAGCCGGGCACGATCCGCCAATTCTTCGGATGGAACCACCCGTTGCAGGTCGGAGTCTCGCGCGCCCTGCAGAGCAAGGAGTCCTTTTGGAGGATGCTTGCCCCCGGCACCAAGGACGCCGAGCAGGAACTCTACGGACGCCGGCTGTCGTTATCCCTGAACTTCAATCTCCTCGATCACGCGGCCAAGTTTGACGGCTTCTACTCGCTGGACTTAAAGGAGTTTCTCGAGGTGTTCCAACAGGTGTACTTCACCACGAATGAGGCCACGAAGCTGAAGGATTTCCTGGGGATCTCCCATGTCAGCAACCCCACCAACGTCGTGGACTGGGTGTCCCGAGACTCCTTTCTTCCTCTGATTACCGCCGGACAACAACCCGCGTATGCGGCCAGCGCGGACACCTTGACGGCCCTGATGAGCGACGGTTTCGAGCCGCGACGCACGGTGTTCCTGCCCCCGGCAGCCCAAGGTGAGATTCGCGCGACCCGTCAGTCGAATGCCACCGTCACCCAGTCTCAGTTTGCCCCTCACCTCCTCGACATGGCGGTGGAAACCGGCGCGCCAACGATGGTGGTCGTGGCCCAGACCTATTATCATCCGTGGCAGGCGTACGTGGATGGCAGGCCAACTCCTCTCTACCGAGCGAACTACGCCTTTCAAGCCTTGGAGGTCCCCTCCGGCAGGCATCGGGTGAGCCTGGTGTACGAGGACCGGCTGTTCCTTTGGGGGGCCAGCCTTTCCGCAGTGTCGATGCTCTGGTGTGGCGGGTTTTGGGGCTGGGGGCGACGCGGGAGCCTGCGATCACGACCAGCCGGCGCTGGGCTTGACGGCCAGGAGGCGGAATGCAAGGTGCCGGCGAGCTGGCCACCCGAGGTTGCCTCCGGGTTTGCCAAACGTCCAGGGATTGGCTATAGCTGAACGCAGTCAGCCGCCACGCATGTTTTGGGCAAAACGAAACCGAGAAGCGCACCGGTACTACCTGCTCCCGGGCATGGGCCGCTCGAACCGCCGGAAGCACCGCGAATTCCTGTTCTGGTCCGTCATCGTTGGGCTCCTCGCCTCGGCGGTGTTTGCCTACCTGCTCTACACGATCAGCGGCAACTTCTGAGCTTTCCCCCGGCAACGCGGTCTGCGAGAGCGCTTCACCCTGCTCGGCTCGGCGCCGGCCGTCGCTGCACGTTACTTCTCCACCGGGTTGCCGGCCTTCTCCCAGGCCTTGATGCCACCGTCCAGGTGGATGATGGACTTGAACTTCAGCTTCTTGAAGGTCTCCAGCGAGGTCGTGCTGCGTCGGCCCGAGGCGCAATGGACGAGGTAGGCCCTGTCCTGGTCGAGTTGGCCGAGCTTCTGGGCAAAGTCCGTGGCGTTGAAGTTCAGATTGGTCGCGCCCGCAATATGACCGGCCTTGAATTCCTCCGGGGTGCGAAGGTCCAGCACGACCACCTGTTTCTCGTGGATCAGTGTCTCGGCTCCCGCCGGATCAACGTGCTTGACCCCGGCCGCCGGTTCCGCGGACGCAGGACCGGCTTTGAACAGCCCCGGCAGGAAGGTCGTCAGCGGCGGGACGTAGGTGATGAGGAGCACGCCGACGAGCAACACGAGGAGCATCGGCAGTGCGGCGCGCGTGACTTCGCTCATCGGTTTGTTGAAGCGGTAGGACGCCAACAGTAGATTCATCCCCACCGGCGGCATGAGGAAGCCCAGCTCGAGATTCGCCAGGAAGATGATGCCCAGGTGGATGGGGTCGATGCCGAACGCGTTGCCGATGGGCACTAGCAACGGCACCACCACCACGATCGCGGCGTAGATCTCCATCAGCGCGCCCACCACCAGCAGGAACAGGTTCAGCAGAAGCAGGAAGACCCACTTCGATTTCACGGCGCCGGTCACCCACGCGATGCATTGGTCCGGCACCTGCGCGTCGATCAGGAAGTGCGTGAAACCGAGCGCCACGCCGATGATCAACAGCACGCCGCCCACCAGCAGTCCGCACTCCGTCATCACGCGCGGCACGTCCTTCGCCAGCTTCAGGTCGCGGTAGAAGAGCACTTCCACCACGAACGCGTACGCCGCCGTCACGGCCGCAGCTTCAACCGGCGTGGCCCAACCGCTGAACAGCGTCACCAGCGCTACGACCGGGATGAGCAACTCCCACTTCGCCACCCACACCGCGGCCCAGGCCGTCCGTGCGTTGAAGCGTGACTCGCGTTGCACCTGCTTGGGACCGCTCACCACGCCCCAGGCGGCCGCCATCGCCATCATCACCAATCCCGGCAGCAGCCCGCCCTGGAACATCTGCTCGATCGTCACGCTCGTCGCGCCGCCGCTGCTGGCGACGATCGAGTAGAGGATCGGCGGCAGGCAGGGCGGGAACAGCAGCCCGAGGGAACCCGCACCTGACAGCAGCCCCAGCGCGTCGCGCTCCCGGTAGCCGGACGACAGCAGGATCGGCATCAGCAACCCGCCCAGCGCGATGATCGTCACCCCCGATGCGCCGGTGAACGACGTGAAGAACGCGCAGAGGAAGACCGTCACGATGGCCGGCCCGCCCCGCATCTGGCCGAACCACGCATCGAACAGCGCCAGCAGCCGCTTCGCCGCGCCGCCTTCAGCGAGGAAGTAACCCGCCAGCGTGAAGAGCGGAATGGTTGGCAGCGTGGGGTTCACCGTCAAGCGGTAGTGATTGATCGGAATGGACGCCACCGCGTCCCCACCGCTCCAGATCAGGATCAGGGCCGCGCCGCCCAGCGCGGTGAACACCGGCGCACCGAAGGCCGTCGCGATCAACAACGCGATCATTCCGGGCCAGCGCAGTTTCTCCGGTGGAACCGGCGACCACAGCCCGACCGCCACCACGACGGCCGCGACCGCGAGCGTCGCCAGCCGTCCGCGCCAGGTCTTGCCGCCGAACCACATCACCCGCAGCGCGATCAGCGCGAAGCCCACCACCAGCAGCGTCTGCGCGACCCAGACCGGCACGCCGTAGGCCAGTTCCTTGCCCAGGCGCCTGCTCGACAGCACGAATTCGACGCTCGCCATACAGAGCAGCCCGCTGACGGCGCCGGCAAACCCACTGCTGAACGCCCGGGCCGCGCCCTTGAGCCGGTCCTTGAGGTAAGTGTGGAACGTCGAGAGCGCGAGCAGGCGGTTTTCCCGCGCCGCCAACGCGCCGCCGAGCATCCCCACCGCCAGCACCAGGTGCTGCACAATGGGCGACGACGACGCGATGCCGGTGTGGAAGAACTTCCGCAGAAGGATCTCCAGGCACGGCAACAGGACCATCACCGCCAGCGCGGTGACGACGAGGGTGTTTTCGGCGCCAACCAACCAGCGTCGCCAGCCGCTCGCGAGCGGCGGCGCGATGGAACTGGGCGAAGGAATGTCCATACCGGCAAAGCGCGCGGGCCCCTATTTGCCCGGCGCCGGATGCGTGCGTTCGTATTCTTCGATCAGTGACATGGCCTGATCGAAAATGTCGGCCGGAATGATCTTGCCGCGGATTTGCGGATAGGCCGATTCCGCGGCCTTGCGCCAGGCGGCGGCGACTTCCGGCGTCACCTTCGTGACTTTCAGTCCGCGCTTCTCCATCGCCTTGACCGCGTCGTCGCTTTCCTTGCGGCCGGCGGCCTTGATCTCGGCACCGACCGTGGCGGCGGCCTTGAGCAGTTCGGCGCGGAGGGTTTCGGGAATCTTTTCCCAGGTCGGTTTGCGGATGACGACGGCACCGACGAGCGGGCCCCAATTCAACTCCAGCATGTGCGGCGCGCGGCCGTCGATCTGGGTGGCGAGCGCGAAGACCGGCGGAGCCGGTGTGGCCTCGATCAAGCCGGTTTGCAGGCCGGGCACGATGTCGGCGGTTTCCAGCGGGACGGGGTTGAAGCCGGCGGACTTGTAGAGGCGGAGGGTATCCGGGTTGCCGGACCACGCGAACAGTTTGAGCTTCTTGAGATCGTCGGGCGTGGTGACCGGGTGTTTGCTGAAGAAGCGGACCCAGCCGGCGTCGCTCCAGAAGAGCACGACGAAACCTTTCTGCAGCAGCCTCTCCTCCAGGATGGGCTGGAGTTTCCGGCCAACGTAATCCACCGCCTCGAGGTCGCGGAAACCCATGGGAATGCTTTGCAGGCCCTCGACCCCCGGCTCGATTTCGCCGAGGCCCACCATCGTGAGCATGACGGCCTGAATGGAGTTCACGCCCATCAGACCAACCGTATCGGTCTCGCCACCGAGTTTGCCGTCCCCATAGATGATCAGGTCCACGGAGCCGTTGGAGGCTTTCTTCCAGGCTTCGCGCAGGTTCTGCAGGCTCTTGAAGAAGCTGCTGCCGGTCGGTGCCAGCGTGGCCAGCTTGATCTTGACGGGCTCGGCGGCGCGCGCGAACGAGGCGGCCAGGACCAACGCCAAACCTAGCACCACGGCCAGACGCCGGAGGGCGAGTGCCGGGAGCACCTGCGGCCTGTGGGGAGCCACCCGGCTTGCACCCGCAGGCATCGGGACCCTGAACCAAGGCGTAGCGGCGTCTCGGCA
>Ga0315287_10007463_pt1 | contig 10963 bp, 18 predicted proteins | sample YL17G11_0_MG_FD_205037 | JGI IMG/M metagenome (GOLD analysis project Ga0315287, IMG submission 205037) | Sediment microbial communities from Yellowstone Lake, YNP, Wyoming, USA - YL17G11_0 | ecosystem: Environmental > Aquatic > Freshwater > Lake > Sediment | place: USA: Wyoming | collected...
GTGCGCGCGGGCGCCAGCCCGCGGGTGCGCCGGAGCCCCGGTGCGTCAGTGCGCGCGGGCGCCAGCCCGCGGGTGCGCCGGAGCCCCGGTGCGTCAGTGCGCGCGGGCGCCAGCCCGCGGGTGCGCCGGAGCCCCGGTGCATCACGTCCGCCGTCATCGCCGACGCCCTGCAGAAGCGCTTCGCCAAGTACGACAAGGGTGGCGAGGAGCACTTCAACCTCATCTCGGCGCTGCACAAGGCGATGCGCGGCTCCGACCCCGACGGCGCGCTGTACTGGCTGGCCCGGATGATCGACGGCGGCGAGGACCCGCTCTACATCGTGCGCCGGGTGGTCCGGGCGGCGTCGGAGGACGTGGGGCTAGCGGACCCGCGCGCGCTTCAGCTGGCGCTCGCGGCACGCGATGCGGTGCACTTCCTCGGTCAGCCGGAGGGGGAGCTGGCACTGGCGGAGGCGGTGGTCTACATCGCGACGGCGCCGAAGTCCAACCGGATCTACGGCGCGTGGCAGCACGCGCTCGAGGCGGCGCGAGCGCACCCGGCGGAGGGCGTGCCGCTGCACATCCGGAACGCGCCGACGGAGCTGATGAAGGAGCTCGGCTACGGGGCGGGGTACCGGTACGCGCACGATGCCGCCGAGGGATTCGTGCCGCAGGAGTACTTGCCGGAGGTGCTGCGGGGGACGCGGTTCTACGAGCCCACGGCGTTCGGCTTCGAGGAGACGGTGGCGAAGCGGATGGCGTGGTGGGGGTCCCTCAAGCGGCGGGCGTCCGAGGGCGAGCGCTGATCGCCGGGGCGGCGAGGGCCCGGGCGGCGAGGGCTCTCCGCCAGACGGGCGCGCGAGCGGTACATTGTGGCACGGGCGGCGCCGTGGCTGGAGCGGCGGCGCCTCGCTGGCGGCGTGCGCACACGCAGGAGGAGTCAGGTGGTCGTCGGACGGGCTGACCTCACGGTGGACGCGATTCGGCTGGCGGCAGGGCAGGCGGGCCGCGAGGCCGGCTACCGTCTTGTCGTGCTCTTCGGCTCGGCCGCGCGCGGCGAGGCGCGGGCGGAGGACCTGGACATCGGCATCCTTGCGCGCGGGCGCCTCGACACGGTGGACGCCACGAACCGCCTCACCCGCGCCCTCGGGCTCCAGGAGGTGGATGTCGCCGATCTTGGTCGGGCGGACCCTCTGCTGGCGGCCCTCGTGGCCCGGGACGGCTTGGCGCTCTACGAGGCGGAAGCCGGAGAGTTCACGCGGTTCGCCTCGCTGGCCGCGCGCCGCTTCGCGGACACCCGCAAGTTTCGCGAGACCGAGCGGGCCGAGCTCCGCGAGTTCGTGGCACGGCGCGAGAGGGGAGGGAGGCCTTGACCGAGCTGGACGCCGGGCTCGTGCGGCGCAAACTGGCCGTCATCAAGCGCAACCTCGACGATCTGCAACCGATCGAGGGGATGGCGCTCGCCGCGTACCAGGCCGATCGGTTTCGCCAGAAGGGGACCGAGCGGCTCCTCCAGGAGGCGATCGAGGCGGCCGTGGATGTCAACCTGCATGTGTTGCGGGCGTTGGGTGTGGCGACTCCCGGCGACTATTACGAGAGCTTCGTGGCGGTCGGCGGACACGGGGTAATTCCGCCGGAACTCGCCGCGGCTCTCGCCCCGGGCGCGGGCCTCAGGAATCGCCTCGTGCACGAATACGACGCCATCGATGACGCCATCGTGCTCGACGCCGTTCGCACGGCGCGCGAGCGGCTCGGCGCGTTCATCGCAGCGGTGGAGGCGCACCTCCAGCGCTAGTCCGCAGCAGGTGCGGTGGTGCGGGAGACCGCGCGCGGGGACGTGATCGTGACGTCGCGCGGCCGGCCGGTCGCGCTGCTGTGGGGTCTGAGCGAAGACGACCTCGAGGACTATCTCTTCTACAGCGCGCGCGCGGTGCGACGGGAGATCGAGCGGCGCTGGAGAGCGTACCGGTGATCGTCCTGATGATCCCGCCCCGAGCGCTCCTGGAGCGCCACCTGCGCGGGAGACCTTGCCGGAGGCTCCGCGGCGCGTCAGCTTGTACCGGCTGATGGCAATCGGCTCAGGACGGGAGGACGCCGCCCGCGGCGGGCCGACGCCGCGCCGCAGCAGCCGGTGGGCGATGTGTTCCGCAGTGCGGGAGGGGCTGGCGAGATCGTGACGATGGGCGTGGATGGCGGAGACGGCCGCGACTAGCGCGGCGGCGGTGCGCGGGGGCGCGGACCAGTGCGCGCTGTGGTTCCGCGTCGTCCGATGGACGGCGGCGTTCGGGCTGGCCGTCCTGATGCTCGTCGGTTACACCCTGATGTCCACCTGGAACATCGACCGATTCACCGACGGCTACGCGACGGTCGCGCTATGGACGCGGGCCGACCGGGCGCTGCCGACGATCCCCGAGGCCATCTGGCTGTACGTCATCTACTACGTCCTCGTGATGATGCCGATGTTCGCCGTCCGGCGGATGCGGCAGATGGTCGAGGTGCTCTCGGCGTACCTGCTCGTCACGGTGACGGCGTGGGTGATCTTCGCGCTCTGGCCGGTGCGGATGGAGTACCCGCAGCTGGCGTGCGCGGGGGTGAGCTGCCAGGTGCTGCTGCGGCTGTGGTCTATGGACATGGGCGTGAACGTGATGCCGAGCCTGCACGCGGCGCATAGCGCGCTGGCTGCCGTGATTTTCATGAGCTACCGGAACCGGGCGTGGCCGCTGGTCACCGCGGGGGCCACGGCGGTGTGCGTCGCGGCGGTCCTGACTCGGCAGCACTACGTAATCGACATCCCGGCGGGGATCGCGCTGGCGGTGGTGGGGTGGGCGGTCGTGCGAAGGGTGGTGGGGGTGGCGTGGCCGATGGAGCGACCGCTGTAGCTCGGCACGGGCGGCTTGCGTCGCCTGCCGGCTCGCGCTCGACCATCTACTCCGCGACCCGCAGCGCGGCCAACAGTTCCGTGGGGCTGTAGACGGGCAGCGTTGCGCGGCGGAATCCGTGTTGGCCGATGCCCTTGGCCCGACGGCCTTGGAAGCCAGGTAGTGGATGGTCGTCACCGTGGTGGCTCCGACGAGGCCCGTGACGCGCCCCGTCTCGACGGCTGGGAGGACCGCCGCGGCCGGGCCCGCGTGCGGCTCCCGGGCAAGCAGGACGTCGAGCACGACGGTGGTGTCGAGGAGCAGCCTCACCGGTACTTCTTCTGGAGGTACTGGCGGTAGGCGACTTTGTCGGCGCCGGCGGGCCCAAGTGCCCCCAGCAGCGCGCGGGCTGTCGGGGTGGTACTTCCGGGTCGTGGCGACGCCGCGGTGGCGGCGTGGTTGGCCCGTGGTGGGGTCCCGCAACGATACGAGTTCGTGTGCGAACTCCCCTCCGGGCCGCGGTCAGGGTGCGTGGGAGCGGTCTGCCCTTGACGGCGGGTCCGTGATATAGGTTGTGCGTGCGGCCGGGGTCGGCTGTGACCTGTTGAACCAGGGTTGGGAGGGCCGGATGCCCGAGCGGAGTCGCGACTGGTACGACCAAGCGAAGCGGGACCTCGAGAACGCGCGGTGGGAGGTGCAGGGCGGGTTCTACGAGTGGGGCTGTTTCGTCGCGCAGCAGGCAGCCGAGAAGGCGCTGAAGGGTGTGTACCAGCGGCTCGGCGCAGAAGCGTGGGGCCACTCGGTCACCGCCCTCCTGGAGGGCTTGCGGGGCAGGCTGGAGATCGAGGCGGAACTGGTGGATGGTGCGAGGGTGCTCGACCGGTTCTACGTCCCGGCGCGCTACCCCAACGGTTGGGATCGCGGGGCGCCGAAGGAGTACTACACGCGAGAGGATGCGGATGACGCGATCAGCCGTGCGGAGAGAATCCTTCGGTTCTGTGACGGTATTCTGGCTCGAACGGGATGAGGTGCTCTCGCGCCTGCGCGAGGGTGCGCGTGAGCTCCTCGCGGCCAGGCCGGACGTCGCCGGCGTGTACCTCTTCGGCTCGCTGGCGGAGGGTCGGGCGGTGCCGGGGAGCGATGCCGACGTCCTGGTGCTCCTCGCACACTCGGAGACCCGCTGGCTCGACCGGCCACTGACGTTGGCGCCCTATTTCGACGGCTGCGGGATCGGGGTAGAGCTGTTCTGCTACACGGAGGACGAAGCCGCGCGCATTCCGCTGGCTCGGCGAGCGCTGGAGCGCGGCGTGGATCTCCTTCTTGACCAGGCCTGAGGGCGGCCCAGGCGGCTGTCGCTCCGACCACTTCCATCTCGCGATCCCAGTGTCGCCCGAGGCGGTCGTACGCAATGCGGAGCCGTCCGAAGAGCGGGCTCTTGTGGGCCAGCACCTCCCGTCCGCGGCAAGCGTCCGTATTGCGGTGCCGGATGTCGCCCTGCCGGCGAGCTCCAGCGAGGCTCCGCGCTAGCAGTCGCTTGCAAGATAGCCATAATGACACTATTATGGCTATCGAGCTAGCCAAATATGCTAAGTCCAAGAGTCATCGATCAGAACCTCTGGTGGGGCGACGCGGCGGCGATCGCGAGCGATCGCGACCTGCTGCTGCTGGCGCGCCAGCCGCTGCGCTTCGAGCCGCCGATCCCCCTGGCGCTCGATCGGGACGCGATCTACGGGCTGCGCGGACCGCGCCAGGTGGGCAAGACCACCCTTCTCAAGCGCATCGCGGCGGAGCTGCTCGGCCGTCGCGGCGTGCCGCCGCGGGCGCTGCTGTACCTCGACGTCGAGCGGGCCGGCCTGCTGACATATCCCGCGCTCAGCGACGCGATCGAAGCGTATCTCGCCTGGGCTCGGCCGTCGCCGGCGTCGTCGTCGTCGTCGCGCGAGCGGGTGTACCTGCTGCTCGACGAGGTGACGGCCGTGCCGCGGTGGAGCACCGCGCTCAAGGCGCTCCACGCCTCCGGCGCGCTCGACGGCGCCACCGTGATTGCGACCGGTTCGGACGTGCTCGATCTCGATCGGGGAGTGGACCGCCTCCCCGGGCGTCGCGGCGCGGCGCCGGACGCCGACTGGGTCCTGATGCCGTGGAGCTTCCACGACTACGTCGCGGTGCACGACGCCGCGCTGGCGGCGCGCCTGCCCCTCATCCCGCTGGAAGAGCCGCGCGAGGCCTTCCAGGCAGGGCAGGAGATGGCGCTGCACGGCACCGCCCTCCAGGCGCTCTTCACGCGGTTCATGCAGACGGGCGGTTTCCCCCACGCCGTGCGGTCGGTGCAGCGCGAAGGTCGGGTAGAGCAACATGTCCACCGTCTGCACGAGGCGGCCATCCTGGGGGAGGTCCGCCGTGCGGGGCGGGACGAGTCCCGGGTGCGGGAACTGGTGCGGCTGCTGGCGACCAAGCACCTGGGGCGCGAGTTCTCGTGGCATGGACTGTCGGCCGGCACGTCCATCGGGAATCACACCACGGCGCGGGCGTACGTGGAGGATCTCGAGCGCACGTTCGTCTGGCACGTGTGGCACCGGGTCAAGTCGCGGGAATCTGCGGCGGAGGCGCTGCGCAGCCCGAAGAAACTCTACCCGGTGGACCCGCTGACGTGGCACGTGATCGAGGGGTGGGCGCTGGGCGTGCAGGACCGGTGGGCGGCGACGTTGCAGGCGGTGGCGGAGCCGGGGCGGGCGGCCTTCCTGGTCGAGGCGGCGCTGGCGACGCTGCTGCGGCGTCGCTACGGGCATTTCGCGTTCTATCAGCGGGACCGCAAGGGCGCGGCGGAGGTGGACTTCGTGGCGTTCCGGGACCCCCGCCTCGCGGCCGCGATCGAGGTGAAGTGGACGACGCGGGTCGCGCCGCGCGACGTGCCGTTCCTGGTGCGGGCCGGTGGGGGCATCGTCGCGTCGCAGGGCGAGCTCGCCTGGTGGCCGGCGCAGAAGGTGGCGGTGATCCCGGCGGCCTTTCTAGCGGCCGGATTCGGGCCTGGGCACACGCTCTTTCCGGCTCCGCCGGGCTGACGTCCGCGAATCTAGACCAGTGCCTTAAGGAACTCGCGGGGGCCGAGGATGTGGACCCCGCGCCGATCGTGCTCGGGGCGCTCGCCGGGGAGTTCCGCGAAGTGTTTGGGGTTGCCCGTGACCAGGAACGCGGCTTTGCCCACGAGCGCCGTCTCGAGCACCGCGTTGTCGGCCGGGTCGCGGGTGAGGATGTTGAGTCGTCCGGCGATGGGGACCAGCCCGTCGGGCTCGGCGAGCGACACGACGAGGGCGGCGAAGGTGTGAGCGGCGTCGGGCGGGATCTTGAGCTTGGGGTACTCGAGGGCGCGCGTCAGTTCCGTGACGAGCAGCGCCGAGATCAGGACGTTGGTGTCGAGGACGGCGCGCCGGTGCGGATCAGTCACGCCGCCGCTTGCGGGCCCAGGTGACGGCCTCGGCCACGACGGCGCTCTGGGGGCGGCGCTCTTCCTTGGCGACGCGCTGGGTCGCGCGGTAGATGGCGGGGTCGAGGGAGGCGCTGAGGGTCTTCGTGGCCACGCGGGTGCTCCCTTGATGAAGCGTGAGAAGACCGGCAACCGGCAACCGGCGCCCGTGTATGCACGATCGGTCGGCCGAGGTGTACGCACAGGCGTTGCGGGCGATGTTGGTGGGCACATTCCGCGGGTGGCACCACCTGAGGTGATCGTGGTTCGGAAGCTCGAGTGGTACCGGGATGGCGGTGCCGACCGGTACCTGCGTGAGGTGCGTGGAATTCTGGAGTATGGTGGCCCCGCGCTGGATCATCAGGCTCTGGAGGCGGTGGCGGAGTACCTGGGGGGAGCGGGCACGGGGGCCCCCGCCCGCGAGCCCCCGCGGCCCCCGGTGCGCCGCTCAGTCCAAGCGGCGCACGTCCACGAGCAGCAGCTCGCCCTCCCGCATCGCCACCAGATCCACCTCCATCTCGCGATTCCAGTGTCGCCCGAGGCGGTCGTAGGCAATGCGGAGCCGTCCGGCCTGGACCAGGTCCCGGACGACGTGGGAGGAGTTCGGCATCGTCCGCGGCGACCGCCGGCGGTTTGTCTCCAGCCGCCCAGCGGCGGTAACTTATTAGTATGCGCATCGAGACGGAGCGTCTCATCAAGCAGGCCGAGCGGGACCTGCAGAATGCGGGCAAGAACGTCGGGATCGGGGCGTTCGAGGTTGCGGCGTTCCTGGCCGAGCAGTCGGTCGAGAAGTACCTCAAGGCCGCTTGGACCGTGGTGAAGCGGGAGGCGGCGCCGAGAACCCACTCGCTGACGGAGTTGGGGGACGGGCTCGGTGTCCCGGCGGACATTCGGCGGCACCTCGTGAATCTCAATGCGGACTACACGACGGCGCGCTACCCGGACGCGGCGAACGGAGTGCCGTACGAGGTCTACGACCGCGAAACGGCGGAGGCGAAGGTGCGTGCCGCCGAGGAGACGATGGTGTGGCTCAGGCGCTTGACGAGCGCGTAGAGGCGTTCCGGCGGGAGGTGCTCCCGCGCCTCGTGGAGCAGTTCCGGCCGCGGAAGGTGCTGGTGTTCGGGTCCCGGGCACGGGGGGAAGCGCTGCGGGACTCGGATCTGGACCTCCTGGTGGTGGCGCAGGCGTTCGCTGGGGTGCGCTGGCTGGATCGGGCGGCGCGAGTGGAGGAGTCGGTGGGGCTGCCGGGGGGCGTGGAGTTGCTCTGCTACACGCCGGAGGAGTACGCCCGGAAGGTCGAGGAGTTCGGCATCGTCCGCACCGCCACGCTGGAGGGGGTGGATCTGCTCTGATGCTGGAGGTGGGCGGCTCATGAATCCGGTGGAGGCGGCTGTGCCGGGCCCGTTCACGATGCAGCGGCGCCACGCGGTGGATGCTGCGTCGCGGGCGCGCGTCGTCGCCACGCTGGCGAGCGAGTTGGCGGCCGAATCGGACGTGGCCTTTGCGTTCCTGCACGGGTCCTTCGCGGACGCCGAGGCGTTTCACGACGTGGACGCCCGCGTCCTGAATGGGGCCCCGGTGTAACGTGCTATCGGCTGTTGGTCGCGATCGAGGCGGCGATGGCGCGATTCCGCAATCTCCGCGCAGCGCCGGCCGCTCAGGGCTCCCCGGCGCGCGGTCCGTGCCGAAGAGCCTCCAACTCCACGCGGAGCGGCGCCCAGAACGCCCTGTCCGCGGCGCGCTCCCGCAGCTGCTCGGCGTGGAGTTCCTGTTCGACCCGGTCCGGATCGCCCTGGGCCGCCCGCTCGACGGCGGGCCGGCGTTCCGCGGCGACGCGTGCCTCGTCGGGGAACGCCGACGCACACTCCACGAGCAGCTCGGGAGTCCGCAGCTCGCGCAACCAGAACGCGACGCGCTCCGGCGTCGGTTGGGCGCGCGCGCCAAAATAGTTGGCCTCCACCAGGCGGCGGATCATGGGCCAATCCTTGTCGCGCTGCGTCTTCTTCGCCGCGACGAGGTCGGGGAGCGCGAGGAGATCCACCTGGAGCGGTTGGTCGGCTTCCGCCGGAAGCGACAACGTCGTGCGGCGCGCCCACAGCGCCGGGAACGCGTCCACCCCGCGCATCCGCGCCATCACGTCGATGCGGAGTCCGCGCACGTCGTCCCGGCCGCACCGGAAATGCACCGCATGCCCCCGCTCCAGATACCGCGCCTCGAAGGGCGGCACGTCCGTGACCGCCGCCTCCAACTCTTCGAGGGCGTTGGAAAGCCGGGAGAGGTTCTCGCTGTCGGCGACGATCGCCAGGTCAACGTCGCGGCTAAACTCCGCTGCGCCGTACAGGATGCACGCCTGACCGCCCATCAGCAGACTCGCGACCCCGTGCGTCGTCGTCACGGAAAGGACTCTGTGAATCGGGCTCGGGATCAAGCGACCCTCCGAGGGCGAGATAGGTGCTCCAGAGGCGGCCGCTCTCGATCCAGCGCTCGGCCGCGCTCAGCCGCTGCCAATCGAGCCATTCCGGCTCGCAGATGTCCTCCGGCCGGACGGGCTTGGCCGGCTCCTCTGGTCGTGGGCACATCGGCAAAAATATACCAGGGCCGGAGCGGCCGCGCCCGCCCCTGTCGCTACGCGAGGGCCTGTAGAAACTCGCGCGGGCTGATGACCTGGAGCGCGCGGCGATCGTGGCCGGGGCGCTCGCCGGGGAGTTCCGCGAAGTGCTTCGGGTTGCCCGTGACCAGGAACGCGGCGCGGCCTGCGAGCGCCGTCTCGAGCACCGCATTGTCGGCCGGGTCGCGGGTGAGGACGTGGAGCTGTCCGCTGATGGGGACCAAGCCGTCGGGCTCGGCGAGCGACAGGACGAGGGCCGCGAATTCGTGAGCGGCGTCGGGCGGGATTTTGAGCTTGGGGTAGGCGAGGGCGCGCGTCAGTTCCGTCACGAGCGGCGGGCTGGTGACGAGCCGGAAGGTGCCGCGGGCGGCCAGCTCAACGCACTGGAGGGGCGGGCTCGCGCGCCCCGCCCGCTGGGCGAGGAGCGCCGAGATCAGGACGTTGGTGTCGAGGACGGCGCGCGGGTGCGGATCAGCCACGCCGCCGCTTGCGGGCCCACGTGACCGCCTCGGAAGCGAGAGCGGCGATCTGGGCCTCGGTGAGGTCCGCGGGGGGGAGTTGGGCGACGATGGCCTCGAGCCGCGCCTCGAGGGTGGCGGTGCGCACGGCGGCGCCGAGCTTGCTGGCCGTTGCCTCCGCGCCCAGCTGCCGTTCGAGGGCGAGGACGGCCTGGCGGGTTTCCAGGGGGAGGCCGGTGTAGAGGCGCAGGGCCTCGGCCACGACGGCGCTCTGGGGACGGCGCTCCTCCTTGGCCACGCGCTGGGTGGCGCGGTAGATGGCGGGGTCGAGTGAGGCGCTGAGGGTCTTCGTGGCCACGCGGGTGTTCCTCGTAGTCTTGTTGATCGTCATCAAACTTAATGAAGCGTGAGGGAACCGGCAACGGCGGGGCGCCGTTCGTCCCGCCCCGGTTGCTACGGTTCCTCGATCCTGATCCCGGCGTCAGGCCACACGCGGCGAAAGTCCTTCGGGTTGAAGGTCAGGATAACCTCCGCCCCGGCCCGGATCGACGCGCGGCAAGCCAGGGCGTCGTAGATGATTCCTCCCGCGAGGCCGGCATCCCCGAAGTCGCGAACCACCGCCCGGTAATCGGCCACCGTGACGGGTCTGATCTCGGCGTGCGCCTCCAGGTTTTCGCGGATGATGCGGGCCGCCGCGGCCGGAGAAATGCGCGGGCTCAGCGGCAATGTCGTCAGGACAGAGTAGACCTCGGCCAGGTTGTGGGCGGATGTCAGCATCCGATATTTACCGGAGCGCGCCCGGCGCAACCGATCGAAAGCCCGCTCGTGCCGAGGGTGCGCGGGCACGAATGCGGCCACCAGGACCGAAGTGTCGAAGAACACCTTCACCGGGAAGGCACCCCGGCGAGCCGGCGCACCCGCTCCTCACGGTCAGCGGCGACGGCGGCCTCGAGATCCCCGAGCGCCGCTCCCGCAAAGACCAGGATGCCCTCCTTCACGATCAGCGGCGACGTGTCTTCAACAGGCCGCAGAGAGAGGTGGCCCTCCGTCTCCTCGATTTCAAGCGCGGTCCCGGCCCGCAGACCGAGCCGCTCCCGCATGGCCTTCGGCACCACCACCCGCCCAAAGCGATCTACGGTCGTTCTCATGGCCCGCTCCATCTTCTGGTATGGCATTGACGTCAGACGACGACCGGCAGGCCGCGGTCAGGGCTCCCGCGCGACCGTCGCGAGCCCGAGCGCGTCCTTCAGAGCTTCGTCAACCCGGCGCATCAGGTCGGGAGACAGCGTCCCGAGCCGCGCGACGATCTCCTCGCGGGGCACGGTGGCGATGGTCTGGCAGTCGATGACGCTGTCGAGCCGCAGCCCCGCTTGCTTGCCTTGCGGACTGTGCTGCGTGACCGGGACTTTGCACGGGAGCAGGTGTGCGGGTGTCGCGCCGGTGATCGCCGCGATGACCACGGCGGCACGGCGGCGGTTGTAGCGATCGGCCTGCACCACCAGAGCCGGCCGGCGCTTGCGTTCGGTCTGGCCTTGCGCGATGAACGGGAACGCGATCAGCACCACGTCGCGACGTCGCGGGTCAGTCACGGTCGTAC
>Ga0315287_10007465_pt1 | contig 10961 bp, 9 predicted proteins | sample YL17G11_0_MG_FD_205037 | JGI IMG/M metagenome (GOLD analysis project Ga0315287, IMG submission 205037) | Sediment microbial communities from Yellowstone Lake, YNP, Wyoming, USA - YL17G11_0 | ecosystem: Environmental > Aquatic > Freshwater > Lake > Sediment | place: USA: Wyoming | collected...
GGGCATGGCGGGCAGGCGAACGATGACCTGTGCGACCGCCGCAGCGGGCAGCGGCTCAGCCGGAGCCACCGTGGCGCCCGCAGCCGCTGCCGGTTGCTCGGTGCCCTCGCTGAGCCGCACGGGCACGCCAGGGACAGCCGTCGGCGTGGTCTTGGATGCGCCGGGCGTGCTCGGAGCCGTCGGCGCGGCTTTCAAAACTCCGGGCACGCTCGGAGACGCAGTCGGCCCGGGGCTGCTCGCGCTGAGACGGCCGGATTGAGCTGGGGTCATGCTGGCCTCCGGGTTAGGGGTAGGAGTGGAGCGTGAGCTGCATGCAGCAACCACGAAGATGAGCAGGACAAGCGATAGCAGGACACGGGCGCGCAACATAGCTTCTTCTCCCTCTATGGCTCACGAAAGGGCCACACGGAACATGCTGGCAAGGCGTGCGCCGGTCTGGGCTGACGGCGATCACGCACATTATACCAGATTTTGATATAAATGTAGACGAGACCAGAACCGAGTTGGTTCCGACAGGCGGAGTGTGCACCACTGCTCGATGACAGAGCTTGCGTTATTGCGGTGATCCGAGTAACATTAATCCGATCAAACTAACAAGCGGGCATTCATGGAGGGAGCAACATGTACCTCAAGAGGCTCTTGCTACGGAATATCAAGTGTTTCCCAGAACTGGAGCTCGATTTCGCCCCAAGCGGACAGCCGCGCCTTTGGACAGCAGTGATGGGCCAGAATGGGTTGGGGAAGAGTACGCTGCTCCAAGCCATAGGCATAGCTCTAGCAGGTCCAGGAGCGATGCGTGAGCTACTACCAATTGCAGAAGGATGGGTTCGCAGCGGCTGTGCCTACGGTGAGATCGAAGCGGAGTTGCTGTGGGTGGAGGGCGACGCTCAGACTCCTCATTGGCCACAGACGAAGACACCCTATATCGCTAGATATGCCATTATTGGGGAAGGTGTTGATCCGAATCGTCTCCCGGCATCGTTGGTCAACCAATACTCGAGCGTTCCGATCATCGTAGAATGGCCCGGCGAAGGAACGTCTAGGGAGCGCGAAAAGGTTTCCAAACACATGAGCCGCCTCAAACAAACGGCGTACGCAGAGGGTAAGCGAGGTTGGTTCGCTTGCGGCTACGGGCCGTTTAGGCGCTTGAGCGGTGGAGCCCAAGCCGCTGATCGCATTCTATATTCTGGACGAAAGTCGGCAAGATTCATCACTCTCTTTAGAGAAGATGCTGCTCTCACAAGTGCAACGGACTGGTTGATTTCCCTCTATAACACGGGCCGCGATGGTGACGATTTTAGCCGTCGCATATTGGAGCAGGTTAGAAAGGCTTTCCAGGCGGAACTCCTGCCCAAGCCGGCAGAGCTTCTTGTGAACGCACATTCGGCTCTCTTGGAGATTGACGATCACTCCCCGGTTCCATTCCGTGACTTAAGCGACGGGTATCGGAGCATCTTGGCGATGGGGATTGATTTGCTGCGCTGGATCACTTCAGCTTTTCCTGAGTCGGAAGACCCCATGAGTGCTTCGGGGATAGTTCTGATCGATGAACTGGACGCTCACGCCCATCCTGCGTGGCAAAGAGAGATCGGCCATTGGCTTCGCCGCAAGTTCCCCAGACTGCAATTCGTTGTAGCCACGCACAGCCCATTTCTGGCTCAAGTGGCTGATGAAGCTGGCGGCAATGTGGTATTGGAGCAGACGAAAGAAGGGGTACGCAAGCGAGAGGGAGTGGAGTACGTGGCTTGGTGGCGTGCCGATCAGATCCTCACAGACCTATTGGAACTGCCCACGACGCGTTCGCCGCAATTCGAGCGGAAGCTGACGCGTTTGAGAGAGTTGAGTCGTAGTCGTCCTTTGTTATCTGTTGAGCAGGAGAGGGAATACGCGCAGTTGCGATTATGGGTGGAGGATCTATCGCCTGCCATTGAGGATTCGGTGGATTTTCACCGCGCCGAGACGTTGCTAGAACAAGCAGCGGCGGTATCCGAGCAGATCCGGGAGTTGGAATGATCCGAGTCGCTCGCGGCCCTGCCCTGGAAGGCTTCGAACAGCGTGCGCGCAAGTGGGAAGACGACTACCAAGCTGCGAAAGACCTCGATCAAGGGCTGACCGTCTCCGTTTTCTGGGGGCGCATCCGTTCGCACATTCAGGACGACGCCGGTCAACTCTTTCAGGTCTGCCATGGCAAATGTGCTTTCTGTGAAAGCCATATGGCGCATGTATCATCTCCGCATGTTGAACACTACCGCCCCAAGAGCAAATTCCCTGAGTTGGCCTTCAAATGGGACAACTGGCTACTATCATGCGGACGATGCAACGACAAGAAATGGGCGCATTTTCCGGACTGCAACAACGAGCCATGCCTGATTAATCCCGTGGAAGACGATCCAGAGGCGCACATCGAGTTCATCGGCTACGTTCCAATGCCACGCACGAAGCGTGGTGATGAAACAATCAGACTCATTCAATTGGATCGAAGCCCTTTGGAGGAAGAGCGCAGTTGGTGGCTGGCCTGTGTCAACGGACTCCTTGTGATCTGTGTGTCTTCAGATATCCAAGAGATCCGGCGGGAGGCTCGCCTACTACTGATCTGGTCTATGCAAGATGAGGCACCCTATGCAGCCATGACGCGATGCTATCTCCGAGAAAAAGCGCCGCGCCTCGCTTCCCCCCTTCATCCGCACCCGCACGTGGTGGCACACGAACCCATACAACGAATTCAGCAGCTTGTTGACGACTTGGCGATCAACCTCGAACGCCTGGAGTAAGTAATCCGACTGGTTACGAAGGGTTGCACTCTCCCTCTTTCTAAGTGATGTGTGATACTCTCAAGTCTCCATGAATCACCACTTATCGGATTTCGCGAGGACTTATGTCACCACAATCTCTCAGCCTGAACGCACCTACCGATAGCGATGTCACCCAGGCCACAGCCCGATCCGGCAACAGGCCGGAGCGCCTCCGCTGGTTCGGCGACCTGGCCCTCGGCCTGTTCATCCATTGGAGCCTGGACGTGCAGCTCGGCATGGTTATCAGCCACTCGCTGGTCGGCGCTTCGCCTGATTATGTCGAGCGCTACTTCACCGAGCTGCCACGCACCTTCTGCCCGACCCGCTTCGATCCGGATGAGTGGGCGCGGCTGGCGAAGGTGGCCGGCTTCCACTACGTCGTCTTCACCACGAAACACCACAGCGGCTTCTGCATGTTCGACACGGCCACCACCGACTTCAGCGTGATGCACACGCCTTTCGGGCAGGACATCACGCGGCGGGTCATCGAGGCGTTTCGCCGGCAGGGGCTGGCCATCGGCCTCTACTTCTCGCCGGACGACTTCTCGGTGCTGCGCCGCCAGGGCATCGAGATCGCGCGCAGCCGGCCCGAGGTCGATCCGATCAACAACCCGGAGCTGATGGCAATCAATCGGGCGCAGATCCGGGAACTGCTCTCCAACTACGGCCCGATCGACCTGATCTTCTTCGACGGCCAGCCGGAAGGCCTCAAGCAGCTCGCCTGGGAGCTCCAGCCCGACATCGTCGTCACCCGCGGCGACATCGCGACGCCCGAGCAGCACGTCCCCGATGCGCCGCTGCCGATGCCGTGGGAAAGCTGCATCACGATGGGCACGGCCTGGCAATATCAGCCCACCAACGAGACTTACAAGTCGGGCCGCGAGTTGATCGAGATGCTGGCGGAGACGCGCGCCAAAGGCGGCAACCTGCTCTTGAACGTTGGCCCCAAAGCGGACGGCGAGCTGCCCGCCGAACAGACAGGCTTGCTGATGGAGCTTGGGCTGTGGAACTTCGTCAATGGCGAGGCGATCTCCGGCTCGCGGCCCTGGCATGTCACGCGCGAAGATGGCGTGTGGTATACGCGTGCGCCGGAAGATGACACGGTCTACGCCATCATCACCGACGTGGCGTGGGATGATTCGGAGGCTGCCGGGCATTCCTGGGCGAAAGGCGAACGCATCTATGGTAGGCGCGCCAGCTTCACCCTGCGCCGCGTGCGCGCCACCGCCGATACGCAAATCCAGCTTCTGGGCCAGACCGGCCGGCACCTGGAGTATCGCGACAACATCGATCCGCGCCCGCGCTGGAGCCAGGACGATGACGGCCTACACGTCACGGTCATGAGCGCTCAGCGCATCTACGACATGTGGGGCTGGACCAACCCCATCGTCGTGAAGATCACACACGCTGCGTAGGAGACACCGATGCTCGCACAGACACCTCCTTTGGGCTGGAACAGTTGGAACACCTTCGGCGCCGATATCCATGAGGAGTTGATCCGGGAAACCGCCGACGTTTTCGCGAGCGAGGGCTTGCTGGATGCTGGATATGAGTACGTCGTCATCGACGACCTGTGGGAGGCGCCCGAACGCGTTGATGGCCGGTTGACGTGGGATGCGGCAAAATTTCCGCACGGCATCCCGGCGCTGGCCGAAACCATCCACAGCAAAGGCTTGAAATTCGGCATCTACTCGTGCGCGGGGAGCTACACCTGCGCAGGCATGCCGGCGAGCTTCGGCTATGAGGAGGTTGATGCACAAACCTTCGCCGAATGGGGCGTCGACTTCCTCAAGTACGATTTCTGCTACGTGCCGCCGGGCATCGATGGCCCCGCATTGTACAGCCGCATGGGCCAAGCGTTGCGCGCCACCGGCCGCCCGATCCTGTTCAGCATCTGCGAGTGGGGCAAGCATAAGCCATGGGAGTGGGGCGCGCGCGCCGGCGGTCAGATGTGGCGCACCACCGGCGACATTCATGATGCGTGGGATTCCATCGTGCGCATCGGGTTCGAGCAGCAGGTCGGACTGGAGGCCTACGCCGGGCCGGGCCGCTGGAACGACCCCGACATGCTGGTGGTCGGGATGTACGGCAAGGGCAACGTGGCGCACGGCGGCTGCACCGACGCCGAATACCGCAGCCACTTCAGCCTGTGGTGCCTGCTGGCCTCCCCGCTGATGATCGGCTGCGACGTGCGCACGATGAACCAGGCCACGCGCGATATCTTGCTCAACCGAGAAGCCATCGCGATCAACCAGGACCCGTTGGGCAGACAGGGTTACCACGTGGGACAGGTGTCGCACGGCCGGGAGATCGCCAGCGCGTGGGCCAAGCCACTGGAAGATGGCTCGATTGCCGTCGGGCTGTTCAACCTGGGCGAGCGACAGGGCCGGCTGGCAACGGTCGCGTGGGAGTCGATCGGCCTGCACGACCGCCGGCGTTGCCGCGTGCGCGATCTTTGGTCGCACGCCGATCTGGGCATCTTCACGCGCGAATTCTCGACGCGCGTCGACAAACACGACGTCGCGCTGCTCAGGATCACCCCGATTCGGGACTGATCCTGCCTTGGGACTCGTGAAAGAACAACTCCGCCGTTGACTCGGTGCCCGAACAGAGGAGCATTCTATCGGAGACCGGCCAAAGCGGGAAGGTTCGGGACAGCTCCCACCCGCGGCGACCAATCTACCAGGTTACTAGTTTACCGGCCCACCAATCTGTCCGTCTACCAATGAACCAACACAACGATCCCAAATATCTGATCACGGAACAATACCGCGACGCGTCGAACCTCAACGCCCGCATCCAGATCCACCGTCGCTTCAGCACCAACGCCTACGGCTGGACGCGCTGGCTGTTCGACATCATCGGCGCGGCGGCCGGACCGGACGTGCTCGAGCTGGGCTGTGGACCGGCCGGTCTTTGGGCGCAGAACCTGGGGCGCGTCCCCGCCGGGTGGCGGATCACCCTCACCGATTTTTCGCCGGGCATGGTGGCTGAAGCACAGCGCACCCTCAGCGACGCGGCCGGCCGCTTCCGGTTCGAGGTGGTGGACGCCCAGGAGATCCCGTTCGACGACGCCAGCTTCGACACCGTGATCGCCAACCACATGCTCTATCACGTGCCTGACCAGAGCAAGGCGCTGACGGAAATCCATCGCGTGCTGCGGCCAGGCGGTCGCCTCTTCGCCTCGACGATCGGGCGCGAGCATATGCATGAGTTGGACGCGTGGGGGCGGCAGTTCGGCCTGGCTGCGCTCGACGGCATCGGTCTCAATGAAATGGTCGCCGGACGCTTCGGTCTGGAAACGGGCGAGGCCAAGCTGGCCTCCTGGTTTCAGCCGATCATGCTGCACAGGTACGAAGATTCCTTGCGCGTGACCGAAGCCGGGCCGCTGATGGCCTACATTCTGTCGAGCATCCCGGCTTCCGAAGCCGCGTTGGCCGCGGACAGGCTTGCAGCCTATGCCCGTTTCGTGGAAAATGAGCTGGCGGAGAAAGGCTCGCTGTACATCAGCAAAGCATCGGGCCTGTTCGAGGCAGCGCCAGTGGAAGTGCCGCTGGCGATACGGAAGGAGAACGTATGAAGCTATTAGTTTTCGGAGCAACCGGCGGCACCGGACGCCAGACTGTCGAGCAGGCGCTGGCGCAGGGCCATCAGGTCACCGCGTTGGTGCGCCAGCCCACGGCGCTGGCGATACAGCACCCCAACCTGGCGGTCGCCCAGGGCGACGCCCTGGACAAGGAGGCCGTCCGCAAAGTCATGCTCGGCCACGACGTGGTGATCTCGGCGTTGGGCACGCGCGGCGGGCCGCCCATGTTACCCGAAATCACGCGCAATATCCTGGACGCGATGCAGGAGCACGGCGTGCGCCGATCGCTTTGGGTCAGCTCGTTCGGGGCCGGCGACAGCATCAACCAGATGAGCTGGATCTCGCAGACTCTGATCGTCAAAGGCTTCCTGCGCCAGGCGATCGAGGAGAAGAATGCCCAAGAGAAGATCATCATGGCGAGCGACATGGACTGGATCGTCACACGGCCGGGCGGGCTGACCGATGGGCCGCGCACCAGCGTGTATCGTGTCCTCGGCAGCGACTCAAAGGAGAAGGTGGGCCGCCCCAGCATCTCCCGCGCCGATGTGGCCGATTTCATGCTGAAGCACTTGACCGGCGACCAGTATCTCCGCGCAGCGGTCGGATTGACGTATTGATCATGGATACCCAAAACGAACTCCAGCAAGCCCTGGCAGCCCTCTCTCCCGCTGACCGTGAGCGTGTGCGCGAATACGTCGCCTTCCTGCGCTGGCGCGGGCAGCGAACCCTGGCGGGCGCGGAAGCGGCCGGCAAGGCCGAGCGCCCCTGGCGCTTTAACTTCTTGGAGCACTTCACCGAAGCCGAGGTGCGCGCGAGCCGCGGCGCAGGAGGCATGGAGGTCAAGATCGCCGAGACGGCTGTGGGCGACGCGACTCGTCCGGCGCTGTGGATGCATCCGCCGCTCGCCGGCGAGGTGACGGTCGAATACCATGTCGCCGTCCCGGCCGGGCTGCGTGATCTCCGCTTGCGCTTCGCGATCGGCGTTCGGGAGGGCGCGCAGGCCGCCGACCAACTGGTCGCGTTCCGCGTCCGGCTGGATGGCTGGCAGGTGTGGAGCCGCGCCGCCTGGCCCGCCACATGGCAGCCGTTCGAGATCGCCCTGCCGTTCCAGGCCGGCAACGTCCTGCGCCTGACCTTCGCCACCGACGCGCTGGGCAGCCACCAATTCGCGTGGGCGGTGTGGGGCGAGCCGGAGTTGGTGGGTGTTGAAGGGTGAAGGCTAAAGGCAACCGCTGAGGCCGAACTCTGACCAAGCCGGGCACGGTCGGGAGACCGGCCCGAGCAGAAGATAGAGGAGGAAGGCTATGACCGACCCGAAATCGCTGCACCACCCACTTGTCCAGCTTGCGCGCGCCGCTATCGAGGCGTTCGTGCGAAATCATCGCGAGCTTGACCCCCGCGAGGCCCCTGCGCCGATCGAGGGCGAGCCGGCGGGCGTGTTCGTCACGCTGCACACGGCGAGCACGCACGAGCTGCGCGGCTGCATCGGCACCATCGGCCCCACCGAGCCGTCCCTGATGCAAGAGGTCATCAACAACGCGATCTCGGCAGCCACGCGTGACTGGCGCTTCCAGCCGGTGGCAGCGGGCGAGCTGGACGACCTGGAGATCGACGTCAGCGTGCTCCACCCACCCGAAGCCATCGACTCCACGGCGCAACTCGATCCGAAGCATTACGGCGTCATCGTCCAGCGCAGCGGCCGCCGTGGGCTGCTGCTGCCGGACATCGAAGGCGTGGACGACGTGGAGACACAGGTGAGCATCGCACGCCAGAAGGCCGGCATCGGGCTACACGATCCGGTGAAGCTGTATCGGTTTCGGGTGGAGAAGTACACGTGACGAGTATTGCGTAACGAGTGATACGTGAGGTGCTATACGCATGAAGCCTCATGTATCACGTCGCCTTCGACTGGAGAAGCCAATGAACCTTTCCCTGCTGCGCGCGCTGGGCGCGCCACTACTGCGCGTCGGCCATCGCGGGGCCAAAGGGCACGCGCCCGAAAACACCATGATCTCGTTCATGATGGGTACCGATATGGGCGTCAGCGCGGTCGAGACGGACGTTCATCTCTCGAAGGACGGCGAGGTCGTGTTGATTCACGACCATACCGTCGACCGCACCACGAACGGGCACGGCTTCGTCAAGGACATGACTCTGGCTGAGCTGAAGAAGCTGGATGCCGGAAGCTGGTACGATGCGCGGTTCGCCGGTGAGCGCATCCCGACCTTGTCGGAGTTGCTGGCCTGGGCCAAAGATCGCGTCGGCGTCGCCATCGAGATCAAGAACGGGCCGCTCTACTATCCCGGCATTGCGGAGAAAACTATCCGTCTGCTGCGCGAGCACGGCATGGAGCGCCAGGCCATCCTGATCAGCTTCGACCATTTCGTCTTGCGCGAGGCGAAACAGATCGCGCCGGAGATCGCCACGGGTATCCTCTACGTCGGCGGGCTGGTGGATGCGGTAGGAGCGGCCCGCGCCGCGCTGGCGGATGCCTTGCATCCGAACTGGGCCTTCGTCACGCCGGAGTTGGTGCGGACGGTCCACGAGGCGGGGCTGGCGATCAGCCCGTGGAACCCGAACGACCTGCCGACGGTCCGCATGTTGAGCCGGATGGGCGTGGACAGCGTGGGGACGGATTACCCGGAGTTGTTCGGGCAGGTGTAGCGGGGTTGGAGATTGGAGGTGGGAGGTTGGACGTTGAGAGTCACCTTCCACCTTCGACCTCGAACCTGTAACCAAGCATCAGCTCATCGCGAAGGTCAAGCCTTTTTCCCCGGCGTCCACCGCCACCTTCGCGCCCTTCGGCGGCGCGGCGTTCAGCAGCCAATCGGCCAGCGGCTCGCGCAGGTTCTTCTGGATGATGCGGCGGAGCGGTCGCGCGCCCCATTCGGGGTGATCGTTCTGCGCGAGCATCCAAACCTTCACTGTGTCGCTGAGCTCCAGCGTGACGCCCTGCGCCGCCAGCATCTTCACTTCCTTCTTTAGCATCAGCTCCAGGATCTGAGCCAACTGATCGGGCGTCAGCGGCAGGAACATGATGACCTCATCCATCCGGTTGAGGAACTCCGGCCGCAATGTCGATTTCACCACCGTCATCACCATCTCGCGCATCTCATCGGTCATCACCGGCTTGTCGAGGAACTCCGATCCCATGTTGCTGGTCAGGATAATCACCGCCTCGCTGAACGAGGTCAACCGACCCTGCGAGTCGGTCAGACGGCCTTCTTCCATGATCTGCAGCAGAATATCGAGGACACGCGGGTGCGCCTTCTCGACCTCGTCGAAGAGGACGACCGTGCTGGGGCGCTGGCGCACCTTCTCGGTGAGCTGCCCGCCCCCCTCGAAGCCGACGTAGCCCGGCGGCGCGCCGATCAGCCGGTTGACGGTGTGATCCTGCTGGTATTCGGTCATATCCAACACCACCATCGCGTCTTCGCTGCCGAACATGAACTCGGCCAGCGCCTTCGCCAGCTCCGTCTTGCCCACGCCAGTGGGGCCGAGGAAGAGGAACGAGCCGATGGGCCGCTTGGGGTCTTTCAGCCCCACGCGTGCGATCTTCACGGCGCGGCTGACGGCCAATACCGCGTCGTCCTGGCCGATGATGCGCTGGTGCAGCGCGTCGACCATGTGTGCATAGCGCGCCCGCTCATCCACGCCGAGCTTGCTCACCGGGATGCCGGTCATCGCGCTGACCGCCACCGCCACGTCGTCGGCGTCCAGCTCGGAATCTGGCTGGAGGTCGGGGCGGAAGGCGACGGTCGATTGGCCCGCCAGCTTGAGCAGCGCGCCGGCGCGATGCAGCGCGGCCAGCGCCGAGGATGGCAGCGGCGTGCCGACCACATAGCGTTTTGCCAGGGTCGCGGCGGCAGGCAATGCGTTGTCGGTGATCGTGAAGCCGTAATCGCTCTCGACGCGCGCCCGATGCACGCCGAGGATGGCGACGGTTTCGTCGATGCTCGGCTCGGGCACGCGCAGGCGGTGGGTGTGATCGCGCACGACGCTATCAGCCGCCAGCCGCTCATTCCACGCCACGTCGGTGGTCGTGGCGATGACGACGGGCGAAACGGCCAGGAAAGCGCGCTGCAACAAGCGCGTGGCTTTCGGAAACTCAGGGGAGGCCATCGAACTACCGAAGAACCGCTCGATGTTCGGAATGAAGAGGATGCCGTCGCGGGCTTGCTGGTAGGCGCTATCCACGGCCTTCTCAGCGTCGAACAGCAGCGAGTAGTCGGTCACCTGCACCAGGTTGCCCAGGCCCACCGGCCCTTTGCCCTCCGCCATCAGCAGCGATAGCCCGTTGACCAGCGATCGCCGACCCACGCCGCCATCACCGACCAGGACGACGTGACGGTGGTTCGCCAGAGTCAACAGCCCCAGCAGATCGCGCATCAGGTCGCCGCGCACGTAGACCGGCAACGCCTCGCCCGCCCTGGCCTGCGCCACCGTGTCCTGTCCGGTCGCGCGCTTGACCTGTGCCTGGATCGCCAGACGGCTCGCCAGCGTTTCGCGCGAGATGCCATAGCGCCGCAGGATCGTCGCGGTGCTCACCCCGCGCTCGCCCAGCCCGCCCAGCGCGTGCTCCG
>Ga0315287_10007468_pt1 | contig 10960 bp, 8 predicted proteins | sample YL17G11_0_MG_FD_205037 | JGI IMG/M metagenome (GOLD analysis project Ga0315287, IMG submission 205037) | Sediment microbial communities from Yellowstone Lake, YNP, Wyoming, USA - YL17G11_0 | ecosystem: Environmental > Aquatic > Freshwater > Lake > Sediment | place: USA: Wyoming | collected...
AGCAGGGCGCCGAAGGGCAGGACCGAGATGGGGACGCGGGCGAGTTGGGCCTCGGCGACGGCGGCCGCGACATCGGACGTGAAGCGGCCGTCCGAGAGGAGGACGATCTGGTTCGCCTTGCCGGCGGGCAGCGTGGAAAGCGCGAGTTCCACGGCGTCTGTCAGGTTGGACCCGGCATCGCGCAGGGGTGGCGAGGACAGCGCGAGGGCTGATCCGAGCGGCGACTCCACGCCCGCCGATTCGGCGAACCCGATGACCCCGTAGTTCCAGCGTGGTTGCGGCGCCGCGAGCGCCTCCATCGCAAGGACGGCATCGCGATCCTCGACGCTACGCGTCACGCTGGCCGAGCGATCGACCAGGAAGACGACGTTGTTCGTCGAGTCCTGGGTGATGATGCGCGGATCCGAAATGGCCACGATAAAGAGGAGCGCGACGAGCGCGCGAAGGAGCGGGCGGATCGATCTGCGTCGGGCAAACCAGAAGAGGAGCCCGAGGGCGATGGGGGCGGTGAGGAGGACGAGGGGCATCCCGAATCGCATCATCGCGCCCTCGCACGTTCACTCAGGGTGCGCCGGTGGAGGAAGAACTCGGCGAGCAACAGGACAAGACCTGCACCGGCCACGATCGGCCACAAACGAGACTGCGTCCCGCGGAGCTGCGAGGACAAGGGCGGAAGCAACGCATCTGCTGTCGATGCGAGTTCCGCGGCGGCGAAGCTCGACGTCTCGTCTGGGTCGACGTTCACGGACAGGACTTGCGTCTCGCCTCCCGTCCGGATCGAGTACTGGCCGGGACGGTCGGGGAAGAAGGCCCGCTGCTCGGGCAACAGGGCGAGCGCTCGCCCGTCCGGGCCGAGCACTTCGACGGAATGGCCTCTGGATGCGAGAAGGACGGGGCTGCCGACGAGCGTCCACTGCGAAGCCGCCGCAGGTTGCGCGGGCATGATGTGCGCGACGAGGTTGCGGACGAGAATGGGGAAGTCGACGGTGATCGGGAGGTTCGTCGCCACGAGGTCCGACGGGAGGACCATGATGAGCCGGTTGGGATCAAGAATCCTAAGCGCGAAGGGGTTTTCGCCAACGGACAGGAGAGAGAGGAATGGGAGCAGAACGTCCACCAAGGGCAGTCGCTCTGCGTAGATGTCGCTCGGGTGGATGCCGCTCAGGAGGGGGTCGTCGGCAACCGCGGCGACAACGCCCGCCATCGTGCGGTCGCCGATCGTGATGACGTCACGAACTGTGCTGTGGACCAGGAGGACGTTCCCGTCGGGCAAGGCGGCGAGGTCAGCATCGTAAACGACGGTGAGGTCGGCTGGGAGGGCATTCACGAGGCGGATCGGCGCGGCGGCGTCGAGGGCGGCCATGAGGTAGCGGTTGTTCTTGCCGATCCAACGGACTTGCAGGCCGATGGAACGCTGAAGCGAGGCGTATCGAACGTTGTCGTAAGGTGACGCGTCCTCGGCGTTGACGGACGCTACGAAGCGCGAGCCGCGCGATGTGGGGAAGGGGACGACGTACGCGGCCTCCTCGCCAGGTTCGAGGAAGGTCTCGATGGTCGTGCGGCTCGTCTCGTCGGCGATCTCAAGCCGCAGAGATTGCGACTCGTCCGACCCATTGGTGAGCACAGCAAAGGCGGATACCCCGGCGCCGTCAGGGTTCTCGCGGACCGAGAACACCGTGATCCCGATGTCGCGGCCCTCAAAGAACGTCTCCACACGCAGAGGGAAAGGCACGGTGGCTGGGGCATGGTCGGTGAGAAAGATGATCTGCTCGTAGGCCGACGCCCCCCCCACGGCCGCGAGTCCGCTGACGAGGTCAGCGGGCTCGCCATCTCCTTCCCATCCTGGGGCCGAGGCGGCAAGAGTTCTGCTGACGACGCTTCGGTCTGCCTCGCCGGCGACGAGCGCTCGCGGATTCTTCGAGAAGAGGATGACGGAGATCGAGGATGACGGGCACGTGGCGAGAATCTCGTCAACCCGCCGGACGGCGGCCTCATAGCGCGTGATCCCCGAATCCGTGCGCGTCGACATGCTCGCGCTCGCGTCGACGACGATGGCGAGGCTCGCGAAGCCTGGGTGTTTCGACGTCCACAGCGGCTGCGCGATGGCGAACACCGCGGCGATCAGGGTCGCGAGTTGAAGGAGGACGAGCGGGTCGAGGAGAGAACGAAGCCGCTGGCTGCGCGCTGACACCGAGTCGCGGAGCTCGCGCCAGACGAAGAACGTGGCCACGTCCCGCCGCCGCTGCCGAGAACGAAGGAGGGCGAAGAGGATCACGATGAGCGCCGTGGCAAGCAGGGGGAACGCCGCCGGAAAGCCAAAGCTCATCGGAGGATCCCTCCGGCGCGCAGGTCCTCGTGGATGAACTTCTCCAACGGGTGGTCCGTTGCGACGACGAACAGGGGGACTCTGTGGCCCTCGAACTCCCGCCGCAGCGTGGTCTCGTAGTCGGCGAACCGCTTTCGATACGCCTCGAGGGTCCCCGGGCCGACGGAGAGCAGTGTCTGTTGGTCGGTCTCGACGTCCCGGAACTGAATGGGGCCCGTGAGCGTGGGTGCGATGTCATTGCGATCGAGCACCTGGATCGCAACGATGTCGTCGCCTCGGTAGGACAGACGGGCAAGCGGCTCCCTGAGGTCGTCGGATGTGAGGAAGTCGCTGATCAGGACAACGATGCCTGTCTCCCGCGTTTGGGAGAGGAAGTCCTCGACGCTCCGCCCGAGCGAGGTCTGTCCGTGTGGGTCGATGCCGGAAAGGGCACGCAGGAATCGGCTGAACTGCGCCATGCCGTGGCGCGGCGGAACCGACTCGGCGAGCCGTTCCGCGAAGGGGAAGAGTCCGACTCGATCGAGGTTACGCAGAGCGAGATAACCTAACGCCAGGGCGAGTTGCGACGCGTAGACAGCTTTCGGCGGCCGTCCGAGGCGCATCGAGGCGCTCGTGTCGAGGAGGAAGTAGACGGGAACATCGAGTTCTTGGACGAAGGTCTTGATGAGGAGTCGCTCAAGGCGACCGTAGATGTTCCAGTCCACGTAGCGCAGGTCGTCTCCAGGGACGTAGTCACGGTAGTCGGCGAACTCGATGCTCATGCCGGCGCGAGGGGAAACGTGACCTCCGGTGAAGCGGCCCCCTTGGCGGTGTCGCGACATGAAACGCAGGTTCGCCAGACGGCGAAGGAAGTCCTCGTCGATAAGCTGTTGCATTAGAGCACCGGGACCTTCTGCCAGACATCCCGGAGGATCGTCGTCGTCGACGCACCCTCCGCCTCGCCCTTGAAGTTGAGGATGATTCGATGGTTCAGAGCAGGCAGGAACACGGCTTCGATGTCGGAGGGGCGAACGTGGACCTCGCCGGACAGAAACGCGTGGGCCTTGGCGGCAACGATTATGGCAATGGCACCGCGCGGGCTGGCGCCGTATTGCACGAAGTCGCGGACCATCGCCGGCGCTTGCGCGCTCCCCGGGTGCGTCGCGAGCACGAGTCGGGCCACGTACTCCCGCAGACCCTCGGCGATGGGGAGTTCGCGGACGACGGACCGCGCGTCCAGGATATCCTGCGCCGTGGCCACGGGGGCGGGAAAGACGATGTCCGCAGCCTCCGTGTTGAGAGTCGTGATGCGCACCAGGTCGCTGAGGGAGGGGTACTCAACGCTGATCTTGAGCATGAAGCGGTCCAGCTGCGCTTCGGGAAGCGGGTACGTCCCTTCCATCTCGATGGGGTTCTGGGTTGCAAGGACAATGAACGGCTCAGCCAACGCATGGGTCGTCCCCGCGACGGTGATGGTGCGCTCTTCCATGGCCTCGAGCAGGGCGGACTGCGTCTTTGGCGTCGCGCGGTTGACTTCATCCGCCAGCACGATGTTGGCGAACAGCGGGCCGCGAGAGAACTCGAACCGCCTGTCGCCCCCCGTCTCGCGGATGATGTTCGTCCCGATGATGTCCGTGGGCATCAGATCCGGCGTGAACTGGATCCTTGAGAACGGAAGATCGAGCGCGCGGGACAGGGTCCGGACGAGCAACGTCTTGCCGAGGCCCGGCACGCCCTCGAGCAGGACGTTGCCACGGGCGAGAAGAGCGATCAATGTGCGGCGGGTGACGTCCTTCTGGCCGACGATCACCTCGCCGAGCGCCCGTTCCAAGCGCGAAAACGCGTCGAACGCTCTCGTCAGGCTACCTTCGGTGGTCATGGGGTTTCCTCCGTGATGCGTTGGAAATAGTCGCGAATGATCTCGGCTGCGCCCGCAGGCAAATCCCGCGCCGAGAGCAGGGATTGAACTTGGCCGGGGCTGAGCATCCACGTCGCTCCCTGGCCGGTCACGTCGGGCGCCTGTTCGACGGGGACGCCGCGCGTGATATACGAGGAAAGGCCGCCGGACTCGCCAAGGACGAGGGGAGCGGCGACCGGCGCGACGTCCCCCACACCGGACTCAAAGACGGGAGTCTCGTCGGGCATCGCGGCGGAGGGGCTCTCGTCCCCCTTGGTGCCCGCGGACGCGCCGGGCGATGCACCCTCCGTCGGGGCGCCCGGCGGTGGAGATGAGTCCGCCGTCGCGTCTGTCAACTCAGAGTCGTCGTTGGGTCGGACGTCCGACCGGGTCGAGTCGGTCGTCGGTGCCACCTGCGACGCAGATGGGCTGAGAAGCTGAGAAATGGTCCGCCTCAATGCGTCAAGGTCCGAAGACGCTGCCGCCTCATCGACCGTCTTGGCAAGGTCGGGCGACGTGGCCGCGGCCGCGTCACGCAGCGTCTGGATCTCCTTCGCCGACGGAGGCTGACCGCTCGCCGCCAGCCGATCTCGGAGCGTCTCGAGCTCTTGGCGCAGTGCCGCGCCGGCATCCTCACTTCCAGGGCCTGTCGCTTCGCCCGATCCCGACGCCCAGGCTGCGGAGCTGCTGGCGAGCGCTGGTCGGAGCTCGGAGAGAATCTCGCTCAGCGTGCGTTGACTCATGCTCGGTGCCGACGTCGCGGGGGCCGGAGAACCGGCGGCCATGAGGTCGGAGGCCGCCGCGCCGTCGGCGTCACGGGCCTCGGATGCGCCGCCGGAAGCTAGAGCGGCGGGCGCGATCGCGGCGGAGGGCGAGGGCCGCAGTCCGACGTCGCGGGAGCGCGCGGGGTGCAGAGAGAGAAGCGGAAGAGCTAGCGCGAGCGCGGTGCCTATAAGGGTTGCAACGGCGAGGAACGATAGGCGTCTCGGGATCGGAAGGGCTCGTTTCCAGTCTGGCGCGATGCGGACGACGTCTCGGAAGAGACGTTCGAAGAAGAGCTTCGGCCCGCCACGCTCTTCCATCTCGAGGAGCGAGCTCAGGCGAGCGTCGAGCCCGAGGCGAACATCCACTTCCAGGAGCAGCCGAGAGCGGGGCCGTCGCGCGCGGGTGCCCACGAGGAAGGCCACGGTAGCGGCAAGGAGGCCGGCGGCGGCCAGGAGAGGCATCGCCCACGCGGGGAGAGGGTATCCGAGAAACGTGAAGGTGAAGGCCAGCACGAACGCGAGACACGCGGCGGCCGCTAAAGCCCAGCCCCCGTACACCATCCCACGGAGGCGGCCGTCGCGCCGCTCCAGGGCGTCGACAACCTCACGGAAGCTGTGCATGAATGCTCCTTGCAGTCTGACGCATTCCCCACAAGAAGAGCAACGTTCCCAATCCGGCAGGGACGAGGAAAGCGAGCCACAGTTCAGCGCCACGAAGTCCCGTGGTGATCATGGAGAAGATCGTGTACGGCGGGCAGAGAAGGGCCATCGGACGCAGCGGGGCGAACAGGAGTCCGACGGCGAGGGGAATCCCGAACAGCACGCCGGTAAGGACGAGAAGGGGGGAAAACACACCCACTCCACGGCGCACGCTCTGGCAGCCGACGTGAAAGGCGGCGGCGGAGAGCGCGAAATCGACCACCGCCGTATACGCCCAAGCCAGCCACAGCGTCGTGACGCGGGTCCCGGACGTCAGGACGATGCAGGTGACGACGTAGGGCACGACAAGCAATTGGGCGAAGACCACCTGGAGAGGGAGCGACAGGAGCTGCCGGCGCTGCAGCCTAGGGAGGAGTTCCACCGCCCCGCCCCGATTCAGTGCGTGAACCGCGGCGAAGAATCCCAGGGCGATCAGAAAGGCCAACGGAGTTGGACGCCACGGGAAGCGGAAGAAGTCCGCGACCCTCCCGGCCCACGGCATGGAGAGGATGAGCACGGCGCCCGACCCCGTGGCCAATGCAACGAGAGAAGCCAACCCCCCGCGGGAGAAGAAGATGTCATGGAGCCTCACCCAGCCACCCCCTGGACGATGTCGACGTCGACGACTCTCACTTTTTCCGTGGTCTCCGTGCTTCGGGTCAGCTCGCCCGTCTCGGACAGGGTGAGAAGCCACGTGCCCGTGAGGGAAGGCATCCAACGGCTCACGGACGAGTACATCGCAGTCTCCGTCGCGGTCATTGCCGACGTACCGAGTCGGGTCAGATCGTCCAGTCTCACGATGGCCCCGACACGGTCCAATGGAAACCGATGAAAATAGCCGTCCGCGAAGATCATGGCGGACACCAGCTGCCGCTCCTCGAGCGGCTCGACGCGGATCAATCGGACCGTGTCGTCCACCGCCAGGCGGAACCCCACGCCTCGAGTATCACAGCCCCGGACGAAGCGGCGCATCCGCGCCGGCACGTTGAACGTCGTCGACGTGGTCTCGCTGCGCATCGAGTAGACGCTCTTTGCAGACGGGACCTGTTGAACCTGAGCAGGGAAGGCGCCCTTCTCCTGAGGGATCGTCATCTGCACCGCCTCGAGAGAAAAGAAAGCGTACGAAACAGTGCTACAACTGAATGCCGTGCCGATGTGCAATGTCGTACTAATCGTATATGCGTACGCCATGTGTCCGAGTCGGTTTAGATACAAACCGGACGAGACGGCGACCACCGCGATTGAGGCGAGGAAGAGAACCACCGCCGATCCGGCGTGGCGTACAGATCTTCGCCGCGCTGCAAGGAGTGCGGCAAGGACCGCTACGACGACCAGGGGAGCGAACGCGTACATCGGCCGCAGTACGGGGGTCTCGTTCAGTAGGTCCTCCGAGAGAGCATCAGCCGATAGGAGCCGCCGGGACATCGGAATTCGAGGCTCAATGCGGCGGAGATCCATCTCGTCCAGATCTCGGAATCGTTCCGTGACGAGGGACACAACCCCCGCCCCGTAGGGGATCCGGACGAGGAAGGGTTGGTCCTGCTTTGTCAGGAGCACCTGCGCGCCGGCGCGCGGCCTGCCGACGAGGACAGAGGCGCTGTCCGCACCATCGCGCAGCGAGGGATCGGTAAACGGCAACAACTCCCGGGCGAGGGGGGAGTCCCACTGGTAGAAGTCCGACCCCGAGAAGAGCACCAGGGAGCCCCCGGCCGAGACCCAGGCGCCCAATCCGACCCAAACGGCGCGGGTGGTCAGCGGCGATGTCAGCCACAGCACCGACACCGGATCGTAGGCCCACCAGTCCGCGGGGAGCTCAGACGGATCCACGATGGCCTCAGTGTCATCCACGTGGTAGGGTGTGCCGGCGACCACAGCGAACGGGAGTCCACGCGCAGACTGGCGAACGCTCTCGGACACCGACGCGATGAGGTTTCCCTGCTCGTCGATCAACTGGACGATGATCGGCAGAATCGGGTCATAGGCCGGGAGCGTGCCTCGATACACTCCATTCTGAATGCGCCCGGACACGATCTCCTGTTCGACTGACACCGGGGTGGATGGGTCGGGGCCCACGAATTGCTGCACGATAAGGTGTCCGGCGATGGGCTCCGGCAGGCCGCTGAGGGTGACTTGAATGGGGGCGAAGCGGTACCGCACGAGCTGGTGATCGAAGCCGAATTCAGCGGAGATCTCAGGTTGAGCGGAGACCCAAGGCGCGAAGCCAAGGACCGCAAGCACGCACGCGACCAGCGCGCCGCACCATCCCCACCGGATCCGCATGACGAACCCCTTTCATCTGACCAACGTGACTCGGTTCGCGTGCGAGAGGGGCCACGATTGTCTTTGCGCTTCCCACGAAATGCAAACCCCGGCCGTGAAGAATTGATGGGGAACCCAGAAGAAGTCCCGGCCGGCCTACTGGGGGAGGTTCTCCACGGCGGCAACGGCGTCCTCGTCGAGCACATCGGCGTAGATCTGCGTGGTCTGGATGGATCGATGGCCGAGCTGTTTCTGGACAAGCCGGAGGTTGTAGTTCGACGCCCTGTACAACATGGACGCGTACGTGTGCCGGCACGAGTGAATCGAGAACCGCTCTGGGATTGCGACGGCATCGGCGTACGTACGAAAGACGCGATACACGGCCGTGCGGGTCAAAGCACCGCCGCGCAAGGAGACAAACAGAGGAGCGTCGGCCGCCGCCCCCTCCCCCTTGGCAAATTTCCACGCGACGAACGTGACGAGGTGTTCGCGGAGAGCGGTCCCCAGTTTCACGCCACGCTTCTTCCCGCCCTTGCCGTCCCGCACGATGAGTGAAGGGTGTCCGCCATCCAAGATCACGTCACGCAGTGTGAGCGCGCAGATCTCCGACACGCGCAGCCCTGTGTCGAGCGCGACGTGAAGGATGGCCCAATCGCGAACCGGATGTGAGCGGCTCTCGGTGTCCGTCGCCTCGGCCCGCTGTCGGCAGTAGTCCTTGAGGTGGCGGACCTGATTCGGCGTCAAGAAGTCCTCGTAGGTGATTTCGAGAGGCATGTGATCCTTTCCTCGAGTCGGGAGTTCTCCGGGAAAGGTAGCGCCGGCACGCTCCGAGAGGCGAGACAGCTGTCGCAACAAAAGGGCACTTTTGTTGCGAGAGACACCCGAGCGGGCGAGAACGCCCTACAGTACGGCACTCCGTGAGCGCTGCGTCGCCCGCTCCCCGATACGTGATCGCGCCGCGGCCCTCTTCGGGGCGCGCTCCACCTGTCCGAGGCGACTCTAGGGCCGTTTTACTCGATCGAGTAGTGCTCGACGATGCGCTCTTCTTCGCCGGCGATCTCCGCGATCACCTCGACGTAGGGAGCGAGTGTGGAGTTCTTCAGTTTCTCGCGAAGCAGATTGTCGAGCTGGTAGATGCCGGCGGAGTTCGTCATCTGGATGGCGATGCGAATCGGCTTCTTCTCGCCGGCGGAGAGGCGGACCTTTCGGATGGCCATGGCGGACACGGAGTGGATCGTCGGCCCTCCCGTCGTGAACGGGATGCGCGCGCGCCCGGCCTCCATGTCGAGCGCGTCGGCCACCTTGACGACGCCAGCCTCCAGAGTGAGCGGGGGGATGTCGCGCTGGTGCGTCAGCACAGCGTGAAGGGTCTCCACCTTGATGAGGGTTGCCGTACGCTCGTCATACAAGCCGGCGAGGAAGCCGTCAATCAGCGGCGCGGCGAGCACGACGGAAAGCTCCTCGTGGTCGCGGCGGTGGACAGCGTGCCCGACGTCGTGGAGACATGAGGCGAGGACGACGACGACCTCGGCATCCGCGGACTCGAGGGCATAGTCCGCCACGATGCTCGGCGTCACCTGAGCGTCCGCGAGGAGGCGAAGGAGCTTGAGCGCGATGTTGGTCATGATCTTGATGTGGACGGGTCCGTGGTCGTTGATTCGGAGTCTGCCGATGGCCGTGATGTTGGAAGCCTCCCAGTAGGCCTGGAGCGTCTCGGACGCATTGATGCGCTCGAGGAGCTGTTGGAGCTTGGCGTTGCCGCGGACAGGCAGGTTAAGCGACATCGAGATCCTCCCGCAAGGGCGCCCACCAGGGCGTTTCCCCCGTGTCCAGTGGAGGCGCGGCCGAGCGCGCGAGGTTGCCCTCGAGCTCGGCAAGCCGACCGCGCAGGAAGCGGATCTCATCTTGGAGAACACGCACAGGGGCGCCCCCGCCCTCGCTTGGCATCGTCTGGTTGTGTGCGAAACTAGGCGATACTGCAACAGTTGGAGAGTGCTGATATAGAGTCGTAGCCCGTATAACGTCACTCGCCTCTGTCATCGTGAGTCCAGAATCGTACAACTCTTGCACCTGACGCAAGACGGCGAGGCCGTCGTCCGAGAGCAGAATCTGATTGTTGGGACCCCGCCGGAGGTGGGGCTCGAGAACGTCCCGAACGGCCTCGATGCGGTTGCGGACCTGGTTCGTCGTCGTTAGGCCGAGCGCCTTGCGGAGACTACTGATCGTGTGCATGGGACTACGATAGCCGGGCAGCACGCGTCGGCCAAGCGGCGCGCCGATTGTGAGGCATGGGGCGATGGAGTAGCCTTGGCCCATGCCGATCCAGCGTCTCGCGGAGGAGATCAGCCAGAAGATCGCGGCAGGGGAGGTCATCGACCGCCCGGTCTCCGTCGTGAAGGAGCTCGTCGAAAATGCCATCGACGCGGGCAGCGCGCGGATCGAGATCGAGATCCGCGATGGGGGGCTCTCCGAGATCGTCGTGCGCGACGATGGCAGCGGAATGACGGTGGAGGACCTGCGGCTGTGCGGCGAGCGCCACGCGACGAGCAAGATCCGAAACGTCGAGGATCTGGGAACTCTGCGCACGCTGGGCTTCCGGGGAGAGGCGCTGGCAAGCATCGCCGCCGTCGCGCACGTTCGCCTGGTCTCCCGTGCCGCAGGCAACGAGGCGGCGCATGGATTGGCCCTCCTGCCCGGCTGCGCCTCGGAGCCCGAGGACGACTCTCGCGGGCCGGGGACGACCGTAGAAGTGAGGGATCTTTTCTTCAATCTCCCCGCGCGGTCCAAGTTCATGGGGACGCCACGTACGGAGGCGCTGCACATCAACCGCCTTGTGCAACGCTTCGCCCTCATGTCACCGCACGTCGGCTTCGCCCTCCTGCACGACGGCCGCGAAGTGTTCGCCGCGCCTCGCGTGAGGACGTTGCTCGAGCGTATCGGCCAGGTGTATGGGGCGGAAGTGGCCCGGGGCATGATCCCACTCGATGGCCGACGTGGCGCGATCCGCGTCTCGGGGTGCGTCAGTCACCGCGACGT
>Ga0315287_10007469_pt1 | contig 10959 bp, 10 predicted proteins | sample YL17G11_0_MG_FD_205037 | JGI IMG/M metagenome (GOLD analysis project Ga0315287, IMG submission 205037) | Sediment microbial communities from Yellowstone Lake, YNP, Wyoming, USA - YL17G11_0 | ecosystem: Environmental > Aquatic > Freshwater > Lake > Sediment | place: USA: Wyoming | collected...
GAAGTAGGCGGCGCAGGTCACCAGCGCCAGGCCGATCATCAGCAGGTAGCGCGGGATCAGCGTCGGGTCGCCGAAGTTGTTGCCGATGCCCAGCACGCCGCCCGCAACTGTTGTGTGTTTGAAGATGGCGTCCCAGGCGCCAACATTGGTCATCAGGCTCATGGTGTGCGCGAAGATAAAGCCAATGATTACGAACAGCGCGGCGGCGCCCCAGCCCGCCAGTCTGGCCCAGCGCGTCAGCACCTTGCTGCCGGTCTTCAGCGCGATGGCGTAGAGGTACGTGCCGTAGTACGCCGCGCAGAGGAAGGCGATGACGAAGAACCAGGCCCAGGCTTCGAGGATCGTCGCCGGGTAGAACACGCGGTAGTAGGCGACCTGCAGGAACAGCAGCGGGACGATGCCCAGGTTGACGCCCGCGGCGATGATCAGCGGCATCTGCGACAGCAGTCGCGCCGACTGCCGCTTGGCGTGCGCGCCGCCAAATGTGCCAAGCAGCATCGCCAGCGGCAGCCCGGCGAACCACAGGTTCATTGGCCCCATATGCAGCGTGAAACCCAGCACCTTGAAAAACACCAGCACCCAGTACGGCGCCGGCGCGCCCAGTGCGCTTTCGGGACCGAGCAGGCTAGTGGGATTCACTGGCTTCTCCTTTCTGCTCATTGAGGCCGAAGTACATATCTTCGGGTGTGGGTTCCGCGATCGTCTGCAGGTACTTCGCCAGCAGCTGTGCCTCCTGCGGCGTGCCGCACCACGGCGGCATGAAGAAGCGCCGCTTCTCGGGGTACTGCACCACGTCCAGCAGCATCGCCGGCGTGTAGCCGCGGATCATCGGGCCGATGCCGCTGTAGCCGTCCGGGGCGGCGTGGCAGTCCGCGCAGTGGTAGGTGAACAGCAGCCGGCCCACGTCGGTCTGAAGGTCCTCCGGCAGGTCCGTGAGCGTGGTCTCGTCGATCTGCCCGTTGACCAGCAGGAACGGCGCGTAGGCCTGCAGGTAGGCCTTGGTCCACACGCCGCCCTCCAGGTAGCCGTCCTGTTTCAGCAAGGCGACCTCGCTGGGCAGGATCTGGTTGGAGAGCACGACGTTGTACAGGATGTACGGCTTGCGCACAGCTTCGCGGATGAACTCGCCAGCAGCCACCGCAGTGAAGCCCAGCGCCAGAAACAGGATGGAAAAGCCGGGGGACAGCCAGCCCGGGTTGCGGTACGGGCCGAAGTACAGCATGGCGAACACGGCTACTGTGACGCCGAAGATCAGCGCCATCAGCACGTTCAGCGCGCCGGCCGCGGCCAGTGCCACCTTCGCCGACGGTGGCAGAAAGACGTACCACCCCAGCCCGCCGATGATGATCAGCAATGAGCCTAGCAGCGCGGGCTGCGCCGAGCGCCGCGCGATCATGTGGCGCAGCGCGTCGTCCTTGACGCGGAACGCCGCGTGCGCGTAGACGTAAAGCGAGGAGAGCAGCAGCGCGCCGCCTGTGCGCGCCAGCGTCTGCGGCACGAATTGCGGGTTAAGGAAGCCCACCCAGAAGTTGGGGTGCTGCGGCCAGGCGCCGGGGTTGAGCATGAACGCCGTGATGCCGGTGATCAGCACCAGGCTGATCCAGGCCGATCCGGCATAGATCCAGCCGATGATCTGGTGCGTCCTGGGATCGAGCCGGCCCCAGTAGTAGAAGAAGATGAACGCCGAGGCGATCTCCAGCACGAAAAACACGTACTCCATCGCCCAGCCGAAGACGAAGGCGTGGATCAGCGTCTCCGTGGCCAGCGGGCTGGCCAGCCCGATTGTCCACCAGATGCCGGCGCCGGTGATCGCGCCGAAGGCCACGGTGAGCAGCACGAAGAACCAGGCGTGCTGCCTGAGGTAGTCCAGGTAGTGGTTGTTGCGCGTCTTGTAGGCGTGCGCCGTCTCCACCGCCAGGAACAGCCCGCCGCCCACGGCGTAGTGCGAGACCAGCATATGCACGACGGACACGGCGGCGATGAGCATCGGCGCGGTGAGGAGCGGGACGTGCCACCACGGATAGTGCATGCGAAAGCCTCCTCGGGATCCTCGGTATTGCGAGCATTATAGCGAAGACAGCGGAGCAGCCAGCCCCAGCGAAGCAGGCTTTGCTCCGCGGGATGCAGGTGGTCGGGCAGGCCAGATTCGAACTGGCGACCCCTAGTCCCCCAGACTAGTGCGCTAACCGGACTGCGCCACTGCCCGACGCGATGATTATATCCGCGCGCCGCTTTGCAGCACAAGCGCAGCCGGCAGACATCTGCGCTTACATCCTAGGCATCCTGGTTCCAGCGCTCGCCTCGTGCTCACTTCTCGGTGTCGAAAGACTTCTCACGGTCTGCGACCATCATCAAGCCCTTGCCGTCGTTCAGCGCCTCGGCACCGGGATAGTCGACAGCCGCATACGAGTAGATCCCGCGCACGCCGGCTAGGGCGGGGATCTCGATGCTGAAGCTGTAATCGCCGAAGTCGGTAAACTCCACGTGTCTGATCGAGCTGTCGTCCTCAGGCAGCACCTTGGTCAAAGGCTTTCCGCTGCCGCGCGGCCAGCGCCACAACCCGCCGACGTAGACATCGAGCGGCGTATGCGCCGAGTTAGAGACCTGCACCGTCAGCGTCACGCTACCGTCGTCGTGCACCTGCTGGCTCAGACTCAACGCAATGATCGGCAGGCCCGGCCAGTGCGCCTTCAGCCAGTCCAGCTCAGCCAGCATAGGCCGGTAGTCGTGCTCCCTGAGCTCCGTGGTCCGCATCCCGGTCTGAGTGATGATGTTGCCCTGCGGATCGATCCAGTACTCACGCGCTACAGACATGATATGCCAGCCGCACGGCTCACTGCTTTTTCCGCGGCTGCCCAGGTCGTCACAGTGCAGCACGGGATAGCCCGGCTTGTACTTCTTGAGAATGCGCCGCATGTCAGGCAAGTACTCTGGTTTATCGATGGTCACAGAGACAATCGTGAAGTCGCCGCGCCTTTGCGACTCGCGCCACAGCTCATTCATCGCCGGCAACTGCCGCACACAGCCGCCTCACCACGACGCCCAGAAGGAGAGCAGCACCCATTGCCCGCGGTAGTTCTCCAGGTCGATGGTCTTACCGCTGACCAGGTCGCGCCCCACCAGCGGATAGGCGCGGTTGCCAGGATCAGGCTCAAAGGCCAGCGCCGGCCGCGCCAGCAGGAAGGTGACGGCGAGGCAGACTAGCAGCGTTCTCATGTCCCTACCTCCGCTGAGATGCCGCTAATTGTACCTTAGAGGCGGTAATCCCCGCGCCAGCAAGCTGCCGCAGCACAGCACTGGTACGGGCCGGCGGCGCGCTTAGTCCGTCAGCTTCACGTTGCCGCTGGCCGAGACCCACAGGCCCTTGCCAGCCATCAGCGCGTCGGTCCCAGGCAGCTTGACGGTAACGGAGTAGCCCATGCGCTGCGTGTTCTCCACCGCCGGGATGGTGAGCTCCTGCACCGCTTCGCCAAACTCGCCCAGGTCGACGCTCGTCGAAATCTCCGGCTTCTCGGCGTCCTGCTCGATGTACTCGGCGTTCACCGGACGGTTCTTGTGCTCCGGGTCGTCGTCCGCCCAGGTATAGCGCACGTGGTAGTAGTCCAACTCGACGTCCAGCGGCGTGTGGAGCGGGTTGCTCAGCTCCAGCTTGACGGCCACGCTGCCGTCGTCGTTCTTCTTGGCCGAGGTGCGCACGCCGATCGGCGCGTAGACGCCGGGGTAGCTCAGGAAGAAGTCCAGCGCCGGGCGCAGCGTCTCGCCGCGCAGGTTGGTGGCCACGATATTGCCCTGCGGGTCGATGAGGAACGTCGCCGGGATGCTGTGGATGCCCCACTCCACCGACTGCACTGTCTGCCAGCCGCCGCCGTCGTAGATCACCGGATAGTCGATGCCCTGCTGCTCCACCACCTCCTCGATCTTGTCGGCGGTCTGCGGCATGTCCAGGCTGACCGAAAACACCTTGAAGTTGTCGCCGTGGCGCAGGTCCTCGGTCTGCTCGATCAGGTTGGGCAGCTCGCCCATGCACGGCCCGCACCAGGTGGCCCAGAAGTCGATGAAGACCCACTTGCCGGCGTAGTCGGCAAGGCTGGCGGGCTTGTCGGTCTGCATGTCGCGGCCGCTGATGTTGGCGGCGCGGTCGCCGACGTGCGGCGTATAGGCATAGGCGGGCACGGCAAGCACGACGGCCAGCGCCACGGCGATGAGGATGCGCATGACTTCCTCCTGCGAAAGATGGCAGTAGCTTAGCGCATGCACAATTAGATGAGAGCGCGTATCGGTAGCAGCAGCCCTTCAGGCCGCTGTCTTCGTAGGGGCGAAGCCGCGCTTCGCCCGCTTTGGGTAGGGGCGGCCCCCAAGGGCCGCCTGTCAGGGCCGCGCAAGGGCGCGGCCCCTACCCCCGTGGCCACGGCCTCTGCTACTCCGCGGCCGGTTCCGCTTTCTTCCACAGGTAGTCGTCGACGCCGATCCACAGGTCGACCTGCGGGTTATAGACGCTGAAGCTGTAGTACGCCGTCGTCGTGCCCTCGGGCATGGTGTACTCGAAACTCTTCGTCACTTCCCAGCCGTCGGGCGTGGGCATGGTGAACTCTTCGTTGTGCTCCTCGCTGCTGTAGCTCACCACGTTGCCGGCTTCGTCCTTCACCGGCGCCTGGAAGGTGACGCTGAACTTCCCCTTGCTCTCCGTGGCATACGGATTGCTGAAGTTGCCGCGCAGCGTGAACTGGCCGTTGTCCATCCTGGCTTCGCAGCGCACGCAGGTCGGCGCGTAGGTTTCCTTGAGGTTGAGGAACTTCGGCAGCGCGCTTTCCAGCACTTCGCCGCGCAGGCCGGTCATCACCACCACGCCCTGCGGGCTGATCAGGTAGCTGTCGGGGATGCCGCCCACCGCCCATTCTTTGGCAGCTGGCGTGTCCCAGCCGCCGCCGGGGAAGATCACCGGGTAGCGGATGCCCTTCTCGCGCAGCACCGGGCGCAGCTTGTCCATCGTCTGGGCGTAGTCCAGGCTGACGCCGAGCACCTCGAAGCTGTCGCTGCGCAGCGGGCGCGTGACCTTGACCAGGTTGGGCAGCTCGTACATGCAGGGCCCGCACCAGGTAGCCCAGAAGTCCACCAGCACCCACTTGCCGCGGAAATCCTCCAGACGCACCATTTTCTCGCTCTGGATCTCGCGGCCGTAGAAGTCGCTGGGGCGGTCGCCGGGGCCGAAGCGGCCGGCAAACGAAGCGGTAGTCAGACAGAGCACAGTCAGCCCCGTCAGTACAAGCATGGCGGCGTTACGCAGCATGGACTTCCTCCTTCCGATACGAAGCAGGATGATAGCATGCGCCTTCTGCGGGAATGACGGCGCGCAGGCGCCCCAGGTGCTAGTTCACCCGCACGATAACCGTGCTGTTTTCATGCAGCACCAGCGGGTTCTCGCTCTGCACCAGCGCCGTGGCGGGCTCGTCGTCGTAGACGTTGAGCAGCATCAGGTCGTAGTTGCCGCCTTGCACGTTCTCCGTCGTCTCGGCGATGCCGCCAAGGCCGGTAGCCTGGATGGTCAGCGTGATGGTCGTCGGATGCACGTCGCTGGGCTCGCCGACGAAGCCGGGGAACAGACCGTTCTCGGCCACCGCCACGTCCATCGTCGTGCCCAGGTTGAACGGCGTGCCCAGCCGCAGCCGGAACTGGCGATCGGCATCCAGCACCTGCATCACGATCGGCTGGCCCGCGCCGTCCACCACCTGCACCTTGACGTCGAAGTTACCCTTGCCGCCCATGGTGATGTCCAGCGGGATGCTGCCGTTGCTGTCGTCGTCCTCGCCGTAGGAATAGGCGAAACCGTGGTCCGGGTCGAAGGCGCAGACCACGCCGTAGCGCGAGATGCTGCCGGTCAGCGAGTAGATGCCGCTGTCGTTTGTCACGTCGTAGGCCGTCTTGTTATCGGTGTTGAGCAGCGTAACCGGCGTGGCGTCGAGTGCCGAAGCCGACGCGCCGACGACCACCACGCCCGCCAGCGGGTCGCCATCGGGCCCGCGCACGACGCCCGAGAGCTCGACGTTCACCGCGCCCTGGATGACGAAGTCCGAGACGCGGTCGGAAAGCTGGATCGTGCCGTACTCCTCGGAAGCGAAGATCACGCCCTCGTGCACCACGCGCACGGTGTACATCACGTTCTTGTTCCAGCGGAAGCTGATCGTGTAGGAGCCGTCCACGTCCGTGGTGTCCTTGAACTTGGCGACGTTGGTGTCACCCTCGATCTCCCCCAGCACTTCGATGTCGATGCCGCCCACCGGGTTGCCGGTAGTATCGCGGATCGTGCCGCTCCAGGTGCGCTTGGGCGCCTGTTCGTCGAGCAGCTGGCTGAGCAGGTAGGCAGTGACGAGCGTGCTGCAGCTTGCCAGCACGAATGAGGCCACCACCACGAATGCTGAGATTGCTTGTATGCGGGACATGAGCTCTCCTTCAGTTACGCGAATATGCGTAGCATAACGCTTGCCCAAAACCATCCCTAACAGTCGATTATACCCTATCAACGCGCCGCGCCGGCTGAGACAAGCCGACACCGCTTTGCACGTGCAGGTCGTAAGTACCGTGGTGGCAGTTTATACTGAGCAGTATCGAGGGCCGCCTGCCACGTCAGGGCAGCGGCGAGAACGCCAAGTGTAGCGGGGAGTGCCATGCCAGAGCGCCAAGTGAGAGAGGTCAGCCGTCGCGTGGTCAGCACGCGCGTGCTGGGATCCGCCAACCCGGTAGCCAAGTGGGGCCGCGAGAGCAAGGCCAGCTGTATGGACTCCATCGGCGGCTTCTTCGTCGGACTGCTCCTGTTTTTCGTGACGTTCGCCCTGCCCTACTGCGCGGCGACGACGGAAAAGGACAGCAAGGACATCTCCAGGCTGAGCGTCGTCCCGGCAGCGGACGTCGTAAATACGACGGGCAAGGCGCTGGTCAGGGGCGAGCTGACAACCGACATGCCGGTCGTCCCGCCCAAGGGCGCCGCTCCCCGCGTGCTGGCCTTCAAGTACATTGTTGAAGATTATGTGACTCATCCAGTAAAGCACAATGAGACCCATACCGAAGTACAGGGTGGCAAAGAAGTCGAAGTAACCGAGGAGGTTACTGAAATGGTCTCGGAGTGGGTAGCAAAGCCCGAGGAGACGAAGTGGGCGCAGCTGAAACTCGGCGGCATCACCATTGATCCCAACCGCGCCAGTATGCAAAACATGCCGTGGGAGGAGGCGTGGAAAACAAGCAACCAGCAGGACACGCACCGTGAGCATGTCGATGTTCTCCGGCCGGGGCTGACGGTGCTGCTCGCCACGCAGCTGACGGGCGGTCAGGTCGCCACGCAGCCCGACTTCTACATCGTCACCACGCACACCAAGGACGAGCTGGTGGCGTCGCTGGGCCGCGCCGAGGAGGGCCAGCGCTGGCTGCTGATCATCGCCTCGGTGGTGCTGTGGACGATCGCCTTCAACCTGCTGATCGGGCCGGCGATGATCCTGCTCAACATCCTGCCGGTGAAGGCCATCGGCGCCGCCGTGCGCGGCGTGTACACCTTCTTCGCCTTCATCTGCGCCTGCATCCTGACGTGGACGACCTACGTCGCCGTGCGCTACTGGTGGCTGATAATTGTCGTGCTCGCCGTGGCGGCGGTAGTGGTAATGGTGATGACCAACAAGCACCGCCACCCCGCGCCGGAAATGGACGTCGCACCCGAGCCGCCGGCGGAGCCTCCCGCCCCGTCCCCGCCGTCTTCGTAGGGCGCGGTGTGAACCGCGCCATCTCGTAGCGGCGAAGCCGTGCTTCGCCCGTCCCCGGAACGCGGCCTGGCAGGCCGCATCTTTCGTAGGGGCCGGCCTCGTGCCGGCCCGTCTTTGCAGGCGTGAAGCTGGCTTGCAGAGCTCTGGCAGGCTGTAGAATGTGCTATGCCTATCAGAAAGAGTGGCTTACTGCTCCTGGTCGTATTAATCATTGTGGTAGGCATAGCTGTTTTCTTCGTGCATCACAGAAGCAGCAATCGTAGAGTGGACTTGCTCCAGCTATCGAGCCAACCGCTGCCGAAGGGATTTCCATTGAAAGCGCTGTACGTCTCATCTGCACAGAAGGGCGCTGGGCAACTCATTCACGGGGAGTCCTGGTCCATCGACAAATGGATGGTTGCCTTCACTTCCGATGCAGGCCTGGACTCGATCGAAAAGGATCTCTCTAGCCAACTGGTAAGTGCGGGACTGCCTGAAAATCCCCCCATGGATTACTATTCACGCAAACATCCGGAGGTCAAGGACGAGTTCAAGGACTCGTACAGGTCGTGGTCAAACGAGCAGTGGATCGTCAGCCTGACGTATTGGGACTATCGGCGGATGACAGATGTCAACAACAAGGCGCTGCACAAAGGGACTGATCCGGAAGGATACGAGCTCGGCATCAGCCCCATTGACTAGAAGCCACAGAAGACGGGCCGGCACAAGGCCGGCCCCTACGGCTCCTCCACCAGCTCCACCTGCGTCACCTCGCGGTACTGCGCGCGCGTGTCTACGGTGACGGCGCCGAGCCGCTGCTCGTCGAGATTGTAGACGCATCCCTGGGCGTACACGGGCTCACCCAGCGGATCGAAGACGTAGTTGCCCGCGCCGTCGAAGCGCTCCAGCCCGTTGTCCACGCCGGCCACGCAGCAGCCGATGCAGAACACGCCGTTCTCGATCGCCCGCGCCTGCAGCAGCGCGCGCCAGACATGGTCGCGCTGCCAGGGCCACAACGCGGGGTAGATCATCATCTGGATGCCCAGCTGCAGCTTGAGCGCGCGCGCCTGCTCAGGGAAGCGCACGTCGTTACACGTCGCCAGACCGATAGTCAGCCCGCCGTGCGTTAGCGCGACGTAGCGCGCGCCGCTCTGCCACAGCTCGTGCTCGAGGTTGGGCTCGAACAGGTGCACCTTGTCGTAGTGCGCCAGCGGCTGGCCGTCGCGGTAGGCCCACTGCCGGTTGCGCCCCTCCTCGGTAACCGTGCCGAAGATGCACAGCAGCTCAGGTTGGCGCGCCGAGCCCGCCGTGAACTCATCGTGCAGCCTAAGTGGTTCGCAGGCGGCGCGGTAGCCGGTGATGAACTGCTCAGGGAACACGATTATGCCGCAGCCGGCAGCGGCCGCGTCGAGCTCGCTATGCAGGCGGGCGATGTTCGCCTCGACGTCGCGCACGTAGAACCGCGGGAGGTACAGCAGCATGGCTATATTGTAGGCGCGGCGCGGCGCAATTAGCCTACGCCTGCGTGCCGCGCGCGCGGGTTACGATGCCTCAAAGTTCACCAGCAGGTCGCCGGGCATCACGCGCTCGCCGGCCTGCTTGGGATAGCCCGTGACCACGCCATCAGCGGGCGCGCAGACCTCGTGCTCCATCTTCATCGCCTCGAGGATCAGCAGCGGCGTGCCCTTGGCAACGCTGGCGCCGGGCGCTGCCAGCAGCTTGAGCACCGTGCCGGGCATCTGGCTGGTGAGCTGGCCGTTGCCACCCGCCTCCTCCGCCGTGGCGCCCTCCTCGATAAGCGGGAAGTTGTAGTAGTGCGGCCCGTCGCAGACGCTCACAGTGCCCGGCCGCGCCAGCACGTGGAAGCTGTAGCGCCGCTCGCCGTAGTAGAAGCTCAACGCGCCGTCACCCAGCTCGACGGCCTCGACGCTGTACTCCTGGCCGCCCAGGCTGACGCGCGCTGCGCCATCCACCGCTAGCACCGCCGAGACGTCCACCGCTTCATCGCCAATGCGTAGGCGCTCTCTCATGTGTTGCTCCATCTGCCCAGGCTCTGCCAGGGCGTCGCCTGCGCCGTGCCATCCAGCTCCGCGGCCGCAGTAGGCCGCCCGGCCCGGCCGCGGCCCGCCAGCGCCAGCGCGGCGGCGAGCTGCACCGGCACATCGGGCGGCGGCGCTGCCCAGCTCGGGAAGTGCTGGCCGATGAAGCTGGTGTCCGTCGCGCCCGCGGCGAATGCCGGATGCGTGATCACGTCGTAGAGGAACGGCAGGTTGGTTGTCACGCCGAGGATGCAGTGGTCGGCCAGCGCGCAGGCCATGCGCGCGATCGCCGCGCTGCGGTCGGGCGCCCAGACGATCAGCTTGCCCAGCAGCGGGTCGTAGTCCGCGCCGACCTCGCAGCCCGCGTACAGCATCGTGTCCAGGCGCACCATCGGCCCGCGCGGCTCGCTGTACACCTCGACGCGGCCGACGGCCGGCAGGAAGCCCGCGGCGGGATCATCGGCGCAGATCCGGCACTCGATGGCCTGCCCGCGCGGGCGCAGCTCCTCCTGCGCCAGCGTCAGCAGCTCGCTGCTGGCGATGCGCAGCTGCCAGTGCACGAGGTCCACGCCGTAGACGAACTCCGTCACCGGATGCTCGACCTGCAGGCGCGTGTTCATTTCGAGAAAGTAGTAGTGCCCAGCCTGGTCCAGCATGAACTCCACGGTGCCCGCGCCGACGTAGCCCACCTGCCGCGCGATGGCCACCGCCGCCGCGCCCATCTCAGCGCGCAGCGCGGGGCTGACCGCCGTGGACGGCGTCTCTTCGACGACCTTCTGGTGCCGCCGCTGGATGCTGCACTCGCGCTCGCCGAGGTACACGACGCGGCCGTGCATGTCGGCGAGCACCTGGATCTCGATGTGCCGCGGGCGGATGAGCAGCTTTTCCAGGTACACCGTATCGTTGCCGAAGGCGCTCTGTGACTCGCGCCGCGCCGCCGCCAGCGCCGCGCTCAGCTTGTCGGGTGCTTCGACGGTGCGCATGCCCTTGCCGCCGCCGCCCGCGCTGGCCTTGACCATCACGGGATAGCCTATCGCTTTGGCCGCCTGCGCATAAGCCTCATCGCTCGCGGTAGCATCCTCGAAGCCCGGCACGACAGGCGCGCCCGCGGCCCGGGCCGTCTCGCGCGCCTCGATTTTCAGGCCCATACCGCGCATCGCGGCCGGCGGCGGGCCGATCCAGATCAGCCCGGCGGC
>Ga0315287_10007472_pt1 | contig 10954 bp, 10 predicted proteins | sample YL17G11_0_MG_FD_205037 | JGI IMG/M metagenome (GOLD analysis project Ga0315287, IMG submission 205037) | Sediment microbial communities from Yellowstone Lake, YNP, Wyoming, USA - YL17G11_0 | ecosystem: Environmental > Aquatic > Freshwater > Lake > Sediment | place: USA: Wyoming | collected...
CGAGGAGGCGACCCTCTTGACCGAACGGATCCGGAAAACCGTCGAGGACCATTATTTCGACCATCAGGAATACCAACCCCGCCGCAATTTGACCATGAGTTTCGGCGTGACGATGTTTCCGCCGGAACAGATCGGCCGGACGGTCTCCAGGGAGATCCTGAAAAAGGTCGCGGCCGAATCCGATTTAGCTTTGGCTGAAGCCAAGGGCAAGCGCCAAGCGGCCTTGGGCCTCGACGACAAGCGCGTCTATAAAAATCGGATCTGCGCTTATGTCAGAGATAAATCGGCCGTCGTCAGCAAAACATCCCTGTTGAACCCGGCCGCATCTCCGGCCTTCTCCGAGAAGCGCCGTCATCCGCGCTTTTTCACCTCGACCATCTGCCTTTACCACGAAAACGGAGGGCACAAGGTCGTCAGGACGGTCGACCTGAGCTTGGGCGGCGCTCGGATTTCATCCGACGCCCGATTCCTCATCGGCCGGTGCTTGGAGACGATGATCATCCTCGACCGCCGGGCCCATCCCTTTCGGGCCGATGTGGTCTATTCCGAGAAACCTTCCCCGCAATCAACAATTTTCCACACCGGGCTCCGATTCCTCGACCCGACGCCCGCCGATCGGCAGATCCTCCAGGAATATTTTTCGGATTTAGAAAAAAAAGAATCCCCCGTCACCTGACGATGACGGGGGCGTGAATTCCGCGACTTCCGTTCCCGGGAGGGGGTTACGTTTCGAGTTCCTGGACGATGGACTTCAGATAGAGCGCCGGCGGAGTGATTTTCTTGTAGAAGGCATCTTTAATCCGAGCGGTCATCGCCTCGAAGGCCCGGAATTCCTCTTCGTTGCTCCAATTGTCCAGGTTCAGCTTGTCCAGGACTTCTTTCAGGACGCCGAGGTTCAGGACGTCTTCGGTGTAACGGGGCAGCCGGCTGTTCTCGCGGTCGCAAAGTTTGACGCCGCGGAGAATGATCTTCCGCAGGATTTCCTGATGGTTGATCAGGTCCTGCTTCAGGAAAAATTGGTCTTTGGGAGATTCCGTATGGCCCAATTTGAGATAGAGTTTCCGGCTGTCGTCGACGATATGGTTCATCGCCCGGATCATCGTCTCCCCGTCCAGGATCGTCGTATCGCCGTTTTGAAAGAAACTGATTTCCCCGTTGTAATCGGTCGGCTCCGACTTGCGGTTCTTCTCCAGCATCTCGAACACGGTCTGGAAACTGAATTCCTCGGCAGCCGGTTTTTTCTCCTCCCGCTTCGGGTGGACCGGCTCGCCGAACGGCTCATCCCCGAGTCGTTCGCTTTCCCGCTTGACGAATTCCTCGATGAACTGGTTGATTTCGGGCATTTTGAAATCGGCCCGGGGCGTCTCGGCGTCGACCGATTCCGGCACGGAAGACTCGGGCGGGACGAACGTCACCAAGGGTTCTGGTTCCGCATCGGGGACGGGGATCCGGAGTTCCTCGGGTTCGGGGCGCGGCGCAGGGACGGCGTTTCCGGTTAAAACCGAAGGCCGGTCGGCCGATTCGTCTTCGGATTCGAGAAGAGCCTTGATCCGCTTGAGTTTGAATAACTCCTGTTCAAGATTGACGACGATGTCGTTCGTCTCCCGGGTGTCGAGCGGTTCGGTCACGACTCCGTATTTATCCTTGAGCCGCGTCCGGATCTCCGAGACCTTGAGTTCCGTCCGGTCGCGGAGCTCGGTCAGCCGGGCGGTGAGGTCGGCCAGTTCCCGAAGCTCATCAAGCGTCAGGGCCGTCAGCCGTTCAATATCCTTCTGATACGCGAGGCTCCGATCGAGATGGTCCTTGATATCCGTGTGGAGGGAGTCCCGGGATGTCTCGAATTCGGAGATCGCGCCTCGGTAATCTTTCAGCGTTTCCCGTTCCCGGGCGACTTCTCCCTCGAGTTCGGTCAATTGGCGCTCGGATTCCTCCTGCTCCCGTCGGATCCGCTCTTGGAGCTCTCGCGTGATCTCCTCCCGTCGTTTGAGCAGGCTTTTTTCGAGATTGTTCTCGATCTCCTGAATGAGGAGGGCCGATTCATCCAGAACGTTCGTCGTCGGCGTCATGGTCCGTCTCCTTTGCGGCTGGGAGGATCTTCGCCGGACCGTCCCGCGGTCCGGCTCCTCGTTTCCTTTTCGCTCCGAGTTTAGTCGAGGGCGGATCGAGCCGCAATCACCCCCCCCGACGATTAGGACGAGGATATTCGGATCACCTTTCTCACCCCCAAAGGGGACCTCGCCGATGTCCGCGGACGTTCGGGGCCGCCGGCCGATCGCGCGGCCACCGCTTTTTATTTTACTCTGATTCAGGGAGATCGCCAAGCCCTTCGGGCTCCGACCCGGACGGCGGCCGAGGGCGCCCGACTTCTTGATGGAATCGATTGATTAGAGTATAAAAGGGGTCCCATGCCGAACCGAAAAATTCTGGTCTATGACCCCGATGTCGCCCGGGGCGAACGCCTGGCGGGCTTGATGAAGCCGCTGGCCGCCGAGGTCGTGGCCGCCTCCTCGCTCGCCCGTGCGTCCCGCCAAGCCCTCGAGGACCCCGACGCGGCCGTCTTTTTAGCCGTGGTCGGACCGCTCGATGGGTCAGCCGTGCGACTGTTCTCGGGCTTGAAAAAAATCCGCCCGCATCTGGCCATCATCGCCGGCGCCCGGCTGTCCAAGCCGGAGACCGCGGCCGAAATCCTGGCCGCCGGCGTGGTCGACGGCGTCGCCGCTCCCGAGGACGGGGCCGGGTTGTACACCGCCGTCCGGAGCGAGCTTCAGAAACAGGACCTCGTCGAACGGCGGGATCAGCTCGTCCGATCCTTGCGCCGCCACAAGCTCGAACAAAGCCGGGCCGGCCGGCACACCCGGGAACTCGAGGAAATCTATGATGCGACCCTCGAAAATTTAATGACCGCTCTGGATATCCGCGATGTCGAGACCTTCGGCCATTCCCAAACGGTGGCCAAGTACGCCGAAGCCTTGGCCAAACTGCTCGGGACCGACGACAACGAGCGGCTCGGCCACATCCGCAAAGGCGCCCTCCTTCACGACGTCGGCAAAATCGCCATCCCCGACTCGATCCTGAACAAACCCGGACCGTTGACCACCGAGGAATGGAAAAAAATCAAGCTCCATCCCGCCCTCGGATACGGCCTGATCAAGGAGATCAAACTCGTTCCCGAGGTCGGGCACATTATTCTCTATCATCACGAGCGCTACGACGGCGGAGGTTATCCCCAGGGATTGGCGGCCGACGAGATCCCCGCGGTCGCGAGAATTTTTGCGGTGGCCGATGCTCTGGACGCGATCACCGCTCACCGGCCCTACCGGCGGTCGCGCGACATGAAATTCGCCCGGAAAGAAATCGCCCGGAATGCGGGGACGCATTTCGACCCGAAAGCGGTGGACGCGTTTTGTTCCCTGGACCTCGACCAGTGGGAGAAAATCCGCTATGAGACGACGTCCCATATCCCCAGCCTCGAATATTTTTCGCGACTTTTTAAAAAAGTGAAAACCTAGGCCGACACCGCCAGGACGCGCGGCCGCCCGGAAAGGTCCGGGAAAATTTCCGGACGCGCCCAGCGGGCGTCGAGAAGGCCGCGGACCTCGTCGGCCTGCCCGTCACCGAACTCGAGCAGGAGAATTCCGCCGGATTTCAGAAATCGACGGCTGCCGCGGATCAGCCGCCGGATCGTTTCCAAGCCGGTCGAGCCCGGAACCAGGGCCTGCCGAGGCTCATGATCTCGAACCTCCGGGGCCAGGCAGGCCCACTCCGCCGCGGCAACGTAAGGCGGATTGCTGACGATCAAATCGACCCGGCCTTCGAGATCCCGTCCCCGCAAGGCTCCAAAGAGGTCGCCCCGAACGAATTCAATATTCGTCGTCCCGTGCCGGGCGGCGTTCGAGACGGCCACCCGGAGCGATCGGCGGCTGATATCGGTCGCCAGGAGACGCGCGCCGGGGAGTTCCTTGGCCAGGGCGACGGCGATGCATCCGCTGCCCGTCCCGATCTCGACAATCATCGGCTCGGACGAGATGACCAGGGCCAGAGCCTTTTCAACGAGCAATTCGGTTTCCGGGCGCGGGATCAGCACGGCGGGGGAAACGGTCATGGGAATGGACCAGAATTCTTTCTCTCCGACAAGGTAAGCCAGGGGGACGCGGTCGCGCCGGGATTCGATCAGCCGCAAAAAACGCCGGGCCGCGACGGCGGCGACCGGCCGATCGGGATAGGCCAGGATCTCCAGTTCGGTGAACCCCGCCGTCCGGCGAAGGAGAGCCCGGACCTCAAGCGCCGGATCGGTCTCAGAAAGATCGGCGAGACGCCGGCGGCCCCGGTCCAGGAGTTCGCGGGCGGTCATATTCCGGAAAGGTTTTTCACCCGGACATCCTCCCGTCGGCGCGTCTGGTCCAACCGGACGAGTTTCTCGAGAAGGGGGTCAATGTCGCCGTCCAGGATCGCGGTGATATTGTGGAAACTTTCCTCCAAGCGATGATCGGTGACCCGGGATTGGGGAAAATTGTAGGTCCGGATTTTTTCGCTTCGTTCGCCCGTACCGACCTGCGACCGGCGGTCCTTGGCGATCTTCTGCTGCTGCTCCGTCCGGGCAATGTCCAAAAGCCGGGAACGGAGAACGCGGAGCGCCTTTTCCTTGTTGCGATGTTGGGATTTTTCATCCTGGCAGGAGACGACCATCCCGGACGGCTTATGGGTCACCCGGATGGCCGTGTAATTTCGGTTGACGCTCTGCCCGCCGGGCCCGGAGGAACCGAAAGCCTCGATTTTAAGATCCTTAGCCTCGATTTTGATATCGACCTCGGAGGCTTCGGGGAGGACGGCGACGGTGACCGTCGAGGTATGAATCCGGCCTCCCGACTCGGTTTTGGGGACGCGCTGAACACGATGGACGCCGCTTTCGAATTTCAACCGGGAATAAGCGCCCTTCCCCTGAATCCCGGCGATCGCTTCCTTGAAGCCGCCGATCGGTGACTGGCTCGTCTCGAGGATTTCAAAGGTCCAGCTTTTCTGCTCGGCGTATCGGGCATACATCCGGAACAGATCCTGAGCGAAGAGGGAGGATTCGTCGCCGCCGGCTCCAGCCCTGATTTCCAGAATAACCCCCCGTTCGTCGAGAGGATCCTTCGAGATCATGAGGATCTGAATCTCGTGGAAAAGCTCCTCCTCACGGACGTCCAAGCCGCGCCATTCCGCCTCCGCCATCGCTTTCATTTCGGGGTCGACTCCGGGATCGGCCCAGATGTCCCGGGATCCTTGCCGATCTCCGCGGACGCGCTGGAGTTCTTGGATTTTCCGGATGAGCGGCTCGAGCTCGGCCCGCTCCTTGGAGATGTCGCGGAATTTTTTGGGGTCGGCGATAACGGCCGGATCGGACAGGCTCAGAATAAGCCGGCGATGCTTCTCCTCAATCGACGCCAGTTCGGGAATCATCGCCGCCGGGCATCAAATTGATTTCTTTTTTTTAGCATCCGGGGTCCCGTACTTTTTCCGGAACTTTTCGACCCGGCCGGCGCTGTCGATGAATTTCTGCTTGCCGGTGAAGAAGGGGTGGCAATTGGAACAGATTTCGACCCGGATTTCTTTTTTGGTCGACCGCGTCTGGAAGGTGCTGCCGCAGGCGCAGGTCACCGTGCAGGCTTCATAATTCGGATGAATATCTTTCTTCATCTCTCCATTCTCCTTGGGAAGTCGATTATTATAACAGACTCCGCGAAAAACTCAACCCCCGGCAGGGCCCCGGCTCCGATCCCGGCGATCAATCTTCCTGGGCTTTGCGCTCGAATTCGTCCCAATCGATGGTGAACTTGTTCCGGCCTAAGCCTTCCCGGACCCGATCGCGGTAGTCCCGCGAATCGAAATGGTCCCGAATTTCCCTGACCAGGGGAAAGACCTGCTCTTCGGCCGTCCATTCATAGGTCGATCCGTCGGCGGTCTTCAAACACCCCTGATGGACGATCCAAGCCATCTGTTTGATGGGAACGTGACCGAATGTCCGCCGGATCGTCTGGACCTCGGCTTCCTTGTCGGGATTGGCGAACTTGAAGTAGCGGGAAAAAAGGACGGCGTTGTGATAATACGCCGGAAAGGCCAACAGGCCGTCCTTCCCCATCGTCCGGCCGAGATAAACGAAAATATCCATGATGCGCTTGCTCATCCCCAAACCGGGATGCAGCTGGCCGGGAAGGGAGCCTCGTTTCCGGGTGAAATCAACTTCCGGATTCTGAAGCGTCAGCCACTCGAAAACCAGAGTTGAGAATTCCCGAAGAGATCCGGCCGGGGATTTCCCCTTCGAGCTGAAAACACCTTCCCGAATCTTGAGGTCGACGATCAGGCGGTCTGGAACCCGTTCCCGCTGGAAGATCTGAAACCGTTGGAGCGGTGGATATTCCGAGGAGTCAAGGTCAATGACGATCGGCCATAATCCCCGTTTCCGGGCTTCCCTGAGGAATCCCATTTTCGCCAAAACGCCGATGACTTCGTTTTCGGTGTAACGGCCTAAAAACAAGACCGTCCCCCGCCGATCGCCGAGCGAGCCGAAGACCTCGCTCTCGTCGACGAGAGGGACACTCCCGCCCTGGACAGATAAAAAATCATTCTTCTTCATATGAGACCAGCCGTTCTCCCAATGGAACCGAGGCCGATTGTAAATGATTCCCGAGGCCCTGACAAGAGGGCCGCCGTCCCCGGGATCAGGGTCGCGGATCCGCATCCCGGTAGAAACAGAGCATGTCGTCGCCCAGACGGACCTGCCGCTGGAGCTCGAAATACTTGGCCTCGAATTTCGTCTTGAAATGGCGGCGGAGGATGATCCTCCCGTCGGGGGCGAGAAGACCACGTTTATGGACGACTTTGAGGGGATTCCGCTCTTCGAGAAGCTTGTAGGGGGGATCGAGAAAAATGAGGTCGAACCGGGCGCCCTCCCCGGCCAATTGGATCACCGCCCGATTGAATTCCATGGCCACGATCCGGGACCGGTCCTCGGCTTCTAACTTCGCCAGATTGTGCCGGAGGGTGCTTAGAGCGACGGGAAGGATTTCGACGAAGACGGCGAACGCGGCGCCGTTGCTGAGGGCTTCGATTCCGACCGAACCCGTCCCGGCGAATCCGTCGAGGACGGTCCGGCCGGGAAGATCTTCCCTCAGGATATTGAAAAGGGCCGTCTTGAGTTTGTCCGGATAGGGCCGGACCAATGCATGGGGGGCCTTCCGCAGTCGTTTTCCTTTATAAATACCGCTGATGACTCTGATCATTTTCGGGCGCGCCTTTCCTTCCCGGACGGACCGTCAATAAAAGAGACGGACTCGACCCGTATCGATGCGGAGATTCTGGAGCCCATAAGGCAAGAGAACCCATTCCTTGATCGCGGCGGCGTCGGACTTGCCGAGTCCGGCGGCGGCCGCGATCATCAGGTCAAGCAGGATCATCGAAACCTGCTGTCCTTCGATGAACACTTGAGTGAATTCGATTTTAGCCGCCCCGGATTGCACGAGGACGCGGGCGGAAAAATAGAGGTTGAACCTCGGCTTGAAACCGAGAGGGAGACGGGCCCGGCTCAAATCGATGAAGGCTTTGCCTTCAATCCGATTTTCAGGAAGAAGCTTCAAAGCCAGTTCCCGGAGAACGTCCTCTTTTTCCTCATCGAGCCGAAAGGCCAGCCAGGCATTGAATTCCGTTTCGGTGAAATCGATGGTTTTCAGAGGACCCGTTCGGCCGGCAAGGTTCTCGACTTCGATCCGGCCGAGTTCCTTCTGGACTTTCAGCGCGTCCTTCTTCATCGAGGCCGGCAACTCCGCTCCCCATCCGCCTCCCGACCAAACGCCGATCGCGACGGCGACCCCAAAGGCCCGGACCGTCGCTCCACGGAGAAAAAGTCGGATCATCATCTTCCTTCTATTCTACCAGATATGGAAGAGACGTGGAATTTTTCATTCCCCTTCAGAAGTCGGATTTTTTGCCGCACAAAAAAAATCCCGCCCCGCTTTAAGGCGGGACGGGATGGAAAGATCAGACGAGGGCTTTACTTTTTAAACGGCGAGACCGGCGTTTTTTCCGTGATTTCGACCACGCCGGCTAGAATCAGGCCGCTTCCGGCGATGACGCTGGCGATGCCGCAGGGCGTCAGAAAGAAGGGCGGGACGCCCTTTTTGCAGACGATATACACTCCGTCCCCGGGTTCGGCGTCACGGGCGACCTTGATCAATCCGTTCTGTCCGGCGAAAAGCCGCTTAACGGCTTCACCGCCGACGCCGAGCTTATCCACGTCCTGGTAGAAGTTCGTCTGGATTCCCTTGACCCGGACGCGGTCATCGATTTGGAGGACGCCCCGCTCGATGAAGACCTCGGCTTCTTTAGAGGCCGGATTGAAACGGACGATCCGGCCGACCCGGCTCTCCCCTTCCTTGTCCGCCTGCTCGCGGAGCACCTCTTGAACCGCCGATTGGACGGCGGCCTCGTAAGGATTGAGGGCAAGGGAGATTTTCGTTGTTTCATTGGCCAGGATGCCGATGAGCTCATTGGAATTGAAGTCGCCCTGAGGCGTGGTTATTCCAAACTGGTAAATTCCCTTGCTGAGGTTTTCCAGCCTGAAAAATCCCCGGCCGTCTGTTGACGGAGCGGCGAAGACGGCTCCGGTCGTGATGTTCTTCATCCGGACAACCGCGCCGACGATCGGTGTTTTCCCATCCCGGTCGAAAATCGTCCCGATCAGATGACCCCGTTCAATTGTCTGGGCCCCTGGCGTCGCCGTCAGGAACACGAGAGCCGATAAGACAAGAACGGCCCTGCAGAAAGAACCAACCCCTTGTTTTTTTTCAAACATCGCTTCCTCCTAAACCTTGGCTTTATAGGCTACCTGAAATCGATCCATTTGTCAAGTTAAACATTTTATTAATAATTACTTGGACGCTTCCGGAAGACCTCCGCGGCCTTCAAAATGTTCGTGGCCTCCACCGGTATTATTTCCATCCGCACCGCTTGAATCGGGCGGTTGACCGAGAATATTTCGAGGCGGTTCTCCCCCATAACGGCCGGAAGGCTGACCTCGACCGAATCCGATTTCAGATAATCCTCCCAGACGACCCGTCCGTTGAAAACGATCGAAATCAGGGGAAAGGGTTCGGCGGCGCCGCTCAAAACCGTAAGTCTCAACCGATACGTCTTTTCGTCCAAGACGAGGACGGGCGCGTACGGGACTTCCGGTGTCAGGATCAATCCGCTGCAAGACGTTTCCCTTCCGGTCAAGCGTTCGTCAATCAGCGGTTGGAGCGCCTTCAGCTTGGCCTCGTCGTTCAATCGTTCAAAATTCCGGCGCATCTTCAATCGGATTCCGACATCGGAAAGGCCCATCGAGATCGCCCGCTCGTAAAAGGCGTTCGACTCGTACAAATCGTCGAGCTTTTGGCAGGCATCGCCGACGATTTCAAACAAACGACCAATCAATCCTCGTTGATCGTCGGGGACGACAAGAAAGCTTTGGGTGAGGACCTGCCCTGCCTGAACGACCTCGCGAAAGCGATTCTGCTTGAATCGCAAAGCGAGGCGAAGCTTCAGCCGGTCTAAATCCTGGACTCCGGACCGGGCCTTATCGTCGATGAGATCCCGGGCCTTCAGCAGGGATTCCAATTCCCCCAAGGCGCCCGGACCGTCTTCGATCTCCAAATAAGCCCGAAGATCATCGGCCACTTCACTGAGGGAGCGTGAGGTTTCCAAGCGGGCTTTCAGAATTCCGAGCTTGACCGTTTTCCGCAAAGCTTTCCACTCGACCGGATCGATGTCCGCCTGCAGAATAAGATTCTGGTAGAACCTGATTCTCTCGAGGAGATTCCAGGCCGTCCGGAGGTGGTCGAGAGCCTCGTTCGGACGCGGGGCGCGGAGGTCGACGTGGGCCGCGAGGACCTCTTCCCGGGCTTTTTGAAAATCGAGGATCTCGGACTTTCCCAAAAATTTCAAGCGATCGCCTCGGTCGAGCGATTTTTCTCCCAGGTAGCGGGCCGCCTGACGGAATGATTCCGCATCCCCGGGAAGGATTTTTTCGAGAACGGCGACATCCCGGACGTTCATGTCCCAAAGCCGGAGAAAGACCGCGAGTCGATCGGCGCGTTCCCGCTGCCCGGCGGCCAGCAACGACCGGATGATCTCCACGGCAAAGAGGCGCTCCTCGGGGAGGAGTCCGGGCCAACGGGACAGCAGGACTTTTCCGACCTCGAAATTGAGGGCGTGCTCCACGCCGGCGAGCGCGGCCGCCTTCCGGTATTCGTCGAAATACCGTTCGGGGAACGGCAGGTCGAGGGCATTCATGTATTGGAGGGCTTGGGCGAAATCGAAGTGGGCCCTCGGGGAGAACGGATTCAGGATCAGGGAGCGGACGTAGTTTTGATGAGCCCGGCGGAAATCCGCATCGCGAAGATCGGTCGCGCCAAGCCGATTGACGCTTCGGTCGAAATAGGCCTTGGCCCGCTCATGGTAGACCCGGTCGTTGATCGGGACGAAATCCCAGACCCTTTCCAGAACATCGATCCGACGATCGGTCGCGTCCCCGAAGTGAGCGGCCAAATCGGCCGCCCGGTCTCCCCGATAAACGATGATCGCAAGAAAGGCCGCGGTCAGGACGGCGGCAAAGGCGGGTATTCTTTTCATCATGTCAGGTTTTCCGGTGGTAGACGATTTTCAAGGTCAAGGACAGGACGACGGAAAAGACCAGGGCGTTGGCCGGGATCCGCAGGTTGAAATCCGTCAGGCTGTGCAGGAGAATCGCGGACACGGAGACCAATCCGCCAAGGGCCAGCCCTTTGAGTTCGGGATGACGGCGCCGGCTCCAGGTCCGGAACGATGAATACAGAATCAGCCCCAGGGCAAAGGCCAAGAGGCCGAACCCGATCATTCCAAGCTCACAGAAAAATTCCAGATAGTCGTTGTGGGCGTGAACGAGGGCATACTCCATTCCGGT
>Ga0315287_10007473_pt1 | contig 10952 bp, 17 predicted proteins | sample YL17G11_0_MG_FD_205037 | JGI IMG/M metagenome (GOLD analysis project Ga0315287, IMG submission 205037) | Sediment microbial communities from Yellowstone Lake, YNP, Wyoming, USA - YL17G11_0 | ecosystem: Environmental > Aquatic > Freshwater > Lake > Sediment | place: USA: Wyoming | collected...
CATTTGAGAATGCCCAGATCTGCATCGCCCCTATATGATCAAGCATGACGTTGTTGACTATGACCCCTATGACGGATATGATCGCCCCGCCCAGCGAGAGGTAAAAACCTATGTCTTTGTCCTGTTCACACCACTCGCAGCGGTCAGGATCGCTCATGTCACACCTCCTCTTTCAATATCGGCAATCGCTTTGAGGATCGGATAGACTTGCTGTGGGACAACGGCATTTCCGAGGGTTTTAAGTTTGTCCATCCGTCCGGAAACCCCATGAGCCACTCTACCCACCGGGGGTTCAAACTTCCAGATGTCTGATCCACCACCAGATCTCTGTTGTCCTCCGATGATGGGGTTGGAAACATACGAACCTCCTCTCGCAACTGGTGGCGGTGATCTATCCCCTTCATTCGCTTTGATGCCGGATTCTCCATATCTGATGCCCTCGGAGTGGAGAACATCACTTTTACAACCGTGTTTAGATTTACAGTGTCCCGGTTCAATTGTGATGGGGTTCCGTTGCTCTTTGAATCCGCAACCGTTGGTGTGGGCAACAATAAAGATCCGTTCTCTTTTATGCCAGGCTCCGACATCCGAAGCTCGCCAACTACCCCATCCAACAACATACCCCATCGCGGCCAAGTCTCGCAGTATTCCTCCAAAGAACCGTCCATCTTCGCTTGACCGTAACCCTGCGACATTTTCACCCAGGAACCATCTTGGTTTAATTTCGCAAAGGACTCTCCGCACTTCCGGCCAGAGGTCACGCTCATCACCAGACGCTCCGCGTTTACCTGCACACGAATGCGGCTGGCATGGGAACCCTCCACTGATGAGGGTTGGTTGCAATCCCCCGATAGATTCTGCTGTGACATCCTTAATATCCCTCCATTTTGGCACATCCGACCAATGCTTTGATAATACCGCGAAAGGGATAGTCTGCCTTTTCCACCTGTCCTATGGTGCGAAAGCCCACCCATTCGGCTGCAAGGTCAATACCCCCGATTCCACTGAATAATGATAGGTGCGTTAAATCGCTCATACCCTCAGCTTCTGCTGCCCAACGTGCAGCACTTGTCTTTAAGTTCGTCTGCGTTCATTTGTTACACATTTCCTGTAATGCTTTTTCAAGTTTGACAATTCTTTCGATGTGATTCTCACGGAAAGCGTTTTGTATAACAATCCGTTTCTCCAAACCTGCGTTTGCTTCTTCCAGAGATGCAATGCGTTTCCCGTGCTCTTGGTAAAACGCCTCACACAATCCCATGCGGCACTCCAATTCTGTAATGCGTTCGTTCTTTGTCATTGTTACACCGTAAGTAATGCCCTTGCAGTCTTTCTTCTGGTTTTGCTTCGTAGGGATTGTAAAAAACGAATACGATCCCCGCGCTTTACCATATTACGATCTTTTCTGTTCATCTTTTTCACCTCATCTAAAATGCGCACACGACCAGACCTTTAACCCGGCCTGGTGCGCCTCTACCATCAATCCGCACTTATACACAATGTCATTCATTTCAATGCGATAGTCCCGACCATTGCACCGTGCGCAGAGTTCTGGGGGCAGGCGTGGTGAGCAAGTCATTTCCCTCTCATCTCGTGGTGAGCAAGTCATTTCCTCCTCATCTCCTCAACCTGCTCGCTGGCATTCGTCGCACCTGCCGCCACTATCACAGTATCCCCAATGCCTTGCAGGTACTTGATAACGCTTTTCTGCTCGTGGGATAGTTTACCCCCCTTTGCCCTCTTGATTTCTATCCAGCAGTGCCACGCCGGGATATACATGTCCGGTACTCCGGGCACCACCCCTTCCTCTTTCATTTTCCGGGCGACCCCGATGCTGCGCCGCCCACCATTAGGGATCGCTATGATGAGGATATCCGGATGCTGGAGCCGGAACCACTGGATGAAGTAACGCTGCTCGTCATGCTCGGTGGGGATCATTTCAAAACCCCCGGGTTATTCCTACGCAGGCATTCCGCACAACGCCGGCAGATTTTACATGTGCGATCATCTAACGGGTCTCTGTTCAAACATCTATCCCTATAATTCCATTTACAATCGTGGCAGACGTGATCTGGGTTTGAAGTATTTGGGATCATTGTTTCTTTCTCCATATTTTCAAAATCTCTTTAGACTTTTTCAAAATCTCTTTAGACTTTTTCAAAATCTCTTTAGACTTTTTTTCTTACTCGCTTTGTCTCCCGCAATTTCCTTGAAACCGTCACGCACCCATCGCTGCAATATACCGTGCGTCCCGACCATCTTGGAATTTCTTTGCCGCAGATTTTGCAGTACCTCGCTGGCGAATACACGCCGCGGTGCTGGCAATCGGGATTGTCACAACGGGTTAAACGTATGTCCAGTTTGGTTATGGGTGCTCCACAGATCCGGCAGGTTATGAGGGACATTTACTGCCACCCATACCCCACACGCTCATCAACCGCACGGATAATCCGCAATGCATCCTGCTTATACACTTTCCATTCGTTGCTTTGATGGATAAGTTGGCCTTTAACGTCAGATGGGTCTTTCTTTTCAAAGTCACCATCCCGGATTAAGGCGATTGTTTCTCTCGCCAATTTACTATACGCCACATCTGTTTCAGAATATCCCCCAAACGTTTCAGTTATCAAATACTGTTCAAGATATTCAATCACCGGAGCCATCAGATATTCCCTTGCATTGGGATGTGAGAGGCAAGCGATCTCATCTTCTCCAACTTCCCCACAATTCATGTATTCGGGACACGTTGAGCAGTTTGGCTTTTGTATGCCTTCGATCACGGTTTCCTCGCCTTTGCCTTGAATAGAACGCAGTTCTTTGCCGCCTTTAACGGAGGGAAGCACCGGGTTTCATAAACGCACTTTTTACACATGTCGCGGTTCATGGTAGATTCCTTCCCGGTTCAACAATTCCTATTGAGAAAATACATCCGCATTGCGTACACTTATGATACCACGTTCCCACCTTTGCCAAATATGACGGGGTAGATGTCGATTTGGTATAGTCCGAATGACAGTCTGGGCACTCGTTCGTCATGGTTTCATCAACCTCATCAGCAGAACATTCCTATGATCATTTGCATGGTCCACTGAACAGTAATGATGTTCAATGCTATCGGGTGTTTTGAAATGTATTGTGGCTATTATATTACACACGGGGAAATCACATTTATGGTCAGTCATGGTTTCACGTATCCGCATATGAAATCAAATTGAGTTTCTTGTCTTCCGGGCACTCATTAAGTTTGCAGGCATTCTCGCAGAACATATAGATATTCCCCGGGTGGTTGCACGGGTGTTTCTCGCCACAGGCTTCCGGCAGGTTCACTTGCTGCCCCCGATACTTGCAGTTAGTCGGCAACATATAATATCACACCCGGGATCAAAAACATTAAAAATCCAACAATTGGAAGCACCAAATGTACCCAATGAATATCGGGATACGGGTACTCTAACATTGATCTATGACGAAACATTTCATAAAAAATTATATAACTAAACCACATCGCCATTAAAAAACCGACACCCGAAATAAATGATAATCCCTCTCTTAGCAGTATCATACCCTGCTCCAATATATCCTGCATCCTTTCATCCATACCATCAACAGGACAATCCAGCTCAGTTCTCCGATACGTTTGCAATACCACCGGGGGGTTGCCCGATGTAAACAGGTTTTGCAAGGTAGTGGCCTCATGTTACTCCTCCATCCATTTCAGGCAGTCCAGGCGCGTGAAGTTGTTAATCGCTGTGCAGCTCGGGCAGACCCCAACATACCGCTCCTTGCCGAACGTGATATGCACTAGCGTCGCACCCCTCGCCCCGCAATAGGGACATACGCCCGCACGGAAGTTCCCAAAGCGGTTCTTGTAACTCTTTCTTGGAGTAGCGTATTTTGGCATTATTTGATCTCCTTCAATTCTTTCGTATGGTTTACAATCCAGTTATGAATTTTAGTTTTAACCTCTGACCTCGCCGCTGACTCCGCTGACTCCGCTGATACCGCCGCTGACTCCGCTGACGCCGCTGACCTCGCCGCTGACTCCGCTGCTGACTCCGCTGACGCCGCTGCTGACTCCGCTGACTCCGCTGATACCGCCGCTGACCTCGCCGCTGACCTCGCCGCTGACGCCGCTGACGCCGCTGACTCCGCTGCTGACTCCGCTGACTCCGCTGATACCGCCGCTGACCTCGCCGCTGATACCGCCGCTGACTCCGCCGCTGACCTCGCCGCTGACTGTGTTTTATCGCACGGATCATTCAGCCATGCTTTAGCAGCCTCTATTGCCTTGCGGGGACGCTTGTGGTTCGGATACTCTTTCTCGAAATTGTCAATGCACAATTCCGCCGAATATATCGCCATCGCTACAGAATCCGTTTTCTCCCATTTCCATGCACGGATAATCCGCATTTTCTCAGACGTGATCTTGTCTTCACCAACGATACTTATCCCGCCAATCTCCACTTCTGCCAATATTTCTATATTGACATACTCCATGGTGTCCACAATATTCTCACAGCAGTTCAACCCCATACATTCTCTTTCCGGAGCCGGGACTGTTCTCCATTCTCCAACAGTCCACTCGGACTTGTCGTAGTCCGATACGATTTTACCATTGACATACTCTAGGGATTTCCAATATCGTGTTTTTGGCATACTAACGTATTTGCGCCAATGGTTTAAGAAACTATTGGTTTTACGCCAATGGTTTACTCATCTTCTAACAAATGTCTTGCCTTCATTTCAATCTCACAGAGATCGGAATAAAAAGAGAATGCCAATTTCTGCATCGGGTCTTTGAGATTATCTATCACAAAATTATTCTCCTGCATTATTCTCAAAGCCTCGGGCTGTAATGTCTGCGCCCATTTTGTAAATGCCAAGAGTTCTTCATATGTCGGTTTCATTTCTTCCCCCATTCGTATTTCTCAAACGGTATTGACCAATATAACCACGGGCGGTTCGCCCATCGTGCGAGTGCGTTAATTCGTTTGTCTTTCTTGTGATAGGGCATTACAAATGACTGCACCCCCATTTCCTTTAAGCGAGTACAGCGATACAGCGCATCTTCAAATGTTGATTCAAAACCTGCAAGGACATAGAATGAAATCTGCCGTTGTAAATATCCTTTTGACACTCCACTTTGTTTCATAATGTCAATTGCATTCTCAATGTGCTTCTCGTCTTTGACATTATCCCATGCGAAATGTATTGCTTGTGCACGTTTGACAGCAGAGAGCATTAACCAGCGATGTTCATTTAACAATCTCGCGTCCCACCCTTGAGGAGATAGCATTTTCATATTATTACCTACAAACCAAGCGAGGACTTGATCTTGCCACTCCTGCGGCGCACCGAACAGATTATTGTCCATAATCATCATCGTATCGAAACGGGGGTCATCAAACTCTGACGGATGCTGAGCGATACGGATCTTCCCTTCTTTTTCCGGGACTATGCAAAACCCGCATTTGTTCGGACACCCTCTTGATGTGTATCCCTGCGAATAGGTTGTCTGATATAAGTCATAATCCGGTTTAATCAGTTCAATCTCAAGAGGTAATTCCTTTTTAAGATCAATACCGCATCCGCCGATATCAATTTCTGCATCGGGGTAATATCTGGCAATTCCTTTTGCTTGCCCGGCGTTCTTTTTGAATACACAGGAGATATAGACTTTATCAGGATTCTCTATTCCAAATCCCACGGTATCCCCTAACAATTTATGATATGCTGATATTTTCATTAACGCGAGATTAGAGATCTTGCTATCGACATCAACTAAAAGAACGATCATTTCTTCCCCCGTTCCCTAATCTGCTTCGCAGTTGCCCAACGTGCAGCACTTCCTGCGTCCTCATACTCTTACCCTTCCGAACCTTCCAGCGCACTGCAGGCTCCCCCGCCACAAACGGATACCGCGCCCTTGCCCACCGCACCGGGCAAACGTGCATCTGCTCAATCCATTGCCCCGCGTCATTGCACCAGTCCCCCAGGACTTCGGTGCGCTGCTTGGTTGCCCCCGGCTTGAGACGCCTGGTCGCTGCATCCTCTTTGAGCTCAGTGTACGGGACGATCAAGCGCTCGGTGCTGACGTGGCGGCACGGGGCTGATGTGAGGGGGCAGGTGAGGAGCGGGATCATTCAAACACCTCCACAAAGATTCTGCCAACGATAATCAATTGGGGAATTAAAATCCCGCTGCAAATCTTTATTCGATTGTCGTTTTTTCAAATCGTCTTGCATATCATGGAGTGCAATATCGATCCCATTGGCAGATGTTACCCACCGTCCATTATGTTTTTTTTGGAACATATATGCGGCAGAATCAATCGAATATAATACGTCGTTCGGGAGCAAACCAATAACTGATTTTTTAACACCGAATCCGTGTAATTTTACATTTGGTAACTCTCCTTTGATCATAGATATTATTTTAGCAATTTCTGACGCAGACCCACGACGACATACAGAACCAACCCCCATATAAGGAGCAATCAAACCATTATTTTCATATTGTTCAATACAGTAAAAATAATCCAATATTCCCCAACCCTGAATTACCGGGATACACCGTTTAATCTCCTCCTCCGACATTTTCAGGATCATTTTGTGATAATTTTCAACAGTCTTTATTATGTGATACCGGACAGAATATCCGGTTTTTTGTAAGATTGCGGGTTCGCACATCCAATCCATGTTAACAAAATAATCTGGGTTAAATCTACGAACGCAGGTAAGATATTCATCAATATCAAAAGAATATTTTCCAAAGTCAGATAATTCCGTGAATCCCGCAGAATCCATTAAAAAGTTGCCTTTACATTTAGGTAATTCCTTTTTTCGTCGTCGTAACTGTTTAAACGACCAACACATATTATCGACATATTTTATGTATGCAACGTGGTCAAGTGTTAGGTAAACGATCATCCATCCTCCCTCTTTTAGTCCCACGTTTTTTATAAAAGGGTTTTGTGGTTATTTTTTGGGGTTCTTTTTCGGGTCCTTGATCCACACGTCGCCTTCTACTGGATCGTGTATGAGGATCTCGCCCTGGTGCTGCTCTGCGTCAATGATCGGGTCGATTTCCCTCATGAGTGGTTTCTCGGATTCCCTAAACTCTTCTGGGGAATAAAGCCCGCTGATCTGGAATGCTCTGCGTAGCGCCTGCGCCTCTGCGACTTTGACGATCATTGTTGTCGGATGCGACAACCATGTGCCCTGCGTCCGATTGTATTCTTTCATATTGACTTCAACGCAGAACGGATGCGACATATCCTTGCGGTACACCTTTGCCCATCCGATGATTTCGTTTTCTTCTTTTCTGAAGCCGCTTTCCATACCATCAAAGCATCCGGAACGGTGGGCGATTGCAAGGAAACCGTCGCGCCCTGCAAAGATACTGGCCGGCCTGTCGTTTGCATACTTGACAGCCCATATCTGTTTGAGAAGCGGATCGAGCTGGTAGGTCCGTGCCTGGTAGAGGAGGAGTTTAAATTCGTCGTCGGTGCATTTCGGTGCTGCAATGTTCTTGATAAGAGTGATTTCATTGACAGTCCATTCTTTTGTTACAAGTTCGTTTGTCATGGTTTTCGTTCCTTTTCATTATGTTCTTTGATAAGTCTTATGATCACATCACCGTACGTTTCGCGTTCATGGATTTTGATACGATCCAATGAATCTTTTACTGGTTTTTCAACTGCCACTGTTGGCATATAAATTTATTAGTATTTCAAAGTATATTAATGCTTTCAAATGGATATTATGATATAGTAATAAACGATACAACATCACAAATATTCCTCGTGAGTATATAAATGAAGGATAGGTGAATCATCAAAAAAGTGTGAAGGATTAAGCGTCACTGCTGGTAAGTATATAGGGAAAATAGGGGTCGCGTAGAACTTACCAGAAAAAGTGCTTTATCCTTCACAATCCTTCACACTCAAAACTTACCTAATTGCGATTCCATGAAACACATTTCCGGTCCTTGTATGCTCTCTTTTGAACCCTCTTTCTTTGAGCTCCATTGAGAATTTCCGCTGGCTCATGGGTTTTTCATTATTCGATTCGGCCCATTGGTTGAATCGTGCGCATAGAATTGATGCACCCGTTACAATATCCTGTTCAACAACCCCGTCCTTCCCAGGCTGATAACAAATATCATTGATAAAATCATGCAGACGGTCTTGTTCTTCTTTAAATTCCTTTACTGCTGTTTTTATTGCATCAATATCTTTCAGTCCGTCCTTCCTGATTTTCTTAAGCCCTTCTATTTCCCAATTAAAAATACCCGGTAGTTCCTCTCTGTGCCATTCAAGAAGAATAGACTGGTCAATAATTTCTTTACCCGAGATAACTTCTTCAAACGGTATGAGTTTCAGCCGGCGCATAAGGGAATGGGTAAAATCATTAAGTCCCGGGGGATGATTGAACGCCCACCACAATTTAAGCTGCGGATAAAAGTTAAATTCTTCCTGGAACAAGAAACGGGCCGTTACCTGATCCCCACCAGATAATTTCTTTACGAGTTCTTCATCCAGAATAGTTCCTTTTGAATTTTCCGATGCAGATACAAAACGGATGTTTGGCAGTCGTGCAATATCATTCCTGACAGAATCGTTCTTTTTTGTAATTAATGAGGTCGAATCAATGGTTGTGCCATAATCCCCAACAACCATGCGTTGTGTCTCAATAAGCGTGCTTTTACCGTTAGCGCCTGAACCATAGAGAAGAAATATGGCCTGCTGGCTTATCTCACCAGTAAGTGAGTACCCCAACGCTTTCTGTAAATATTCAATTATCTGTTCCTTATCTTTTCGGGACCTGAATATACGGTCAATAAACTTCAGGAACCTGGGGCATTGTGCATTGGGGTCATAATTATACTCAACGGTTTTTGTAATGTAATTCTCTTTATCATGCGGTAAACATTCATACGTCCGCAGATCAAACGTCCCATTTCTCATATTAAAAAGATATTTATCGGTATCAAATTTTGATGGGTGGACAACCACTCTGGGATCAGATTGTGCTACATTGAGACACGCATTAATATGATCCGGTTTCTCACATTGGATTGCCCATTTTGAAACCCGCGTCCTTTGATCGGCATCATCTATAAGTGCAGCTTCACTATAAATATCAAGAAACACATCTTTGACATTTTCCCGTATTTTTAATAAATCGTCCTTAACCCACAATCCTATATCTTTATCCCATAGATACCACGAGTTCTGTAATTTACAATACAAGATACTGTTGGTGTACCTATTCAGAAACCGTTCCCCATTCCCGAAATCCGTGCATTTTATCTCTCGTGGTCTGCGTCCGATATCCGGTTCTTTTATTTTGCGAGGAGGTATTGGTTTTGGCTTCTCCGGTAAATCATACCCGGATTTCTTTAATGCTCTTGCAATATCCCCCCACTTCCCTTCAAGACACCCCTTGCCAGCATCCTCACACCGTATAATCCCTTCTTTAACGGCGAATAGTTCAAGAGGACCACCACCGGAGTTATGCCCATCCCTGCGGCATATCCATGTATTTTTGTGGACATTAATAGCATAATTATTCCCGGTAGTCGATCCGTGGAACGGATGGGCCCCCCGGATCTCACCATCGCTCTGTATGGTGGCTTTCTCCGGGTATCCGATACTTTCAACCCGCAAATTCAGGTAATTTTTCCACGATTCATTATGTGGTGTAATTGTTTGTTTTTGTGAGGGTATATTCCGTTGATTATCAGCATAGATAGAGTACAACTCTTTAAGTTCATCCGGTAAATGGTTGATACTGCTAATCCCTTCAAAAAGTTCCCCGGTAATTGCAAAATATCGTCCTGAATTATATACTTCAATACCTTTGAGTTTTCCTTCAGGCATTTTCCCCTTGCATAAAATATGAAATCCCTTACCAGAATGAGACTTTTCGATATATGTTTTCCCGGCAAAAGTATCAAGGACACGTTTTGCTTTTTCATCAATTCCGTGTTCAGTAAGTGCATTATCAATATCTACTGCAATAATTCCCTGATCCTCGGTAAAAACATATCCCACGCCCGTCATTCCCTGCATTTTTGCCATTGATAAAGTATACCCAAACGATTCCCATGTGAGCGGATCGGTTGTTGAGGCTTTTATAAAAGGGTTCTTTGGGTTATAGGGTATTTTCGTTCCCTTAAAAGTATCTGTTTTCCCTTCCAATTGCCAGAGTATCCAATGGTTCTCAGCTCGCATCATCAGGGGAATATTCTGTTCCTGGATGGCGATCATATGAAAGATCCTTTCCTAAGTTCTAATATACTATCGTGTGTGACAAACTCAATAAAATTTGAAATGTACTCAATGGGTATCACTTTCATCGATGGTCTTAATTTTGTGTTGTGGGCATTCTCTCTAAATGCCCATACCCATATCTGTACTGTCATCCCCGTGTGGTATTTTCTATAAATTTCCTCTGGATCAAATTTACCCGTTTTGACTTCATGGACTACATAAAATGGAGATCCAGCAGTATCAGAATAAAACCATACAACATCCGCTTTTCTCCAGTTGACATTAATTTCTTCTTGTCTTGCTTCCTGATAAATCCAATAATTCCTTTGAAGAATGTTAGAACCTTTTATTTTTGGGATAGTCCTACATATATCCATTATTTCATAAGGGTAATAATTAATAACAGATTTAATAATATCATGTAAAATTGTTTTTGATAATCTCGTGCTATTTTTGGTGTCTATCATTACGATTCCATCCGTGCGTTTCCATCCCTTATGAATGTTCGGGGAATTGCACCCCGCTACACCCACCACTGCCGCGACAGTGGACTATCTGCGGATGGAAGCCGCAGTGTATTATGCACCGTCACCACATTAAAACTTTCTGCAAAATGGTGCCGTTCATAGATTGGTGCTGAAAATTCCATCATATTTCATTCCCCCACACAAAAATT
>Ga0315287_10007475_pt1 | contig 10951 bp, 5 predicted proteins | sample YL17G11_0_MG_FD_205037 | JGI IMG/M metagenome (GOLD analysis project Ga0315287, IMG submission 205037) | Sediment microbial communities from Yellowstone Lake, YNP, Wyoming, USA - YL17G11_0 | ecosystem: Environmental > Aquatic > Freshwater > Lake > Sediment | place: USA: Wyoming | collected...
CTGCCGCGCCCCGCGGACGATTATCTTATCAGTGGGCATGCCGCCGAATTACTCCCGTTCTACGTCTGGGCAGGAGACCCGCTCTTGCCCCCGCACACCGCGGCTCACCGCTTCCGCCGCCCCTTGTGCCGATTACCTCGAACCGGCTTGGCCGGCGCGGGTCCAACGGCCTTGCCCTGGAGCGTCCGCATGCGATCGCGAATCTTCGCCGCGTCCTCGAACCGCAGTTCCTGCGCGGCCAGCTTCATATCATACTCCAACTCGGCCAGCAGGTTGGGCAGTTGCTCCTCGGGATACCCCTCGCCGGCGCTGTAGACCGCGGACTCCTCCGCCACCCCGTCGACCAGCAAGTCGCGGATGCCCTTCCGGATTGATTCCGGAGTGATGCCGTGCGCCTCATTGTACTCGACCTGCCGGCGCCGGCGGCGATTGGTCTCGTCGATCGCCCGCCGCATCGAGTCAGTGATGTTGTTTCCGTACATGATCACCTGACCGGAGATGTGACGGGCCGCCCGGCCGATCATCTGGATGAGCGATATCTCGGAGCGCATGAAGCCTTCTTTGTCCGCGTCCAGTATCGCCACCAGGCTCACCTCGGGGAGGTCCAGTCCCTCTCTCAGCAGGTTGCAACCGACGACCACATCGTACGCGCCCAGGCGAAGATCCCGAAGGATCTCGCTGCGCACCAGGGTCTCCACCTCGGAGTGGATGTAGCTGACCTTGATCTCCATCTCCTCGAGGTATTCCGTCAGATCCTCGGCCATCTTCTTGGTCAGCGTCGTCACCAGGGCGCGCTCGCCGCGCTCCACTCGCGCCTTCAGCTCGCCGATCAGGTCGTCGATCTGGCCCTTTGTCGGCTTCACCACGACCTCGGGGTCGACCAGGCCGGTCGGCCGGATGATCTGCTCGACCACCTGCTCCGATCTCCCCAATTCATACGGCCCGGGAGTGGCGGAGGTGAATATCACCTGGCCAATCCGCTCCTCCCACTCCGCGAACGTGATCGGGCGGTTGTCGTAGGCGGAGGGCAGGCGAAAGCCGAACCTGATCAAGCTGTCCTTGCGCGACCGGTCGGCCGCATGCTGGCCGGAGATCTGCGGGATCGTCTGATGGCTCTCGTCTATCACCAGCAGGTAATCCTCAGGGAAGTAGTCGAGCAGCGTATACGGCGGCTGGCCGGGCGCGCGTCCGTCGAAGTGCCGGGAGTAGTTCTCGATGCCCTGGCAGTAACCGATCTCCCGAATCATCTCCATGTCGTAGCGCGTGCGCTGTTCCAGCCGCTGCGCCTCCAGCAGCATCTCGTGATCGCGGAAGTACTTCACCCGCTCCTCCAGCTCGACCTCGATCGCGGCGAGAGCGCGCTGCTGCTGGTCGGCGCCGGACATGTAGTGCGTGGCGGGGAAAATCATCGCCCGGTCGCGTTCATCGGTGATCTCGCCGGTAAGCGGTTCGATGGACATGATGCGCTCGACCTCGTCGCCGAACATTTCGATGCGGGTGATGCGCTCCTCGTCCACCGGGTAGATCTCGAGCACGTCACCCCGAACGCGGAACGTGCCCCGGCTGAGGCTGAAGTCATTGCGCTTGAACTGCATGTCCACGAGGCGGCGGAGCATTCGATCGCGATCGTATTCCTTGCCCCGCTCCATCTGAAACGTGTACCGCTCGTACTCCGACGGGGAGCCCAGCGCGTAGATACAGGACACGCTCGCGACGACGATCACGTCTTTCCGCTCGAACAGCGCCTGGGTGGCGAAATGGCGGAGCCGGTCAATCTCCTCGTTGATGGAGGAGTCTTTCTCGATGTACGTGTCGGTCTGCGGGAGGTACGCTTCAGGCTGATAGTAATCGTAATAGCTGACGAAATAGGCAACCGCGTTGTTCGGAAAGAACTCGCGGAATTCGCCGCAGAGCTGCGCGGCGAGGGTCTTGTTATGCACGATCACCAGCGTGGGCTTCTGAACGCGCGCGATAACATGGGCGATCGAAAACGTCTTGCCGGACCCGGTGACGCCGAGCAGCGTCTGCCATTTCAGGCCGTTGATCACGCCCCCGGTCAGGCGCTCGACGGCCTCCGGCTGATCTCCCTTGGGTTGATAGTCGGATATGAGTTCAAACTGCTGTGCCACGGAACCGGCCTCTCCGGCCTGCATTATAACATACACACGGACGTTTGCATAGAACCGCGAACTGCTGAGGAGGCGGCACAGGTGATTATAGCACGAGGCGCAGTGGGGGGATGACTCGGCCTGTCGGCCGCGTCACCGAGACTGAAGTTCGAGCCAGAAGTGGCGGCCGCCGGAGTAGGTGTATCCGTATCCAAGTGGGCTGAGCCAAGGCCGGCCGCTGAACTCCCCTGCCCCTTGCGGTGAGTAGCAGAATGCCGCCTGGAACCGTCCGAACGCCCTTCCCAGCGCAAACTTGGTGCTGGACGCGGCAAACGTATTGAACCGAGAGAAGATGTGGCTCACATCGAAACTCCAGAGCGGGTGTCCCAGGATGTCCTTGCCGAATGGCAGCGGCCGCGACATGAAGAGCGAGCCGAAGCGGCGGTGCCCTGCCAGGTCCTGGGAGATGCTGAACCGGGTGCGAGTCGGCCCAAGCATCGTCTGGCCGCCGAGAGTGAAGAGCTGGCGGCCCGACCGGAAGAGGGATGTCTCGAATATGCTGCCGGAGGAGTAGCTGAACCCGAGACTCGCCGAGCTGACTGGACCGAAGCGCTGATCGACCGACACGCGCCCGTCCAAGAGGCCGCGGGAGCCGCCGCCAGTCTGCCACGCCCAGCCGGTCGTCATTCCGGCAGTCAGCTTGGTATCCCGCCCGAGGTCCTTCGTCGGCATGCTGACGTTCACATCTATGCCCGGCGACGTCGTGCTGCGGCTCTGCTCTGCCACTTCGAGCGGTTCTCCGGTGTCCGGGTCGAGGAGAAGCCCCTGGTACTGGTTGCGGATGCTCGCGGTTCGCAGGTGAAGCGACGGCGTGAGCAGCACATCGCCCTTCGCTCGAGCGCTCTGCAGACGGTATTCGAGATCGCTGCCGAACTGGTTCGATCCGGCATAGCTGCTGTCGTTCACCGTGAGCGCGAGCCGGCTGCCGGATGGCATGGGGCGGAAGAAGCTCACGTTGCTCGACCGCATACGAGGCCCGCCATGGGTGAACTGGAGCGTGCTGGCCTCGGCGTTCATGCTCACCGCCCCGCCCAGTTCCTGACGGTGCTCCCAGCGCATTCCGCGAGACGGGTGGATCAGGTCGTTGAGTTCGAACGCGCCCTCGCTCCGCCCCTCGCGTATGTACTCTTCCCTCAGTCCGAGCGACCAGCCGCCGTCCGACTGGAACCCGCCGAGCGCGCGATTGCGGCCGATGTGCAGCGAGCCGACGTGGCTGGCGCTTGCGCGGTAATACATCGGGAAGTCGAGCGCCACGCCCGAGGTCGAGCTGAACGCGAGCGCCTGCCCGAATACCGCGCCGCCGTTGTCAGGATCCAAGACGTGCCGGCGCAGCGCCATCACCTTGGTGTCGTTCACGAAAAAGGTGGCGTGATCCAGGATGATCTTGTCGCCGGGATAGATAATGGCACGCTTGGCCTTCACCCAGGTCCGCGTATCGTCGGTCTTCAGCGGCTCCCAGAGCATGGTATCTTCAGACGTGTCCGGCCGCGTCTCGAGCCGGCTGCCCTCCACGGCAAGGCGCTCGGGCAGATCGCCGAGGCGGACGAGTCGTCCGCGAAGCAGGAGAAGGTCATAGCGAAGCGCGTCGGCATTGAGGGTCCTGCCGCCGGAGCGACAGACCACGTTGCCCTGTGCGCAGATGACGCTCGACCCCATATCGTACTGGATACCGTCGGCGGTGATCTCCAACCCCTGATGCTTCAGCGCAGCCTTCCAGGTGGCGACGAAGACTCGCTTGTCGGCGCTGTAGGCGACCTCGTCGGCATTCAGCTCAACTACTCGCGAGCCGCGCGCGGCGCTGCCGGGCTCGGCAAGGAACTCCACCTGGATCGTCTGCCTGGCGCCGCCCACCACCGCGGATACGATCGCGGTTCCCGCGACGTTCGAGGCGCTGAGGACGGTCTGAGCGAGTCCGCCGACGGTCTGCACCGGTGAGGCGATCTCGCCGAGGGTGGAAACAAAGTGGACCGGGGTGCCGTCCGGCGCCGGACGGCCGGCCGCGTCGAAAACCTCGGCGAGGACGACCACCGCGCTCTTGCCGTCGGCAGGGACGCGGTCGGGATCGACGCGCAAGCGCACATTGAACCCAAACGCGGCGTGAAGCGCCGGTGCGGCGCACGTGAGTGCGATCAGCGCGGCGAAGATGCGGAAGAGAAGCAGTGAGCGCGTATTCCTCATGAGGTATGGCCGCCAATGAGAGGACGGGGCCCTCGCGGGCCCCGTCCGAAACGGTCAGGTCAGTTGATGCGAAGCACCCGGTCTTTGGTCGGCCCCGGCCTTCCGTGCTGACGGTTGCCTCGCGCCAAGTCGCCCATGCGCCTCATATCGCGCTGCTGACGCTTCACCGTGTCCATGTTGACAGCGGTGGTAACGCCGCCCAGCCTCTGCCCGGCTCCATTCCAGACGAAGCCGGCGTCGTTGCCGAGAACCAGCGGGATAGGCCGCGGCGGGGTCAGATCGTTGCGGTTGCGGATTCCGACCCGCCAGAACAGAATGTTGCTGGCCGCGCCTGGCAGACCGGCCTTGAACTCCGATGTCAGGTTGACGGCGACGCTGTTCTTCCCCGGCACGAGGCCGTTGACCACTTTGGAGAAGGTCCGATCCGGCGGGAACGTATCATTCGGGTCTCGCGCGATCTGGACAACCGCCTGATCGGCGCCGAGCGGGGTGTAGAAGATGAACGTGGCTACACCCGAGGATGCCGCCGCTGTGGCCTGAGTCGGAGGACCAACCGCCGTCACCATGGCGCCCGGCGATGACAACTCCGTGGCCCGCGAGAGGCGCCACTCCAAGGTGGCGGCGGTCCCCAGGGGATTGCCGACGACCGGCACTTGCACAGCAACGATGGGCTTGATCTGGTAGAAGAGCTGCTGGCCGAAGGTCGGGCCGGCGTGCAGGAAAGTGTAGACGATCTGGTTGTTCGTTACCGCGATGCCCAGCTCGGAGGTGCTTGAGGGACGCGTGAAGTCAAACACCGGCTGCGGCTCGCTGACATTGCTGATCGTCACAGTAGCTGCGAATTCGGAGCCGAAATCCGGCAGATCGATGAAATAGTTCTTCTCCGCGATCTCCCGGGGGCCGAGGACCCAGACCAACTCATTGTTCCGCCAGACCTCATATCCGGCAAGCCGAGTCTTCTCGGTGCCGGTGAAGGGAACCCAGGTGAGCAGGATCGACGGCGAATCCGGCGCGAGAGGATTGAGGGCCGAGAATCCCATCACTTCCGCGTTCGAAAGGTTGCTGACCTGGAACCCCGGGGCTGCGATATTGCCTTCCTCCATCTGGCGGGATCCGGCGCCGATCTCGGCGGCTCCCAGGATCGCCAGGGCGGCCAGCACCATGTTCTGCATACCCTTCCGTTTGCGCTCCACCCTCTGTGGCGTGAGCCGTGCCGCGCCAACGGGAATCTCGTAGATGCCGCGAAGATGGTCGCCTGTTCGGAGTGGCGGGCCTTGGACGATAGTCGCATAGGAGCCGATCGGGCTGGCCTCGGTGACTTCCACCATCCCGATCCGCAGGTTCTCACGCATGGCCACCATCTTCATGCCGGACTCGACACCGGCCCGCCCGCCCACATTCAGGAAGACGGTCGCGTCGCGGGCCCACAGCACCATCGCGGTCACGGTGGGACGGGTCCGCATCCTCTGCACGGCATCGAACGCGGCCTGCTGGAGCGCCTTCGTAATCAGCGTGTCGTCGCTCGCCTCTGGGGACGCCGGGCTGCGCGAGGTGACCAGCGCGCCGTTGGTCGCCGCCTGAGCGCTTCGGTCGAAAAGGAGGATCGAGAGCGTGATCTCGGCATACCGCTCCCCGCGATTCTCCACAATCCGAGCACTGCGCACCTGACCGGTCACAACGGAGGGAACTTCGAGTTCGGTAGCCAGTCGCGCGAGTTCGACATCAGAGAACGGCGGCTTATAGCCCAGATCTCGGAGCCAGAGCTCGACGTCAGCCTTCGGAAGAACATCGACGTTGAGGCGGTCGCGCAGTTCGGTCGCCACCGCGTCCGAGCTTTCCTGCCCGAAGGTCTCTGGGCGATATCCGCTCACATTCTCGAACGGCACCACCGCGATGGACTGCGTAGCGCCACCTCTCGTGGTCACGACCCCGGTCGAGGTCGGGACCTGCGCGCTCGCCGGCGCTACGGCGACGCCCATAAGAACCGCGGACCACAAAAACGCCATCATGAGGCCCTGCGCGATCCCTCGGCCTGCCGGCCCGTGTGAAAACGTGCGCATAGTCGGTCGTCTCCTTCTTCGAGTCACGAACTCTAGACCGCCGACCCGTCAACCCCTCGCGCCCTGAACTGCGGCACGGCCCCCGCCCTCGTATATCCCCTCGCCCTACGAGTGAAAACTGAGTCCCCCGCGGCCCACATCCCCGGCTGGCGAAGAACGCCGCGTGCTATAGATCCGCATCCGGGTCCGTTGGCGTCGGATTTTACCATACCCCCCATGCGTTGTAAAGCAAACGTTTCACTCGGCGAGAGCCCCGCGCTGTGCTCATCGCGCTGCCGAGGCGCAGTCCTCGTGCGGCACGAGTTGGTCCCAGATTCGCTCGAGCTGGCGCCTGGTCGCCTCTATGCCATCCCCCGTGTCGATCACCCAGTCGGCGCCTGCGCGCTGCTCCTCCGCCGGCATTTGTGCGGCGATGCGCTGTCTCACCTCGCCCTCGGACAGCCCGTCGCGGGCCATCACTCTTCTCACCCGCTCGTCCACGTCCGCCCACATCACAAGCAGGCGCTGAACCGTGCGCCGACCGCCGGCTTCCAGCAGCAGCGGCGCAACGACGCACACGACCTGGACATCACATGCATCTGCCATCTGGCGGAGACGCCGCCCGATTTCTGCCATGATCGGCGGATGCGCGAGGGCATTCAGGCGCGCGACTGCATCAGGATTGCCAAAGACCATGCCGGACAGCTTCCGCCTGTCCAGGCTCCCGTCGGGCCGGATCGCCTCGCTTCCGAACGCCGCCGCGACCTTTCGCAAAAGAGGAGAGCCCGGGCCCATCAGCGCCCGGGCCACCTCGTCAGCGTCGATGATGGCCGCTCCCCGGCTGCGGAAGAACTCAGCCGCTACTGATTTCCCGCTTCCGATTCCGCCGGTGATTCCGAGGATGACCATTCAGTCTTCTCAGATTCGGCCACGTCGGTCGGCAGTTCCGCCTGCTGGCCTTCGGCCTCTCCCGTCTCTTCCAGAGCGACCTCAGCGCGTGCCTCCGGAAACTCGTCCGATGCCGCATCGACGGCCGCCTCCGCCGCCACCTCTTCCTCTTCGGCTGCCCGTTCGGCTTCGGCGGCCTCGAACACGTCGCCGACGAGATCGCCGATCGTCACCCGACTGCTGGCATGCTGGCGATCCATGTACTCCTTGAGCTCGCGCCGCTCCTGGGCCTGCTGAACCTGCCGCATGCTCAAAGTCATGCGCCGCTCAGTCGGACGGATGCTCATAACCTTGACCGTCACCTGCTCGCCCACATTGAGCGCAGCATCCTGTGGTCGCCGCTCCCGGCCGCCCGGCATTTCCGCATTCGGGATAATGCCTTCGATGCCGGTGTCCAATCGGATGAACGCGCCGAACGGAACCACTCTGGTGACGGCGCCAACAACCGTCTGCCCTACCTTGAAGGTGTCGCGCACCTGCTCCCACGGGTCGGGCAGTATCTGCTTTAGACCGAGCGAAATACGGTTTTGTTCCCGGTCATAGCGGAGCACGATCACGTCTATCTTATCGCCGACCTTGACGACGTCGCTGGGATGGTTGATCCGCGTCCACGACATCTCGGTGACGTGCAGCAGCCCATCGACGCCGCCGATATCCACGAAAGCGCCGTAGTCGGTCAGCCGGCGAACGACGCCCTTATAGATCTTGTTTTCCTCCAGCGCGGCGAGGGTCAGATCGAGCCGCTTGCGGCGCTCTTCTTCCACCGCGTCCTTCTGCGACACCACAACCCGCTTGCGGGCCCGATCGACCTCGACGATCTTCACGCGCACCGACTGCCCGACGAACCTGTCCAGCGCGTGCACATTCTTCGCACGCACGTGAGAGGCGGGCAGGAAGCCGCGCATCCCGAGGTCAACCACAAGGCCGCCCTTGACGCGATCGGTCACCATCGCGCTCAGCACCTCGCCGCTCTCGAAGGCCTTCGCCAGCCGATACCAGACGCGCTCGTAGTCGGCCTTCTTTTTCGAGAGCACGGGGCTGCCGTCCTCATCCTCGGGGCGGACGACGTATACGGCCACCCGATCGCCGACGACCAGCGCCTTGCCCTCGTCGGTCATGCCGCCGGCCAGCTCGTCCGCGGGGATGTGCCCTTCAGATTTCGTGCCCACGTCAACCAGCGCGCCCTGCTCGTCGATGTGGACGATCAGACCTTCGACGATCTGGCCTGCGGCGAGAGGAGTGACTGGCGACTCGAGCGACTGCGTATCTGCTGCTGCGATGTCTGCAGTGTCTGCAGTGTCTGCGATGTCTGCGGTGGTCGCGTGCGAAGCGCTCGCCTCCGGGGCGTCCTTCTCAGCTTCCTGCGAGTCCAGCTCAGCTTCCTGCGAGTCCAGCTCAGCTTCGTGATTGTCCATCGCTCTGTCTTCCTTGCCCAGCCGCCGCCAACGCGTACTGTCCAGTTCGGTTCTCCAGGCCGGCCCCCGTTCGGAAAGGCCACGCCAGGTCCGGCGGCAAGGCATACGGGAGCGCGGTACACAACAACCGCCTCACCCTGTAAAAGTAAAGGGCCCGACAACGGGCCATGCACACGATACGCGAGCTACCCCCAGCGACTTCGACAGTACTCCGGCGAACCTCCAACGCCCGACGGCTCGCCGCTGCTGCGTGCTTTCCTCGCCCGCTCGCACTTCTCCGTACCCATAGGCTTTCGACGGCGCCTCCGGCTATCCTTCAGCCCCGCCTGCATCCTACCCCTGTCCGACCGGCTTCATACCCAGCCAGTTCGGTCCCCATTTGGCATCCACTTTCAGGGGGACCTTCAGGTCGTATGCCCCTGACATGCACTCCTCAACCAGAGACGCCGTTTCCCGAAGCTCCGACAACGGTACCTCCAACAGGAGTTCGTCGTGCACCTGGAGGGTCATCTTGCCCGACAGCCCTCTGGCTAGGAGTTGCGCGTGGACTCGCAGCATAGCCAGCTTGATGATGTCGGCCGCCGTGCCCTGCATGGGGGTATTGATGGCCATACGCTCCGCCGCGGCGCGCAGTGCGGCGGCGCGGGTCTTCAGCTCCGGCAGGCCGCGCCGGCGGCCGAAGAGCGTCCGGACTTCGCCGGTTTCGCGCGCCTGCTGCGGAATCTCACGAACGTACTCCCGCACTCTTGGGAAACGAGCGAAGTAGCGGTTGACGTACCGAGTTGCCTCCTCGATCGGGACTGCCATCTCCCGCGCCAGGCGAAAATCGCTGATCCCATACGGGATGCCGAAGTTCACCATCTTGGCGAACGCGCGCATCTCGTGCGTGATCTGGTCGTGGCCGACGCCGAAGATCTCCATCGCCGCCGCCATGTGCAGGTCTTCATCCTCGCGGAAGATCTGTATCAGGTTCTCGTCTCCAGTGATATGGGCGAGGATGCGCAACTCGATCTGCGAGTAGTCGGCCGACAGCAGCACGTGGTCCGGTTTGCCCGCGATGAATGCGCGCCGGATCTCCGCGCCCAGTTCGGTGCGGATAGGGATGTTCTGCAGATTCGGGTCGGTGCTGCTCAGCCGGCCGGTGGCGGTGACGGCCTGGTTGAGGGTTGTGTGAAGCCGGCCGGTTAGCGGGTTGATCAGCCGCGGCAGCGCGTCCACGTAGGTGGACTTCAGCTTCGTGATCTCCCGGTATTCCAAGATCTTGGCGACGATCTCATGGTCGGTCAGGCCGGCCAGCACATCCGCGTCAGTCGAGTAGCCGGTCTTCGTGCGTTTCGTCTTGTCCGGTGGTAGGCCCAGCTTTTCGAAGAGGATGTAGCGGAGCTGCTTCGGGGACCCGATGGTGAACTCTTCGCCGGCCAGCGCGTGGATCTCTCGCTCCAGCACCGCGGCCCGCTCACCCAGTCGCAGAGACAGTGCCTCCAGCGCCGGCACATCTATCGCGACTCCGGTCTGCTCCATATCGGCCAGCACGTGTACGAGCGGCATCTCCAGGTCGCGGAACAGTCCGGTCAGTTCAAGCTGCTCTAGCTGCGGCACGAGTAGTTCGCGAAGGGCCTGGACCTGTCGCGCTTCGACCGCGGCCCGCACCGGAGATGCCCAGTCTCCGAGCAGTAGCTCCGGCTGGCTCTGGCCGTGCAGGTGATCGTAGACCGCCGACTGGAGGTCGTGCTTTCGCGCGGGGTTCACCAGATATGAGGCGATCATGGTGTCGAAGGCGACGCCCTGGAGCGCGATTCCCCGCCGCGCAAGCAGAATCTCGGTGCGCTTCAGGTCGTGGCCGACTTTCTCGACAGCCGCCGATTCGAGAGCGGGCTTCAGCCGGGCGAGCAGATCCCCGAGCGTCGCTTCACCCTCAAGCACCACGGCGGGCCAGTCGTCTGCGAGAATGCATACGCCCGCCATCTCTGCCCGCATCGCCGGCGACGGCGCCGCCAGCGGGTGAACGATGATCTCCCGCGCCGCGGCCAGTTTTTCCGCCAGGGCCCCGGCCGCGTCGATGGTCTGGATCAGTCGGTGCTCTTCGCTGACCTCCACCGGAGGATGCTCGAAGCGTGGGATCAGCGTTCGAAAGTCCAGGCGCCGGAAGATCTCGGTCAGCCTCTCGACGTCCGGCGGCCGTTGCCGGAGGCGTCCGAGGTCC
>Ga0315287_10007477_pt1 | contig 10950 bp, 6 predicted proteins | sample YL17G11_0_MG_FD_205037 | JGI IMG/M metagenome (GOLD analysis project Ga0315287, IMG submission 205037) | Sediment microbial communities from Yellowstone Lake, YNP, Wyoming, USA - YL17G11_0 | ecosystem: Environmental > Aquatic > Freshwater > Lake > Sediment | place: USA: Wyoming | collected...
ACAAATGACCACCATTCGTCGAGTTCCAGCACATCGTCGGCCTGGGGCGGTAACCGCGTGTCTTTGAGATCCGGCAAGCGCGGCACCCGTTCTTTGAGCCAACGCAGCACGGTCGGCCGTGCCACGCCAAAGATGCGGGTCAGCCCCCGCAGACTGGCACGCTCTTTGTAAGGGTCCAGGACCCGCCGCTGCGCGCGTGCCGAGTAGCCGGTCGCGGGTTCGAGGACCCGGTGGGCGCCGCAGTCCTTGCAGTAATACTGCGCACTGCCGCACCTGTTCGTACCATTGCGGACGATGTTTGTGCTGCCGCAGACACGGCAGCGATAGGGGATGGTGATCTGGATCATGTGCCCATCATACACCATCACTTACCTTTCTACCACTACCCCTGGATGCACCGGCTGGGGTTGGAAGGCATCCTGGGCCTGCATCGTGCCGGCGCCGGTTTGATCATTGAGCCGCACATCCCTGCCGGCTGGCCGGGCTATGAAGTCACCTATCGGTACGGCCAGGCGACCTACGCCATTTGCGTGCGCAATGACGGACCATCGGAGGGGGACGCGCCACTCGACATGACGGTCGATGGCAAGCCCGTGCCGGGCAATCTCCTGGCGCTGCGCGACGATGGCGAGGTGCACCAGGTGCAGATCGCGCTGAGGGGCAAGCGGTTCTCAATAAATCCTGAACGCTACAAGAGCTCGAGCCCCTGTGGCTCGGCTGCCGCGAGGTCGATGCACCTGAGTCCGCCGTAGCTTGTCATCGTGCAGTTGTCGGCCATCAGAACCCCAATCCTCGTTCTTTGAGGCTCACCCAGCGCGCCTGGCAGATCACCAGGTGATCGAGCACGTCGATGTTCAGCAGCTTGCCGGCTTCCACCATCTGGCGGGTGACATGCACATCCTCCGCCGAGGGGGTCGGATCGCCGCTGGGGTGATTGTGCGCCACGATGATTGCCGCGGCGTTGACCCGAATCGCCTCGCGGAAGAGCTCGCCCACGCGCACCACAGCAGTATTGAGGGAGCCAACATAGACGTTATGCACCTTCAATACCTGATTCTTGGTGTTGAGTATGATGGCCTTGAGATGCTCCTGCTCGAGCCCACCCATTTCCAGCATCAGCAGATTGGCCGCATCGGCAGGCGACTTGACGGTCGGGCGCTCGTGCGGCGCGGCCACCAGCAGGCGTCTGCCGAGCTCGAAGGCGGCCTTGAGCTGCGTCGCTTTGGCCGGACCCAGCCCCTTGATCGCCACCAGATCGCTGAACGGCGCCTGGGCCAACCCGGCCAACCCGCCATAGGTGGACAACAAGCGCTGCGCCAGGCGGATGACATTCTCGTCCTTGGTGCCCATGCGCAGAATGATGGCGAGCAGCTCTGCGGAGCTGAGCGCGCCCGCGCCGTAATGCTCCAGCCGTTCGCGCGGCCGCTCGCCTTCGGGGAGCTCTTTGATGGTGGGAAAGTACTCGATGATGGGTGCATCTGTCGGCATAGACACCTCGATATGGCGTATCGGTCTCACTTCGCGCGGAGCGCGCCATCACGCGCGCCGAATCGCCGTTCCAGTGGGAGTCGTTGCCGATTATACCCTAAGCAAGCCCAGAAACGAAGTTTCAAGTTGGTAGAGCGGTGCGTTTCACATTGGGGCAAATATCTGGAATCGAACCTGTGCGAAGCCTCCTTTAGGATTAGGCGGTCTATGCGGGGGCGCCAAGTGACCGGCTAAAGCCTCGAATCCAGCGCATGAGGCCCTTGCCAGGAAAATGAAGCGTGCCCGGACGGTACCCTCTCCTACCCACAAATCTTCACCGAGTCATGGTCCTTACCGCGCCATTTCACTCCCGATAGGTCAGCAGCCGCAGCGCATTCAGCACCACTACGATCGTGCTGCCCTCATGCAGGATGATCGCAGCGCCCATGCCCACCAGGCCGAAAACGGATGTGACGATGAGCAGCCCAATCACCCCCAGCGCGATGGCCAGGTTCTGTTGGATCACGGCTCGCGTGGCGCGGCCCACCCCGATGGCGAAGGGCAGCCTGCCCAGGTCGTCGGCCATCAGCGCCACATCGGCAGTCTCCAGCGCGATATCCGTGCCCGCGCCGCCCATGGCGATGCCGACGGTTGCGTTCGCCAGCGCCGGCGCGTCGTTGACACCATCCCCCACCATCGCCACTTGCCCGTGCTCCTCGACCAGCTCGCGGATGGCGTTCAGCTTGTCCTCAGGCAGCAGATCGGCGCGGTAGGAGGCAATGCCGGCCTCTTGAGCGATCCGACGGGCCACGCGCGCATTGTCGCCGGTCAGCATCACCGTCTCGATCACGCCCAGACGGCGCAATTCGGCCAGCGTCTCAGGCACGCCGGGGCGCAGGGTGTCTGCCAGCGCCAACAATCCGGACGCGCGTCCGTCGACGGCCACCGCCGTCACCGTTTTGCCCGCGCTTTCCAGCGCCTCAGCCCGGTCGCGCAGATCGGCAGGGACGCACACACCGTTTTCATCCAACAGCTTCAGGCTGCCGATGAACACGCTGCGGCCGTCCACGCGCGCGCGCAAGCCGCGTCCGGTGAGCGACTCGACCTCTGTGACGGGCAGTAGCGGCCGATCGGGCATGGCGGCCTTCGCTGCTCGCACCACCGCCTGCGCCAGCGGATGCCCCGATCGACTCTCGGCCGCAGCGGCCAGCGCCAGCACCTCTTCCGCTTCGGCTGGCACGCGGCTCGCATCCACTGCGACGCCATCTGCCATTCGCCATTCGCTATTCGCCTTGCGCCCGTCTGCCGCCACCACGTCCGTCACTTCCGGCCGGCCGCTCGTGATGGTGCCGGTCTTGTCGAACGCGATTGCTTTCAGCCGGCCCAGGTTCTCGAGGTGTACGCCGCCTTTGACCAGCACGCCACCGCGTGCGGCTCGCGCCACCCCGGCCAAAATGGCGGCCGGCGCGCCCAACGCCAGCGCGCACGGCGAGGCCGCCACCAGCAGCGTCATAGCACGTAGGAACGACTCCTGGAACGGCACGCCGAACAGTGGCGGCACGACGATCAGCAGCAGCGCGACGACCAACACGGCCGGCACGAACACGCGGCTGAAGCGCTCCACCGTCTGCTGGGTCGGCGATTTCTGCGCCTGCGCCTCTTCCACCAGACGCATCACCCGCGCCAGCGTGCTATCGCGCGCCAATCGTGTGACGCGTACCTCCAGCGCGCCTTCGCCGTTGATGGCGCCGGCAAACGCCTGGCTGCCCGGCATCTTGTCCACCGGCGCCGACTCGCCGGTCACCGGCGACTGGTTGACCGCCGACTGCCCGGCGATTACTTCGCCGTCCACCGGCACGCGCGTCCCGGGCCGCACGATGACGACATCATCGAGCTGCACCTGCTCGACCGGCAGCTCGACCTCCGCACCGCCGCGGCGGATGAGCGCGGTCTTCGGCGTCAGCTCACCCAGGGCGCGCACCGCCGCGCGAGCGCGATCGAGCGCGCGTTCCTCCAGGGTGTGCCCCAGGCCGAACAGAAACAGCAGCAGCGCGCCTTCGGCGTATTTCCCCAGCGCGGCCGCGCCCAGGGCGGCCACCAGCATCAGCAGGTCGGTGTCGAAGCGCCGCTCGCGCAGCGCATGCCAGGCGTGATGCGCGATATCCCACCCGCCGTAGAGATAAGCCCCCAGGTAGAGGAGCAGGGGCGCCCAGACGGGACCGCCATTCCGCTCCAACAGGAAGCCGGTGAGCGTGAGCACGCCCGCCAACGCCACGAAGAGCAGCTCGCGATTCTGCCGATACAAACTGCGCAGCCCCGTCGCAGGCACCTCATACCCGAGCGACCGGACGCGGCGCTCGATGGCGGCGCGACTGGTCTTCTGGGCATCATACTCCACCTGCAATACCTGCATGGTATAGCTGGCGTTTGCCGTCAATACGCCGTCCATGCGTCCGATGCCGTGCTCCAACACCACCACGCAGTCGGAGCAATCCATCCCCTCGATGGGGATCAGCTCGTGGTGGTAGCGATTCGCGACTGCGACGCCAGCCTGCTCGGCCAGCCGGCGCACATCCAACAGGCTGACGAGGTTCGCATCGTAGTGAAGACAAACTACCGCCTCGCCGTTTTCGCGCTCGATATGCGACTGTTCGATGCCCTTGCGGTTCAGCAGCCACTCGTTGAGCCGCTGGACGCACTGGTCCCGCTCGTCATGCACGTGTGGCAGGAGAACGGGCAGGCGAATGTGCAGAGTTGCTTCCGTCATGAGTTCGCCCTATCTTGAAGGTTGACCGAACACTCATGTATGGGGCCATGAAAAAGGGGCGATCAGAACTTGACCGTCCCTGGGTACTTCGGGTGCGACGTGTTCTGAACCGGCAGCGAAATACATGAGAGACTGCTCATATATTAGATCGGTTGTCGCGGAAAGTCAAATCTGCGCACCGGGCGCGGGACATCTACACGGCTTGTCCGCCGGCCAGATCGAGCCGTGCTCGGCCGCACGGCCACCTGCATCGAGCAGATGAGACGCGAGGAAGCAGCCTCCACTCAGCTCAAGGGCCTGTCAGGTTTCGCAAACGGACAGATCTTGTTTGCACTGAACTCCAAGCACCATCCCAATACCAAATGTTCGTGCGCCGCTTTTGATAGAAATTTGCGTTATGCTTGCGCTTAGCTTGAGATATTGACAGGGCGTCGGGCGTGGGTATAATGACGGCCTCACCGGTGTGAAGAGTGCTGCCACTGCAAGCAGCGCCTACCATCGGTCCGTGCCTCTTGCCAGGAGGTTTTGGCGATGAAGTGTCCTCGTTGCGGTCACGACAACCCGCGGCGGCGCAGGTTCTGCGCTGAGTGCGCCGCGCCACTCCAGACGGTGTGCCCATCCTGCAAAACCGTCAACGAACCCGGCGCCAAGTTCTGCGGGGAGTGCGGCCAGCCGCTGGGCGCGCCTGCCGTCCCTGCTCCCGCCCCTGTGCCCGCTTCCGTTCCTGCGCCCGCTGCTGCGCCGGCTGCCTTCGCAGGCGGCCGTTACCAGGTGAAGAAGTTCCTGGGCGAGGGCGGCAAGAAGCAGGTCTACCTGGCCCTCGATGGACTGCTGGATCGCGAGGTAGCCTTCGCCCTGATCAAGACGGAAGGGCTGGACGAGACGGCGCGGGTGCGGGTGCGGCGGGAGGCGCAAGCGATGGGCCGGCTGGGCGCCCATCCCCACATTGTCACTGTCTTCGACCTGGGCGAGCTGGACGGCCAACCCTACATGGTCACTGAATTCATGGGTGGCGGGGACGTGGAGCACCTGATCACGAAGGCCGAGAATCACCGCGTGCCCATCGAGCGTTGCCTGGAGATCGGCCGCCAGGTCGGCATGGGCCTGGAGTTCGCCCACGCCAAAGGCATCGTCCATCGCGACCTGAAGCCGGGCAACGTCTGGCTGACCGGCGCCGGTGTGGCCAAGATCGGCGACTTCGGGTTGGCGCTGTCGCTCGACCGCTCGCGGCTGACCAGCGAAGGCATGATGGTGGGCACCGTGTCGTACATGCCGCCCGAGCAGGCGATGGGCGGCGAGGTGACGCCGCAGGCCGATCTTTACTCGCTGGGCGCGATGCTCTACGAGATGGTGACGGGGCGGCCGCCGTTCCTGGGCGATGACGCGGTGGCGGTCATCGGCCAGCACATCAACACGCCGCCGGTGGCGCCAAGCTGGCATAACCCGCGCTGCCCGCGTGACCTGGAGGCGTTGATCCTGCGGCTGCTGGCCAAGGACCCGGCGCAACGACCCGCGAATGCCGGCGATGTGCTCACCGCGCTGGCTGCGGTGGATGTAAAGGCCATCGCCGAGCGGCCCGAAGCAGAGACGCGGTCGCTCGACAGCCTGGCGGGCGGGGTGTTCGTGGGCCGGCAGCGGGAGATGGGCGAGTTGAAGGCCGCGCTGGAGGAGGCGCTATCCGGTCACGGCCGCCTGGTGATGCTGGTGGGCGAGCCGGGGATCGGCAAGACGCGCACGGCCTTGGAGCTGACCACCTACGCGGGGCTGCGCAAAGCGCAGGTGCTGTGGGGCCGCTGCTACGAGAGCCAGGGCACGCCGCCCTACTGGCCGTGGGTGCAGGCCATCCGCTCTTACGTGCGCGAGCACGAGGCGGCGCAGTTGCAGCGCGAGATGGGCGCGGGCGCGGCCGACATCGCTGAGATCGTCTCCGACGTGCGGCAGCGGCTGCCGGACCTGGAAACCCCGCCGGCGCTGGACAGTCCTGAAGCGGCGCGCTTCCGGCTCTTCGACTCGATTGCGGCGTTTCTGAAGAGCGCGAGCGCGGGCCAACCGCTGGTGTTGATCCTGGATGACCTGCAGTGGGCCGACAAGCTGACGTTGCTGCTGCTGCAATTCGTGGCCGGTGAGCTGGGGACGGCGCGGGTGCTGCTGATCGGCACGTACCGCGACGTGGAGCTGTCGCGCAAGCATCCGCTGGCGCAGGCGTTGGGCGAGCTGACGCGCGAGCGCGCCTTCCGGCGCGTGTTGCTGCGGGGGTTGTCGCAGGGGGACGTGGGGCGTTTCATCGGGCTGACCTCGGGCATCGCGCCGCCGGAGGCGCTGGTCAAGGCGGTGTATAGCCAGACCGAGGGCAACCCGCTCTTCGTCAACGAGGTGGTGCGGCTGCTGGTGCAGGAGGGGGAGCTGAGCCCCGCGCGCTTGGCCGAGCGCACGAGCTGGAGCGTGCGCATCCCCGAAGGCGTGCGCGAGGTGATCGGCCGGCGGCTGGATCGCCTGTCCGAGCGCTGCAACCAGGCGCTGACCCTGGCGGCGGTCTTGGGCCGTGAGTTCAGCTTCGTGCAGATGGCGCAGTTGGTCGAGGGCAGCAGCGAGGAGCAGTTGCTGGAGGTGCTGGAAGAGGCGACGGCCGCGCGGGTGCTCGAGGAGTTGCCGCGGCCGGCAGGGCGCTACCAGTTCACCCATGCCCTGATCCAGGAGACGCTGGCGGGCGAGCTGTCGAGTGCGCGGCGGGTGCGGCTGCACGCCCGCATCGCCCAAATGTTGGAGGCGCTGTACGGCGGTCAGGCGGATGAGCATGCCGACGAGCTGGCATTCCACTTTGGCGAGGCCGAGCTGGTGCTGGGTGTCGAGAAACTGGTGCATTACTCGCTGGCGGCCGGGGAGCGGGCGTTGGCCGGTTACGCCTACGAGGATGCGCTGGCGCACTTCCAGCGCGGCCTGGCGGCCAAAGCGGGCCAGCCCATGGATGAGCAGAGCGCGACGCTGCTCTATGGCCTGGGCAGCGCTGAGGCGTCCCTCGCCCTGCTGGACCAGGCGGCCGCGCATCTGAGCCAGGCGTTTGACTACTACGCCCAGGCCGGTGATGTGCCACGCTGCATAGCGGTCGCCTCGGTGGCGGCTTTCAGTGGCGAGGAGGCATGGGGGATGGCGCCGGTCGTGGAACGCGCCCTGCAGCTTGTCCCGCCCGAGTCCGTCGAAGCGGGCTGGTTGCTTTGCCTGCGGGGCTCCTATCTCGCCAACAAGGGAGACTATGAGGCCGGCAAAGCCTTGCTGCAGCGGGCCGTCGCGATCGCCGAGGGCGCCAACGACCATCGGCTAGAGCTACGGGCGCTGTACATCTGGGAGTACGCCGCGGCCGTGAACCTGCGTCTGCGCGATTTCGAAGAGGCCAGCGCCCGCGCCCTCGATCTCCTGCCATCAGTCGATAGCCCCCGGGACGAGGCGGGCGTGCGCGGAGCCGCCGCTTTTCTGCTCACGTGGATCAAAGGCGAGGTGCGCGAGGCCACCGCACAGACCAGGGCCGCCCTGGCGGCTGCCGAGCGGCTGCGAGACCGCCGAATTCTGGAGGCTGTGCTATCATTTGGCCACCAGACGGCCAAGTACGCCGGCAACTGGGCCGAAGCCAGGGCGCTCTCGGAGCGTGTGTTGGCGGTGGGTCAGGTCAGTTCACGGATGCTGGCGCATACGCTGCTCCTGGAATGCCAACTCGGCAACTTCGAGCAGGCCGAGAGCTACTTGCAGCGCCTGCTGGCGAATGCCGAACCCGTGCGTGACACCCTCGCCCCCTCTGAAGGCGAACCCGACCTACTCACGGCCGAAGCAGCCCGTATCATGGGCAGCCGTCGTGGGCTTGCCAGCGTGCGGGAGTTCGGCCGGCGCAGCGTGGCGTCCATGCCCATTCAGTCTATTTTATCGTCCCAACTTAGGATTGCACTCGGCCTGGTCGCTGCGGAGGAGCAGGATGCCGCTCAAGCCGCCGATGAGTATGGGTATCTGGACGAATTCATCGGATCGGGGTTCGCCAGCCCGTTATACCGCCATCTGGGGGTCATCGCCCATGCCGCCGGTTTGCAGGACCAGGCCGTGGCGCACTTCGAGGCTGCGCTCGTCTTCACCCGCAAGGCAGGCTATCGGCCGGAGCTGGCCTGGACCTGCTGCGACTACGCCGATCTGCTGCGCCAGCGTAACGCTCCCGGCGACGGCGAGCGGGCCGCGGCATTGCTGGAGGAAGGGCTGGTCATCGCCCGCGACCTGGGCATGCGTCCGCTCATGGAGCGCATCCTGTCGCGGCGCGAGTTCTTGAAGGCATAGAGGGTGGCTGGGCGACGTCGCGGGGCAACACGACACCCGGGCGAGCGCGCCGTCGCCTACCTGAACACGGACGATTCCACTTCGATGACGGGCGGCTTGCATCCCGATTCTCCAGCCGATTTCGTGACGAAGTGACTTGTTGATCGGGGTGAATCCCATCCAATGGGGCCAGTTACACAAAGTACCGGGACACGATCATCCTGGGTAGGTCACATCAAGACCACACCAGGCCCAACTCAAATCCCACAACCGCCGCGCCTTTTGTTCGTCGTAGGAATCGTCGCTTGAGCGTCTCTCTTTGCCATCTACGATGAATTTGCCGCCGACACCTTCAAGGCTGGGATCGGTGGCGGCGACCACGTACGAGGCGGAAGCCTGCTCCAGTGAACGCGCAAAGGGCATGCGTGCCAGAATTTGCTTGTACATGAAGCGGTCGAGCGGCGTCGTCCTGCGGTCGGCGATTGCCGCCGGCACGAAGCCCGGGCACACCGCATTCGATGTCACGCCTGTGCCGGTTAGCCGGCGCTGCAACTCATACGTGAACCACATGTTAGCCAGCTTGGAATTCCGGTAGAAGACATTGGCGTCGTAATACTTTTCCCCCTTCAGGTTGTCGTAATCGAAATCCGGCGGCTTCCCGCCCGCATACCCAGGGATGTGCAACTGCGAGGACACGGTGATCACGCGTGCCGGGGCAGACCGCTTTAAGTCGTCGAGCAGCAGATTGGTGAGCAGGAAGTGGCCCAGGTGATTCGTGCCGAACGTCAGCTCGAACCCGTCGGTGGTGAACCTTGCTTGCTTGCCTGCGATCGCTCCTCCCGCGTTGTTGATCAAGACGTGCAGCGGATAGCTCTTCGCCTGAAACGCCGCCGCGCACTGTCGTACAGATGCGAATGATGCAAGGTCGAGCGGGATCGACTCGACGCTGGCGTTCGGATTGCCGGCGTGCATCCGCGCGATGGCCTGCGCGCTGGTCTGTTGGTTGCGCGATGCCAGAATGACGTGAAAGCCTTTCGCCGCGAGTTTGCTGGCCGTGGCAAATCCAATGCCGCTATTCCCGCCAGTGATCATCGCGACGCGTTGCTGATTTATTGACATGGGGTAGTTCTCGGTTCAATCTGCTTCGACTTGGGACCGCGCATCTGACACTTCCTTTTTGGTGTGAGTGAAACCATCTTACCACATCGCCAAAACGGTCGTAAATTTCGACACCGCAGCACGTCTATCGACAGGCAGATGCCAAGAGGCGCGGTTTGGGGTAGTCCTGACAAGGTCTTCACGCGGTCGTTGTATGACCTTGGCGACTTGGTGTCGGGACGATCGCATCGAGCAGTTGGGACGCGAGATCGCCACGGCCGGCGGGCCGCGGTTGGCGGCCTACCCCGCGATCCTGACGGCCATGAAGGCGAGCCGGGTATGAGCCGTCATGCCGCGGCTGGCGCCGGCAGGAACAACAACTGTCCCGCCGGCCTGCACCTCGAAGGTTTCATCCCCCGCCCGCATCTGCCCCGTGCCCTCCAGGAAGTGGTAGACGCCGAAATCTCCGGGATGAAGGGGGATTTTGGCGCCGGGTTCCAGACCCACGACGACCATCTTAACTTTGTCGTCCTCATGCAGCACTTGTGGCTGCGGGCCGGGCGCCGAGAAGATCACTTTATCGCGCCAATTCGGGAAGAAGAGCGGTTGTTCCACAGATATCCTCCAGATATGCCTGAGTTAGCTTGGCTTGGGTGGTCTCGCCTTCGTCGGGAGGCTTTCCACCATGCCTTTGCGCAGAGAAACGACAGTCACCGCCAGGAACAGCAGCAGTGCGATCCCGTTGAGCATTCCGCTCCACTGGCGCAGGATGATCAGGCCCGTGAGGTCGGCCAGAATCCGCACGCCGAGCGAGGCGTGAAGCAGCACGACGTGGCCGTAGAAGTGCGGCCCGTAATCGATCGGCCGGCCCAACACCGCCGGAAAGATCACTGGCGCATGGCCGAAGATCATCCCGAAGACAAAGCCCAGGAACAGCGTGTGCAACTGTGCGTCGTAGATCGGCCCGGCGGCCTGCTGGCCGAAGATCAGGGTAAGGAGACCGCTCACGACCAGCCAGACATATCCGATCAGCAGGTTCAGCGCGATGAAGCGGGTGAGGCCGGTGCGGCGCACGGTCTTGCGCGCAATGTCGAAGCGCAGCAGCCAGATCGCCATAAGCAGGAGAGCCAGGCCCACGATCCGCGTGCCGAGATCGGCCAGCGGGGTCAAGCTGAGCACGAGCAGCCCGGCGACATAGACCCCGACCAACGCGAAGAAGGCGATCAGCGCCCCGCGCGGGAAGTGCGTCAGGCGAGCCATCTCCAGCCGCTCGCCCGCGATGGTCAGCACGAGATAGCCGCCCCACCACCAAACGACCTGGAAGATCG
>Ga0315287_10007478_pt1 | contig 10950 bp, 7 predicted proteins | sample YL17G11_0_MG_FD_205037 | JGI IMG/M metagenome (GOLD analysis project Ga0315287, IMG submission 205037) | Sediment microbial communities from Yellowstone Lake, YNP, Wyoming, USA - YL17G11_0 | ecosystem: Environmental > Aquatic > Freshwater > Lake > Sediment | place: USA: Wyoming | collected...
CGTGGCGAATGAGGTTTACATCTACAAGGGCGGAAGCCTGAACCAGGAAGGCCTTGGCGCGTCAAGCTGGGGCAGCGGCAGAGCCATGGAAACCAAAGAGCACCCGCTTACCGGCAGCTACTCCGTCAAGATCATCACTAACGGTCTGTATTCGGGTGGCAGGATCGACTTCCCCCAGCCGGTCACGCTCTTCGCTGGAGCGCCCGAAAAGGACCGGTATGTGGTCTTGTCGTTCTTCTTTAACGATGTGACGCGCATCGACCCATCGACGGGGACCAACAACGAGATCGATGCCGATGCCTATTCGATCCCAAAGGCCAATAAGGTCAGGTTCATCTTCAGGGACGACAAAGGCACATCCACAGCGGTGGAGCAGCCAACCAACCCGCTGGACCGGGATGACAACTGGGTCCGGATCGTGGTACCGCTGACCAAGCTGCGAGTCTCGGAAGGGGCCCAGGGCTACAAGCTGAGCAGGCTCCTCATTTTCACCGATATACCCACGACCCTTTATCTGGGTGAGATCAAACTCGCCACCGACACTATGCCCATCAAAGCAGAGATAAACGGCACTCAGATGTTCGGGATCAATAGCAAGGCATTCTTTCTGGGCATTGCTCAGGGAGGGCTGTCCACGCTTAAGTATTCCTGGGACTTCGACGCCAAGGACGGCTTGCAGAGCGAAGCCACGGGCATGGTTGTAAACCACGTATTTACCACGGCGGGCGACTTCAAGATCACTCTCACTGTCAGCGACGTTAATGGCATCAAGCCACCGGCGGTAGTAACTTACGACGTCACTGCCAACGGTTAAATGCCCGTCCAGCGCTTGCAGGAAAAGGCCGGCCATCGAAACTGATGGCCGGCCTCTTTGATTGGGGCGAGAAATGGGACTTGAACCCACGACCTCCAGGGCCACAACCTGGCGCTCTAACCGACTGAGCTACTCCCGCCACATTGGCGCCCCCTGGGCGAATCGAACGCCCGGCCCACTGCTTAGAAGGCAGTTGCTCTATCCCCTGAGCTAAGGGGGCATAGTTGACTTGCCAAGCCTGATTATACCATGAATCCCTCGTGCGCGGCAATCCGTGGCCATCCCTGGTGTGAGGTGAACGTCGGCACGCCGCCGGATCAATATCCCGACTGTTTGCCGGTCATGCGATCGATCTCGATTCTGATCACTATGATGGCGTCAAGGGCCTGGTCGGACTTGTCTACTCCGGCACTGCCACACGCACGCGGGCGGGGCGGATGACCTTGCCGTTGATGGTGTAGCCTCTTTCGAACTCCTCGAGGATGGTGTGTTCGGGATATTCGTCCGTATGTGTTCGCATCAGGGCCTCGTGAAGCTCGGGGTTGAACTCCTGCCCCACGGCTTCCATGGGCACAACGCCTTCTTTGTCCAGCAAGTCCCTGAGCCCTTTGAGGGTCAACGAAACCCCCTCGACGAGGGCATCGTAGCTGTGCTGAGCTTCGGCCGCATCCACCGAACGCTCGAAATTGTCGAGTATGGGCAGAAGCTTGCTGATGACCTCTTCCTTGGCGAAGTCGCACAGGCGGGCGGTCTCATCGCGCTGCCGCTTACGGAAGTTGTCGAAATCGGCGAGAGTGCGCAGGTAGCGGCTGTGCGCTTCCTCGGCGTCTTTTTGGAGTTGAGCCATCTCGGCCTGCAGCGCCTCGAAGTCCTCCGCCAGGACATCCTGCCCCACTTCCTCGGCCTCCTGATCTTCCGGGTCCACCTTCACTTTGCGAACGTCTTTTTCTTTGCTCATACGCCTGACCTCTTTCAAGTCATAAGTCGTAAGTCACATGTAACTGTCAGCCGTCAGCTATCGGCGCGGATTATCCCTCCAGGTATCCTTACCTGGAGGGAAAGACTTCGAAGGTGTTTCGGGATTTGAGTGGAGCGTTAGCGGAACGGAAATCCCGAAACTTAGGCTGCAATCGTACTCCCAGCCCCTCCCTGCATTCATAATTCATAACTCAAAACTCAAAACTTCCCTTCCTACTCCCCCTCGTTTCGCTTTCTGATGATGACGTTAATGCGCAGAATCGCTTCGGCGACTTCGGTGGCGGCGCGCAGGGCGTAGAGCTTCACGCCCGTGGGGTCCATTACCCCGAGCGTCCGCATATCGGCGACCTCGCCGGTGTCGCAGTCGATGGCGAGAGCTTGATTGCCCGTCTCGTTCTGCGCGGCTATCGCGTCTTCCACTTTTTCGAGCGGGTTGAACCCTGCGTTCGCGACTATTCTCGCCAGGGGCCGCTTCAGGGCCACCACCACGCAGTCCACGCCATACGCGGCCATTCCGCGAACGTTTTCCCTCAGGGCGAGCACCTGCTTCGCCGCAGCCAGTTCGACCGCGCCGCCCCCGGGAACCACGCCGGTCCGCACCGCTGACTGCACCGCTCCGGCCGCGTCTCGGGCAATGCGCTCGCGCTCGTCCTTGACCTCACGCGTGGACGCGCCCACGAGCACGGTCGCGACCCCGTGATCGCCGCCGACCACTCTGATATGGTCGAGCCTCGTATCCTCGTATACCCGTTCGCAGCGCCCGAGGAAACCTTCAAGCTCATCCGAGTCCTTCGAGAGACTCGGGCGCTTGATGGTGCGGGCGTCGGTCAGATCGACCAGCTTGGCGAGGTCCGATCCCGAGAGCCGCCGGACAGCGATCACGCCGGCATCCGTGAGCATCTCCTCCGCGACCGGGTCGATGGTATTCCCGGCCGCCACGAACTTCACACCGAGGTCGATGATCTTCTGGATGTTCTGCTTGAACTCCTCCTGCAGGGCGACTCTGCGGCCAAATCCCGACTCGGTCGCAAGCGCGCGGTCTTCCACCTGCGGCGGTTCGAGCGCGTCATCGACTATCAACACTTTCGCGTTTTCCACGCTCCGGGGCATCTGGCGGCTCGCGCGCTGCTTTTCGAGGATCAGGCCGGCGAACACTTCGTTTCCCGCGCCCTCCTTGGCGACCACGGCATCAGCAAGGGAGAAGCCGGGATCGACGAGCATCTCCGGCCCGGTCAGTCGGGCGGCCTCGACGATCAGATCGGCTATATCCCCGTGCCCACGGGCAGCCACTAGCGCGACCTGCCGCAAAACATCCCCATTCCAGGATGTGTTGGGGCGGGCCAGCATGTTGGGGCGGGATTTCAAATCCCGCCCCATCCTGAGACCTTCCCCCTCTCCTTGGGGAGAGGGTTGGGGTGAGGGGCAAACATGCCCGGACACAGGCTCCGCGGCCTTCTCCATAAACTCCAGCGCCACGCGCACACCCAGCCGGATACCCTCGATCACTTTCGTGACGGGGACTCCTCTGGCGACATGCGCGGCCCCTTCGGAAATCAGCGCGCTCGCGAGGATCGTGGTCGTGGTGGTGCCGTCACCGATCTCTTCTTCCTGAGCACGGGCGGTCTTGATGAGCATCTTCGCGGCGGGGTGGGCGGTGTCGATCTTGTCCAGGATAGTCGCGCCGTCGTTGGTGACTGTGACGTCCCCGAACTTGTCCACCAGCATGCAATCCAGCCCTTTCGGCCCCAGCGTGCCTTCTATCGCCGCCGCCAGCGCCGCGACCGCATTGGCGTTGGTGACCAGCGCGGATGTTCTCTCTTCCGCCTCACTCGAATTGGTAACGTTACCGCTCATTAGTGTGCCTCCAAGCTCTATGCCCGGAAGATATTATGTCACGGGTGGGGGGTGTTAGTAAAGGGGGGATTGCAGGATGAACGCATCTTGGCAGCCAATCGGGGTCTTAACCCCTGGCCTATCCTCCGCTCGGCAAGATGCGTTCGCCCTGAGGAGCAAAGCTCATTGCCCCGTTTTGTGGTAAAATGGGTCTATGAGAAAGACATTTGACGCCGTTGCCGTAATGAGAGAAGCGCGACAGAAACTGGCTCGCGTAAAACAGGGGACAGATCCCTATTTCGATGCTCAACGCCTCTTTGGACTTGAGAGAAAAAGGTGAGGGCGCGTCGTCTCTTCGGAGATACGTTGCCCCATTGCCGCGAGCCTCCACGATCAGGGGCGACGCACCCCTGATGCCGAACCACAATCCCATTCCAGTATAATTACCAGTTTTTCAGGCAGCCTCACGCTCAGTCACCCAAAGATCCTAAAAATGCCACTTGACAAATCCACGGGGGGGGTACACTGAATTAGCCAGTTTAGCCGGTGCTGTTCGCGGGTCGTAAGTGTGACGCTACAGTGAGCTACACGAGATTGGACTGAGTCACAACATTCCCAGAGCCCCGAAGGGGGGCCAGAAAAAGGAGAAAGATGAAACATGCTTTGTTGGTAGTATTGTTGTTGGTACTGGCGATGACCGCAGTTCCGGCGATGGCGCAAGGATTCAGCGATGGGTTCGAGGGATCAACCATCGACCCGTGGTGGGACACCTATGTACTCAACGCGCCGAACCCTGTGTTGTCGACCGACCACGCGCACTCCGGATCCCAATCGCTTAAACTGTCGAATGTGCCTGGGGGCCAGAACTATTGCGCGCTGCTGCGCCCCTTCAGTAGCCCGCAGAGCGGACGGCTGTCTGTGTGGCTCTACGACACCGCCCCGGGATTACAGACTCGATACGCAACCTTAAGTGGTAGCCAGGGAACTATGTCATTCTCTATGGGCATTATGGATTGGGTCCCCAACAACTACCGTGTGGGCGCCGGCACGGGGGGTAGCTGGGCGGAGGCGTGGCCGGGCCCCAGGACTCAAAGCTGGCACCATCTTGAATGCGTGGCGACGGAGAACAGCTTCGAAGGCTACTTCGACGGGGCCCCGGTGCTTTCACAAGCGGGCGATTACAGATTCGATGAGATATGGCTTAACGTTTCGGGGCCAGGGTGGCGGCCAGCGGCCACATATTACTTCGACGATTTCACATATACGCCAGCCCCCATCCCCATCACCATCGACACCGTTGCCGTCGGCAGCCCGGGAAACACGGCTGACACAACTGGCTATGGTGCTGTTGGCTACAACTACAACATCGGCAAGTATGAAGTCACCGCCGGGCAGTATACAGCGTTTCTGAACGCGAAGGCGAATGTGTCCGACCCTTACGGGCTATACAACAGCAGCATGTTGAGTGATACCCACGGTTGCAAGATTCAGCAGAACAGTGTTTCGGGCGGCTACACCTACAGCGTGGCATCCGACTATGCGAACTGCCCTGTGAACTACGTCAGCTATTGGGACTCCTGCCGTTTCGCTAACTGGCTTGGTAACGGCCAGGGTACCGGCTCCACTGAGACCGGCGCATACACTCTGAATGGCTACAATGGCTCTGCAGGCCGAACCATCGGCAGAAACGCCGCAGCGACCTGGGCAGTGACAAGCGAGGATGAGTGGTACAAAGCTGCATACTACAAGGGCGGCGGCCTTTATTCCGTATATGCCAATGGCACAAACACCGCGCCGGTTGCAGGAACAGCTTCTAACTATAACAATACCATTGGCCATATTTGGGACGGAACTATCAATGGCGCTCTGGAGCAGAACGGCACTAAGGATATGATGGGCAATGTTTGGGAGTTGACCGAGGGTCTTCGTTTCCAGGATGCGGATTATCGCCAATTTCGGGGTGGTTCGTGGGCTGTCAACACCTACGGCTACCTTCAGTCTTGGTGCCGCGACTCCTACGCCATCCCGACTTACGAGGACGAGGGTCTCGGGTTCCGCGTTTCGAAAGTTGTTCCTGCCTACGGAATCAGTAATAGGGCAGCATATGATCCGGTCATGTCCACTGCTTCCACCAAGTTCAATTTCAAAGTGTGGGGCAAGGTGACGAATCTGGTTAGTGGTGTCTCCTTCACCGTTGACGACGGTTCCGGCACGCCTGTAAACGTAGTGGCTCCCGGTTTCGGGGGTATTCAGAACGGAGATTATGCCTCTGCTAAGGGTGGGTTTTCCGGTGAAGGCTCAGGCCGGGTGTTGAACGCTCAAGCATCTCATGTTGTGAAGCTGCATTAGGCCATTCCGTTGTATGGGGAAACCCCTTTCCCGATACTGTCCCAGTGGGGCAAGAACGGCGAGATGGTTGCGAACAGCACGAGCTTCTCTAGGCGTTAGTGCATTCCCAGTTCCCTCCGTTGTTCGCCCCATGGCATTGGCAACTGTTTCGTCACCATTGTCAGCGACAACCCGCTCGGCTCCTCGTCCATCACGATCGCCTCAACAATGTCCGGTGCGAGAAGCGTGAGCCGCAGCATACCTCAAAGGGGCGAAAGCGCGAAAAGGCAAGCGATAGGCTTATGAGACCTGGTTGTGCATAAGCTGCGCTTCGGCGGATTCAAGTGTCCCGAACACCGGCTCGCGGCCGTCCTTGACGCACGAGTAGGCGTAGACATACATTCCGGCGGACCATAACTGATCCGCCGCTCCCCGGGGCTCTCCGGTGATGCCGTGAAACCATTCGTTGAACTCCCATTCGTGCGTGCGGCCTTCGCGGTTGGTGAGCGCGAGCCTGTAGAGGGTCTCCCGCGCGCGCTTGTGGCGCCCGGCTCTCACCAGGGCCGCCACATAAAGCCCGCCCACCCAGGGCCAGGAGCCGCCGTTGTGGTATTGATCGGGCAGGTTGAGTTCGTGCTCCGTGCGATAATACTCTCGCCAGTCCTTGTCCCCCGGCTCGATGGGCGGATGCATCGTGCGGATGGGATGAGGCTCATCGAGATGGTGGCGCTCGATATAGTCGAGAATGGACGCCGTTTGTTCGTCGTCCGCCAGGCTGAATGCAACCGCGAATAAATTCCCCGCCGTGTCGAACCAATCGCTGTGTTCTTGCTTCCAAGCCCACGGCCTGAAGTAGCCCAACTCGGGGCTCCAGAGAAAACCGTTCATCGCCTCCCTGACAAGGTGCGCCCTCTTGATGTCTCCATAAAGCTCCAGGGCGGCGAAATAGAGGACATTGGTATAAAGCACGTGGCCTCGGTTCGCGATTATATCCATCCAGTCGGTCGATTCCTGCTGCTCGATCAGCCCTTCCTCGTGAGTATCCTGATACTTCAGCCACAGCATCGCGCGGCTCGCGGCCTGGTGGAACTCCAGATGCCGGCCGATAAGCTGCTCGGCGTAGGCCCGCGTGATCACGAACCACAGAGAGGCGTCCGCGGCCCCGAATGCAATCAACCGGGGTCGGGAGGGCACGAACGTGTCAACGCAGTTTGGGATTTGGCCGCTCTCGGACTGCCTGTCCATCAGCGTGTCCATTGTCTTGAGCCATTGCTGCGCGTAGCGCTCCTCACCCGAGACCAGTCCTCCCAGCGAGGCTATCAGGGCATCACGGGCGTATATGGCGTTGTAGTAGTAGGGCGACGCGAAGAAGCCGTTGGGAGTGGAGCACTTGTCCAAGACGTTCTTGGCCCGCTCGAACGCTTCCTCTATGAGCAGATCTTTTTCGATACTCTTGTTATTGCGCCTGGCCATTGTCAACCTCCCGCGGGGACTGTCGCCGTGCCCATCACTCGTTCCTTGATCAGCCGGACCACTTTCTCGGCCAGCAGCCGGTAGTCGAAGTTCTTCTGCACGTGCAGCCGGGCCGCCACGCCCATGCGCTCGGCCAGGCGGTCGTCCGTGAGCAGTCGCTGAGCGTGGCGGGCGAGGTCGTCCACGTCGGCGCGCAGCGCGATCACCTTCGGCTGATCGAAACGCACCTCGAACTCCGTGGCATAGCCCTGATCCGGCCCGACCTCCGCCTCGGTAATCGACGTCCACCGCGCCACCCTGGCCAGCAGGCCGGTCTCGCCGTGAACCACGGTCTCCTTGATGCCCATCGCATCCACGCTCAGCACCGGCTTTCCGCAGGCTTGGGCCTCGACGTGCGGCATGCCGAAACCCTCCTGCCTGCTCGGCCCTGCGTAGATGTCGCAGGCGTTGTAGAAATATGGCATATACTCGCGCGAGAGCACGCCATCCACATACTTGACCTTATCACGAATGCCCAGTTCGTCCGCGAGAGCCATGTCCAGCCCATTTTGCCGCTCGGTGCGATGCTGGTCCCACACCTTGCAGACATACCGCCAGTCGGGGATGGTCTTGTTGATTTTCGCCAGCGCCATCATCATCTCCCGGCTGCCCTTGCTCGCCCCGTCGCCGCCGATAGTGAGGATCAGCTTCTGGTCGTCGGTTACCCCCAGCGAGTCACGGACCGCCCGCACCTTCGGGTGGTCGCGCGGGATGGGCCTGAACGAGTCGATGTCGCAGCCGACCGGCAGGACCACCATCCGGTGCCCATCGACTCCATCCCGCGTGTAGGCCTCCTTGACCCAATTGCTGGTGGCAAGGATAAGTTCGAGCGAATTGAGTTCGTGCTGGTAATTGGCGACCCAACCGTCCGCCACCAGCCAGGGGATGGGTTCGATACCGAACCTGCGCGGATGCGTGACCAACTCGGGGATCTGGCCCCAGTAGCCGACCCCTATGGCCACATCCGGCCGGAAACATCGGTATAGCCATTCTTTTTCGAGATTCCCCGAAAGATGGACCGGGGCGCACTCCACACCGATCTCCTGGAGACCGCTGTAGAGCAGGGCGCCCTGCGTTGCGAGACCCGCCGGTGGAGGCGGAAACTCGTACATCATTAGTACTCGCAATTTACGTTCCTCGCTATCAAGCCAGGCCCTCGAATGCCGACCTTAGCCCGTCGATCGACAGTTTTGAGTTGTCAGTCCGAAACCCTTCGACGGGACCGCACGACTCGAACTCGAAACTGCCGGGGCGGAAGCCGTAGATTTCCCGCACGATCCCGCGTTTTGTCGCGTATTCCTTGTCGGTCAGTCTGAACAAGATATTCGCATCGGCCGCAGGGCGGGGCCGGCATTGTCCGGAACAGTCATCGTAGGCAAAAAAGACCGGATTGCCGTCGATTCCCCCCGAATCCACCATTTCCCGCACAGCCCGATGCACTTGCTCGTGGCGTTCGTGTCGCGTGTATTCGCCCCTTTCGCCGTGAGTGAAGACAAGATCATTGCCGCGCCGGGCGTAAGCTGATACCCGGTCCTTGATCTCGATGAGATCCGCGGACAGCGGGGCGAGTTGTGGGCTGTCGTCCAGATCGGAGATGAACGCACAGGCGCCTGTTCTTACTGCGACAAGGTTGAAGCGGGGTACGCGGTCGGGGTCGTCACCAAGGCTCAGGCTGATTATCCGCCAGTCCCACGTGGGATGCCTCAAGATCAGGCCTCCCATCCATATTATTTCATCGTCGGGGTGGGCTACCACCACCAGGCACTTCACGAGTCAGTCGCCCCCTGTTGTGCGCCAGACCTAACAGGTGTGTTCTACCCACATATCGCGTCTTAAGTGGCGGGAGGGCACAAGATATTGGGCAAATAGAGGAGATAACGGTTATAATACCCGCACGGGAATCGATACGGCCGACTCGGAAATCGGCAGCGACTGCCTGGCCAGACAGATCACGCCACCGAGACCCACCGGCAGACCTAGTTTCACGAGCGTGCCGAAAGCGCGAACGTCGGCGGCAGAGGGCGAGGCCGTCTTCTTTATCTCCAAAGGGTATATGGTTCCATCCTGCACGATCAGAAGATCGATCTCCCTCTTGTCCTTGTCGCGGTAGTAATAGAACGGCGGCTGCTTGCCATTGTGGAGGTAGCCCTTGAGAAGCTCGGAGATAACCCAGGTTTCCAGAATTGCGCCGGACATAGCCCCGGCTTCGAGTGTCTGTGGACTTGACCACCCGGTGAGATATGAGCACAACCCGGTGTCTAGGAAGTATAGCTTGGGGCTCTTTACCAGCCGCTTGCTCAGGTTGCTGTGATATGGCTCCAGCAGGTACACTACCCCAGAAGCCTGCATTATCGAGAGCCAGTTCTTGGCCGTGTTGACCGAGATGTCGGCATCACGCGCGAACTCCGTGAGATTGATGAGCTGACCGCTGCGCGCGGCTGCTATCCTCAGAAAACGAAGGAACGCCATCTCGTCCCCCACGCGAGCCAAGTCACGCACGTCTCGCTGCAGATACGTCTGTACGTAGGAACTATAGAACAGGTCCCGGTCCATGTCTTCGTTCAGTGTGATTGCCGGATACGCCCCACGCCATATTGTGCCGTAGAGTTCCATCAGGTCCAGATTGCCGCCGGTCTGCTCTCTTTGGGCTATCTCCGAAGGGGCCGGGATAAACGGTCGCGACAGGGAAGCCTGGCCTATCTTCTCTCGGCGAGAGAACCCAAGCAGTTGAACGACAGCCACACGGCCGGCCAGCGACTCCGAAATCCCTTTCATCAGGTGAAACTGCTGAGAGCCGGTCAGCCAGAAGAGATTGGGTTTGCCTAATTCATCGGACTCCATCTTGATGTAGGGGAGCAGTTCCGGGGCGTATTGAACCTCGTCGATCAGGAGCGGCGGTCGGAACCGCTGAAAGAACAGCGCGGGATCTCGCTTTGCCAGGTCGAGCAGCAGCGCGTCGTCCAGGGAGACATAAGTACGCTCGGGCTCGCTCAGGTGGCGAAGAAACGTGGTCTTGCCGACCTGGCGCGCGCCGGTAACCAGCAGGACGGGAAACTGTCCGGCTGCGGTCCTTGCGAAACCTTCGAGTGTGCGCGGCATGTACATATCAGTACACAATATCGGCTATCATGCAATGCAAATGCATGATAGCCGATATTAACCGATGTGTCAAGCGTGATTTCCGAATCCCGAATCTCCGGCACAGGCAACCCGCCGGCCGGGCAATTCACGAAAGAAGGCTTGCATCCCGTCATGCTGAACTTGTTTCAGCATCCAGAGTGGGAAGGGATGGACCCTGAAAGTCCTGAATTCAGTTCAGGATCAGGGTGACGCGTACAAGCCACCAACCGTGAATTACTTAGCAAGCCACGTACGACCTGCCGTCCACCCAGATAGTCACAAAGTGCGATGCGTGGGGGATGTGGCGGTAGATGTCGGTCGCCACGCGCTCGGTGTGCAGTGGAATGACGATCACCAGGTTCTCA